>WNFJ01250083.1_pt2 | contig 20430 bp, 20 predicted proteins | sample 5400461 | NCBI WGS metagenome assembly WNFJ01 (sample SAMN13153349, study PRJNA577476) | soil metagenome | isolation source: 115 cm saprolite on Douglas fir-dominated hillslope | place: USA:California | collected 2013-09-17
ATCTTCCTGGGCAGCGGTTGGGCGACGCCGTCTTTGCGCGCGCGCGAAGCGGAGCTGGGCAATTTGCTTGTTAACGTCCGCGACCACGCGACCCTGAAGACGCTTAATGATTCGGGAGTGAAGAACCTTTACGGGCCTACCTCCAGCCGCGAGCAGTTCGACCATCTGGCGGGCAACATCTCTGATTTGGAGATTCAAAATATTTTGGGCGCCATGATAAAGGACGGCACTCTGCCAAAGTCAGCCGCCAGCACAATCTATGTCGTCTTTCTCGATCCTGAAATGCGTTCGACCCTGGGCTCGATGTTCGCGGGAAAGCACTATGCCGCTTATCACAATTTCTTCAACGCCGGCGGGATGAAACTTCATTACGTGGTCGTACCTTTCGAAGCCGATCAAACCGCGGCCACCCAGATCGCGTTTCGCGCGCTGGTCGCCGCGGCCCTCAATCCTACGGGCGCGACTTCCTATTGAGTTAGATCCCCGCAGCGTCTAGCCGGTTTGAAGAGTGGCCCTCGGCCTCCCATGAATCACGCGCAGGATGCGTTTTCCACAGTCACGACAACCCACCTGCCCGCAAAGACACTTTACGTCACATACCATGCTTGATTGTGGTAAACTTCGGCTCGCCGGTTTGAATCGAAGAGTTGATGCATTTCAGTATTGCCAGTAAACGGTGTCCGCTTAGACGCTCGCTCCCGGCATCTTTTGTCTTCGCAACCTTTCCCCTCGAGGTCGCATCAATCCGCATCGAGAATTGCTCTCCTGATTTATGCCAAAGGTCGCTGGTTCGTCAATCAAATTTCTTGCTCTTGTCCTGGAGGTCGTCATGAAAAAGTTTTTGTTTCGTTCGCTGCTAATGTTTGCTTTGATCGTTAGTGCGAGCCTGCCCGCCTTCGCGGACACGATTCGGCTCAAGGATGGCAGCGTCATTCGCGGTCAAATCGTAGGTTTCAAGAACGAGCAGTTCACCATAGTCGTCGGCAGCGGCGCGCGTGGCCGCAAAAGCCGCATCACGGTTTATATGGAAGACGTCGACTCGATTGAGTTTGACTCCGCCGGCAACACCAGCTCGACCGGACCGAATGACGAATCAACCGCCGGCTAACACACAGCCGACAAACAATCAGCCGAGTTACACTCCGCCCGGGCCGACCACGACTACGACGACCAGTACGTCCGCGCCCCCGACATTCTTTCAAATTAACATTCGTGTGCGTGCCGACAATGCGAGCAACGGCTGGACCAACAGCGGTCTGGTCGTAAGACGAGGTCAGCGCCTGCGTATCACGGCTTCGGGACGCGTTTCGCTTGGCAACAACCGCTTCTCGACCCCTGACGGACTGCCAAATGTTCCGGATCGGGACAAGCTAATGCGCAATCAGCCGACGGGTGGACTGATCGCCGTAATTGGCGATGACAACGACGATTTTATCTTCGTCGGTCGCAGTCGCGATTTCGTCGCCCAGCGCGACGGCGTCCTGTTTTTGGGCGTTAACGAGGGAAATCTAAGCGACAATTCAGGGTTTTTCGAGGTGGTCATCGAAGCGGAAACTTCCAATACGCGATAGACACATACGGGAAAACGACGCCGTAACCTCGGCTGAGTTGCATAAACGTTTTGCGGTCGATGTGGTTGGGATCTGAACTTTGATTAGAGTTTCCTGAAGTCTGTGGCACTCAGCAGGAAACTTCCCGATAAAACCTCGCATCAGAAAAGACGGGTCTCAGCCAGCTTGACCGCGCTCACGTGAGCGCCCTATAGTTCGCTCAAGCTGAAAATCGGCCTGCCTCCGCAATCGCGAAAGAGGGTTAAAGAGTTCAACCTTCGAATTGCCCGCATCGGAAAACAAAGTAAAGCTGAACTCTTAGCCTCAGTAAGGATCGTTATCATGAGCAATTGTCTTTACCGCCGGCTCTTCGTTCTGATCATTGGAATTTCATTTTTAGTCGGCACCTTTCCCGGCCTTCGCTTATTCGCCCAGTCGCGCCGCCAACCGCCCGTTTCGGATCAAAAGAAAAATAAGCGCCCGCCCGAAGGTGGCCAGCAACCTGAAGAGAAGAAGCAAGAGCCCCTGCCGCCTGACTTGACCGGCAAACCTCAGGAAGCCGAAAAGGTCAGCGTGACCACGAACGTAGTCAACGTCGATGCGGTCGTCTATAACAAGAAAACCGGACAGCCGACTCTCGATCTTAAGAAAGAGAACTTCCAGATCTTTGTCGATGGGGTCAGGAAGGACATCACCAACTTTGCTTCGCCAGAGGCGCCCATCACGATTACGTTGGTGGTTGAATACAGCAAGCTGGGGCAGATTCTCGGCTATTACGGAAGCGGTGGCCAGGAAGCCGGTCAGCTTGAGGTGATTCGTCCCACCGCGATCTTTCTCTCGCAGTTCATTACGCGGCAAGACTTCGTCTCAGTAATCGCATACGACATGCGGCCAACGCCGCTCACCGACTTTACCAATGACCCGGCGCGCATTCAGCAGGTGATCAGTTTGCTGCTGCGCAATCAGCCGGCGTTTACGGAAACGAATATGTTCGACGCGTTGAAGTTGACTCTGGTTGGCGGCAAAGCCGATTCGGTGGTTTTGGAGGAATCAAAATCGCCCACTTCTGAGTACGCCGGGATGGTGGCTGTGCCCGGGGGCCGGCGGAAGGCAGTATTACTAATCGCTTCGGGCATTGATACTTTTAGCAAGATTAACTTCGACCAGGCGCGAAAGATCGTGCAGAACGCGGGCATTCCGCTTTACATCGTTGGCACGGGTAACCTCTTTCTGAAAAAGTTCGATCAGTATCTCGATCCGGGGCAGGGGACAAACATCAGGGGGATCCCCTTCGACCGCATGACGATGCTCCAGGCAGACAACACACTCAAGACTTACGCCAAAGAAACCGGCGGCGCCTATTACCCATATACCTTCGAAGGTGAGCTGCCGAAAATACTTGGCTCAATCAACGCTCTGTTGCGCAGCCAGTACAGCCTGGGATTCAAGCCTGATGATGTTCGCGACGGCAAGTCCCACAAGATCGTAGTCAAGGTCGACGTGGACCTCGACGGGCAAACCGATGAGAAGGCCTATGTGGTGAAGGCTCGCGAAGTCTACAATGCGCCCAAGCCGGAGACATCGGGCAATGGCAAGTCGGGAAACAAGCAGTAGCTGAAGGCGGCTACAAACAATACGCGGAAGCGGAGGCCGAGCGATCGGATCCTCCGCTTTTTTGTCTGGCCGTCGATCGAAGCTCTTCCTTGCCCTGGCACAGTCGCGGCGTGTAAAGTAACCCTCGTCATACCCCTGCATTCTCCCCGTTTTGCCAAACTCGTCGGAGGTTAAGAACTGATGTCCAGTGAAAGCATCAGCCCTAACGAAGCCGCGGCCGCGCAAGAATTTCCTGATCGCGTCGGATTCAAACCAGATAATCCTTTCCTGGCGAACTTTCGCCCGTATATCCCGGCCGACTTGCGCCTGCGCGAATTGACGCCGTTACCGCTGATCATGGGAACGTTGCTTGGCATGGTCTTCGGAGCGTCTTCGCTTTACCTGGTTCTAAAAGTTGGGTTGACCGTCAGCGCTTCGATTCCTGTGGCAGTGATTTCGATCACGCTTTTTCGCATCCTTTCCAAAGTCGGGTTGCGCGATGCGACCATCCTCGAAAACAACATCGTCCAGACGGCGGGCTCTGCGGGCGAATCGATAGCTTTCGGCGTAGGCGTGACGATGCCCGCGATCATGATTCTCGGACTAGATCTCGAAGTCACGCGAGTGATGCTGGTGGCGCTGCTCGGTGGATTGCTTGGAATCTTAATGATGATTCCGCTGCGGCGCGCATTGATCGTGGCGCAGCATGGTTACTTGAAATATCCGGAAGGCACGGCCTGCGCGGAAGTTTTGAAGGCCGGCGCTTCCGACGAATCCCGAGCTGCCGCACATCGGGCCGGCGACGTCGTTGACGAGACGGAGCAAATGGGCGCGAAGACAATCTTCGCGGGTTTGGGTGTTGGCTTTCTTTATCAGGTTCTCATGACCGGCTTCAAAGGTTGGAAAGACACGCCGGAAAAGGTTTTCGGCGCGCCTTTTAAGGCCGGTTCGATCTCCGCCGAAATCTCGCCGGCGCTCTTGGGCGTTGGTTACATCATAGGTCCGCGCATCGCTTCGATCATGTGCGCAGGCGGTGTGCTCGCTTACCTGGTTTTGATTCCAGCGATCAAGTTCTTCGGATCGGGAATGACCACAGTTCTGCCGCCCGGAACAATTCCCATCAGCGAGATGAGTCCGTCGCAAATTCGCGGCGCCTACATCCTGTACATTGGAGCGGGCGCGGTTGCGGCAGGCGGAATCATCAGCCTGTTTCGGTCGCTGCCGACAATCTGGCATGGCTTGAAAGGCGGACTCGCGGATCTTCGCGGTGGTCAAGCTGCGACTGCGGGCGCGCCGCGCACGGATCAGGACATGTCGATGAAAGTCGTCATCGGCGGAATCATCGTATTGCTCGCCTTGATCATGTTGTTTCCGCAGTTAAATCTGCGCTTCAATCTGATTGGCGCCCTTCTGATCGTCGCGTTTGGGTTTCTTTTCGTAACCGTTTCGTCGCGGCTAACGGGAGAGATCGGTTCGTCTTCTAATCCGATTTCGGGAATGACGGTGGCCACGCTGCTGCTGACCTGCCTGATATTTTTAGTGATCGGCTGGACCGGACCAACCTACTACATCACAGCGCTTTCGATCGGCGGTATCGTCTGCATCGCTTCATCGAACGGCGGCACGACTTCGCAGGATTTGAAGACAGGGTTTCTGGTTGGCGCCACTCCAAAGTATCAGCAGATCGCGATCCTGGTGGGCGCCTTTGCTTCGGCTTTAATTCTGGGCCCGATCCTTCTGGTGTTGAATGATTCGGCGACGGTTTACGTTCCGCGCTTGAGTTTCGAGGCGGCCACGAAAAGCGTAGTAATCGATCCAGCCAAAGCTGGTTCGCTGCCGGCCTTTACTGATCAAATCAAGCCATCGACGCCCGGTAACTATCGAGTTCTGAAGAATGACGCCGCCGCGCCGGCGGCAGCCGGACTGGATCCTGGCGAATACCTGGTTGATGGTTCAGGCAAAGTCGTTTACAAAGTCGAAGAGAATTTTCCCGCGACTCTCAAAATCGATCCTGCTCAAGCTGGTTCGCCTGAAAAACTGAAAGGACCGCAGGCGAACACAGATTCCGGATTGTACCGGCCGTATCACAAGACCGATACGACGGGCGGGCCCGCGGGTCGCTATCTCGTCAACGATCAAGGCGTGCCGGTTTATCTCGCTGACCCGGGAATCAACGGCATTCACAAGACCCGGCCCGACGGTTCGCAGGTCACAAAGTACGACGCGCCCAAAGCCACCCTCATGTCTTACATCATCAAAGGCATCTTGAATCGTCAGTTGCCCTGGGGCCTCGTGCTGTTGGGAGTCATGATCGCCATTGTGCTCGAGATGAGCGGCATTCCTTCACTGGCGTTCGCGGTCGGCGTCTATCTACCGCTGTCATCTTCGAGTCCCATTTTTATCGGCGGCATGATTCGCTTGCTGGTCGATAAGTATCTGCGCAAGAAACTGCAGCACAAGAAACTTAGTGAAGAGCAACTAGTGGCTGAAACGGACAAGAGCCCGGGCGTTTTGATGGCTTCCGGCTACATTGCCGGCGGTGCGTTGGCGGCGATCGTGATCGCGATCTTGCAGGGTGTGCCACGGGAAGGTCTGGCGAGGTTCAATAAGGCTGTTGCCGACTGGTCCACGGTGCATAATCCGTTGTTTGGCGACAGGAATGGTGATTTGTTGTCGATGATTCCGTTTCTAATTCTCATGCTGCTGCTTTATTTGGTTGGACGCGAAGTCATTCTCAGAACGAAGAAAGCCGGTGGAGCGGGTTAAGTGAAACCTTTCTCGCCGATTTAGAATCTGAGTTGAGATGAATTTTTCCGCGGCGGGCTTGTCCGTTGAGAATTGAGCGCGCCTCGCATTTCGTAAAGGCCGAAGGTATCAAGCTCATGCTTCATCACAGATTCCGACGTTCCCACAATTGCTTTTCAATCTTTCTGCTTTCACTCGTCCTTCTGGGAACATCATTCGTTATTCACGCTCAGACTCAGGCCGGTCCTTCCGATGTTGTGCGCGAGTTCTATAAGGCCATGCGCCAGCATCGGTTCAAAGATGCCTGGTCACTGACAATCTACAAGCCTGCCGTCGTCGACCTGACCGCCGAAGAGATGGAGGACCTGCTTTCGGACTTTGAAGAAAAGGCGGCGCAGATTCCCGAACAGATTCAAGTTACGAGCGAACAGATAAACGGAAATAGTGCTACTGTGTTTGTAGTCGTGCCCGCTACTGAAAGCACGCCGCAAATTACCTCGCAGCCGGTGACGTTGATCAACTCCGGCGGCGTTTGGATCATCGGCGACGAAACCAACCAGGCCGTCGTCAAGAAAGCCGGCCGGCGGTTCTTTCTCGACGCACTGATTAGCGAACATGAAAGCGACGTCGAAGATTTTCTAAAGCGGTTGATAGCGATTCAAATTGTCTATAGCACCCAGAACAAAGGGGCCTTTGGCGACCTCCCCTCATTGATTGCCGCCGGTTTGATTTCGAAAGAGGCGGGCGATCCCAATGCGATTGGCTATAACTTTCATATTACCGTCGCCGCTGATGGGAAGACCTTCGTGGCGGGCGCCGAACCCACACACTATGGGCGCACCGGCAAGCTCTCGTTCTGGATGGATCAGACGGGGGCCATCAAAAACGCCGATATTGGAGGCAAACCTCTTACACCGTCAAAATAGTCTTGCCCTGGTCGCTTTGGAACCGCTAGAATGACAACCGAACGCTGTGGCGTTCTTTCTTGCCTATTCCCCCTCAATCGATTTTTCGGTTCACAACTCCCGCTCGAAAGAGGTCAACCAATGCCAGAATTACTCCGGTCAGTAGTTTCCCGCATGCGGATTTACGTCAAAGATCGGCGGCAATCGCCGCGTCTGCGGGTGCGCTTGTTGTTCACGGTTTCGATGAAGCGCCAAGCAAACGGCAACGGCTCGGGGCGGCGAGAAAGATTAATGAAAGGGCACACCCGGGATATCAGTATGAAGGGACTCGCTCTCAACGTGCCGCAGGTCCATCTGGATGGTCATCATCTTGCGGCCGAAGGACGCGAACTGGAATTGACACTCGAGTTGCCTGGCGGTCCGATTACAATGCTGGTTGTGTCGCGGAGATATGAACAGTTGGAGGACGCCGAGCTCGGATGTAATTATTTAATCGGTGCGCGAATCGTGCAGATCGATGACGAAGACCGCGCGCGCTATTTAAGCTTTATCAATGAAGGTTTGGAGCGGCGCTAGCTCGACATGAGCCAGAGCGAATACGCGGGCAATTGTCCTACTTGAAAATCAGCCAGCCAAAAACCTGCGGCACGTGAAAGTTTGGCTGCGGCGTGCGCGTGGGTTGCCAGGTAAGATAGCCGCGATCAGGATCTGATCCAACACAGCGAAACAGATTAACGCGCCAGCGCTCGCCCGTCTGCGGCTCGTGAATCCAATGATTCCAGGGAATGCGCATCGCGATTGTCACGCGATCCTTTTCAATCCGCGTGGCCGTGGCCATGTGTGAGTTGAAGTCCCAATCCGATTCCCGCTTGTTCTGCATCCAGTGGATGGCCACGTCCAGCCACTCGCCGGTCGGCGCGGCTTCGAATTCCAAATAACGTTCGACCACCGCCGGGTCGGGGGCGATAAAGATTTCGCACACGTCACGATCCCAAAGACCCATCGTCTTCTTTTCAGATTGCGGATTCGAACTGACAATCAGCGGCTCAGCCTGATGGCAGACAAAGCGCAGGTGCAGCGCTTTGCTCGACCAGAGAAGGCGAGCTTCGGCGTGGCGCGCTTTGGGTGCGGGCTCGCCGGACCAGTAACGAACAATCTGTACCGACTGGGCTTTGTTCCATTCAGTGCTTTTCAGGTCACCGACTTTCAGATCGGTCGCGGTGTGACGGGCCTCGATGGTGTTTTGTTGGTCTGCCATATTTTCGTAGTTGGGCGAATGCTCTCACTCACTAAACTGCATGCGTCGCGCGGGCACTCGATATACTGGCTGCTCTTCTTCGTCTTCCTTCTCAGGAGTCGTTCGTGAAGGATCTGAATACTGCAACTTGTAAAGCTTCCAGTACAAGCCCTGCAGAGCCAGTAAGTCCTGGTGCGACCCCTGCTCGCGAATCTCACCGTGATGCATCACGATAATGTTATCGGCGCGCTGAATGGTTGACAGACGGTGCGCGACGATGACGGACGTACGATTCTGCATCACGCGCGCAATGGCCTGCTGAATGTATTGCTCGGTTTCGGTGTCGATTGAGCTGGTCGCTTCATCCAGAATCAGCAGTGCCGGATCGAAAGCCAGCGCGCGCGCGAACGAAATCAACTGCTTCTGACCAACCGATAGCCCGGCGCCACGCTCTCTTACCTCCGATTTGTAATCCCGTGGCAGGCGCCGGATGAAATTATCGGCGCATACTTCGGTGGCCGCCCAGCGAATGCGTTCGTCGGAAATCTCTTCACGGCCCAGGCGGATGTTGCTCTCAACGGTGCCGGTGAAGAGAAAGATGTCCTGCAAAACGACAGCGAAGTTTTCTCGCAACGACTGCAAGTCCCACTCGCGCACGTCCACGCCATCCAGCAGAATCCGGCCTTTCTGCACGTCATAAAAGCGCATCAGCAGATTCGTAATCGTCGTCTTGCCCGACCCGGTGTGACCAACCAGCGCCACGGATTGTCCCGGCGAAACTGTGAACGAAACATCTTTCAAAATCCAGTCGTCATCCTTATAAGCGAACCAGACGTTTTCGAATTCGATGCGGCCTTCGGCTCGACCCTTCTTAAGTGGCGTGGCCGGTGTCGTGATCAGGATCGGCAGATCGAGCGCCTTAAAGATACGATGCGAAGCCACCACGGCGCCCTGGAGCACGTTGTATTTATCCGAGATATCCCGGATTGGCTGAAACAGAAATCCCGAATACTGGATGAAGGCGACCAGCGCGCCCAACGTTAGCGCGTGGTTCATCACACGATAGCCGCCGTACCAAATAATCAGCGCAATACCTATGGCGCCGATTAAATCAACCAGGGGAAAGAAAACCGCGTAGTAGTAGATCGTATCGATGTTCGCTTTGCGATGCTCGTCATTGATTTCGGCAAAGCGGCGTAGCGATTTCGCTTCCGCGTTGAAAATCTGTACGGTCTGCGCCCCCGAAAAATGTTCCTGCAGAAACGAGTAGATGCGCGCAATGCGCGTGCGCACCAGATCATAGCCACGGCGCGCGCCTTTGCGAAACCAGGTGGTCGCGATTAAGAGCAACGGCACCGTTAATAACGTGACCAGCGTCAGACGCACGTCCATCCAGACCATCACCCCAATGATGGCTATGATCATCACCAGGTCGCCGAGCACGTCGGTGACTCCGGAGGTGAACAACTCGTTCAGGGCGTCCACGTCGGCGGTCAATCGCGTCATGATCCGGCCGACTGGATTGCGATCGTAGTAAGCCACCTCCTGGTGCTGCAGCTTGTGATAGATTTCGCGGCGCAGATCGAACATTACGTACTGGCCGACGCTGTTTAAGAGCACGGCCTGGAAGTACGAGAAGACAAAGCGGACCAGTTGCACGCCCACAAACGCGAGCGCAAACAGCGTGATTCCCTTGGTGACGCGCGGGATGATGAACCAGTCGATGGCGTATTGGGTGAACTTCGGCTGCAAAATGCCGAGCAGATTCAGCAGCAATGTCAGAATCAACGCCGGAATCAAAAGCCGGACATAGGGCTTCAGATAGCGCAACAACCGACGCGCCACCTGCAAGTCGTAAGTCTTGCCGATGGCTTCCTCTTCGTGAAATTGTTTGACTGCGGTGGACATAATTAACCGAGCTTTGTACTTAGTTCTTAGTGCTTTGTATTTGTTTTTCTCATCGCACTCTGTTCCGGCGTGGAAACTTTCAATGGTCTTCCAGAAGGCAAAGTACAAAGCTCAAAGTACAAAGCTCTTGTTTCAAGTAGCCGCCAGCTCCTCTTCCAGCAACTGCCGTTCGTAAAGGTCCGCATACTCTCCGCGCAGCTCCAGCAACTCTGCGTGCGAGCCCCGCTCGATGATTTGGCCTTCATCAAGGACGCAAATCAGATCGGCATCGCGCACGGTTGAGATGCGATGCGAGACGATGATGCTCGTGCGTTTCCGCATCACGCCGCGCAGTTGCGACAGAATCTTTTCTTCCGTGTAGGTATCAACGGACGATAACGCATCATCCAGAATCAGGACCTTAGGCTGGCGCACTACCGCGCGGGCGATTGCCGTACGTTGTTTCTGCCCACCTGAGAGTGTGATGCCGCGCTCGCCAACCAGCGTGCCAAAGCCGTCCGGGAAATCGCGCACATCGTCGTCCAGACCGGCGACCTCGGCAGCTCGTTCTATTTCAGCGCGTTCGGCCTGATCTGCGCCAAAGGCAATGTTTTTCGACAATGTGTTGCTGAAAAGAAATGTCTCCTGCGGAACGTAACCGATTGCCGAGCGTAGCTGAGACAGCGGATATTCAGCGACCGCAACGCCATCAATGAAGACACTGTTATCCGGAGCTTCCAACACGCGCGGAATCAGATTCGCGAGGGTGGATTTGCCGCTGCCGGTGCGGCCGACGAACGCGATCGTCTGACCGGCTTCGATCGTCAGGTTGATATTCCGCAATTCGGGCTCGCGGGTGGGATGGTAACGGAAAGTCAGATCGCGAAACTCTATGCGGCCGGTAATCGCCGGCTGCTCTTTTACGTTGGGCGCGTCCGCAATCAGCGGCTTGACCGTCATGATCGCCAGCATTCGTTTCCAACTGGCCAACCCGCGCTGATAAAGATTGACCACGTAACCGATGGCGATCAGCGGCCAGATCAAGCGGAACAAGTACATGTTGAATTCAGTGAATTGGCCGACCGTAATTTCGCCGCGCACCGCCAGCGGCACGCCGGCCCAAATAATGAGCACGAACCCGAATCCGATCAGAAAAGCCATCAAGGGTCGCATCACCGCGTCGATCCGCACCAGACTCAGATTCTTTTGCGCATAATCCCAGTTGAGTTGGTTAAAGGCGGCAATCTCGGCGTTTTCCTGAGCGTAGGCGCGTACTACGCGCACGCCGGTAAAGTTTTCCTGAGCACGAGCGGTAATCTGCGCGAAAAAGTCCTGGATCTTCTCAAACCTGATGTGAACCTGCTGGCCAAAGAATTTCACCGTCAGCGAGACGAGCGGCATGCTGACAAACAGGAGCAACGTCAGTTTCCAGTTGATTGCAAACATGATCGGCAAGATGAGAATTACGACGAACAGGGTTTGCAGGCTGTACATGATCATTGGCCCGGCCAATTGCCGCACGGCGGCGAGATCGTTGGTGGCCCGGGCCATTAAGTCGCCCGTGCGATGCTCCTGAAAGAAAGAAAGCGGCTGATCGACCAGATGAGCGTAAAAGTCGTTGCGCAGGTCGTATTCGACGTGGCGCGACATTCCGATCAGAATGCGGCGTTGCAAAAAGAGAAACAGGCCGCTCATTGCGCTGGCGCCGAGAACTTTCAGCGCGGCGATGGTGAGCTTTGTCCAGGTTACGTCAGCCCATTTGGCGTCGATAGCGCCGCCGACAATCAAGGGAATGCTGAGGTTGAAGATGACACCCGCCATGATGCAGGCGATGCCGATGATTAGCGAGACCTTATAGGGTCGAAAATAGCGGACTAATTTTTTGAGATCATTCATGAAAGAAACCGAAAGACTCTTGACCCTAAATCAGCATGCCCGACCAGGCGGCTTGCGGAATTTGGCAAAAATCGATACTAAGCTTCTGAATCTTGAAAGTCTAAGTGAGATTAATCGGGCTGGCAAAGCGGGCAGACTATCTGGGAGATCTCAGATTTCAAATTTGAGATCTCAGATCCCAGACAGATCTTAGATCTCAAGATCTTAGATCTGCTGCCTTAAGGTGAATGGGGTTTGAACTCCAGACTAAAACGGCTCGTCAACAGACAACGTCACATCCTTCGCTCAACGCTCTCAGGCAACATCAATTCGCCGGAAGGCGTAGCCGCTTCGGATTTTCCGTCCACGGGTTCGAAAATGCAGACGCGGTTGCGCCCGCTGCGCTTGGCGCTGTAGAGGGCTGCGTCGGATGCCGACGTCAACGCCGCGCGCGAACGCGCGTGCGTGGGAAACGTGGCGATACCTATCGAGGCACTCAAACTTCCGAAGCCTGGAATCTCGATCTGTTCAATCCGCGCTCGCAGGCGTTCGGCTACAAGCAGTGCGCCTTCGGAATAAGCCTGTGGCAGAATCAAGGCAAACTCGTCGCCTCCAAAGCGGCAAGCCGAATCGACGCCTCGGATTTCATGACGAAAACAGTCAGCCAACTTGCGCAGGGCTGCGTCGCCGGCGTCGTGGCCGGCCGTATCGTTTAACTGTTTGAATCGGTCCAGATCCAACATTACCAGAGACAATGGCTGATGCGTCCGTCGGGCCATCATCAGATCCTTATCAAGCTGCATCTCGAACGAGCGGCGGTTATAGCAACCGGTCAACGCATCGGTCAGCGCCTGTTGTTGAATCTGCGCGAACAGGTTCGCGTGGTTAACGGCCACGGCCACCTGATTGGCAACAGTGCGCACCAAGAGAATTTCGTTCTCCTGCCACACGCGTGCCGGGTCAGCGGAGATTACCTCCAGCGCACCTATCAAACGTTCGTGAAAGATTAACGGCACCACGGCCATCGGTAATGTTTCAACGCTCGACTCTGGATCGTCGCCGCCATTTTGGATGATTGCGTCTGGATGTTCGGCAAAGCGCGCACAATGAGCATCGAGATCGCTGACTAGCTTTTCTTTGGGCGTGGTGACTTCGGTGTTGGGAGCAAAATAGAAGTAAGTCAAAGCCTGTTCTGAGGTCTGACCTTCGACGCGCAAAGCGCAGCTCGCGACATTTAGCGCGGTGCCGACCTCGTCTACCGTCTTTTGCAGAATCACACCCAGCTCCAGCGACTCGCGGATTGCCGTGGCAATTCGGTTCACTGCGATCTCACGGCCGGCCTGCTCCTGAAGCAGGTGCGCCAGCTTCGTAGTTACGCTCAACGTAAGTTGCAGCGAAGTAGCTTTGGGCATCGAAGTGCGCACAGCTGACCCAAATGCCCCCGCGTGGTATGGATGTTCAGCTCCGACGCGAGCCATCAAGTATTCGAGCGCTGAGTAAACGATGTCCGGTTCGAACGTCCAGATAACTTCATCGCCGCCCGCCGCATCGTTGGCTCGGCCGCGTACGGTGGCCAGCAGGGCGGAAAATCGCGCGTCGGCAATGACCACGAAATGCTCGTCGACCTGGTTGGGCTCAGCCTGTTGCAGGATTGCCGGAGCCAAAACCGAGTTCGCTCCCACTCCGGTAACCAACTCGCTGAGGGCATCAGCCTGACGGACAAAGAAGAAGGCGCGACGTCCTCCACGGGCCAACTCGCGCACGCGCGCCTTTTCTCGGGCCGGACGTTTCGCCGCCAGCGGCAACGATTCAATTACCAGCGCGCCCAAATTGTTTTCGAGCACGACGTCTTCAAAGTAACGATGTAGTTGAACGATCGTCGAAACGGCGCAGCGAACCGGCGTCAGCTGGCGAGCATGTTGAGTTAGCAGAACGTCGTAGAGTGAATGCATAGGAAAAACCGGAACCGGTATGAGATGAGAACTCGCCTGAGAAACGAGCCAAAGCTATTTTGGCATTTTGCGGCAAGCCTTGTCTATAGAAGTTTTCCGCTGATTTACTGAGGTTTCTGGCTGTTTTGGAGCTTAATGTAGCCGGTGACCGCCGTTGCTACCAGCACCTCGTGATCGTTCGTGACCTGGACCGCAAGGACGAACAGGCGACGCCCGCCCCGAACGATGCGCGCCGTGGCCGTGAGGCGGCCTGACGTAATCGGCCGCAGGTAATGAATGGTCAGGTCGGTCGTGGTTACGCGTTCGCCGGGTTCAAGCCGCGTGACCACTGCAAAGGCGGCGGCGGTATCGATCAGGGACGCGACGGCGCCACCGTGAACTACACCCTGGTTCTGCTTCAGCTCGTCGCGAATGTCGAGATGAAGAGTGGCCTCGCCGGGTTTCATCTCGCCCAGCTCGAGGCCGATAAGTTTTGCATACGGAACTGACGCAAAGGCCTCGTGGATTCGGTCCCAACGAACATCGTCCAATTTGTCTTCGCTCATCCGCGGTAACCAGTGTCAGTCGGCTCGACGATCACGGCCGTGCCATAGGCGAGGACTTCCGTAACTCCGGTTGAGATCTCAGTCGTGTCATAGCGCATGCCGATGATCGCATTGGCGCCGATTTCCGAAGCGTGTTGGATCATGATCTCGAACGCGTCAGATCGGGTCTCTTCGCACATCTTTGTCCAGATCGTGATATTCCCGCCAGCCAATTGTTGGAACGTCGCGCCAAGTGTCGCAAACACGTTGCGCGATCTCACTACAATACCGCGGACCACGCCCAGAGTCTGCATGACGCGAAAGTTAGGCAACTCGAAAGCCGTCGTCGCCATTTGATGCGACACCGAATAGCGCGGCGGACTGACCTGGTAGGGCGCGCGTTGGGAAAGGGGATCATTGTTCATCTTTTCGTTCCTTCGGTTTCCGATTTAGGTTTAGAGGTCGGCCTTCAGGCGGCCGCCTAAACGCGAAACAACTAACGTCGATACAGAACCGTGCGAGCTTTAGCGGCTCTAGCCTTTACGACCTTTTCCTGATCAGGATGCCAGAGAAAAGTTTCCAGGTCGCAGCGTCCCCTTGCGTCAAATTTCACGCCCTCTTGTTCCAGTAATCGCTGCTGCATATCCGATGGCAAAACAATGCGGCCGGTCGAACAGCGTCCCTGCGAATTGATCACGCGCTGCCACGGTGTATTGCTTTCGTCGGCGCTGTGCATAACAAAGCCGACTGTCCGCGGCGTATAGCCTTTCCCAAGGATGTATGCGATCTGACCGTAGGTCATCACCCGACCCCGAGGAATTTGCCGCACAATTTTGAAGACGCGTTCGCGATACAATCGATCGGGCTTTGCTTTGTCCTTCATGAGCAATAGGTCCGATAGTCCTATAGTGCCCTCAGTACCACCCGCGCCGGCGCGCCATCACCGGCGCCGTCGGCGATCCGCAGCGGCAGGCAGATCAATTCATAATCGCCCTCAGGCACGTCACTGAGGTTCAGCCCTTCAACGATTATGACGCCCTGAGAAAGCAGAGTTAAATGCGTGCGATGATGACCGGAATGAAATTTTTCAATTGAAAGATAATCAGTGCCTACCAGTATCACACCGAGTTCGACCAGCTTTTCCGCGGCTTCAGGTAAGAGGTGTGTGAAGTCTTTGCGGAATCCTTCATTCCAGAAACTTGAATTGCGCGTATGAAATAAGATGCGTTCAGCGTTGTTCAGATCACACCCGGCAAGAAAGTTCGAGTCGATTTCGTTGACCTCGTCCGGCACTCGTATTACTCGCGCCGGGCCAATCAAAGCTTCAAGTGACAAGGAATCGATCTTACGGGCGCCCTCAATAAAGTGCGCCGGCGCGTCCACGTGGGTTCCGGTGTGCGCCCCGAAGTGCAGAAAGGAAACATTCGCCGAGTTTCCTCTCGCCAGCGCGGACCAGGACTCGATGTCGACGCTTGGGTCGCCTTCGTAGATCGGCATCCCGGCCCGGATCGGAACTGTGACATCGTAAATCGGCATCGTGCTCACTCAGTGATTGCCGATAAATATAAACGTAAAGTGAGGAAGGGCAAAGGCGGGCTACGGGTTCTGCTTGAGTCAATCAGATTTGCGTTCGCGTTAAGCTTTGCGGCCAAGCCGCAAGCTCGTCAAACTCAGCAAGCGCAGATTTCCTACGGTCTTTTGCGATCACGTTTAAGACTGCGCTACGATTCGTTCAAATCTAATGGTCAACCCTTCTACTAATCGGCAACCGCGAATCGCGGCGTCGAGCTATCTGAACACCGCGCCTTTAATCTGGAGTTTTGTTTACGGATCTCAACGTGAATCGGTCCAACTATTCACCGACACATCGCCAGCGCGCTGCGCGGAAATGCTTTCCCGCGACGAAGTCGATGCCGCCCTGGTTCCGGTCATTGAATGTCAGCGTATTCCCGGAGTGGCCATCGTTCCGGACGTTTGCGTTGGCTCACGATCCGCCGTGCGCAGTGTAGTGGTCGCGAGTAAGCTCAACAACCTGAAGAAGGTTAAGCGCGTGGCGCTCGACGAGTCGTCACGTACATCGGTCGTGCTTGTTAAGATCATTTTTCGTGAATTTCTGGGATTTGAGCCGGAATGGGAAACATCGCCGCCGGATCTCAAGTCAATGCTCGCGCGCACGGATGCTGCCCTGATCATCGGCGATCCGGCCATGAAGATTTCCCGCGATCAATTTCGCGTCTTTGACCTGGCGACTCTGTGGCACGACTACACCGGCCTCGGATTTGTCTTTGCGATGTGGATGGCGCGCGCGGCCAACGCTGACGCAGTGCGCGCGATCGATTTTACCTCCGCGCGCAATGAAGGGCTGGCGAATCTTGATGACATTGCCGCGCAGTACGGACGGCAGATTGGTTTGTCGCCAGAGGAGATCAAACAGTACTTAACTCAGAACATTGCGCTTGGAATGGACGACGAGATGAAGAAGGGTTTGGAGCTTTACTTTGAACTGGCGTATAAGCATCAATTGATCACCAAAAAGAAGTCTGTAACTTTTATTCAATAGTTACGCGGTCTTGATTCGAATGTCTATTTTGCCGGCGGCGCGTTTGGCTTTGTTCGCTGCGCGAGCCGGCGCAAGTTTCTGCTGCACGTCGCGAAGCTTTGCTGCGACCGCCAGTTTCTCTGCCACTGGACGTTTCGCTCGCGCCTTGCGTTGTTGTTCCTTCTGTCGATAAAACTTTGCGACTTCGGAATTCTCTTTCATTTTGCGAACCTTCTATTGTAGTCGGCCCATTTCTCTGTCAGGCCGTGGCGTTGAATTACGTCGTTCAACTCGTCAATCTTGACTGCACCCTGTTCGAGAAATATCTGAATTCGAGCGAGATCCTTAGGTCGCCCCACCTTCAACATTATAGCAACCAGGTGTTCTGCCAAAGCGACTCGAACTGGAACCTCCTCGATGTTTGAGATCTCCGCATTGAGGTAAGCTTCACGCTCAAGATCGGTAGTCGCCGGTAGAAACTGAACTGGCCAGTCCTCAATTACGATCCCTTCATTACGAAACTCGGTGTAGCCCCGAGCTTTCAAGTAGTCTATGCCCGGTAGTTCAAGGACAATCCGGTTCGCGGGCGTCATTACCAACACATCAATGTCCTGCGTGGAAAAAGGTTCGACGTAGAACATCGCGCCCACGGCCCCAGCCAGTGCGTAGTTCTCAATCGCGCCGTCTGCGACCATTTGATTCAGCACTGCGAAGGTTTCCTTCATCGCAGTCGCTATCCCCCCATTAGCGCTTCAATCTCTCCCGGATCCTTCGGTACTTTGTGTGTAAGTACGCGCGCGCCGTTCTCTGTTACCAGCACGTCATCTTCAATACGCACGCCGATGCCAAGGTATTTTTCGGGAATTTCTTTGTTGAAGCCTTCGGGAATGTTCTCTGTAACCGGAGAGATGTAGAGTCCCGGCTCGATCGTCATTACCATGCCTGATTCCGCGGGCCTTGACTCCCCATTGAAGTAATAGCGGCCGGCATCGTGAACATCGATACCGAGAAAGTGGCCAAGATTATGCATGTAGAACTGCATGAACTTCTTCTCTTCGATCAACTTTTTCGGATCGCCTTTGAGCAGACCAAGTCTCACCATTCCTTCGGTGAGCATTTCAACTGAGTGAGTTTTAAGATCTTCAAGCCTTACTCCCGGGCGAACCATGTCGATGCAGGACATTTGGGTTTCCAGCACGAGATCGTAAATGTCGCGCTGCGCTTGCGTGAAATGCCCGTTGATAGGAAAGGTGCGCGTGATGTCCGAAGCGTAGCCCTTGTATTCCGCGCCCGCATCGACCAAAAGAAGATCGCCGTCGCGCAACGTGTCCATGTTCGTGATGTAATGCAGCACGGTGGCGTTCGCGCCGGAGCCAATAATCGAAGTGTACGACGGACCGGCCGCGCCGTGCCGACGAAAGATCGATTCAATCAGCGCTTCGACTTCGTATTCCTTCATGCCCGGGTGTACGGCCTTCATCGCCTCGACGTGGGCTTCGGCAGCGATGTCGGCGGCGCGCTGCATGATCTCTACCTCTTCGTTACTTTTGAGCACGCGCATCTCATGAATGATAGAAGTAGGGTCGATAATCGTTCGCGGCGGCTCCAACGGCTTGCGATTCGTCTCGCGCATCAGCGTCAACTGGCGAATGATTTTCTGGTCCATCTCTGGAGTGCTGTGCCCGAAGGCGTAGTAAAGGATTGCCGGCCCATCCAGCAGTTCGGCCAGTTTTTCGTCAAACTCGCTGACCGGAAACGCCTCGTCGGCGCTGTAATCGCGCACTGCGCCATCAACCCCGGCGCGATAACCATCCCAAATTTCTCGTTCCGGATCACGGGGTCGCACGAATAGCGTGAACTTCTTCTCTCGTGAAGGAGCGATCACGGCAATCGCATCCGGCTCTTCAAACCCGGTCAGGTAAAAGAAGTCAGAGTTCTGACGATAACGATAATTGGTGTCGTGCGAACGCACGGCCTCGCGGGCGGCGGGAACGATAGCTATGGAATTCTTATCTATGCGGCGCATGAACTCAACGAGTTGCGGTTTCAGCATTGTCTCTCCTCGATGGCTTTCCAATTTGGGAGCCGTATTGTAGCTGAGAGAGCGGTAATGGTGGAAACGATGGCGTCTCCCCCGTCCTCTGCGAAACCTCTGTATCCTCTGTGGTTAATGATCGTCTTGCAATCGAAGCGCGAAGGCGACTAAAGACTTTTCCAACGTGGGGGGCGCAGAGGTTTTCGTGGAGTAACGCAAAGGATTCTTCTTTCATTGCTCGTGCTTCTGCGCGATAATCGTTGGCGATGGCCCAGAGCATTCCAGCTAAATCGGAACGACCAGAAATAATTGTGCGCGATCCCGCCACCGGCGGAGAAATCGGCCGGGTGCCCTTGACGATACCCGAAGAAGTTGCGCGCGCGGTCGGTCGAGCCAGAGAAGCGCAACCGGCCTGGGCCGCGCGGTCTATTCGCGAGCGCGGACGCGTCGTCATGAAAGCCCGCCGGATAATCCTTAAAGAGCTGGAAGAGATTGCCCTGCTAATCTCACGTGAAACCGGCAAGCCTGTCTCGGAAGCGATCGCAATGGAACTGACCCCGACGCTCGATCTGATGCAGTACTTCGCGCGGAAGACCGCGAGCCTGCTCAGTCCACGGCGAATCAGCGTTGGTCAGTACGCTTTGATGGGTCGATCGTCGTACGAAATTTACAAACCTTTGGGAGTGGTGGGCATCATCTCGCCGTGGAACTTTCCCTGGGCCACGCCCCTCGATGAAGTCGTAATGGCGCTAATCGCCGGCAATGCAGTCGTGCTGAAACCGAGCGAGTTGACACCCTTGACTGGTTTGAAGATCAGGGAAGTGTTCGATCGTGCCGGGATGGGTGACGGAGCTTTGCAGGTAGTCACCGGGGACGGCTCGACAGGAGCGGCCCTGGTCGCCTCAGGCGTGGACAAGATCATGTTCACCGGCAGTGTTGCCACTGGTAAGCGCGTTGCCGAAGCGGCCGCGAAATATCTGACGCCGGTCGTGCTGGAGCTCGGAGGCAAAGATCCGATGATCGTTTTGGACGATGCGAACATTCAAAACGCCGCGCGCGGTGCAGTGTGGGGAGCGTTCGCAAACTCGGGTCAGTCATGCTCCTCAGTCGAGCGTTGTTATGTTCATGAAAGCATCGCTGAGAAGTTTGTCGACGAAGTGGTGAAGGAAGCGAAACGTTTGCGGCAGAGCATCGGTACGGACAAGAATACCGACGTAGGATCGATGACCAGCGAACATCAACTGCGTCTGGTGGAAAAGCACGTCGACGAAGCGATCGATAAGGGCGCGACGGCGCTGACCGGCGGTCGACGAATGCCGGGTTCATCGGGGGCGTTCTTTGAACCGACGGTCCTCATCAATGTAAACCACGACATGGACGTGATGCGCGAGGAAACTTTCGGTCCGGTTCTGCCTATCATGATCTTCAAGACACATGACGAAGCGGTGCGGTTGGCCAACGATACAGGTTACGGGCTGACTGCCAGTGTCTGGTCCGGGAGTATCGCGCGCGGCAAGCGCCTGGCGGAACGCATCGATGCCGGCACCATTATGGTTAACGAAGTGCTCTATACGCATGGCATCGCTCA
>WNFJ01644840.1_pt2 | contig 20427 bp, 22 predicted proteins | sample 5400461 | NCBI WGS metagenome assembly WNFJ01 (sample SAMN13153349, study PRJNA577476) | soil metagenome | isolation source: 115 cm saprolite on Douglas fir-dominated hillslope | place: USA:California | collected 2013-09-17
ACCGTCGCTCTGTTTCTTCCATACGGCAAGGTACTTGCCGCGATCCTTGACCGTGTGGCCCGTGGCATCACTGAACGCCAGATCGTAGGGTCCCTGGGTATAGCCGATATCGCCGGAGCGGGACGCCTCTATCTTGATAGGATGGCAAGTAACCAAGAAGCCCGGCATCGCGAAGAATTGCGCCCATATATTGCGAATCGCGTTCTTGCCGGTAGCCGTGGGCGCATTGGGCGGAAGGATCGAAGCTTCTTCGGCGTAGTAGGAGACTGTGGCATCCAGCTGCTTGTCGGTCATTGCCTTAGACCAGGCGAGGTCGGCTTGGCGGATCGCGGCTTCCTCTGCGCCGTGCGTATCGGGCGGAGTCTGTTGCTGGGTGCCGCCAGAAGAGAGGGCGGTCAACCCGCACCAGGCCGCCAACGCCCCTATGCGCGCATAATGTTTCATGGGAATCCTCTCGGACAAACCGATTGCGGTCTCAATCATACGCCGGGACGATAGCCGGTATCAAGTGTCAATGGTTCGCGTTGGTGCCCCTCGGCGCCGCTGAATCTCGCCCCGCCCTCGCGCACGCCGGCCCGGCGAACGCACGTACCGCTGCTACTGACGAGGACGGGTTCGCTGTGTGGGACGCCTAGTGGGGGAGGTGCGGTCGCAGGACGCCATAGAGCCACGTGCCCCCAACCGCCGCCAGGAAGGTCACCACGAACACGGTCGCTCCGCTGCCGATTAGCGCGACGAGCGGGCCGGGACAGGCACCGGTGAGCGCCCACCCGAGTCCGAAGACGGTACCACCGATCCAGTAGCGGCGTCCGGTTCCGAACTCCTTCGGCGCGATCGCGATCTCGTCTCCGGTCAGTGTGGGGATCTTGAGCCGCCTGATCAGCGCGAGGGAGGTCGCCGCCACGGCAAGGGCCGAGCCGATGACGCCGTACATGTGGAACGACTGAAACCGGAACATCTCCTGGATCCGGAACCAGGAGACGACCTCCGACTTCGTGAGCACGACACCGAAGACGACCCCGAGGAGAAGGTAGACCACCACCCGCTGCTGCGGGGCCGATTGTGCCCCGAGGTCAGGGGAGGCGGCGGCGGTCACTATGGCTCAGAAGAGCAGCGGGAGCACGACGAACGTCGCGGCTAACCCGCCCACGAAGAATCCGATCACCGCGACGAGCGACGCCTTCTGGAAGTCCGCGAGCGGAGGTGCAGCCGCCAGCGTAGGCGGTGCCGAACCCGACCAGGAACCCCCCGACGACCACCATAACAATTCCACGGAGCGTGGCGAGCGCCGCCCAACTGAGCGCCTCGCGGGGCACGAGGCCCGACAGGTCGTGCAGGCCGAGGGTGGTCAGAGCCGTCCGGGTTTGGGCAGAGAGGGCGACGCTCCCTGCGCCGAGGAGCCGGCCGCCGATAAAGCCGCCTAAGAGCGTCCCGGTGAGCAAGGCAAGGTTCCAGCCCCCCTTCTCTTTCCAGTCGTACTGGAAGAACGCGCCCTTGTTGGGAAAGCAGGCCGCGCAAAGATGCCGCAAGTTGCTCGAGACGCCGAACGACTTGTTGCCGAGGAGCAGGAGGGCGGGGACCATCAGCCCGATCATCGGGCCCCCGATGTACCAGGGCCAGGGGCGGGTCAGGAACTCGGGCATGCCACGAACATACGCGCTTCGTCGCGGCCGACGCTACGTGCTATCAGCGGCGCGAAGAACGGTGCGGCAGGCGTTCAGGAGTCGCGGGCGCCGGGTCGCTCCTGTGCAAGCATGTGTGCAAGAATCGAAGCGGAAAGGGTGCGAAAGTTCAGTTTTCACTTTCGCACTCCATACAGCCGGTTAGAGACGAGCAGCGGATGACCAATCCGCTGCCTGCTTCAACTCAATCCAGCCTCACATCTTGCGGATGTATCCCAGATGAGATACATTGCTGTCACCCATGAGGGGAGATCTGTGTCGAAGAGCGCAATGATTCGTGCCCGCGTCGAGCCGGAGTTGAAGGACCGCGCCGAAGCGATGTTGGAAGAGCTCGGGTTGACGGCGACGAGCGCCATCACCCTGTTCTACCGGCAGATCATCGAGCGCCAGGGCCTGCCGTTCGAGCTACGCCTCCCAAACCCGACCACTCGGCGTGCCATGCACAATGCCCGAACAGGTCGCGGCGTTGTCGGGGCGAGTTCGATGGACGAACTGTTCGCAAAGCTCGACGCCCCTGACCGGAAGGCGCGGAGGCGATCGAGAGGGCGGAAGGCTCGGAGCAGCCGCTAGTCATGCTTCCGGAAGCGGGCGGGTCGCCGAGGTAAGGATCTCGACAAGCTGGACACGGTGATGCGCCAACTCGCCAACGAGGAGCCGCTGGAGCCCCAGCTTCGCGATCACAAGTTGAGCGGCGCCTGGAAGACCTTCCGGGAGTGCCACATCGAGCCGGACTGGCTCCTGATCTACTTGATCGTGGGCGACGAGATCACGTTCGTCCGCACCGGCACCCATTCGGACCTCTTTGACGACTAGCTAGCGCGTCACGCGTCGGCGAGCCGGGCGCAATTCGCTATTCATTCACGCCGCAGTTTCCGGGCGTCTTGAATCGCCAGGCCTGGTAGTCACTGTGACGCGAAGCCTGGAGACGAGCGCCTGCAGAGCACGCCGCTTCGATGTGCAACGATGTGTGCAAGAATCGAAGCGGAAAGGGTGCGGAAGTTCAGTTTTCACTTTCGCACTCCATACAGCCGGTTAGAGACGAGCAGCGGATGACCAATCCGCTGCCTGCTTCAACTGTTGCCAGTTACACCAAGGGGCACCAACCCTTCATCACAACTCAACCACTGTCCTGCGGCGAAGTCGATCCGCATGGAGCTGAGGGGGCTCGAACCCCTGACCTCCTGGGTGCGATCCAGGCGCTCTCCCAGCTGAGCTACAGCCCCGAAGGGTTTCAAACCTAGAGCGGCCGCCGCTGAGGGACAACCCCTGCCCGCGAACTCCTCGACTCATGGACGTCGCAACGGATTGAGCCCGCGCCTCTCGTTCGTCTCGCAGCCGAACCGCCGCGGAGTCCAGGTCGCCCGCTTGATGCGACCGCACTGCACTTACCACGGTCACGTGGCGTGCGACGTGCGCCTCCCACCTTTGTCGCTACCTTTCACCCCCTATGCGCCCGGTCTCCTTTCGCTACACCGGCACGGTCGGCGTCTCGATCGACAAGGTGTTCGAACTCATCTCGGACCCCACTCGGATGCCCGAGTGGCTGCCCAACTGCACCATGGCTGTCCCTGGGCCGCAGCACAAGGGGAAAGGCGACCGCCACCGGGTGCGCTTCGAGCGCAAGGGGCGCAAGATCGACATCGTGATCGAGGTCATCGAGTACGAACCCCCCACCGCGTATGGCTGGGTCGAGATCATCCACAGGAGGGGTTCCAAGACGTTCTTCAAGCTGCAGTTTGCCGGTGGCTCGACCCGCATCACCATGCTGCACCTCTGGCTCCCGGGCAGCTGGCGCGCCTGGCTGATCGGCCAGTTTTACCGGCGCCGTAACGCGCACCGCATGTTTGACGGGTTGCTGCAGAACTTGAGAAAAGCCCTAACCTGGTAACCTACCCCAACCGCGGATCAGCGCCCGGTCAGTCGCCGAACGGCACGTCGACGCTCAGGCCGTCCTTCGCCACCGTCGTCTCGGGGAAAACGTCCCGCGCCTCCTTCACGAGCTCGTCAGCGCTGACCGAATAGCGCGCCGAGACGTGCGACAAGACCAGCCGCCGGGCTTTGGCCGCGAGGGCGACTTGGGCGGCTTCCCGCGCCGTGGAATGCCCCGTTTCCTTGGCGCGATCCTTCTCTTCCTCTCCGAAGGTCGCCTCGTGGATCAGGAGATCGGCCCCTTGGGCCGCATCGACCACGGCGCCGCAGGGTCGGGTGTCACCCGTGAACACGACGAGCCGCCCCGGGCGCCGGGGGCCGACAATGCCTTCCGGCGCGACCGTCCGCCCGTCCGGGAGGGTTACGGTTTCGCCGCGCTGCAGCTTGCCCCACAACGGTCCTTCGGGCACGCCCGCGGCGCGGGCCCGGTCGGGATCGAAGCGGCCCGGCCGATCGTGCTCCCGTAGCGCGTAACCCACCGACCCGCCGCCGTGCTCGGTCGCGAACACCTGGATCTCGTAGCCGTCCCGCTGGCCGCGATTCCCGTCCCGCAGCACCATCCCCGGCTTCACCTCCGCTACGTCGATCTGGAAGGGCACCCGCTCGACGCCGAGCTGCAGCGCCTGCGCCAGGAGCTTCTTCGCCCCACGGGGGCCGTACAGGAGCATCGGCTCAACGCGCGCCTGCAGGCCCAGGGTGCGGATGAGTCCAATTACGCCGAGGAAATGATCGGCGTGAAAGTGCGTGAAGAAGATCTCGGCCAGGGCGAAGCTCACGCCGTAACGCATCATCTGGCGCTGCGTGCCCTCGCCGCACTCGAACAGCAGCGTCTCGCCCTCGCGCACCAGGGCCATCGCCGAGACGTTGCGCTCGACGGTAGGCCGGGCGGCCGACGTGCCGAGAAAGGTGACTGCCAACATTGGTAGTTGCTGGCGCAGTACCGGGCTAAGCCGGCCTGGCTCCAGCGCCTCCTGTCAAACCGGACGTGCAGGTTTCCCGCAGCCGGCTTACCGATGGTCGTACGGGCGTGGCGTGCATGGGGTAGCACACGGTGTGGCGTAGATGATGCAGGCCCATCGCGTAGTAACGACTGCGAGGCCACTGGACGTAACGATGGCGCGCCCGCTGGCCGCCCCGCCGCCAGTGCCAGCGCTGGAGACGCTCGTACACATCCTCGTCCAGCGCATGGAGTTGCCGGTACGCATTGCCTGTCCGGAAATAGTTGCCCCACCCCCGGAGTACCGAGTTGAGCGCCGCAATCACCTCGGACACGTCGCCCGCGACGGTGCGATAGTCGGTCAGTTCATGTATCCGGGCGCGGACGTGCTTCATGGCCTTCGGCGCTGGCCATCGCTGCATATAATGCCGCCAGGGCACCCGCTGGATGCTCCGACGCTTGCGGATGGTGCAGCCGAGAAACGTGAAGCCCGCCTGGCCCTTCCGCAGATCGACCAGCCTCGTTTTCTCCGGGTGCAGCGTCAGTCCCAGTTGCTCCAGCACCAACCGAATCCGCCGGAGCGCCTCGCGCGCGTGCGCCTCCGTGGCACACAGCACCACGAAGTCGTCCGCATACCGCACCAGCACACCGAGGTGCGAGCACCGCTGCGTCCAGATGCGGTCGAGGAAACCCAGGTAAATGTTCGCCAGCAAGGGCGAGATCACTCCACCCTGCGGAGTTCCCGCGAGCGTCTCTCGGACCGTACCGTCGTCCATCACCCCGGCCCGGAGCCACTGGCGGATCAGCTTCACCACCCGCCGATCACTGATCCGCCGCGCGATGCGCGCCAGGAGCTTCTCCTGATCAATGCGGTCAAAGAAGCTCTGAATATCCGCGTCCACGACAAACTCCAAACCTCGGTTGCCGGCTACCCGAACGGCTTCCCAGGCTCCGGTGGCATGCTTCTTCGGCCGAAAGCCGTAGCTGCACGGCCCCATATCGGCCTCGAAGATCGGCTCGATGACCAGCTTACAGGCCATCTGCACCACGCGGTCGCGCACCGTCGGGATCCCCAGTGGCCGCTGCGTGCCGTCTGCCTTCGGGATGTACCGTCGCAGGACCGGCTGCGGACGGTAGCGACCTGCTCGCAGCATCGCCTCGATGCTCCCGAGGAACGACTCGACGCCGCGCTCCTCGATGCGGCGGATACTTTCGGCATCCATCCCCGCCGCCCCGCGGTTCCTGCGCACCCGCTCCCACGCCTCCGCCAGGACGTCACCCCGGTAGATCCGATCATACAGCGCGTGGAAGCGCCGTGTCCTGCTCCGCTGAGCACACGTCCAGAGCTGGCGTTGCAGGTGTCGCCCTTGCGTCATCGGGGAGTTGGCCCTCACGGGCATGCCCTCGCGCTTACCTGCGTCGCCAGTGTGACCAAAGCAGGGCCCCTTCCCTCCAGGGGCTGCTCGCCCCCTTCACCGGTACTATGAGCCCCTCGGACTCCCGCTCGGCTCCGGGCGCTTTCAGCTCCCGCCTTCTGCGCCCGGTCTCCGCCCGACGTGGGCCGCCGAGACGGGGCTCTCGTGTTCCGCACCATGCTGTCGAAACGTGCCGCCGCCCTTACCCCGGGGAGCCCCAGCACGCTCGCCGGACTGCGTCGCGCGCTGTACATGGCCTTCGCCGTGACATGACCGGTTCGGCGCTCCCCATCACCTTTCGGCTGAGATTCTGACGAGGCTTGCTCGGCGTTCATCCTATTGCGGCCCGCTTCGTCGCTCCCTCCTGCGAGGCTTTCGACGGTCCGCTCGGCCCCGGGCCTCTCGACCCAGGACTGGACCCTGCTACTCGGCGCTCCGGCACTTACCGAGACGGGACTTGCACCCGCGAGAATGGCGCAGCTTTCACGACGCACCATGCGCCCGAATCTAAGCGTGTCCCTCGCGGCGCGCGTAGTTTAGAAGACCCGCTTCTCGAGGCTATCTCCGGATGTCGCTTCTCTCCCGCGTTGTCGCGCCGACCATGATCGTCGTCGGGGCGACGAGCGCCGCCGCGCAGGCCGCCCGCCACGGCCTCGACCCGGCGAACCTGGACACGACCTGCGCCCCTTGCCAGGACTTCTACCGCTACGCGAACGGTGGGTGGCTGGCGCGCACCACGCTCCCGGCCGAGTACGCGAGCTATGGCAGTTTCACCGAGCTCGTGGAGCGGAACAACGAGACCCTGCACCAGATCGTGGATCGGCTCGCCGCCGCCGCGGCCGGCGTCACCCCCCGCACCGCCGATGAGAAGCTCGGGATCTTCTACGGATCCTGCATGGATTCGACGCAATCGGAGGGTGCGAGCTTCAAGCCGCTTGCGCCTGAGTTCGCCCGCATCGCCGCCATCCGCTCGGTGCGCGACGTCGTGACGGCGGTCGCGCGGTTGCACCGGGGCGGGTGGGATCCGCTCTTCAACTTCGGCGGCATGCCGGATTTCAAGAACAGCACCATGACGATCGCCGCCGTCACTCAGGGCGGGCTCGGCCTCCCCGACCGCGACTACTACGTGCGCAGCGATTCGGCGGCGGGGGCACTGCGCGCCGCCTACCTCCGCTACGTGACGCGGACGCTGGCGTTGCTCGGTGACGCGCCCGCCACAGCCGACTCGACCGCTCAGCGCATCATGGCGCTCGAGACGGTGCTCGCCCGCGCCTCGCTGACCCGGGTCGAGCGGCGCGATCCCAACGCCAACTACCACAAGCTGTCGCTCGCGGGCGCCGACTCGCTCACCCCGCACGTCGCGTGGCGGGCGTTCCTCGGCGAGGCGGGAGCCCCGCCGACCGACGCGATCAACGTGAGCCAGCCCCGCTTCTTTCATGCCCTGGACAGCCTGCTCGCCGCCGCGCCGCTCGCCGACTGGCGCGCCTATCTGCGCTGGCACCTCGTGCGCCAAGCGGCGCCCTGGCTATCGAGCCCGTTCGTGGCCGAAAGCTTCGCGTTTCAGCAGGCGATCACGGGTGTGAAGCAGCAGCAGCCCCGCTGGAAGCGCTGCCTCCAGACCGCGAACGGCCTCATGGGCGACGCCCTGGGCGCCGCCTACGTGCGGGAGACCTTCACCCCGGAGGCGCGGCACCGAGCGCTCGACATGGTGGGCCACCTGATCGCCGCGCTCGACGAGCGGCTCCACACGCTCGAGTGGATGGGGGACTCGACCCGCGCGCAGGCGCTCATCAAGCTGCTCGCGATCCGGGAAAAGATCGGCTATCCCGCTCGCTGGCGCGATTACGGCAAGCTCCAAGTCGACCGGGGGCCGTTCGCGGGGAACGGGGCGCGTGCCGCGGCGTTGGCGACCGCCCGTGACGTGGAGCGCATCGGCAAGCCGGTCGAGCGGGACGAGTGGCGCATGACCGCGCCGACCGTGAACGCCTACTACAGCGCCTCGCTCAACGACATCACCTTCCCGGCCGGGATTCTGCAGCCGCCGTTCTTCGACCCGGTGGCCGATGACGCCGTGAACTACGGCGGGATGGGCGCCGTGATCGGCCACGAGATGACCCATGGCTTCGACGACCAGGGGCGGCAGTTCGACGCCGCCGGCAATCTGCGGGACTGGTGGACGCCCGCGGACGCCGCGCGGTTCCAGGCCCGCGCGAGCCTGGTGGTGCGGCAGTTCGACGGCTACGCGGTGGTCGACTCGCTGACGCACGTGAACGGACGGCTCACGCTGGGCGAAAACATCGCGGATCTGGGGGGCGTAAAGATCGCCTACGCCGCGTTCGAGCGCTCGCTCGCCGGCCGGCCGCGGCCTCCGGCGATCGACGGCCTGGGCCCCGAGCAGCGCTTCTTCCTCGCCTGGGCCCAGATCTGGCGCTTCCACCAGACCGACCAGTATCTCCGGAACCTCGTCACCGTCGACCCGCACGCCCCGCCGCGCTGGCGCGTCATGGGACCGCTCGCGAACCTGCTCGAGTTCGCCCAAGCGTTCGGGTGCAAGGCCGGCGACCCCATGGTGCGCCCCGACAGCCTGCGCGCCACGATCTGGTAGCGGCTCCGAGCGCCGGGGACGGGGAGGGCGCGGGGGCGTGGCGGCGGGGGCGGTGAGCGAGCCCATGGAGCCCGGATCCCATCCGCCGCCCCGTCCCGCTCCCGTTAGAACACTTTGACGGTCAGGTAGCGACCGGGTCGCTCCCGGAGATCGGTCAAGAGGGCCGAGAGCGAGGCGAGCGTCTCGGTCAGGTTCTTGTAGAGCACCGTGTCGGTCGCGAATTTGCCGAGCGTGCCCTCCCCGCGGTCGACCTTGTCGAGCAACCGTTTCAACGACCCGGTGGCGTCCGCCAGGCGACCCGTGAGCTGCGTCAGGTTGGCGCTCAAGGTGTCGAGCCGCTTGCCGGAAGTCGTGGCGTTCGAGGCGCCGAGCAGCGTGTCCAAGTGCGCCACGACCCGCTCCAGCGACTGGAGTGTGGCTTGCGCCTGGTGCACCGCGGGGCCGTTGGTCGCCTGGGTGAGGGCGTTCATGCCGCGCTGCGTGGCGAGCAGGGTGTTGTGGATGTCGCTCGCGAGCTGACCCGGGTTTAAGCCCTTATTGACCTTGGCGATCAGCTCGTTGGCGCCGGTCGCGGCGCGTTGCGCGATGTCGGCGAACTGCTCCTCGGTCACGCCGGCGATGTGGCCCCCGGGCGCGAGCAGCGTGTCGCTCGTGCCGGGGTTATAGTCGACGAACTTGGCGCCCAGGAAGTCGGCGGAGACGACCGTCGCCGTGGCATCCTTGTGGGGCCGCACCTCGGGATCGAGCTCGAGCATGACCGTCACGCGGCCCACGCGCTCGAGCCGCACCTGCCCCACCCGCCCCTTCTTCACGCCCGACACCCGAACCGGGTCCCCTTCCTTCAAGCCGCTCACGTTCCCGAACGCCACCGGGACGGACACGCCTTTGGACACGAGCGAGCGGCCGGTGAGCCAGAACATGAAGCCTGTGAAGACGACGAATCCGACGAGCACCAGGGCGCCGAGGGTGACCTCTTGCTTATAGCTGAGGTCCATGCGCCTCCCGGGCTTCCGCCGCCTCGGTCTGGATCACCGCCATCTCCAAGTCCCGCTCCAGGAACTGCTGCACGGCCGGGTCTCTCGAGGCGAGGATCTCCTCGGCCGTTCCCACGGCCCGGATCTTCGTCTGCCAGAGCAGTGCCACGCGGTCCGCCACTCGGAACGAGCCGCGCACGTCGTGCGACACGACCACGCTCGTCACCCCCAGCTCGTTCTGCAGCCGCTCCACCAGTCCGTCGATGACGTCGGCATTCACGGGATCCAAGCCCGATGTGGGCTCGTCGTACAGGAGGTACTTGGGCTTGCCCGCGATCGCCCGCGCGATCCCGACGCGCTTGCGCATCCCCCCGGAGAGCTCCGCCGGCATCTTGTTCGCGACCTCGGGCGCCAGGTTGACGAGCCGGAGGCATTCTTTCACTCGCGACTCGCAGTACTTGGCATCGCGGGCCTGCTCGTCGTCGGCAATGCCGAGCCGGATGTTCTCGTACACGGTCAGGGAGTCGAACAACGCTCCGTACTGAAACACGTAGCCGATGCGGGCGCGCAGGCGCGCCAGCTCCTGGCGCCCGAGCGCCGGCACGTGCAGGCCGTCCACGATCACGTCACCCGAGTCGGGGCGCAACAGCCCGTTGATCATCTTCAAGGTCACGCTCTTGCCGACCCCGGACGGCCCTAGGAGCGCCACCGTCTCGCCATCGTGCACCGTGAGGCTCACGCCGTCCAGCACGACGTTCTCCAGGAAGCGCTTGGAGACGTTCAGGAGCTCGATCATTTGGCGACGAGCAGCAGCTTCGTGGTGAGAACGTCGAGCAACAGGATCGTGACGGAGGACGCGACCACGGCCGTCGTGGCGGAGCGGCCCACCCCCTCGGCGCCCTGTTGCGTGTTGTAGCCGATATAGCAGGAAATGAGCGTGATCGCGGTCGCGAAGAAGTAGCTCTTGATGAGCGAGTACCACAGATCGAGCGGCCGAAAGAAGTAGCGGGCGCCGTACTCGAAGTCGGTGTAGGTGAGGCCGAGCGAGCCCTTGGCGGTGAGATAGCCGACGACGATCCCGGTCGCGTTCGCCAGCATCGTCAAGGCCGGGATCACGAGGATCCCGGCGAGCACCCGCGGAATCAGCAGGTGCGAGATGGGGGAGCGTCCCAGGCTTTCGAGCGCATCGATCTGCTCGGTGACGCGCATGGTGCCGAGCTCCGCCGCGTAGCGCGCCCCGATCCGGCCCGCCAGGATGAGCGCGGTCAGCACGGGACCGAGCTCGAGGATCATCGACTCCGAGATCACGGCGCCCGCGTAGTAGAGCGGCAGGGTGCCCGTGAACTGATAGCCGGTCTGGAGGCTCGTCACCGCCCCGGCAAACCCGGCGATCAGGAGCACGATGAAGAGGCTGCCGTAGCCCACGTTCAGGGCCTGCTCGACGGTGCGGGACAGGTAGATGCGCCACTCCGTGAGCCCGCGCAGCAGGTCGACGCTCAAGAGCGTGAAGCGGCCCGCGTGGTCCGCGGTGCGGAGGCTCCAGCGCGCGACCAGCCGCAGCGGGCCCAGCGTGAGCTCCGCCCCGTTTGCCATGTGCTGTATCTTGGGTACCCATGCCCCGTTCGTCTACCCCTCGGCCCCCGTCGGGCGCTCCCGCGGGGCCCGGCGCGATGGCCGAGCGCGCACGGTCGTTCCGGCGCCGCCTGCTCGGCTGGTACGCGCGGGCGGCGCGCGACTTGCCGTGGCGGCGCACGCGCGATCCCTACCGCGTGCTCGTCTCCGAGGTGATGCTGCAGCAGACCCAGGTGAGCCGGGTGGAGCAGTTCTATCCCCGCTTCCTCGCGCGCTTCCCCGATCTCGCGACGCTCGCCCGGGCGCGGCCGCGCGCCGTGCGCGAGGCGTGGGACGGGTTGGGCTACTACGCGCGGGCTCGCAACCTGCACGCCCTGGCCCGCGCCGTCTTGCGCCGTGACGACGCCACGCTGCCCGACGATCCCGCCGAGCTCGTGAAGCTACCGGGCGTGGGGCCCTACACGGCCGGCGCCGTCGCGACGTTCGCCTACGAGCAAGCCGTGCCCGCCGTTGATACGAACGCCAGTCGGGTGATCCGCAGAGTGTTTTTCGGGGAGCGGGCCGCACCGACACGGCCGAGGGAGATCTGGGAGGTCGCGCGCGCCTTGGTGCCAAAGGACGGCAAACGGGCGTGGCGCTTCAATCAGGCGGTGATGGAGTTGGGGGCGCTGATCTGCCGGGCGCGCCGCCCCGAGTGCCCCGCGTGTCCGGTGCGGCCCGCGTGCCGGACGGGGAGTCGCCTAGTAGCCCCGGACCAGCGTGGCCGCCGCCAGCGCGAGCAGTCCCAGCGCGCCGGCCAGTGACGCGCCGATGATCTGGCGCTGCCGCAGCCGCGGAAACGCCTCGGGCAGCTCGCCCCGCGGGTTCAGGTCGAGGCGCGCCAAGCGGGAGGCCGTGGGCACGCTGATCCCGAGCGCCACGAGGGCGCCCAAGAGGCCGGCGCCCATCATCAGCGTGAGCCACCCTGCCGGGGCGCCCCCCTGCATGTAGGGGATGCTCAAGATCACGCCCGAGAGCACGACGGCCGCGGCGCCGGGGCCCACGAGCAGGCGCTGGATGGCGCCGATCAACTGGTAGGCCTTGAGCCGGTCGCCGGGCGTGAACAACTTGGCGCGAATCCCAGCCACCATGGTGGCGATGCCGCCGCCGAGCCACAGCGTGAAGCCCAGCACGTGCACGAGCAGCCAGAAGCCTTTCATGTGCGAGCGACGCCTCCCCCTCCCCCTGCCCCCCCGCCTACCGCCACCGGGATGGGCTGGCGGCCGGCATACCCGGTTTCCAGCTCGTGCCAGTGCTCCACCCGGTCCTCGCCCTGCTGCCAGCACCAGAAGATGTCGCGCCCATCGAGCTTGCCGTAGAAGTCGACGAGTCCCTGCTCGAACCCCTTAAAGACGCAGCCGATCTGCTGGAGCTCGAGCAGATAGTCGTTGATCTCGCGCGCCACCGTTTCGACCTGGACGCGGAGCCCCACCTGCTCGGGCGACTCGCCCCACTCGGGCTTCGCCTGCGCCGCGGCGAGCTCGTAGCGGGCCACCAGGTCGCGCCACTGGGGGTGCCGGGCGATGATGTCGGACACGATCCGCTTGACGAGCGGCAGGGTGCGGTTGGCTTCGGCGAGGGTGAAGTACTTGCGGGCCACGGCAGATAATGTAACAGCCGGCGGGGCCACGACCAGCCGGCCGCGCCCGGCGACGGGGCCAAGCTACGCGGGGGCGACGCCGATCCCCCCGATGAGCTCGGGATGGGGGATGAAGCCGACGACGCGGCGGTTCTGGTCCACCACCACGATGGTCGAGCGGATGTGTGCGTCGCTCGGCTCCAAGCGCGCGATCGGGAATCCGGCGAGCTCGGTGTCGGGCGTGACGACGGAGGTATCGTGCCGGGCGTGCGCCTCGGCCGAGCAGGTGGTGGGGTCGTGCCCGGCGGCGACGCACTGGGTCACGATGTCGCGATCGGAGATCGTGCCTAGGAAGCGGCGGTCCTTCGGGTTGTCGACCACGGGCACGACGGAGATGTCCTTGGCGCGCATCAGGAGCGCCACTTCCGCGCTCGTCGCGCCCGCTGCGGCCACGAACGGCTCGGGGATCATGATCTCGCGTGCCAACATGCGCGTCTAATGTATCAGGTCGAGCGCGGCCGTGGTGGCGTCGTAACCCGCCCGCAGGAACCGCTCGCCCGCCGCCACGGCGAAGGTCGCTTCGCGTTCCGCCACCGCGCGCACCACCACCAAGCGCGGGGCGTCGGCGGGCCACGCCCCGATGGCGCGTTCCGTCTGCGCCGCCATCATGATGCGGATCGCTGCGCCGTGCGCGCGCACCAGCGCGGGGATGGCCGCGCGCCGCGACGCCGGCGGCTCGTCGAACCCGGGGCCCACGTCGATCGCCACGACGAGCTCGGCCGGGAGGCGGCGGGCGACCTCGAGCGGGAGCACGGCGCGGAGGCCGCCGTCGGCGAGCTGGCGGCCGTCCAAGCTTCCTTGAGGGAAATAGAGCGGCAGGGCGCAGGAGGCGTACAGGGCGGCGTGCAGCGGGGCGTCCCGACCGAGCGCCCCGAACAGCACCAGTTCCCCCGAGTCGACGTCGGTCGCGGTCACCGTAAGCGGGATCGCGAGCTCGGCAAACCGCGTCGCGGGAACGAGCCGGGCGATACTCCGCTCGAGCGGCGCCGCCCGGAACAGGTGGGACGCGAACATGCCGCACAGGAGGGACCAGTAGTCGAAAGCAGCGACATCGCGCGAGCGCAGGGTGCGGGCGGTCTCCACGAATCGCTCGTAGCTCGAGCCCGCGGCGAAGGCGGCGCCGACCACCGCACCCATGGAGGTCGCGACGATATGACTGACTGCGTGGCCGCGCTCGGCGACGGCGCGCCACGCGCCGGCGTGAGCCAGCGACTTGGCGCCACCGCCCCCCAATACCAAGACCGTCTTCACGGCCAGGCGCCCCAGGGGCGCGTCGCGGCCGCCCTACCGCCCCGCACTCCGTCCGCCCGAGCCGTCAAGCGCGGCGCGTCACGCCCCGGCGGCCCGCGCCGCCCGAGCGTTCACTCCCCACGACCCTGATCGTAGCGCCGGTCCATGACGCGGGACGCGCGCCGCTTCACGGCGCGGTCGTAGCGGCGCTTTTCATCCGGCGTCTCCGGAAGAATCGGCGGCACCTCGGTCGGCACGCCCTTGTCGTCCAGCGCCACATAGGTGACGTAGCAGGAATTGGTATGCCGCTTCTCGCCCGAGAGCACATTCTCGGCCAGGATCTTGACGCCCACCTCCATCGAGGTGCGGCCGGCGTAGTTGACGCGGGCGAACGCCGTCACCAGTTCCCCGACGTGGATCGGCTCCTTGAAGTCGACCTTGTCCACCGACACGGTGACGCACTGCTTGCCGGCGTGCCGGATGGCGCAGACCGCCGCCACGCGGTCCGCCAGCGCCAGGATCACGCCGCCGAACACGTTCCCCATGATGTTGGCGTGCTGCGGCATCATCAACTCGGCCATCACGGTTTCCGATTCGCGCGGATGCTTGCCCTGCATCAGTAATCGACCGGTCGGAGATAGAACTCCCCGATCGCCGTCTGCGACATGACCGCGACGGTCGGTAGCCGGCGCTTCCAGTGCGTCGACTCGAGCCGGCGGCGCACCTTCTCGACTTCCTCAGGCGTGAATCCGCGCGCCACCACGGCCTCGGGCTTCACGCCGCGGATCAAATAGGAGAGAATCCGGTCGACTTTGTCGTAGCCGAGCCCGTAGTCGCCTTCGGTCGTCTGGCCCGGGACCAAGTCGGGCGTCGGCGGTTTCCGGAGGATGACCTCCGGCACGCCCACGTGACGCGCCAGGGCGCGGACCTGGGTCTTGAACAGATCCCCGAGCGGATTCACCGGCGGCGTGTCGTCCGCGTGCCAGGTGAAGTAGCCGAGCAGCCGTTCCGACTTGTTGCCGGTGCCGAGTGGGAGCGCCTGGTATTTCGCCGCGAGGTCGAACAGCACGATCATCCGCTCGCGCGCCATCACGTTGCCGCGGCGCGTCGGGTCGGCCTCGCCCACCTGCGCGAGGTAGCCGTCCACGGCGGGCGTGATGTCGATCGTGCGCGATTCGATGCCGAGCGTGTCGATCACGAGCTGGGCGTGCTCCAGGCTTTCGGGACTGGACGTGCGGTACGGCATCCGCACCCCGATCACGTTGGCGCGACCCAACGCCTCGACCGCGAGGAACGCCGTGAGCGCCGAGTCCACACCGCCCGAGATGCCGACGACGCCCTTGGTGAAGCCGCGCCGGTCGACCACTTCCTCGCGCAGGAAGCTCACGAGCCAGCGACGCGCCAGCGCGACGTCGAGCACCAGGGGATCGCCGTCGGCGACTCCTTGGCCCAGCACCGGCACGGCGGTGCCGGCGATCGGCACGACGGGCGGGGGGGCGGCCCCGTTCGTCGCCGGGTCGAACTTCACGGCCGGGCGCTCTTTCGCCGTGCCACCCGACTCGCGCCGCCCGAGGCTCGGGACGAGATGCGGCAGGTTGACCTCGAGATCGGCCAGCAGCGGCGCCTCGGCCCGCGCCCGCGTCAATTGCTCCAAGTCCACGTCGTAGGTGAGCACCGCCTCCTCGAACAGCGGCCCCCGCAGCACGATCTCGCCGCAGGGATTGACGAGCACCGAGGCGCCCGGGAATCCCTTCCCGCCCTCGAAGCCCTCGAGGCTCGCCAGCGCCACCCACACGCCATGCTCGTCCGCCATGCCCCGGACGATGCGCTCCCAGCGCACCACGCTGGCCGGCAGCCCGGCCCCCGCCTCGTCGGTCCCCGTCCCGCGGGCGGGCGACGCGCTCGGCACGAGCACCAGCTGGGCGCCGTCCAGCGCGGCGATCGTTCCCGTGATCGAGTGCCACGCGTCTTCGCAGATGAGGATGGCGGCCCGCCCCCAGCTCGTGTCGAAGGCGCGCACGTCGTGGCCGCGCTCCACGAAGCGCTCCTCGTCGAACACGCCGTAGGTGGGCAGGAACACCTTGCGGTGCACGTGCCGCACGCCGGCGTGCGGGCCGCCCAGCGTGGCATAGAGGCAGGAGTTGTAGTAGCGGTTCTGAAACACCTCGTAGAAGCCGACGGCGACGTCGAGCGGCGGGCCGGCCGCCGCCCCGTGCTCGAGCGTCAAGTCGCGGTACAGCGTCCCGGCCGTGACGGCGACGTCGCGCACGCCGCCCTCGACGAAGTAGCCCGAGGTCGCCGTCTCGGGGAACACGACCACGTCGACCGCCGGCTCGAGTTTCCCGAGCCGGGCCAGCACGCCGCCGATCTTCTGGAGATTGGCGGCGTAGGCGCCCTTCGTGGGGCGGATCTGGGCGATGGCGAGACGCGGCATCGTGAGGGAAGATAACCGAGCGCGAAAGGCTCGGTCATGGGTGGACGGGGGCGCGCGGGCCACGAGCGCCGTCCGCTCGAGCCGCTCCCGAGCCCGAGCGCTAGGCGCCCGTGAGAAACCACACTCCGGCCACGGCGAGCGTCACCTCGATCAGCGCGACGAACACGCGTTCCGGCAACCGGTCGAGGATGCGCTTCCCAAGCCACGACCCCGCGATCATGGTGGGGCCGAGCGCCAGACCGACCGCGACGCCGCGCGCGGTCAGCACGGCCGTCCCCTGGTAGGCGGCGAGCTTCGCCACGTGCATGACGACGGTCGCCAGCGCCTCGGTTCCGATGTAGCCGCCCTTCACGAGGCCGTGGGCCAGAAAGAACGGCGCCATGAGCGGCCCCACGCTGCCGACCAGGGCCGAGAGGAAGCTGAACACCGCGCCGATCCCCGCGAAGGCCCGCACCCCGGGCCGCCAGGTCGGGGCGCGCCGCAGGTGGCGCCACGCCACCATGGCGAGCAGGAACGCTCCCACTAGGCGCTTCAAGGCGCCAAGCGGCGCCGTGGCGAAGAGCACGCCGCCCGCGAGCGCCATCGGCACGGCCCCGAGCGCGAACCATGCGACCACGGGGACCGCCACCTCACGCCGGTTGAACCACACCCGGCTGCCGTTCCCGACGAGCTGCGCCACGGTGAGAATGGGGATCGCGTCGCGCACCCCAAACACCGCCACGAGCGCCGGCAGCAGCACCGCCGCCCCGCCGAACCCGGCGACAGCGGCCAGCGTGCTCGCGGCGAGCGCCGCGCCGCCGAGCAACAGCCACTCACCCCACCCGGCTAGCAGCGCGGTGCCCTCGCCGCCGTCCCCGCGCCTCCCTCCGCCCGCTGACCGGGCGGCGCCAGAGCGCGCTCGCGGCGCGCCGTCCAGCTCACGGCGTAGGCCGCCCCGAGGATGCCCAGGGCCAAGACCACGAGCCATGGCTCGGCCAGCGCCGCCCCGGCGAAGAGCGTCGCATAGACGGCGAGAAAGAGGAGCGGAATCCAGGGATAGAGGGGCACGCCGAACGGAGCGGGCGGCTCGCGGCGCCGCAGCCGGAACAGCGCGAGCACCGTGAGGCTGTCGATCAGGAGGATGAGGATGATCGCCACGGCGAGCAGCTTCTCGAAGGTCCCCGTGGCGGCGAGCGCGATGGCGACCCCGCCGATCACGAGCATGGCCACCCAGGGAGTCCCGCCGGGGTTGACGCGCGCCAGTTGGCGCGGCGCGAGCCCGTCGCGGGCGAGCCCGAACAGGATGCGCGGCGTCACGAAGATGTTGCCGTTCAAAGACGCCAACACGACGAGCAACGCCAGCCCGGCGACCACCTGGCCGCCCTTCGCTCCCACGAGCGCGCTCGCGACGTCGGCGGCGACCAGGTTCGAGCGCGCGATGCGATCGAGCGGCAGGACCTGGAGGAAGGCCGCGTTGAGCGAGAGGTACAGCAGGGCGGCGGCCGCGATCCCCCCGAGGAACAGGCGCGGCAGCGTGCGACCGGGATCGACCACCTCCTCGGCGATCTTCGCGAGATCGGGATAGCCGTAGTAGGTCCACAGCACGGGCTGCGAGGCGACCGCCAGCGCGGCCCAGACGCTCCAGCCCCGCGGCGCGCCCACGAGCGCGTCGTGCCAACCCGCTCCCGTCCCCAGCGCGAACGCGATCGCGACGACGCCGCCGAGCGCCAGCACCTTCGCCGCGGTGACGACATTCTGCAGCGTCCGCCCCGAGCGGACGCCCACCACGTTGATCGCGGTGAACAAGGCGACGAGCCCGGTGCCGAGCACCGGCGTGAGCGCGGGGGATGAGCCCGACAGGCGCACCAGGAACTCCCCGGCGGCGACGCCGATCGCTGCGATGGCGGCGCCGTTGATGCCGACGCTCTCGACCCAGCCGACGACGAAGCCCGCCTGCCGGCCGAACGCCTCGCGCACGTAGACGTACTTGCCGCCCGCCCGCGGGTGCCGCGTGCTGAGCTCGGCGAAGCACAGCGCACCGACGAGGGCCAACGCGGCGCCCAGCACCCACGCCACGAACGTGAGCCCCGGCCGGCCGAGCCGCGCGGCCACGAGCCCCGGAGTGCGAAAGATCCCTGAGCCCACCGTGATCCCCACTACCATGGCGAGGCCGTCGCCCAGCCGGAGCGAGCGCTTGAGGTCGGTCATGCGGTGGGAGAATGTGCACCCAAAGAAACAGGGGCGCAGCGTGCTGCGCCCCTGGCAACTCTCACCGTGCTAGCGGCTGCGCCTAGCGTCCGTGATGGCCGCCGCCGCCACCACCACTTCTGCCCCCGCCTCCCCCGCCACCACCTCCACCCCCACCTCCACCGCCATGAGAGGGCGCCGAGTGGCCGCCGCCCCCGCCGCCACCGCCCCCGCCGCCGGAATGACCCCCGCCTCCACCGCCTCCCCAACTCCCTCCGCTCCTGCTACCGCCGCCGCCACTCCCGCCACCACCGCCGTGAGACGACCCCGAGCGACCGCCGCCGCCGCCGAACAACCCGAGGAAGCCGTGGCCGCCGGAGTGGCGCCCGTCGCTCGAAGAGCCGCGATCGCCGCCGCGCGACGGGGCGGGCCGTGACTCCGCACTGCCACCAGTGCGCGGCTGGGGCCGCGGCGCATCCGCGGGTCGAGCGACCGGGCGCTCCCGAGCGTCCGGGCGATCGTCGCGGGACCGCCCCGACGGTGAGCCGCGATCGCGATCGCGCGGCTCGTGCCCCGGGCTATCACTGGGTCGCGCGACCGGGCGGTCCCGAGCGTCCGGGCGGTCATCGTGGGGCCGTCCCGGCCTGGAGCGTGGTGTCTCCGTCGCCCCCGGACGGAACGAGACGTCGCGGGCGCGCACCGATACATCCCCGTTCACGGGGCGGTTCAGCACGCCCCCCTGTGGAATCCGCGGCCGCGGCTGCAAGCCTCCGTAGGGCGGGGTCGTGCCGGGCCGGTTCTTGAAACGCATCACGCCACCGAGCCACGTGGGGCCGGAGCCGTACCCGTAGCCGTAGGGATAGAAGCGGTGCGGGTTGTAGAAGTTGAAGCCGAAGAAGACGCTGGTCCCATAGCCGTAGTACGGGCGGTAGAAGAATGGGTCGTAATAGGCACCGCAGTAGAACGGATCGTAGAAGAACGGATCGAAGCAGCCGGCCGAATAGCCATAGCCGTACGGCCAGCCCCACCCAAAGCCCACGTCCCCGTAATAGGTGGGAGAGTAGGACTCGGAGTAGTACGTGCGCGGCGTCGCGATGAAGTACTGCCGCGTGTCGTAGTCGAAGTGGCCGCCCGGCACCATGCGCTGCACGAGATCGAGCAGGACGGCTTCCTTGTCGTCGCCCGCCTGCCGCTCATCGAGCACGCGGTAATCCCAATGATCGCCGCGCACGAACTCGTCGAATTTGAAGGGGCTGACCGAGCGCGCGGCGAGCACGGCCCCCGTGCCCTCCCGCTCATCGATCACGAACGCCTCGCGGTCGCCCCGGCCGCGCACCTCGAAATCGTCCCCACCCCGCACGAAGGCGTCGTCGGTCGGGTCGCGCGGGAACAACACCCGCACGCGTCCCGCGCCATCGGCGCGCAGTACGACGAGGTAGCCGTCCTCGCGCAACCGCACGGTCACCCGGGCATTGTCGCCGCGGCGGAAATAGTTGTCCTGATTGAGCCAGACTTTAATGGGCGGGTCGTCGATGCGCAGCGCGGCCCCAGCCGCTTTGCTGGGCGCGGCAACGGCAAGCGAGAGCGTCAGGGCGAGAATCATGGGGCCCATCCTTATATACCCCGGCAACGCTTGAGGATCAAGAAACGTGCCGATACCCGGGCATCCCTGCGACGCGGCTCCCGCTTGAGCGTTAACCGACGCGGCCTGCCGAAACAGCAGGGGTGACACTCTCTGGGGACAGCGGGCTGTCTCTTCTGGAGACGGGGGTGGGTCACCAGCGATCGGGTTTGGCCGCATCCGG
>WNFJ01240478.1_pt1 | contig 20397 bp, 23 predicted proteins | sample 5400461 | NCBI WGS metagenome assembly WNFJ01 (sample SAMN13153349, study PRJNA577476) | soil metagenome | isolation source: 115 cm saprolite on Douglas fir-dominated hillslope | place: USA:California | collected 2013-09-17
GTCGGCGGCGTGACGCTCGCCCGTGAAAGCGCATTCGAGATGGGTGACGAAGCTCGCCCGCTCCGCCCGCAGATTTTCATCGTGCAACACTCGGGGCCTCCCAGAATCAGATCGCCCAGCTCTCAGATCCCAGCTCAATGCGTGGTGGACTGCCCGCGATGCCGGAAGACGACGAAGTGCGATAGTGAAAAGTTGACCAGAAAGCTCGACCCGATCGCGAGCAGCTTTCCAATTAGCACGAGAGTCGTAGTGGTCGACTCGATCCCGAGCATCTTTCCGATCAGCACCGGAATGAGGTAGACCGTCGCCGTATTGGCGACGAACCCGGCGACCTGCGCAAGGAGGAAGCTCACATAGGACCGCAAGCGCAACTTGCCGCCCGATTCGGCCGCGAAGGTCGTCATCGAGTTCATCACGTAGGACCCGGTGACCGCAACAAACCAGGAGATCAAATTGGCAAGGATGATCGGAAACGCGAGATAGAAATAAAAGAAAGAAAAAACGCCGAAGTCGACGGTGGCGTTGACGACGCCCACCAGCGCAAAGCTCACCGCCTTGAGGGCCACGGCGCGCCGCCCGGGATCGGGAAGAACGCGGCGGCCGAGAGCTTCGAGCGGCGGGGGCAACCACATGACCGGCTCCGCTTAAAGCATTTTCAGGAAAAGGGAAATCCGGTTATCCGGCCGAACATGCGGCCATGCAAAAATGCCGGACATTCCGCTCGCAACCTTCGCCTCCTCATTCCGGTCGGTGAGGTGGGACAAGATGCGTAGCGGACGCGGCGCGACAGCGCCTCCGGCCTGGGCTATCATGGCTGGCGTGGGGCGCAAGAGCCTCGAAAGGCAGGCTAAAATGTCGTCCAATGCGATCGGCCTCGCAGGCGGGACCGAGGCTTCGCCCAGGCCGCGCGCCGGGGCGCAGCCCGGCCTTTCGATCGTGGTTCCGGTCTACAACGAGGCGGCCGGGCTCGCCGCACTCCATGGTCGCATCGCCGAGGTGGCGCGGCGCCTGCGCGAGGCGCGCGGGCTCATGGTCGAGATCGTGTATGTGGACGACGGCAGCCGCGACGGCACTCTCGCGGTCGCGCGCGCCCTTCCGGCCGCCGCCGTCGACCTCCAGGTCGTTTCGCTGTCGCGCAATTTCGGCAAGGAAGCGGCGCTCGCGGCCGGCCTCGATCATGCCCGCTTCGGCGCCGTCCTGTTCATGGACGGCGACGGCCAGCATCCGCCCACCCTGATCGAGAAGCTGGTGAGCTACTGGCTCGATGAAGGCTACGACGTCGTCTACACCGCCAAAGCCAACCGCGAAAACGAGCCGCGGCTCTTTCGTTTTGCGGTCAAGGCGTTCTATTCGCTGATCAATTGGGGAGCGCGGCAGAAGATTCCGGAGGACGCGGGCGATTTCCGCCTGCTCTCCCCGCGCGCCGCCGCAGCCCTCAAGCAGTTGCCCGAGCGCAACCGGTTCTTCAAGGGCCTGGCGAGCTGGATCGGTTTCCGCCAGATCCGGGTCGACTACCAGCCGGCGGACCGCACCCACGGCCGCACCACCTGGAGCTTGTATTCCCTGATCGGGCTCTCGATCGAAGGCCTGACCTCGTTCTCGGTCGCGCCGCTGCGGCTCGCCAGCCTCCTGGGTTTCTTGCTGTTGGCCTTTGCGCTGGTCTTCGCGGTGGATATTCTGGTCGAGACCCTCGTCTACGGGCAATCGGTGCCGGGCTATCCCTCGGTCATCATCGGCCTGATGGTGCTGGGCGGGGTGCAGTTGTTCATGATCGGGATCATGGGCGAATATATCGGCAAGATGTTCTCGGAGTTGAAGGCGCGCCCGATCTATTTCGTGGCCGAGCAAAGCCTCAAGACGGCCGAGGACGCCGGCCGCGCGGATGATCAATCAACGCGGACGGCCGCGGAGTGATGGAGACTGGGCTTGCTTATTGAAGGCCCCGCGCCTTATGAAGGGCGCCGTAAGACGACTTTCAATTCCCTGAAGGCAAGGGCGCGAGCCGGAGCGCAGGATGCGGGCTGCGGCGCGAAACGGCTGCGCGGGTTGGGGTGAGGAGTGTTGGACAAACCGTCCGGCGGATCGGATTTTACTGGCGCGGCGGACAACCTTTCCGGGCGCCGGCACATCTGGCTTTGCGCCGATGATTACGGCATATCGGCCGCCGTCAATGTGGCGATCCGCGATCTCGTGGTGCGCCGGCGCCTCAATGCCGCCTCCGTCATGGTGGTGGCGCCGAGCTTTCATCGCTCGGAAGCGCACGCGCTGGAAGGCCTCAACACCGGGACGGCGCGCGTCGCCATCGGATTGCACCTGACCCTGACGGCGCCGTTCCGTCCGCTCAGCATCCCGCCACTCTGGTGCAGGCGTTCCTGCGTCGCCTTGGTCACGATGCGCTGGTGAGCGAGATCACGGCACAGCTGCGGATGTTCGTCCACACCTTCGGTCGCGCGCCCGATTTCATCGATGGGCACCAGCATGTGCACCTCTTCCCGCGGATACGCGAGGCGGTGCTCGAAGTGGCCAAGGCAAAGGCGCCCGGCGCCTGGCTGCGACAATGCGGTCGGGCAGCGCCGGCGCGCCGCTTCAGCTTCGGCGACCGCAAGGCATGGCTGCTCGACCTCTTGAGCGCGGACTTTCGGCAGCGCGCCGGCGCGCTCGGCCTGCGCACCAATCCGGGCTTTGCGGGAGCCTATGCGTTTCGCGACGACGCCGATTTTGCAACGCTGTTTGCCGGCTTCCTCGGTCATTTGCCGGATGGCGGCGTGATCATGTGCCATCCCGGCTTCGTGGATGCGGATTTGCAGCGGCTTGATCCGCTCACCACCTTGCGCGAGCGCGAATATGCCTTCTTGGTCAGTGAATCATTTCCGGACATGCTGGCGAGCCACGGCGTCGCCCTGGCCTAGACCGTTCCAAACCTGTCCCCGCGAAAGCGGGGACCGTTCCAAATGCTGGAGTCTGGAACGGTCCCGGCGCATAGCGCGTCAAAGACGCGCGTAAACGCGCTAAAGGCCGCGACAAGTCCCCGACCCCAAGAAATTTTGCCCTGGCAGGTCATTCCGTTGCCATGGGGGCTACCTACATCAGCCGGGTCATCACGGAAGGCCAGGACCATGACCCCACAGGAACGCGAGCTCGTCACCGCACTGTTCGATCGTCTCGCCACGCTCGAGAACCAGCCCCGCGATGGAGATGCCGAGCGGGCCATCATCGAGGGGCTCCGGCGGGCCCCCAATGCGACTTATGCGCTGGTGCAGACGGCGCTGGTGCAGGACGAGGCGCTCAGGCGCGCCGATGCCCGCATCCAGGAACTCGAAGCCCGGCTTGGCGACGAGCCCGCCGCCCGGCCGACCGGTTTCCTCGACGGCATGCGCGATGCCTTGCTGGGTCGACGCGAGCCGCCGCGCGGCTCCGTGCCCTCGGTGCGCCCAGGTCAAGATCAAAATCAAGGACAGGGACCCGCCGCGGTGGGCGCGGGCCCCCGCGACGAAGCTGCGCTCGCCCCCGGCGCGGCTTGGCGGCAAGGACCGGCCGCCCCTGGCGGCTCCTTCCTCGGCGCCGCCGCGTCCACCGCTGCCGGCGTGATCGGCGGCTCGCTGCTGCTCGACGGCATCCGTTCCATGATGGGGCACGGCCATGGCGCCTTCGGGGTCGCGGATCCGGCCTTTGGGGCCGGCCACGACCCCGGTTCGCCTCGGGACAATAGCGGCGGCGGGGATCTGGCCCGCCAGGCCGGCGTCGATGACATCGGCCGCGACCAGCACGCAGGAGCTGGCGGCGGTTCCGGATTGTTCGACAGCACCGCAGCGGACGATGGGGCGGCTGACCAGACCGAGGAGGATGCCGGGGCCCTCGACGACGACAGCGGCAGCGATTTCGGCGGCGACGACGATTTCGGCGGTAGCAACGCTTAGAGCTCTAGATCACCACGACCCTGGCTCCGACCTTGATCCGGTTGTAGAGATCGATGACGTCCTCGTTGCGCATGCGGATGCAGCCCGAGGAAACCGCGGTGCCGATCGTCCAGGGCTCGTTCGAACCGTGGATGCGGTAGAGGGTCGGGCCGATATACATGGCGCGCGCGCCGAGCGGATTTTCAGGCCCGCCCTCCATGTGGCGCGGCAGGTCGGGCCGGCGCCTGAGCATGTCGTCGGGCGGAGTCCAATCCGGCCATTCGCGTTTGCCGGTGACGCTGTGGACGCCGGCCCAGGTAAAGCCCGGACGGCCGACGCCGATGCCGTAGCGCAACGCCCGGCTGCCGCCCTCCACCAAGTAGAGCAGGCGCTCCGGGGTGTTGATGATGATGGTGCCGGGGGCTTCCTTGCCGTCATAGCTGACCTCTTGCCTGAGGTAGCGCGGATCCAGGGCTTGCGGTTCGACCGCGTCGGATTGTCCGTAATAGGGCTGCGCCGGATCGCCGGAAGAGCTGCCCAGCGACGTCTGATAGGATCGCTGGCCGCGGCCAAGACCGCCAAACAGCAGTTCGAGGAATCCGCCGCCCAGATTGGGCCCCTGCACCGCGACCGGCTGCACCGGGGCCGGACGATCAGGCGCCTGGCGGGCTGCAGGGTTGAGGTCGAGCGGCCCGGCGGCGGCCGTGCCACAAGCGAGCAAGCCTGCGAATAGAGCGGGGACAAGACGAATGGACATGGGGGATGACTCTCGGGATCACGCTGGCGAGATACACTTAAGATCAAACGGAACGAGGTGGACTCGGGGCTCCGTTCGAGCACCGCCAAAGTAAAATCAAAACCTCGTCGGATTGGTAAAGCGGGAGGTTGGTATCGTTATGGATGCCGCCAGAAAGAACCTGTTCATCAACTTATAGTTTTTTTCGAGTAAACGTGGAGCGATCATGGTTAATCGGCAGTTTACCGGAAGCTGATCATCCCTCGTCCGAGAAACTTGGCTCACCCCAGGAAAACTTGGCGCGGCGGTGAACCTGGCGTTAGGCCGACGCTCATTTTATTTGGGCTTCGGCCGCATCGCGGCCGCCGAATTGATCGTTGCGTGCAGGTTGCGGGCGTAATCGATCGCCCCCTGCATGTCCATGTGCAAGGCCGAACGGGTGTATTCCTTCACGCCCAGGCGCGCCGGCGGCGGCGCCTTCATCATGGTGGCGCACAGCGCATCGACGGCGGCGTCGAGCTGCGCCTGCGGCACCACCTCGCTGACGAGGCCGGCCTCGCGCGCCCGCGCCGCGCTGATCATGGCGGTCGAGTAGACGAAATAGGTGAGCGCCTTGCGCGGCACGCGGTCGACCAGCGCCGACATCACCATGGTGGGCATGATATTGTGCAGCATTTCCGGGATCTGGAATTGGGCGCTGTCTGCCGCGAGCGTGATGTCGCAGACCGCGGCGATAGCGCAGCCAAATCCCAGCGCGCGGCCCTTCACCACGCCGATGACTGGCGCCCGCACACGCCGGAAGGCGTTGTAGCAATCGAACACGACATCGCTGCCGAAACGGCGCTCCAACGCATCGGACGAGTTGCTGGCCGGCCGGCGTCCCGCGGTAGAGCGACCGACGCAGAAATCGTCGCCGGCGCCGCGCAACACGACGATCTCCGCGTTCTCGGCGGCTCCGAGCAGAAGCCTGGTCAGCTCTTCGGCCATGTCGTCGCTGGCGGCATTGCCCTCTTGCGGCCGGTTCAAGGTGATTTTGAGAACCGGGCCCTTCTGGCTGGTGAGAATGTCAGGAATTGCTGCCTCCTCTTGCAGAGCATTGGTGGTCGGCTGTTTGTATCTCGCATTTTCGAACAAGCAACCCGATAGCGCCCAGCCGTCGCCCCTGCGAAAGCAGGGGCCTGTGCGATGCCGGCAAACGAGGCCTTTCAGCGGAACAGGCTTTGGAGGATCTGATCGGTGCTCTCGATGTAGGAATTCAGCTGTTGGGGAGGGATGTAGTTCTCGGTAAAGCCCGCGGTCTTGGGCACGATCGCGGCAAGTTGCGGGCGCGCCGGGACGGCGGGATGCGCCGGAAAATACTCCGCGTCGGACAGGATCTTCTGGCCGTCGCGGGACAGGATGAAATCCAACAGCAGCATGGCGGCATGCGGATGCGGAGCGTCCTTGATCACCGAGATCGTGCCGGCCGCGCTCGGCACCGGATCCAGGAGCTGCGCATTGACCGGCGCGCCTTTGGCCGCGCTGATCAGCGGGTGATGGGCGTAGATGTTGAGCGCAATCGGATATTCCCCGGCAACCACCCGATCCACCAGGGTACGCGCGCTGCCGGATGCGAAATTGATGATCTTCTGCCCGGCGAGCTTCTTGAAGTAGGTCATCGCCTTGTGCTCGCCGCAGGCGAGACGCAGGTTGATCAGGACCAGATAGCGGCCGGTCGTCGCGTAGGGCCAGGCCATCCTGCCCTTCCACTGCGGGTCGAGCAGATCCTCATAGGTCTTCGGCACCCGCTCCGTCGCGACGAGCTTGGTGTTGTAGGCGATGCCGAAATAGCTGAGCCGGGTTGCGGCCAAATTGCTCCCCGGGTCGCGGTAGGCATCGGGATATTCGGCCAGGACCGGCGAATAGAAGGGTTGCGTGAGGCCGGCCTCGACCGCGGCTTCACCGCCGCCGCTGCCTTCGAACAGATCGGCCACCACATTGCCGGCGCGCGCCTCGGCGGAAATCTTCGGCAGCAGCTCCTCGGAATCGGCCCGCCGATAGGTCATCTTGACGAAAGGATATCGCTTGGCGAAGGCCGTGGTCAGCGGCCGCAGCATCTGGTTCACGATCATCGCGGAATAGAGAACGACCTGCCCCTCGCGGGCCGCGCCCTCGACCAGCTGCTGCTCGCGATCCGCTCCCCGGTAGTTGACGATATCGTTTACACCGAGAGCGCATGCCGGTCCGGCGCAAATCGATGCCGCAAGGGCGGCCAGAACCGCCGCCATTGCAGGCGTGGCGGCGACGATGCGCGCAAGCCCAGCCATGAGCAGCGCGCGCCGCACCGGATCAGCGCCCCGGCGGCCGATACGCCACGGCTTTCTTGCTCGCCTTGTCCATGTCCTCCGGCGTCAGCAGCACGACCGTCTTCACGGTCGCGCCGCCGCCCTGGCTGACGGCGAGCGCGGCAGCGGCAACGCTTACATTGTCCGGCATATCGATAATGCAGTAGGCGTCGATGTCGCCGAACGCGTAGTAGAAAGCTTCCAGCTTGCCGCCCAGGCCTTCCGTCATCTTGGCGACGGCCTCGCGACGTCCGGTGCCGCCTTCGCGGGCGACACCCTTGGCGCCCTCGGCGGTGTAACGCGCTTCGAAAAGATACTTCGGCATGTTGCTCTCCTCGGGTCAGATCGATTCGCAAGGCCGGCTCGACCGGTGACGTGCACCCCGATCATTGCATCGTTGGAATCACTGGACAAGGTCGCTGCGCCTGAGTCACTCTCGATCGATGGACAAGCGAGAGTTCAACGTGCGCGCGATCCTGGCCGGCCAGGCGCCGAAGGACGCTCCGGTCACGGTCAAAGGCTGGGTGCGCACCCGGCGGGACTCGAAGGCGGGCATTTCGTTCGTGCACCTGTCGGACGGATCGTCGTTTCATCCGCTGCAGGTGGTCGCGCCGGCGACGCTGCCCAATTACGCCGATGAGGTCCTCAAGCTCACGGCCGGTTGCGCGGTGGAGGCGACCGGGACGATCGTGCCGTCGCCGGCGAAGGGCCAGCCGTTCGAGATGCAGGCGAATGCGATCAAGGTGATCGGTTGGGTGGAGGACCCGGATACGTATCCGATCCAACCGAAGCCGCACTCGCTGGAGTTCCTGCGCGAGGTGGCGCATTTGCGGCCGCGCACGAACGTGATCGCGGCGGCGACGCGGGTGCGCCACACGCTGGCGCAGGCGATCCATCGGTTCTTCGACGAGAACGGCTTTCTGTGGGTCAACACGCCGATCATCACCGCCTCCGACGCGGAGGGGGCGGGGGCGCTGTTCCGCGTGTCGACGCTCGATCTCGCCAACCTGCCGCGCACTCCGCAGGGCAAGGTGGATTTTGCGCAAGATTTCTTCGGCCGCGAGTCGTTCCTGACGGTGTCGGGGCAGCTCAACGTGGAGGCGTACTGCCTCGCGCTCACCAAGGTCTACACGTTCGGGCCGACGTTCCGCGCCGAGAACTCCAACACCAGCCGCCACCTCGCCGAGTTCTGGATGATCGAGCCGGAGATCGCTTTCGCCGACCTTTCAGACGATGCGACCCTGGCGGAAGGGCTCATGAAGTTCACCTTCGAGACCTTGCTGAAGGAAAGGCAGGAAGACCTCGCCTTCTTCGACGAGCGGATCGAGAAGGGGCTGGTGGGGAAGCTCGAGGGGATCGTCGCTTCGGAGTTCGTGCGCATGGACTACGGCGAGGCGATCGCGGTGCTCGAGCGGGCGAAGGAGGCGTTCGAGTTCCCGGTGAAGTGGGGCATCGACCTGCAGTCGGAGCACGAGCGCTATCTCACCGAGAAGCACGCCAAGAAGCCGGTGATCGTGATGAACTACCCGAAGGACATCAAGGCGTTCTACATGCGGGTGAACGACGACGGCCGGACGGTCGCGGCGATGGACGTGCTCGCGCCGGGGATCGGCGAGATCATCGGCGGCAGCCAGCGCGAGGAGCGACTCGAGGTGCTGGACGCGCGCATGGCGGAGCGCGGCATCGACAAGGAGCACTACGCCTGGTACCGGGATCTGCGCCGCTATGGCAGCGTGCCGCACGCGGGCTTCGGGCTGGGCTTCGAGCGCACGCTTGCGTATGTCACCGGCCTCGCCAACGTGCGCGACGCCATCCCGTTCCCGCGGACGCCGGGGAATGCGCGGTATTAGTGCCCGAGCCGACGGGATCGAGCGCTCTTGATAGTAAGGCGATTTTGCCTTACATAGATGGCTTCAACATGAGGCCAAGCCATGAGCACGCTCACCGTCACCGCCAAAGGGCAAGTCACGCTGCGCAAGGATCTCCTGAAGCATCTCGGCGTGCACCCTGGTGCGAAAATTACCGTAGACAAGCTCCCCGACGGTCGGATCGAGATGAAGGCCGTGCGGCCGACCGGCAAGATCTCGGATGTCTTCGATTTCTTGAAGAGGAAGAACGGCCCATCCTTGTCGATTGAGAAAATCAACGAAGTCGCTAGACGGGGCTGGGCCGGCAGGCGATGAAAATCACGGCCGATACCAACGTCCTCGTTCGGGCCATTACGGGTGACGACGAGCAGCAAAGCAGAGTCGCCCAGGCGGAATTGGCGAACGCAGATGTCGTTGCGCTAGCGCTACCAGCGCTCTGCGAGTTGGTCTGGGTGCTGTCGCAGGGCTACAAAATCCCTTCAGCTGAAATAGCGGAAGCGATCCGACGCTTGATGAACGGCGCGAATGTCGTGGTGAACCAGCCTGCAGTTGAAGCTGGGTTGGCTCTGCTGGACGCAGGCGGCGACTTTGCCGATGGCATCATCGCCTATGAAGGAAGCTGGCTTGGCGCAGAGGTCTTCATCTCTTTCGACAAAAAGGCCGTGAACCTGATGGAAGCGCAAGGCGAGTCCGTCCGTCTGCTATGGTAGAAGGTGTCGCGGCATTGGAAAGCCCTTTGCATGAAAGCAAACGGGTCGCGCTCATCTGGAGTGCGACCCGTGCGCATTATTTCCGCCCCAGAGCATCCTTCGAGACGCGCGCATCCTTCGACAAGTGCTCAGGAGCGCGCTCCTCAGGATGAGGTCTGTCGGCCGGCGGGTACCGCCGGCCGACGCGGTTGAATTACCGAACCTGCATCTTCACCAGCTTGGATGGCGGACGATAGGCCGGCACCCACACGGTCGGGCGCGCGGCGGTGGTGTCGACTTTCAGATCGCGCACCTCGTAATTCGACGGCGTCATATACTCCGTCGACTGCCCGGTGTTCATGTCGATGCGATAGAGCCGATCGCTGCTGAAGTCGTGCGTCCAAACGATCTGGTTCTTGTCATCGGCGCTCGCCGAGTAGGGCTCCGCGTACGGCGCCGTGTAGGGCTTGGTCCCGGTTACCAGCGGGTATTCCTTGAGGACCTTCTTGTCCGGATCGAACATCAAGACCTGGCCGGCGTAGAATTCGGCGGCCCAGAGGCGATCCTGACCGTCGATCTGCCCGCGCCGCGGACCGGACATGGGCGTGGGCGTCTTGTACTCAGCGTAGTCGAGCGTCTTGGGATCAAAGATGCCGATCTTGGCTTCGGTCCAGATATAAATATCCGTCCGGCCCTTGGAATCGGTATCGGTGTCGTAGATTCCCTGATTTTTCGGAACCACGTAGCTCGTCGGTTTCAGCGCTTCGCTGGTGGTGTCGATCTTGGTCAGCTTTTGGCCGTCCCGCTGCAAATACCAGACATTGCCGTCCGGATCCAAACCAAACATGGCACGGCCGGCCGCCCAGCGCATGAACTGACCGGTCTTCGGATCGTATTTGACGGTCCCGTTATCCATGCCGACGATGACATTGCCATAGCGGTCGAATTGCAGCTCGTGCGCGCCGCCGCCGGGTTGGCCTGGGCGACCGTCATCGACCATAGCGGTGCGCCCCGCTCCTTCCGGCAGCGGGAAAGGCATTTCCGTCCCTTCGCCGGTCTTCACGTCGATGCGGCCGAGAACGTAGGAGAAGTGATCGGTGTAGTAGGCGTATTTGTCGTTATTTATGACGTCGTGCGGCCAGACGAACCGGCGATCGCCACGCAGCATGTAGAGCTCGCGCGCGCCGCCCCGGGGAAGCGCGTACTCGGTCACCACGAGATTGGTGGAGGCCGCATCGGTCGGCCGTGGACGTTGCTTGAACGGGATCTTATCGGAGGAGCCGGGCCCGCGGATCGAGACCAGATATTCGGCCAAAGGCTCGATGAACTGCTTCTGGCTAAACGCATAGGTGCCCGGCGTCTCGCGCTCGGCGGCACGGCCCGCCATCTTCTTGATGATCTCGACCCAACCTTCCTTGGTACGCGGCGCCTGCAATGCCCATTGCAGCGTGTGACAATTGCTGCATTGGGAAAACAGAACCTTCTGCTGGTCGGTGCCGGGAAGGCCGGCGATGATCTCGGAGGCGGTCGCGTCTTCATACGCCAGCGGCTTCGCTTTCAGCGTGAAGTCGATTTTCGTGAGCTTGCCTTCCGCAACAGCGACCGGCTGGGCCGTGTGCTCGAAATCAGGCAGCTCTATCCCGACCGAATAGGAGCCCGGCGTGAGGTCCGACCAGGCCGGGAACGCGTATTCGCCCTTGGCGTCGGTGTAGACGGCCACCGTGATGGCGCTGTTGTCGCGATGGGCCTTGATCGGAATCCCGGCCAAGGCCTCGCCGGTGGACGAGACAACCTTGCCGGCGAGAAGCGACGCGCCCTCCGCGGCGAGCGTTGCGCCGGGCGGCACGAAGGCATAGGCGGCGGCCAAGGCAAGAGCCGTGATTGCCGTTCCGACGTAGAGACTGGCTTTCATCGTGGTGACCTTTCTCCAATGGGGTGAGACGCGGGCCGACTTTGCGATTACTGCCGTTCGAAACAACCAATCATACGCCTGCTACGCAGACGAAACTAGGCCCAACTGAGGTCCTGCTTGCCGAACGGAAGCGACCGGAGCCGCTTGCCGGTGATCTTGAAGACTGCCTGGGCGAGGGCCGGCGCGATCTGCGGGCAGGCTTCCTCGCCCACCCCGGAGATCCATTTGTTGTTGGTCTTGAGGAACTGGATGTTGATCTGCGGCGGATAGTCCGCCATGCGGGCGATCCGGTACGTGTCGAAGTTGCCCTCGACCGTGCGCCCGTCCTTGATGGTGATTTCCTGCCACATCGCGTCGCTGAGCGCCCAGGCGATCTGGCCTTCGATCTGCTTGCGGACCGAGAGCGGGTTCACCAACGAGAAGCCCTCGTCGAACACGACATCGACGCGCTCCAGCCGGAGCAGTCCAGCCCGGCTCACCGACACGGTGACCACTTGGGCGCATAGCGCGGTGGCGGTCCTTCCCGGTGCCGCTCGCCGGCGGTCATCGGCTGCGATGCCCCGGGCCCAGCCCTGCGGCAAAGGCGTGTCCCAGCCCGACATCTTGGCCACCATGTCGAGCGCCTTGAGCCAGTCGTCGCGGTCGCGGAACTTGGTATTCCGCGCGACCAGCTCGCGCCGATACTCATAGGGGTCCTTGCCGGCGGCGTGCGCCAGCTCGTCGATGAAGCTTTCGAGGTAGAAGACATTCACGCCGCTGCCGGTCGAACGCCGGAACCCCACCGGAACGTGGCTGTTGCGGGTATGGACGTCGTAGTAGAGCGTGGGAACGAAATACGGCAGCTCGTGCAGGCCGCGCACCGCCTGTTCGGAAACCATGTTCTTGTAGGTGCCGGCCGGCGTCAGGTTGCGGTCATACCGATCGCCCGTGGTCCGCATGCTGATGGCCAGCGGCCATCCGTCCGCGTCGAGCGCCGCCTCGAAGGCGCCGATCCCCATCGGGCGATACTTTTCGCCCAGCCGCATGTCCTCTTCACGGCTCCAAAGCAGCTTCACCGGCCTTCCGTTCAGGGTCTTGGCCACGGCCACGGCCTGGCGCACCTGGTCGGAACCGCCGCCGCCGCCATATCCGCCACCCAGGAAGGTGGTGTGGATGAAGACCTTGTCCGGAGTGACGCCGGCCTCGTCGGCGGCCCGCAATAGCCCGAACTGAGGCGACTGGTCCCCGGTCCACACGTCGACGCGATCCGGCGTCACCATCGCGGTGGCGTTGCCCGGCTCCATGCGGGCATGGGCGAGGAAGGGCACCGTATAGGTCGCCTCGACCACCTTGGCGGCCTTGCTCCTGGCAGCCGCGTAGCTGCCGCCTTCCTCCAGCACGATCGTGCCGGGCTGCTTCATCGTCTCGAAGCCGGCCTGGAACAATTCCTCGGTGTTGCGATGGCCGTTTTGTCCCGCGTCCCATTCGATCGGCATGAGATCGAGTGCGGTCTTGGCCCGCCACCAGGTATCGGCAACGACCGCGACCGCGGCGTACCGGTATTCCCTGCCGCTCGTTCCGAAGTCGGCATCTTCTCTCACGCCCTTGCCTTCGATCTCGACGACCGAGTGGACGCCCGGACGATTCCTGATGGAATTGAAGTCGTAGCTCTTGACCGTGCCGCCGAACACCGGACAGGCCTTGACGGCCGCATACAGCATACCGGGCAGATCGACGTCGATGCCGTAGACGGCCTTGCCGGTGACCTTCAAGGGAACGTCCAGATTTTTCTGCTCGGTCCCGATCAGGGTGAACTGGTCCGGCCCCTTGATCTTGATCTGCGACGGATCAGGCAGCTTGATCTGCGCGGCCCTGGCGGCGAGCGCCCCATAGGTGGTCCGCCGTCCGCTCGGCGCGTGAGTGATGGCGCTGTTCTTTGCCGCCAGCTCCGAAACCGGCACCTTCCACAGCGCGGCGGCGGCCATGCGGAGGCGTTCGCGCGCCTCGGCTCCGGCCATTTGCAGATAGTAGCGGCTCTCGCGAACCGATCCGCTGGAGTTCGTGTCCAGCCGGCGGTACACGCCGGTGAAGCTTCTCGCCGCGGCCGGTTCGCCGCCGCCGTCGCGGATCCTCGGATTCCCCCCGCCTGGAACCTCCAATGTCCACGCCGGAGCCCGCTCGACCACGTTGCGCTGGGGCGAGGCGTATTCGGCCCGCACCTTGCTCCAGTCGCACTGGAGCTCTTCGGCCACCATCATGGGACAAGAGGTAAATACGCCGGTTCCCATCTCGGTCTGCGCCACCCGGATGGTCACCGTGTCGTCCGGCGCGATCGTCAGCCAGGCATTGATCTCGGGAACCATGGCGTCCCGGTACCAGGGCTGGCCCTGGACCGGCGCTGCTTGCGCGCTCGCCGGCGGCAGGTGGAAGCCGAGAACCATGGCGCCGCCGACCGCGGCCGTGGAGGCCAGAAAGTCGCGGCGGTTCAGGTCGACCTTCGGGGTCGCGGCAAGTTTCGCGGTCATGCTCGGTCCCTCACGCCTGCAGCTCGGCCGCCCGATGAATGGCCGCCCGGATGCGCGGATAGGTTCCGCAGCGGCAGATATTGGTCATCTCGCCGTTGATTTCGGCATCGGTCGGTTTCGGTTTTTGCTTGAGGAGCGCCACTGCCGCCATGATCTGCCCCGACTGGCAGTAGCCGCACTGCGGAACGTCAAGCTCGATCCACGCCAATTGAACCGGGTGCGTCCCGTCGGCCGACAGCCCCTCGATGGTGGTGATGGTCTTGCCGGCGGCGGCCGCTGCGGCGATGCTGCATGACCGCGTGGCGCGACCCTCGACGAGGACGGTGCAGGCGCCGCACTGAGCGATGCCGCAGCCGTATTTGGTGCCCGTGAGCTTCAGCGAGTCGCGAAGCACCCATAGCAAGGGGGTCTCCGCCTCCACGTCCACGGTGTAGGCGCTGCCGTTGACGATCAGCGAAATCGACATGGCGCTTCCTCCCATGTTCGCGGGCAAGTGCGCCTTGAGCCGCAAGCCCGGCCCCGCAGCGCTCGCGCAACAGCAGGCATTTTTCAGCTCCCGCGGCGACCCGGGTTTCTGCGCACGCGGCCGATCAGCCAACGTTAGACCTCGGGCCGGCACGACTCAAGACGGGCGACGGTCGTGTAACGTCCAGCCGCGGGGGAAGAAGCGCGGGAGATTTGACGGGCGTCAAGGCGGTGATGAAGCCCCGGTGTAACCATCATCACGCGTGGCCGAGCGTCGCCGTGCCCTGGCTGCTGGGCATGAGCGCGGACCGTTAGGTCGCGGGTTTTTGCCATTGCGCTCGGCAAGAGGCGGCAAAGAACCTAACCTGGTGGAGGCTAACATGAGGCGATTATGGAACATGCTTGGTTGCGCGATCGCACTTGCAATCGTGCTTTCGCTGACCGGGGCGTCAGCGTGGGCGGCGAGGCGAGGCGGAGACGTGGTTCCGTGCGACCTCAGCGGCGTTAATCCGGCTTACCACAAGAGCATTTTTGGCAAGGCCGAGACCGCTGCAAAATATGGTTTCGTCAAAGGGTCGGACGGCAAGTGGCAGGTGATACCCAACTGTCACATCAGCAGCTGACGGCCTCAGCATACAGCGAATATCGCGGCACTCGGCGCACGCGCTCGCTGTTTCGCAGAGCAGGCACTGTGGACACGCCTGGACAGTGGCAGACGAACAATCCCGTTAGAGACTGCGACGCTGCGCGATAGCCTGAACCAGGTAAGCCTTACGTGCTCGCGTTTTCCAACGAGCCATCGGGCGACGGCGTGCTGGAGCCCCTGCAGGGCTTCATGACAAATCCGGCCGGGGCGGCCATCGTCAACGCGATTGGACCCATCCGCCAGGTCGTGCGCGGTGAGGACAAAATCCAACGTCGCGACCTCGTGATCGCTCCCGGCACCGCCGACCAACACAGCGCTCCGGTTCAAGTCCAAGAGGAGTGACGGATTTAAGGGCCTCGGCACGGAAGTAGTGATGATGATGATCGACGGTCAATTCTAAACGGGCCGTGCGGCGGATCTGGCCCAGTGACAAGGCGCTGGCGGGATACTGCGCGCGTGCTGGCGTCTTGGGCCTTCATCGCGGCATTCGCCGCAATACCCGTGGGAGGTTTCGCAATGGCCGCGGAAGGATTGACGGCGATTCTGAGCCGTCACGGACCAAAGGAGACGATGGATCGGCTTGAGAGTGAGATCAAGGCGAGAGGCATGACGGTGTTCACGCGCATCGATCATGCGGCCGGAGCCGCGGAAGTCGGCCTCACGTTACGGCCGACTGAGCTCCTGATCTTCGGGAATGCCAAAGGCGGCACGCCGCTCATGCAATCAAATCAGACGATCGGAATCGATCTGCCGCTGAAGGCCCTGGTTTGGCAGGATGCGTCGGGCAAGACATGGCTTTCCTACAATGACCCGAGCTGGCTCGCGAAGCGGCATGGACTGGGCCCCGAGGTTGATCCAGCGGTTAATGCAATCGCCGCCACCCTCAGCGCGGTCGCCAGAGAGGCGACTACATCTCCGTAATGGCATGGCGGGACGAAACGCAGCCGGCATAGGCGAGAAGCTTTGCGCCGCTCCGCATTATTGGAGGCGTTCACAAATGGCAGAAAACACGGTTGAGTCGGACGGCACAATCGCGCGGCACATGCGGCTTACGCATCTCTCCGAGCATCTCGCGAATGAGCGAACATATCTCGCTTATCTGCGCACCTCGGTGTCGCTGATGAGCTTCGGGTTCGCGATCAATCGCTTCGGTCTTTATCTTGAGCAGTCTCGTGAAATGCCAATCCGCCATCGTTTCAGCTCCGCGCTGGTCGGCTCTGAGCAACTGGGGATTGCCATGGTGCTTCTCGGCATGGCTTTGCTGGCTTGGGCTTCGATCTACTACAGCCATGTCTTTCGACAAATCGAAGCGCGGGATTTTCGTCCGATACGCCGCGGTATTTTTGTCGTGACGTTCCTCGTCTTGGTCGCAGGACTCGGCGGGGTCGTCTGGCTGTTCTTCAGCTGATTGCGCTGCGGCTAGTTCATTCAGTCTGCGTGGTTGCAAAAATATCATGACCTTCGTCGAGTCCGATTCCGAAACAAGTACCAAAAAAATTGGAAAATTGACGGTCGTCAAGGCTGCCGGGCGGGGCATGGCTAGTTTAATTTCGTGCATATTCTGTCGCGGGCTGATGGGCACCCCCAAGGATCAGCTCGACAACGTCCTTTTTTCGTTCATTCAGAACTGAGAGATCCATCAAAAGGATCGTGAGTTCTCACGCCGATTCCCAAGCATTAACTCGCTTTGGACGTGAGCCCTTACGGATAGAGACGGCAATGGACGTCACTGGCGATGAGCAGATTGGCTAAGCCCTCCCGCAACTCAACTAGCAAACACAGGAGAGATCAAATGGCCAGCGTGAGAACGGAGACCGACAGCCTCGGCGTGGTCGAAGTGCCGGCGGACAGGCTGTGGGGCGCGCAAACCCAGCGCTCGCTCGAGCATTTCAGCATCGGCAGCGATCTGATTCCCCGCGAGATGATCACGGCCTACGCCACCCTGAAGAAAGCCGCCGCCACGGCGAACCACGCCGGCAAGCGGCTCGACGATCAGCGTTACAAGTTGATCGTTCAGACCTGCGACGAGATCCTCGCCGGCCAGCACCACGATATGTTTCCCTTGCATGTTTGGATGACAGGCAGCGGCACCCAGTTCAACATGAACGTCAACGAGGTGATCTCCAACCGGTGCTGCCAACTCGCCGGCACGCCGCTTGGCAGCAAGACGCCGGTTCACCCCAACGATCACGTCAACATGGCGCAGTCCTCGAACGACACGTTCCCGTCGGCGATGCACATCGCGGCAGCCGTCAACGTGAAGCAGCGCCTCGTTCCCGCGGTGACAGAATTGCGCGATGCGATCGGAGCGAAGGCAAAAGCCTGGGATGACATCGTCAAGATCGGGCGGACGCACATGCAGGACGCCACGCCGGGACGCACATGCAGGACGCCACGCCGTTGACCCTGGGCCAGGAATGGTCCGGCTATGCCGGAATGCTGACAGACGATCTGGCGAGGATCGAAGCAGCCCTCGAAGGCGTGTATCGCCTGGCGCTGGGCGGCACCGCGGTGGGAACGGGCATCAACTCGGTGCCGGGCTTTGCCGAAGCGGCGGACGCCGAGATCGCCAAGCTGACGAACCTGCCCTTTGTCACCGCGCCCAACAAGTTCGCCGCGCAGGGCGCCCATGACGCGCTGGTCCAACTGTCCGGAACGCTGCGCACGCTCGCGGTATCGCTCTACAAGATCGCCAACGACATCCGCCTGATGTCATGCGGCCCGCGCGCCGGATTTGCCGAGTTGGCAATCCCGGAGAACGAGCCGGGCTCCTCGATCATGCCGGACAAGGTCAACCCAACTCAGTGCGAGGCGCTCACGATGATCGCCGTGCAGGTGATGGCCGATGACGTCGCGGTGGGCTTCGGCGGCGCCGGCGGCTACCTCGAAATGAACGTCTACAAGCCGCTGATGATCTTCAACATCACCCACTCCATAACGATCATGACCGACGGCTGCGTAAACTTCCGGAAGTTCCTGGTCGAGGGTACGAAGCCTAATTTGAAGAAGATCAACGAATACGTCGAGCGTTCGCTCATGCTGGTGACGGCGCTTTCCCCGGTCATCGGCTACGACAAGGCGTCGAAGATCGCCCACTACGCCGTGGACAACGACCTCACGCTGAAGGCTGCCGCGTTGAAATTAGGATTTGTCACGGAAGTCGAGTTCGATCGTGTGGTCGATCCGACGAAAATGGTTCGGCCATACGTCGCGCAAGCCAGCTGATGGGAAGCGTTTGCCGTATCGCGGGGGCTATCCAGACCAAAAGGAGAATGACATGACACCCAATAAGCGTGGAATGGAATTGCTTCAGGACCCTTCGCTCAACAAATCAACCGCCTTCACCGAGGTGGAAAAGCAGGCACTCGGAATTGTTGGCCTGGTGCCCGACGTAACCGAGACCCAGGACCTGCAGTTGAGTCGGGTGACGATGCAACTCGGTCACAAGAGCGCCGACCTCGATCGGTATATCTATCTGGTCAATCTACTCGACCACAACGAGGCGCTCTTCTATCGGACCCTCATGTCCGACCCAGCGCGATTTCTCCCGATCGTTTATGACCCGACCATCGGGGAGGCATGTCTCAAGTTCGGCCATATCTACCGCCAAGCGCGTGGTATGTATCTGTCGATCACGCGCCGCGGCAAAGTGAAGGATATCCTAAGAAACTGGCCAGAGAAAGACGTTCGGTTCATCTGCGTCACGGATGGTGGCCGCATCCTCGGCCTCGGAGATCTTGGCGCAAATGGTGCTGGTATCCCCATCGGCAAACTCGAACTGTATACCGCCTGTGCTGGCGTGCCGCCGCAGTATCTGCTGCCCATGTATCTCGATGCCGGCACCAACAATGAGCAGTACCTGCACGATCCCCTCTACCTGGGCATTCGCAAGACGCGCCCGTCGACTGCGGATCTTTATTCCTTTGTCGATGAGTTCGTTGAAGCTGTACAAGAGGTGTTTCCGAAATGCTGCATTCACTTCGAGGATTGGACCGGCGTAGACGCCGTCCACCTGCTTCAGCGTTACCGCGACAGGTACTGCGTTTACAACGACGACGTGCAGGGCACGGCGGGAATCGTACTTGCCGGCATGATCAATGCTGCCAAGCTCAAAGGCACGAAGCTGAGCGACGAAAAGTACCTGTTCCTGGGTGCGGGCTCGGCCGGCATTGGTTTGGCCGACCTTCTGTGCTCTGCGATGGTCGAGGAAGGGCTGACAATCAAGCAGGCTCAGTCGAAGGTCTACATGTTCGACATCAATGGCCTGCTGGAGACGACGCGCACGGACTTAGTCGACTTCCAGAAGCCTTATGCTCACAAGCACTCGTCGACGCGCGATTTCGTCGCTGCCATTGAGAGTATAAAGCCGACAGCGATCATCGGCGTCAGTACCATCGGTGGCGCTTTCACACAGAAAGTCATCGAGGCCATGTCGCGCATCAATAAGCGCCCGGTGGTCCTCGCCCTTTCAAACCCGACTGAGCACGCCGAGTGCACGGCCGAGCAAGCATACACATGGTCAAAGGGTAAGGCGATCTACGCGGCCGGCGTCCAGTTTCCACCGGTCCACCTCAGCGGGCAGACATTCTTGCCGGGGCAAGCGAACAACTTCTACATCTTCCCGGCTGTCGGAATGGCAATCTTCGCGACCCATGTTCATCGAAGCAGGGCAGGCGGTGGCGGATCAGGTGCCGCCCGCTTTACTGAACCAAGGGCTCCTTTATCCGCTTCAGGCAAACATTTTGGAGACCGAGGTCCAAACGGCGGCGCGCGTGGCAAAGCTGGTGTTCGATTCGGACCTTGCCCGCGTCGAGCGCCCGGCTGACATGGTCTCGTTCATTCGTCGCCACGTCTACAGGCCGGAATATTCCGCGGCAGCGACGGCGGCAACGAAAGCGGCCTAATTGCGCACTAAAGCGAAGCTTTGGCGGCGCACGAGGTCCTCGTCACTCAGCGCGGTGGCGAGGGCCTCACAAAGTATCAGCCATCGCTCACACGGCGAAGACGTAGACGACAATGATTTGACCCTTGAAATAGGCCACAATCCGCTTCGATGAGATCGTCGATCCGAAAAAGATGATCGTGCGGGGTCTTGGCTTTCCGAAGAATTCAGCGCGACCTCTCCCAACACCCCTGCACTTTGAGAGCAAACTTCCATCCCCCGTATCGCGGCGCCGCAAGCATCATCGGCGCGCGTCAACCGGGTTCATGCCGTTCTTCTGGATCACCGGCACCGAGCTCGGCAGCGACAGGTACTTCACCAGCGCGTTGGCGGCGTCCGGATGCTTGACCATGCTGGTGAGGCCGGTCGCGTAGACGATGGTCTTGTTCAGGTCAGCCGGCAGATCGCCGACGAT
>WNFJ01571938.1_pt1 | contig 20393 bp, 13 predicted proteins | sample 5400461 | NCBI WGS metagenome assembly WNFJ01 (sample SAMN13153349, study PRJNA577476) | soil metagenome | isolation source: 115 cm saprolite on Douglas fir-dominated hillslope | place: USA:California | collected 2013-09-17
GACGATCAGCGGCGCAAACTTTGGGGCCACGCAGGGAACGAGCACCGTCACATTCAGCGGGGTTGCGGCAGCGGCGACAAGTTGGAGTGCGACGAGCATTGTTGTGCCAGTGCCAGCAGGAGCGGCGACGGGCAACGTTGTCGTGACGGCAGGCGGCGTGGCCAGCAACGGGGTGAACTTCACGGTGCCAGTTCCAACGCCGAGCATCACGAGCTTGAATCCGACGTCGGGATTAGTGGGTACATCGGTCACGATCGCAGGCGCGAATTTTGGCGCGACGCAAGGAACGAGCACAGTAAAGTTCAACGGAACGGCGGCGACAGCGACGAGCTGGAGCGTGGCGAGCATAACCGCAGCGGTGCCGAGCGGAGCGACAACGGGGAACGTGGTGGTGACGGTTGGCGGTGCGGCCAGCAACGGCGTCAGCTTCACGGTCCAGGCGGACACAACTCCACCGACGGTGCCCGCGGGCCTGACAGCCACGGCCATTTCTTCGTCGCAGATCAATCTGGCGTGGACTGCTTCGACGGACAATGTTGGTGTGACAGGTTACAACCTGTACCGCGCGGGAATAAAGATTGGCACATCCGGGAATACGTCTTATCAGGATACCGGACTGACGGCCTCGACGAGTTATTCGTATACCGTAGCTGCCTTCGATGCGGCCGGAAACATTTCCGCCCAGTCGACTGGAGCTTCCGCCACGACGCAAGCTTCCACGGGCGGAGGAGGACTTCCTTCATCACTCGGTTGGTATCAAATTCCAAATACCACCTTGCAATCAGTCTGTCCGCCGAATAACTACGGAGGTTCAGGATACAACTTCAGTGATGGTTGCCATGCCGTGGTAGATGCATGGGGAGGCGGAGTCGCGGATACCTCCAGAAACCGTCTTATCGTCTGGGGAGGGGGCCATTCCGACTACGCAGGCAATGAGGTTTATGCCTTGGATCTGAACAGTCTGTCCGTGATGCGGCTGAACAATCCAGCATTGCCACTGGCTTCGGGCTGCGTCGAGGCGTTGAGCGGCCCGTCTCCGAATTCCCGGCACAGCTATGATGATCTGGCTTACATAGCAAACGCGGACCAGATGCTGGCTGTCACCGGTTCGATGGCTCCAACCGGGTGCGCTTCCACGGGCGCGTGGACTCTCAACATGAGCAATCTCACGTGGACACAACAGTCGCCATCAGGAACGGCACCAAACTATTCCGGAGGTCTTGCGGCCATCTCGTACGATCCGAACACAAAGCTGGTGTTCATCAGCTCTGAAGCTTACGCCAGTTTCGCATCGTACAATTCTGCGACGAACGCCTATACGATGCTGAACAGCGGTGCCTTGACCGACTACCACGAGACTTCGGTCATTGATCCGTCTCGAAAACTGTTTTTCATGTTCGGAGCGGGGAACGCGTACAAAATCGACATTTCGGGTAATGATCCGAATTATGCTCTGACGAATATCAGCGCCAGCGGATGCGGATTCGTGAGTTCGGTCTATCCTGGAGTAGCTTTCGACAGTTCCCAAAATCTGATTGTCGGATGGGCGGGCGGAAATACGGCGTACCTCTACAATCCGACAACCGACTCTTGTTCCTCGGTAACGTACCCAAATGGACCGGGCGCGCAGCAGGCTAATGGTACATACAAGAGATTTAGCTATTTCCCAGCTCTCAATGTCTTCGCCCTGGTGAACAGCGTTACGCAGAACGCATACGCCCTCCGCCTGACGTCGGGTGGGGGCACCGGAGGAGGGATTGGCCCTAACATTTCTGGCGTGAGCACAAACTCAATCACAACGAATGGAGCGACGATCACGTGGACGACCGACGTAGCTTCCACAACGCAAGTGGAGTACGGCACGACGACTGCGTATGGGACGCTGACGACGCTCAACTCCAGCCTGGTTACCAGCCACTCGCAAGCGTTGAGTGGCCTGGCTGCGGGCACGCTCTATCATTACCGCGTGCACTCAAAGAATTCGAGCGGCGTCGAATCGATCAGCGGTGATTTCGCGTTTTCGACAAACAGTGGGACAACCAATCCGCCGCCGACGGTCTCCGTGACGGCGCCGGCAGCCAATGCGACTGTCTCGGGTACGGTCACAGTTTCGGCGAATGCTTCGAGCAGCGTGGGCATCGCCAACGTACAGTTCGCGCTTGATGGCGTGAGCCTGGGCAGCGCGGTGACGACGAGCCCGTACCAAACATCATGGAACACAACAACCGCGACCAATGGAGCGCACTCGCTCGCCGCGACAGCCACAGATACGGCTGGAAGCGCAACGGCCTCCACACCTGTAACAGTAACAGTTTCAAATGCGACCTCTGGACAATCGAGCACTTACCAGCAAAGGTGCGCCGCCTCTGGAGTACTGAAGTGCGTGTCGCTCGATAACCCGTCGCAATTCAATAATTCTCCGACGATGAGCCAGAACTGGTACCCGGCTGCGGACGGAGTCTATCGCTGCAATATTGACAATTCAGTTTTCCCGCCAGACGGTCCGACCGGTTCTCTTAACTGCGTCGTTCCACCACAGATCGGCGCGAATGCCTCTGGCAACTTCAACGACACGCTAGGCGGGACCTTTGGGCCTTCAGGAGATCCCAACGCGGCCAATGGGAACACCTTTTACATCCAACTCCGTGAACGGATGGATTCCAGCTTTGTGGCATTGCATACCGATGGAGAGGGCTTCAAGCTTTTCGGGGTGCACGGACTCAATCCGGACTCCACCTGCCAGTCCGTTGGAATAGTGATCCAGAATGAATGGTGGCGTGGGATGCCGACAGGCTTCGTGAACTGCGGCGCGCAGTCGCTCCAGCCGATAAACACCGGACCGACCTCGGCCGATCAGCTGGAACAAGGCGACTACAACTGCACGTATGGAGCGCCAGGCCCTTACACATTGCCGAACTGCTTTCAGTTCATGGCCAACCAGTGGATGACCTTTGAGATGAAAGTGGTGATCAACAACTGGGATCCGTCGGGAACCCTCCCCGGCAGTGGGAGCAACACCATCCAAGTCTGGGGAGCCTATGAAGGTCAGCCACTAAAGAAGTTCATCGACCTGACAAACTTCCCGATCAACTTCCAGAACAGCGCGGGCGACGTGTTCAGCAAGTTCATCCTTTACGACTACGATACCAACCGGACCACAACCAACTCTTATCCGGTAGCGAACTGCTGGTACTCCGAGGTTGTCGTCTCGACACAACCGATTCTGGCGCCTAACGGCCCCACGGTACAATAACAAATACCTTAACTCCAGAGCAACGGAATAGGACCACGTCGGCCGCAAGAGTTTGCGGCCGACGTTTCGTTTTGGTTCTTTCTTCGGGGGACGTGTTGCATCGCGGCAGAGACGTCGCGATGCAACACACCCCCGAAAGGAGAAGAATAAGAATTGAAGAGAGGTTGGATTGCGGTGACCGAGTTGACTGCGCCTCAGCTCGAGGGCACACTGCTAGCGAGCGGCGGTTGGCGGCGGCGTGCAAGCGCTCGGCTGGGGATACTGCAGGGATGAACTATAGAGTGCGATTCATGCTGTTGGGAACGTTTTTGATCATTGTCTCTTTTCTCCAGCCTGAGGGTCTGAGGACGACTTCCGTTGGCCACATACAAGCGCATTCCGGCGCTGCGGCTATGGGAATCGTTGACGGGGTGCCGTTCGAACGGCGTTGTCAGTCCGCGGGTGTCTTCCGCTGCATCAGCTTCGATCAGGAAGCAGAGTACATTAATTGGGGAGGTTCCCCGAAACAAACCCTCTACCCAAATAGCATGGGTAGCTTTGTTAACGTGACCCGGGACTGCACCGTCGCCGTGAACGGCTGCTCCATTCGATTCACCGTGCCAGGGAATCCCGAGGCCGGCGCCAACATGGGCGGCAAGTTTGAGTACGACTTTATCAAGGACGGCAAGGGTTTCGGACAAAACAGCACATTTTATGTCCAGATTCGAGCGCGATTTGATTCTCCGATGCTACGAAACAACTTCGGAGGCGAGGGCTGGAAATTTGTGCTCATCTATGGCGGAAAGACGTCCTGCTCAAATCTTGGGCTGCTCAATCAGAACACCTGGTATGCCGGATTCCCGACGATGGTTCATGAGTGCTCCCCGGGAATTTATGGGAAGTCCGGAAACAAGCAATTTATGGAACAGGGCGATTACAACTGCGCGTACGGCAACTACAACGATAAGGATTGCGCCTATTTCAGAGCCGATGAGTGGATGACTTTCTACTGGAAAATACACGTCGGGACTTGGGGACAGCCGAACAGCACCCTAGACGCCTGGCTGAGTTACGGCAAGGGCCCGCTGAAAAAATGGATCTGGCAACCAAATTTTCTGTTTCACTTCGAAGACGGCCCGGCAGATGTCCTGGATAAGGTTGCCTTGACTCCCTATACCACGAATCGGAAGGAGGCGGCCAAGTCCGACGGACACATGTGGTTCGATGAACTGATAGTTTCCACGCAACCTATTCCTGCGCCGAATGGTCCAACGCCATAAGTTATTCTTCGTGCCCTGTTTGAATCATGTCCAAATTCAATTTTCCCTTGGCATATAGTTTCGAAGCTTTCGGATGTCTGAGCAGATGATTCTCGGAGGAAAGGTCTGGGACACTATCATTCGGTCGGCTGTTCCTTGACTCAGGTCACGGACGAACAGCACTTGGTCTAAAATAAGTCAATCGGCGGGAATCGCCGCAAAACGCACACTCATGAAGCCTTTCGACTCCGACGGCCCCATTCAGGCAAGTTCATTTTTCGTTGCATTCCGCAGTATTCCTCGGGATGAAGAAAAAGATTTCTCTCGCGAGGGCTGCGGCACTGATACCGCAGTGAGGACGCTCATCAGTCAGGATCGCCGGATGATTGTGGGCTTCACGCCTCGCAAAGTATTGGCAACCTCATCCAGACAAACAATTCCTGGAAGCAGGTGTGGTCTAATCCTCGGCGACACCAGCGAATTCAACAAAGCGCAGTCCGACACACCCATGGCCAATGGCGTGCTGATTGAAATTGACCTAGAGGCCAAAACCGCTCGCGCGCTGACCAGCATCGTGGGGCTCCCGCCGGTTTACCTCGCTGAGGAGGAGGGGCAGGTTGTACTGACGTCCGATCTAACCTATTTAAACGGCCTTCTTTCCTCGCGACTCCATTTTGACCAAGAGGGTGTTCTCGCTTTGTGTTCTTACGGTTTTCCCATTCAGCACCGGACACTGTTCCGCAATGTTCGCCTTCTGCAAGGGGGCTCGAGCCTGCGGTTGACTCTGGAGAAACCGATTGAATCAGAGCGAGTTTGGGAATTCCGCCCTCCTGAACCAATGGTAGAGTGGCAGACTTTCTTAGAACTCCAGATTGCGGCGTTTCTTTCTTCATTGCGCCGGATGGATCTAAGTCAGAGTTTCCTCTCTCTGACAGCAGGACTGGATACGCGCACCATCTTTGCTGCGCTTGTGAGCGCGGGGAGTTCCGTTCCAGCATATACACTGAGCGGAGAGTCGCCCTCGCTTGATGCGAAGACAGCGCGAGCTCTCTGTAAAGCCTACGCCGTGCCTCACGGTACGATTCCTCTGGATGCGGAGTTCCAGCGTAACTTGGCCGACTTGACGGTGGAGGCGTCCAGACTCTCCGGGGGGCTTTCCAGTCTTGGCCAGGCCCACCAGGTGTACCTGTATCGAAAACTGCCGGAGGCTTACGCCGGACGGGTCTCTGGAAATATGGGAAATCAACTCGGGCGCAAGGGTGTAGAACACGTAACGATGAGGGCCGCCGACCCGGCGGTTCTGGTTCCTGAACTGATGGAAAACCTTCCTTCGTTCGCCTGGGCAAGCGGGAATACGGGTGGACTCGCGACAAACTCGTACGAATTTCTTTTCCAGCAGGAATTCCCCTTCACGCAGTTGGGCAACTACTCGATCGGAGACTTCTTCGCGGTCCAGCAGAGCCCCTACGCTAGCCGCGACCTTATTGCTTTGTGTGATCGCCGGCCAGTGAAGAAAGAAACTGACAAGTCCATGTCGCCTTTGCACCTTCGTCTGAAGGATCTCCATCACCGATTCCTCGGTGAACCAGAGAGATATTCCTTCCAACGACGCTTGATACTCAGAACGGGCGGTTATGTCTCTTCCTATCCGATCAATTGGGGTTGGAGGGCCGGTGGAGGAGTCTCTCTTGCGGGGGGCTTCAGGGGCTCACTCGCTCTAGTGGATGCCTACACCGAGAGGGCAGGCTGGGACTCCGGGATACCTGGCAAGATTTTGCGCACCCTGCGCATCAATGGCTTGCACGAGCACCGCAAACCGAAGCGCTGGCTGAGAGAAGTCCTCCGTGACTTCGTGCATGACGCCTTGCTTTCCAAAGAGACCAAAGATGCGGGGCTCTTTGATCAGGCGACGGTTTCCCGACTTCTTGAGGAGCACTACGCCGGCCGGGCATCCCACCACCGCGCGCTGGTGCTGGCGCTTGATCTTGCTCTTGCCGCGAGGAACTTTCGGGCAACGTTGGGTTAAATCCCAAAACTCGGATATTCCCACGAGCACAAGACACGCATGTCTGTGACGAGACCTTCCCGGAAAGAAGAACGATTTTCGGGGCCAGCAATGTGACTAGAGCGTATTGCACAACCTAGCTAAGTTGTTGATTCCATTGGGTCGAAATTGAGTTGTGCAACAGCTTCTAGTTCGGAGAATCAGTAGTTTGGCAGGCCAAGGGTTCGACAACCCACTCATGCGGCTGACGGTCCAAAAACGCCTGGAGCCACAGTTCAAGCATGACTAATGAAAAGAGTTGATCGGTATAGTCTTTGCGTTCCGCAGAGTGGTCCGCCAACAATTGCTGAATTGCCGGCCAGCTAAACAAACCACGCTTTCGGGTGGCCTCTTCAGAGAGCAATTCCGAAACCATTGGCTGAATGTCCTTCCGCAGCCAGGCACCCATCGGAGCGCCGAAACCGCGCTTCTTTCGCTCCAGGATCTCACGCGGCAACCACGGGGCCACGGCCTGTTTCATCAGATACTTCATTTGAAACCCGCGAACTTTCAGATTGGAAGGCATATGGCTGGCAAGCTCAATCATTTCATGGTCCACCAGGGGAGCGCGGCATTCAATCGAAGCCGCCATAGTCATGCGGTCTGTCATAGCCAGGAGGTCGTCCGCCAGAGACGTCTTGAGATCGGCGTAAATGATGCGGTTGAGATCATCCGGATCACCGCAATGGTTGAAATATCCGCGCAGAGTTGAAATAGCAAAGGCACTACCGCCGGACTGCGTTGCGCTCTCGATCAGGAGATTTCCTTGTGTCTGGGGCGGAAAGAGAGTCACATATTCGATATAGCGCGAAGCGGCGTCCAGCTCCGCCGAGTTCACAAAGGCGGCAGCGTAACGGGCATAGTCCTTCCAGAGCGAGTGGCGATCCTGCGGGATCCGTGCGAGCAAAGCGGGCAGCCACTTGCGGCGGAGAGGTCCCGGGAGGTGGCGGTAATAGCGCAGCATACTGTCCCCAAGGTAGCGACGGTAACCGCCAAAGAGTTCATCGCCTCCGACACCGGAGAGAATAACGGTCACGCTCTGGCGTGCGAGCTTAGAAACCAGATAGGTAGTCAGGCAGGCTGAATCAGCCACGGGCTCGTCGAGGTGCCAGACGAGTTTTGGCAACAGCTCACTGACTTCCGGACGAACTACGATTTCATGATGGTCGGTGCCAAACGCCTGAGCTACGACTTTCGCGTAAGGAAGTTCGTTGTAGTAGCTATGTTCGCCTTGGTACCCGATCGAATAAGTTTTGACAGGGCGGCCCGTCATCTGGGCCATGGCGGCAACAATCGAACTGGAATCGAGGCCGCCGCTCAAGAACGCTCCGAGGGGAACGTCGCTTACCAGTTGCATGCGGACTGTCTCGAGCAGCTTCGAGCGCGTGCGCTCAATCCATTCTTGTTCCGTATGCTTTTCCGGCTGACCGAAAGGTACATCCCAGTATTGGTGATCTTCGATGCGTTCCTGGTCGACGACGAGATAGTGGCCAGGAAGGAGCTTTTCGATACCATCCAGCATGCTGAGCGGCGCGGGCACATAACCTAGGCTGAGATATTCGCGCAGTGCTGCGAATTTCAAGCGCCTGGGAACGCCGTCTGCTTGCAGAAGAGATTTCAATTCCGAAGCGAAAAGGAATCGGTGCGGTTCTCGGCGGAAGTAAAGAGGTTTTTCTCCAATTCGGTCTCGCCCCAGTACCAGCCTCTTACGCTTGGTATCCCAAAGGGCCAGGGCAAACATTCCCCGGAGTCTGCGGAAGCATTCGAGGCCCACGTCATCGTACAAGTGGACGATGACTTCGGTATCCGTCCGTGTCCGGAAACGATGTCCTTTTGACTCCAACTCATCGCGCAGCTTCTGAAAGTTATAAATCTCTCCGTTGAGAATGACCCACACGGTCTCGTCTTCATTGCTGATAGGTTGGTGCCCATGCGCCAGGTCTATGATGCTGAGCCGGCGCATGCCGAGAGCCACGTCGCCACTGATGTAGTGGCCCTCGTCGTCGGGTCCGCGATGCGAGATGATCCCGCACATTCTCCGCAGAGAATCCTGTTTCGACTGCTCCGATTGTCTTGAATCAAGGAAACCGCAAATACCACACATTTACTGTCTCCGGCAATGCAATACTCTCAAGCAAAACTAAAAATCTCAACGAACCAAATCGTTGGCAGGATCCAATTTCTTAGCTCACTCGACTTCTGTCAACTCGGATAGACAAAGTGCAAGTGTCCTGGCCTGATTCCGTCTCGCATACTGTAGGATTTTATGTCTATCGGGTAGCGGGTGTGTTCCGTCGCGGAGCGATTCAAGGAACACGGGCAAAGCTCTATAGATCTCTTCTTCATCCTGCAAATTGACGAAGGTCGTCCCACCCATATCGTTAAGCAAAGCTGTCGCGTCACCGGTAGGCGAAGCGAGCGCTAAGATCGGTTTACGCAGTCTAAGATACTCATAGGTCTTCGCAGGAATCTGCCGATCAAAGTGGTCACCCTGAAAGAGCAAGAGGGCGTCGGAATCAGCGCACTCCTGCAAGGCCTCTCGATAGGGCAGGGGATTGAAGACTTGTATCAGTCCATCGAGATCAAGCTCTTCGAGCACCGAAGTGTACTCCCGTTCGTTGCCGGACCCGCGTAGCTGAATTTGGACTTCCATCGGACTGATCAGGCCTTCGCGCCTCAGGCGTGCAACGGCTCGGAAGAAAGGCCTCGGATCCCTCTCTTTTGAATAAAGCAATCCAGCATGCAAGAGGCGAAGGGGACGGTTTGAAGGGGGTGTGACGGGCTCATCGATGCGCAGACCCTTGAAATCTTCTTCATCATAGCTGTTGACTACCAGCAAGCACTTTTCCTTTGCCAGTTGCGGATACCGGATCAAATACATCCGGAGAGCAGAAGGGGCCGTGAAGATCAGGCGGGAAGCGCAAGAGACGGCTTTTTCCTCTAGCCAGCGCCAGATTTGTCTGGTTAGGGGGTCTAGCTGACTTCCAGCATGAACCATTGGATCACGAAAATCCACGACCCATGGTTTGCCGGTAAGCTTGTGGAGGACGTATCCTATGAGCACGGCAGACGCAACCGGAAATGTAGTAAGAATTACATCGATGTGACGCTCTTGGATTGCACGCAAACCCGCCGGGATCGCCGCGAGGCACCAACTCCCCCACCTATCCGGTAGAGCGGCCAGTTTTGGGTAACGTCCCCGAATCGATAGGTGTTGCCTTGCATCCAGTCCAAAAGCTCGAATCACGGCCGGCCCATCCTCGGTCATGCGCCACTGATGATAGTCAGGCCGTTCATAGGCAAATGGATTGATCGTCAGGACGGTAGTTGACCAGTCAAAGTCAGAGAGGTAGTGGGCGAATTTCAGTGGCCGGAGCGGACCGCTGCTGGCTGCATATGGCGGAAAATGAAACGCCACGATCAGCAGGTTTCCTTTTCTGGTTCTCTGAGTGGGGCTCATACTCCGTCCCCTATTTCACTGTCGAATGAAAGGATCCCGCATCCTTTACGGACCCTGCGGTAGATTGAGCTCACAAAAACGTGTGGTGCCATGTTCTTCTCAATCGCTCCACCTGCGCGCCGTGACGAACCACAGGCGCAGCAGGTACTCTCGCTTTGCCTCTTCCGTTTGTCTCCAATCAAAATTCGTGCCACTTCAGATCGTTCAAGTTCGGGACTCACGAGTGAGAGTTCTCCTGAGGATTCCGGGAGATGCGTGGAGTATCCCTCGCTACCTCAAGCAATCGGGCTAACTCGGCGGCCTTGGTTTTTCGAGAGTGCCGCTTGATCTCTTCAAAATCGGCAACCGGCGCCATTCCGTTGTGGATCTGCTGCAAGAAATCGAGCAACCCCACGGCGATTCGTTCGCTTGAATCCAACGGAACGAGCGTGCCGACTTTTGCCCCGCGAAGTGCAGCGGCTGTTTCGCCACGCTCGTCCACAAGAGCAAATATGGGACGGCGGGCGCGCAGATATTCATAGAGTTTTGCCGGGATGGCTGGATTCGAAGTCGCGCCCTGAAACAAAAGCAGACCCGACGCCTCCAGCATTTCCGTAAGGGCAGCCTGGTAAGGAAGGGCAGGTTCGAGAGCGACGAGGTCTCCGATACGGTACTCAACGATCTTTTTGCGGTAGATATCGTCGTATCCAGACGCGCGCAAACGCACGCATAGCGTGCTGCTCGAGATCTTTCCCGCGTCCCGCAAGCTCGCTAGTGCGGCGAAGAAGCAACTTGGGTCACGATCAGGTCCCGGATAGAGGGTACCGCTATGAATTAAAATAAGGGGCTTCAGCGGTAGCGGCTTTTGGACCCGCATGAGTTCTGCCGCGGCAAAATTTTCCTCATCGTAGCCGTTTGCAATGACGCTCATATCAGCAGCGCGATGCGGATGCCGCTGGCGGCAGATTTCGAGCGCTCCCGGGGTAACAAATACAGCGCGTTGACAGTGTCGAACCGTCTGTAATTCCAGCCATTGCCGGATGGACCACAGCCGGGGGTCGGACGGAAATCGCTGGTGCGTTAATGGATCCATTTCGATCATTGGATCGCGGAAATCGGCGACCCACGGGATCCCGGTCAGGCGATGCAGCGCGAGGCCGATAAGAAGGGCGGTTGCGATCGGATAGGTAGACCAAATCACGTCCGGACGCAGTTTGCGAATGTGCTGGAGTCCAGCGGGCAATGCTCCGGCGAGCCAGGTCACCCAGGGATCGGGGAGCGCCATCCAGCTGAAATAGCGTCCTCGAACTCCAAGGTGCCGAAGTGTATCGAGAGCGAAGGCCCGCTCGATGGGAGTATTTGCAGGTATTTGCGCGAGCTGATCGCTGCGTGTTTCTCGATAAGCGCGGGGATGAGCGGTAAGCACGGCTGGTTGCCACCCGAATTCAGCCAGGTCACGCGAAAAACACAACGTCCGTTGAAGCCCACTGCTGACTCCACATGGAGGGTAATGAAAGGCAATCAGCAGAACCCGCCGGTCACACTTCCGGAGCACAGAGGTCGAGGAGTAAGTTGCGCCCGCCCCCGCCCGACCGAGATCCAATCCAACAGAGTTGGGCGGCGATTCAGCGATGAATGGATTGGAGCGATCGATGGTTTTAACCTTTTCGCCGGAGCAAAGCTCCGATGTGGTGAAGGCTACGCAAGTAGAGCGCGCTCAAATTATGGTTGTAACCGTAACAGACGGTGTGTTCCCTCACAGAATCCGTCCACTTCATCTTCCATTCTTCGTCCTTGCCCAGAAAATCAATTTCGCTTCCTTGTTGCGCATACATCCACTCCACCAGCATTTTGCGAAGTACGAATCCCGGATACATTTCCTGCCACTTCTGCTTGTAACTTGTTTTGAGGAGATAATAAACTCCGCGTTCAAGTAAGGCGTAGTCATAAGCAAGCGGCTCGCCGTCGAGGAACAGAACCGGAATCCGAAGAGTGCCATTGAGCGCCGCAATCGGAGCATAGCGACTATAGAATTGCCATTGAAAATCCTGCTCTGTGATCGCCGATCCCGCGGAAACCTTCCAACTGTCTCCTTCGATCTCGCGGATGGCCTCAAGTCCGGCCTGCAAATCGCCCAAACTGTCCAAGAAGCGCAATTGGATCCGCCCCTTTTCGCGAAGACGTTTTTCGCGCGAGCGAAGAGCGGTGCGAAATCGTGGCTGGAGCGTTTTCATCTTCTCCTCCCACGTTTGTGACAGCCGCATGTAGGGCGAACGTTCGCCAATGTACGACTCATACGAGAGTCCGCGGTCTCGCAGCTCGCGTATGAACAATCTTTCCTGTTCTTCTCCAGATTCGAATTGCGTGAACCACAGGGCCCAGTGGCCGTGTTTCCGGGCAAGATAGTCAAAGATTTCACGAAAGAGAGACTGCGAATCGCTTCCCCGGATCAGCTGTGTCCCATGCATCGAATGAAACCAGCTCAGAGGCCGAAGAATCCTAACCGTCAAGCCCTTTCGCTTTTCTGTTTCTTTCACAAACGGAGCAATTCCGGCCAAGCCCTGGCCATCACGAAGCAAAAGGACCAAGAGCTCCTTTTGCGCACGGTTTACCTCCCACACCGTCGCCTGCCAGTCGAACTGGTGCGCGGGAGGGAGATTCTGACTGGATACAAGGTCATTCCACTGCTGCCGCAGGGGCGTCAACTGCTGCCAATCTGAGATCTCTTCTATGGCGAACTGGCTCAATGCAAGTCTCCATTGCCTTTTGACTCGCGCATGGTGTCGGGCCAACAAAAATGACAATCTAGCGCGACTGAGATTAAATGGGCTGCTTCTATGTCATTTACCAAATGTTCCACGGAAGAATCAGCCAAAGCACGATCCCGGCTGTCGCGTTTAGAGCGAACGGTTACGGACGAACACCCGACGGGATCGGAATCCCGACTCATGATTCGACGCTCAACTTTCATTCAAGCCTGCCCTCGTTTGAAAGGCTGAGGTCACCGGCCAAATCTGAATCCTTACGACCATGGAAAACCAACACCTCTTCGTCATCCGCCAGAAAAAGCTCGGGCGGCGGCGGGTGGCTCAAGAAGCCGAGCGGACTGGCTGACCTTCCATAGGCACCAGACTGGAATATACCCACCAAGTCCCCAATCTCCGCACGCGGTAATGTAATTCCGCGTGCCAGGGTGTCAAGGGGGGTACAGAGCGGGCCGACGATATCCACGAGCTCTTCTGGAGGAGCTGTCAATTTGTTCAGGATGGCGATCGGATAGTTTCGTTTAATCGTCTGGCCCAGATTGCCGGAGGCGGCCAAATTATGATTCATGCCCCCGTCCACAATCAAAAATTTCTTTCCTCGCGATACTTTGACGTCACTGACGCGGGTAACATAAACGCCGGCTTCAGCAGTGAGGAAGCGCCCGGGTTCCACCAGAAATTGAGTGCCTGCAAACCGCGAGTCGGAATCTGCCTCGGCACAGAGCAACTTCAGCCCGATCTGCAAAGTCGCGAGGTCAAGTTCTTGCTCATGCGGAAAATACGGGACGCCAAGCCCGCCGCCGAAATCAAGAGTGCAAAGGGGATGACACAGACGAGTGGAAACGCGGCGAGCCAGTTCCATGCCATGACGGTATTGTTCCAAGAGAACTGCGGCGTCCAAAATCTGCGTGCCGGTGAAGAGGTGAATACCGCAAAGGTCGAGTGCGGGCAGAGCCAGGATATGATCCAACACTTCGTCCAGGGTTTCTTCGTCCACACCAAATGGTGCCGGTCGGCCCCCCATTCGCATTGCACCGCCTTCGGCGGCACTTGTCGGATTGATGCGGATGGAAACCCGAGCGCGTCGGCCGATCCGCCGACTGACCTCACAGATTCGTTCGGCCTCAATCTTTGATTCCACATGAATCTCGCCAATTCCCCGAGATAGAGCCAACTCCAACTCGCGCTCTGATTTTCCGGGGCCGGCAAAAAGCATACGTTCCGGAATACAACCTGCCGCTAGTGCGCGATGAAGTTCTCCAGCTGAAGCGATTTCAATGCCGCATCCCCGGCTCAAGAAATGTTTTACAATCGCGAGACACGGATTAGCCTTAAGGGAGTAATAGATCGAAAAACGGTCTGGGAGCGCCGAACGGAGTGCGTAATATTTTTGATCCAACGCGGCGCGGTCGTAGAGGAAGAAGGGAGTTTCATAATCGCTGGCGAGACGGAGTACAGACACGCCTCCAGCCACCAGTGCAGCATGCGATTGTGGAAAATACTTCTTCACCAAGAATGAAGCCAAGTCAGCCATCAAAGGTTCTCGCGACGGCGGAGGGCGGGATAATCCACTTTGCCACTGCTGGTTTTTGGCATCTCATCCAAGAACTCGATCGTTTTTGGCACCATGTAACGGGGAAGTTTTTCTGCACAGAACGCAATCAAAGCATCGGCGTCACGCGTAGCGCCATTACGTGGCACGACGAACGCCTTGATCGTCTGTCCCAACATCTCGTCCGGAATCCCGATGACAGCGGCTAGTTGAATGCTCTTGGTTTGGAAAAGTATTTCTTCAACCTCCGAGGGACTGATTCGGAATCCCGAGGACTTAATCATGGCATCGCGTCTTCCCACGAAGTAAAGGAATCCGTCTTCGTCCATTTTCACGAGGTCGCCGGAATAGCAAACTCTCTCGCAGTCTCCCAGTTGGGGAGGCAGTAAAGGATTCGCTCGAAGTGCCCTGTTTGTGTCCTCTGTTCGGCCCCAGTACCCCATCGAGACAGTGGGTCCCCGGTGCACGAGTTCTCCCACCTCTCCGGGCTTGCAAAGCTGGCCTTGCTCATTGAGAACCAGGATTTCTGAGTTTGGGATGGCTTTGCCCATTGAAGTGGGACGGCGGTCCAGCTCTTCAGGTGCGAGGTACGTCGAGCGAAAGGCCTCGGTCAGCCCGTACATCAAGAAAATTTTCGTTGTGGGGAGCGCTTGCCGTAAGAGCGAAAGCACGGTCTGGGGCATCGCTCCGCCGGTATTCGTAATGTAGCGAAGATCCGGCAACGGTTGTTTTTGCAGCGTGGAATTGGGTTGTGCCAGGAGGCTCCATACGGTGGGAACACCGGCTAATCCGGTTATCCGCTCCTTCAAGAGGGTTTGCACAATTTCCCGTGCGAACACAAAGTTGATCAAAACAATTGCTGCGCCTTGCTGGAACGCGGTCATGAGCTGATTGAGCCCGGCATCGAAACTGAACGGGAGAACCGCAAGGATTCTTTCGTTCTCTTTGATTTCCAGATAAGTGGAGACAATCAAGCTTCCAGCCACGACATTGGCATGGCTCAACATGACGCCTTTCGGTTTGCCGGTGGACCCCGAAGTGTACAGAATGGCGGCTAGATCTTTGTCAATGGTCCGTTCATTCGAATTCTGGAAAGGGGGAAGTTGAGTGAGTTCCTCGAACTGAAGGCAAGGCAGCGAGGCCTCCGGGAATTCGCCTTCCCCGGTCAAAATGATAAATCTTAGCGATGGAATCTGCGGGAGAACTTCTACCAACTGCCGTAACTTCGCCGGCGTCGTAACCAGGCCGCGGATCTCGCAGTCTCTAGCAATGTAAGCAACCTGCTCAGGATGGAGCAATGCATTGATGGGCACAAGAGCTCCACCGGCTTCAGAAACACTGAAGATCGACAGCACCTGGGCCACAGAAGCCTCAAGGTAAATTGCCACTCTTTCGCCGCGCTGCAGACCAGCCCGCCGCAACCCATGGGCGAGCCCGGCGGTCTGGCGTGCGACATCCTGATAGTTGAGCCGCTTGCTCCCGTGTACCAGCGCTTCCTTTGCCGGGTTGCGCTTCGCGCTCGTTCGCAGCATGTGATGGACGAGAAAATCCACGCTTAAAGCCTCCTAAACCTCATCTCGCGATGCGGGAACAGAACACATTCCGATTCGCAAACTTCTTTTCGGTAGCCCCGGCAATCGTCCGCCGGGCCAACCAGACTAGGTAAACTCGCCAGTGATTCGATCACTTGGGTGAAGAGTTCCCTCTCTTCTTAGAAATCGCATTCAAAAACCTTCTAGCCGTCTGCTTTGCCGCTCGACCGCCCACATGGCGGATAACTGCCAGGGCTCCGAGGAGAGTCCGCGGATTCATCGCCAAGATGCCCCAGTGTTCCCGGCGGTGCGACATCCAATCGCTTTTGTAACGGTCATCTCCTGACAGATAATCGATTTCGCGAACTTTATCTACATCGATGGCGCGTTCCATCAAATGCATCGTAAGATAGGAACCCACCGATAGTTCCTTGAATTTCTGATCGTAAGCTATCTTGTAAATAGAAGCCGTGCCATTATTAACGATCCACACCTGCGCTGCGGCGGGCACGTCGTCAATATAGGCTACGCCAAGACGCAGCCAACCCATCTCTGCGCAAGTGCGGATTAATCCGGGCACAAACTCTGTGTAGGGCTCCGGGACTTTCCAACTGGCCGCATAAACTTCTTGGTAGGCCTGGATCGCAGAATCAAGGCCGTGAAGGCCAATCGTGATATCCACACGCACGCGGCCGGTCCTTTCCAGCTTTTTGTTCTTGCTTCGCGCGATATTTCGGACCGAAGATCGCAGGCTCTCCAGATACTCTTTGTAGGAGCGTCCGCAGACTGGGTAATACCAGTTGCCGTGACAGAAATAGGTCTGGACGATCATTCCGGCCTGTCGCAAAGATTGGACTAGCTCAGAGAAAACTGGTGAATCCGGATCGAGCGGCTTCAAATTAATAACATGCCAAGGGGGAGTCTCCGCGCAAATGACCTGTGCCATCGCTTGTAAACTCTTTTCCCTGGAATAGGCAGGATCCAACAAGGGCTCATAGAACGATGTGTAGTAGTTTGAAAGGCTCGACAGGGTCCGGAGTTTCCATCCACCCTGCTTTGCCTGAGAGTGACGGACGGGCAACGCGGCCACAGGAGTACTGACGCCGTCCTGCAACTCGACTCCGAGGATGCGCGGCTGGTCCGCTTTCTCAAGCGCGTTGCGGACAAGATTTTGGTACCAGGGCAAGCCAAGGAAAAAGCTCTTGGCGCCAGCCTCCTCAAAAAGTCTGTGGTAGGCGACTGGGAGATCCTCGAAACTCTCATAGACCCTGACAATTCTCTTCTCGCGATTCTCTAGGATCGATCCATCAATCGGAGTAGCTTGTACCGGACTGAGGTGTGCAGACATTACTGCTGCTTCGCCCCCGACGGGATCCTGTTTTGGACAAAAGCAGTCATACATTCAATCGTTTGGAAGTTCTCGGGAATGAGCTCTTCATCCTTCAGTATGACCCCAAAGTTTTGTTCAATGAAGGAAACTAGGTCAAGAATGCCCAGAGAATCCAGAATGCCACCCTCAAGCAGGTTATCCTGGATCTCAATTCCCCGTTTTCGGGCCAAGGGAAACCTTTCAGATATGAAGCTACGAAAACGCTCATTCAGGTGGTTGGAAGTCATTGTCTTTTTCCAGGACGTTAGCTCTCCCGATCTCCTTGCATAAGAAACCAGGGCTGGCCGTTCATCGGGTTGTTCCCGCCTGATCCTGAAGTGCCGGGATGAATGACCGGGCAGGATTCACGCTCCCGAAAGCCCAGTCTCTTGAATAATTTTACCCATGGGTGGCAGTCCAGCATCTGCGTACTAAGAGTGAAAATCGATTTCTGGCGCAGACGGGCTACAACGCCTGCAATGAGGTCGGAGAGGACAGCTGGTTCGTCCTCTCCGAACAGATCTGCGATCTCGCCGTTCTCCTCGTCATAGGTAAAGACGACATATGCGACCAAACTTTTATCTCTCCGCGCGGTCAGCATCTCATGCCGACGCGCGAAATGATTTAGATAACGCCAATTCAAGTATTCAGCAGACCGCTCCGTGCAGATCCCGTACTTCACGCTAACGGCCCGCGCCAGGGCGGTGAATTCATCGCCGCAAGAGCCCGTGTTCGGCGCTATTGTGCATTCGCTATTGAGACTTCTCGAAAGATCGCGCAATTCCATGGCGCGATTTATGGGCCCGCTTAGACTGCGCGCCACCGATGGCTGTTTCACGAACTCGCGAAGCTTTCGATCTGCCCGCAAAGGTTTTGCCAACCGCACCATCCGGCCTGACGGTTCGATGGAAAGGCGCTTGTAGATCGGCAACATGGCTGCCGCGGGAAAATCATAGGAAAATTGCAAAGACGGCGAATCCATTCCATCCAGGCAAGCTCTCTGCAATTGCAGAGCGGGTCCGATTGTGCGAAATTGAGGAGCAATGAAAAAATCTCCCAGGACACACCCTGCTTTTGGGATTCCTCCGATGCACATCTTCCTCGGAAATGCAGCCGCTGCGCCGATGATCGGTCCGTCGGCTCCCAGAGTCGAAACCCATACGCGCGCTTGTCCGTGAGGACCATTCAGGTAGAGCCACTCGAATCTGTGGCGATCTGATTGGGGGATGAGCCAGTGATTGAGAGCCTCGAGAAGCGAGCCTCGATCGGCCTCCAAATTTGCTTGTCGGATTACTGTAGCCATGAGTGGTCGGCAATTCGCCTATTGGCATGCAGTTACGCGCTGCTGCTCCTGAACCCTTCACCTGAGAGTGCGACAATTCTCATATTGAGAAGACGGATCTGATTCTGATAGTGAGCCAGTTCTTTATCCCAAGTATCAATACAGAACTATGAGGTGAGCAACCCTATTGCCAGAAGGATCCACGCCGCTCGAACCTGGTCACAAGTGCGTTCGTTTTTCGTAAGTTGTTGATAATAAAAAGTATGACACGGAAAAAAGATGCGTCCTCTTTCAATCACCCCCAGCGGAAAGCAGGTTCCTAGGACTCCTTTCATGTAATCAAGATTCCACATGCGCTCCGGCTCACAGGACGCAGGAAAAGCCTTGCCCAACTGAGCAATCGATTTCCCTAGAGAACGGGGGAAACGGAGGTCACTCAGGTGCGATCGACCGGGATCATTCTTGTAAGTGCCATTTTTTGTGTTACTTACGTTTTTACCATTTTAACGATGTCTTTGCAGCGTTTGGATTGCAATGTGCCAACCAGTAGATGGATGTGTTTAGCCGAATGTCAGCATCTGCGAAGCGGAATCTGCCTGCGTACACCTCGTTGCCGTCGAATATATCCTTGAACAGCGGCGGAGGCCCATCAAGTTTAGAAAAGGGTTGGCAGCAGGGTTTTCGCCCTTGGGAAGTTAAGGGATTAGCCTTCCGGGAAAAAGGAACTAGATGATCAAGATTGGCGGGCAACGGATACCGACTTGGACCCTTATGCTAGTGGGGTCCGATGCCCTTTCTATTATTTTGGGACTCGTTGCGGCGACAGCGCTACGCTTTCTTAGCTTCAAAATGACGTTTTCGTACTTGGAAAGCGCGCACACTCTATTGCGCTTTGGATTGGTGGTACTGGCTGCGGGTCTATCTCTTTACTACAATGACTTATACAGCCCACACGTTGTAAGCCGACGGAACGAGCTATCGGTTCGGGTTTTCCATGCTCTTGGGATTGCATGTGTCGGACTAGGCATTTTGTATTACTTCGCGCCGGACAGCAGCCTGGGACGCGGCATCGCCGTTCTGGCAGCTCCAGCAATCCTTCTTTTTACGCTGACCGGACGCCTTATTTCGACGGACTTGATGCTTCGAGACCCGGAGCGGGTTTTGGTAGTCGGAACGGCCCCGGCTGGTATTGGACTGGTCCGCGAGATCATCTCGCGACCCGAATTGAACCTGAAAGTAATCGGTTTTTTGGATGAGAAGGGCGAGAACATCGGCAAATCCTTGGTGAATCCAGGGATCATCGGTGCGGCTCGAGATCTGCGAGAGATTGTCATCAAGGAGAAGATTGATCGCGTGGTTCTTGCTCTCAAGGAACGCCGCGGCCAGACACCACTGAGAGAACTACTCCAATTAAAATTTGACGGTGTGGGTGTGGAGGATGCCCATACGATTAATGAAAAGATAATGGGTCGAATTTTCCTTGAGCACCTTTCTCCGAGCTGGCTGATCCTTTCGGAGGGCTTCGGTAAATCTAAGTTGCTGCTTTTTGTCAAACGATCGATTGATCTACTTGTTTCGTTTGTAGCGCTGGTTGCAACTTTGCCCGTGATGGCCCTCGTTGCCGTCGCAATTTGGTTAGAAACTGGCAGTCCTATTTTTTTCCGCCAAGAGAGGGCAGGGCGTGGGGGCCGGACCTTCGAAATTCTCAAATTTAGGTCCATGCGACAAAATGCTGAAGAAGGTGGCCCGGCGTGGGCGGCAAACGACGACCCTCGGACCACCCACATTGGACGATTTATTCGCAAGTTTCGTTTGGATGAATTGCCACAAATCATCAATGTTTTCCGTGGCGAAATGAGTTTGGTGGGGCCGCGACCGGAAAGACCCCATTTTTGCCGAATGCTTGAGGAGGCCACCCC
>WNFJ01488851.1_pt1 | contig 20384 bp, 18 predicted proteins | sample 5400461 | NCBI WGS metagenome assembly WNFJ01 (sample SAMN13153349, study PRJNA577476) | soil metagenome | isolation source: 115 cm saprolite on Douglas fir-dominated hillslope | place: USA:California | collected 2013-09-17
AAGGCGTCTTTCAAAGCCGTTGCGGTTGAGCCGGCGGACAGTCCGGTGCTTTCTGGGGGAAAGCCCTCGCCCCACAAAATACAGGGGATCGGTGCCGGCTTTGTTCCCAGCATCCTGCGCAGGGATTACATTGACGAGGTGATTACGGTCACCAACGATGACGCGATTCGCATGGCGCGGCGACTCCCTCTGGAAGAAGGTCTCTTTGTGGGGATTTCTTCTGGCGCCGCCGTGACCGCCGCTTTGCAGGTGGCCAGGCGCCCGGAAAATGCAGGAAAGATGATCGTCGTGGTGCTGCCGTCGTTTGGAGAGCGCTACTTGAGCACAATTCTGTTTGAGGAACTTCGCGCCCGCGCGCAGCAGATTCCCACGTCTCCGCTTCCGGCCTGATTTGCGAGGTCGAGTCCGTTTCCAGCGATGGGCGGGCCTGCCATCGGCGGCTCGTGCCTCCGTGGAAATCTCCCCCCCAGTAAATTTGTCAGTATCCGCAAACATAAGGGTGTATTATGATCTCCCAACAGGGCCGCCAATGGCCCCAATGCGGATCGGGTCCGGGTGTAATTAAGAAAATTTCAGGCATCGCGTCCTTTTGTTTGGGAGAAAAATGAGAAGAAGTCCGCGTGTCTTACTGTCGTTGATTGCACTTCTTGGAGTGCTGGGCTCTCCCCTCCCATCGTTGGGGCAGGCTGCTCTGGAGTCGGGGGAAGCCGTCCCGATCACGACAGATTGGAGTCACCAGCATGTGATCTTCTCCAGGCCATCCAAGCCGGAGCAAGCTGCGCGGGTCGAACAAGACATTCGTTATTGGCAGCAACTGTATCGCCGCCAACAGGCAATGACGTTGCAACCGGACCAAGTTGAACCCAGCGAGAACGGCAGTGTGGGGCAGGATTGGGCAGAGAACATGGGTAGCGGCGCCACTGTCGGGGCCGGGAACTATCCCGCCAAGTTTTCATTTTCGGTGACCACAGCCAACTGCAGCAGCGCCACCACGCCAGATTTCACGGTCTATAACACAGGTCTTGCCGGTTCCGCAGTACGAGCGAGCATCGTAGCCTACGACAATCTTTATGCCGGATGCGCAGGCACCGTGCCCCAGGTTTATTGGGCTTACAATACCCGCGCTACGATCGCGACTTCTCCTGTAATTTCGTTTGACGGAAAGCAGGTTGCTTTTGTGCAAACGCTTGCCGGGACGGCACGGCTGGTGCTGCTGAAGTGGGCTGCTTCGAACACGCAAACTGTTACGAATCCGGGTCTTCCCACGGCGGTGACCCGCGCATTGTATCCAACCTGCGTCGCGCCCTGCATGACATCCGTCGCTCTCACAGATTCGGTGGGTGCAACCCACGACGACACTCTCTCTTCGGTCTTTTACGTTTACAGCCAGGACACCGCTTACGTGGGAGACAGTGCGGGATGGCTGCACCAATTCACTGGCGTGTTCAAAGCAACGCCTGCCGAGGTGAGAACTGGCGGGTGGCCTGTGCATGTTAACCCATTGACATCGAAAGCTCTGGGGGTCGCGGTTCACGATGCGATCTCGGGCAATACTTTTGTTGAAGATTCTGGCGGGTTTTTGTACCGGGTAAGTTCCACTGCAGTTGTTACTGCGTCAGGCCGGTTGGATTTCAGCACGCTTGTCACCCAGGGGCCAATCGTCGATCCCACGGTGCAGGTAGTTTATGTGTTCGCATCGAGCGATGGTTCCGGGGCTTGCACTGGCGGCGCAAACTGCAGCAGCGTGGACCGCCTGGCTTTCGGCTTCGCGGCAGGCACAACTGGGACGAAGAAGACTGTCGGAGTCAGTACCCGCACTGGAACCACCCCCAATCCCTTCTATATTGGGGGTTTTGACAGCACCTATCTAAACTCAAGGAGCGCGACGGGAAATCTATATGTTTGTGGCAACACCGGCGGCGCGCCCACCCTATACCAAGTCGCAGTCGCGGGCGGTGTACTTGGGACCGTTACCGCTGGACCAGTTCTTGCAACCACTACTACCCCTTGTTCACCCGTGACCGACGTCCTGAACCCAAATGCTGTGGGAGGAGCGACGGAGTGGATATTCGCCAGCGCCGCTGCCAATGGGATCGCGACAGGATGTGCCGGAGGATGCCTTTTCAACTTTGAGAACACACCTTGGAAACCCTCTACGGCGTACGCACTCGGACAGGAGGTGCTCGATACCCACTTCCAGATTCAGGTAGTCACCACCGCAGGTACGTCAGGCAGCAGTATGCCCGCATGGAGCACGATAGCGAGAGCCATCACAAACGACGGAACGGTGAAGTGGTTCAACCAGGGACTTACTACTCGGGTCACAACGGGCGTCTGGACTCGCCTCACCAATTTTCCTGTCGGGAGTACGATTTTAGACAGCAACAACAATATCGAACTGGTAACCACCTCACACGGAAGTGGAAATTCCGGAGGGAATCAACCCGTCTGGAATACCATTGTCGGAGGCACTACAGCCGATAGCACCCTTACCTGGACGAACATTGGTCGGGTTTCCGCATCAGCTCTTGCCTCGGCGGGAGGCGCCAGCGGAACTATCTTCGACAACTTCGTGCCGTCGACGACCTTGGCGGGGGCTTCTCAGATATATTTCTCGACGCTGAGCAATCAAACTTGCGGGACGACGGGTACAGGCGGATGCGCGATGCAGGCATCACAGGCAGCTTTAAAATAAAAGAGGAGCGCTCATAATGGCTATGAAGGATTTATGCAGCGAAGGCCAAGGGCCTAGTACCGCAGCGGCCGGGAAGAAGCCGTACGAGAGGCCGAGTTTTCGCTACGAAGAGGTTTTCGTGACCTCGGCCCTTACCTGCTCCAAGGTTTCTGGTTCGGTTTGCGACCAGATACCGACACCAAGATCTTCATGAGGCAAAGCGCCAAGATTTTGGCGGAGACCGTAGCAGCCAAATGCGAACTTGCGGCCGAGATTCTGCGCTCGTATGGCACTTTCCGGTTTACGGCAACAGGCTGGAGCATGCTGCCAGCGGTTTGGTCAGGAGATACGCTGGTAATCGATCGCGTCAGTGCAGATCAAATTCAGATCGGCGACATCGCAGTGGTCGGGCGCGACGGCAGATTGTGCGCCCATCGTGTTGTCCGTCTGCCTGAAAGTCTTGGGAATCACTACTGGATCACTCAAGGGGACGCGCTACTAACTCCCGACCGACCGGTTGTCGAGAATGAATTCCTCGGCCGCGTAGCCGAAGTGTTTCGTGGCGGAAGATGTATAACGGTTTCCGCAAATTTGAAGGGGATTGATTTCTTGCTTGCCCAAATCGTCCGGCGCTCGGTTTTCGCAACACGCGTTTTCGTGTATCTGAGCAGCAAGTGCAAGTCGCGGAAAGTTGAATCTTTGTGCCAGAGGTAGCTCCACAAATCGACCGCTACAGCACGGTGATTGCGATTGGCGCTGTCCCCATCCGGTTGAACACCACCGATTTGGATTTTCTGGAAATGCTCCATCAGCGCTACGCTGGATACGTCTGCGCGGAAGCAAAAGCAGAGTTCGAGTTCGACGTCGATCTCTTGCCTTCGACATTTCGCGGTCCGGACGTGGACCTCAGCGTTACCCTTCGCTCCGGCCGATGGGTGCTGGACCGGGGCGATTTCCGTGCCGAGTGGGACCCCGCCAAGCGCCGCGGCAGCATCCGCCAGAGTGCGAATCCCTACGCTATTGATGCCGTTTTGCGCATTGTGCACACGCTGGTGCTGGCAAGAGAAGGCGGATTTCTTTTGCACTCTGCCAGCGCTATTCGCAACGGAAAGGCTTTTCTGTTTGCCGGTGTTTCGGGCGCCGGAAAGACAACGATTTCCCGTCTCGCTCCCGCTGACGCCACTCTGTTGACCGATGAGATCTCTTATGTCCGCAAGCGGGATCAGGGTTACGTCGCCTTCGGCACGCCTTTCACGGGCGAACTGGCGAAGCTCGGAGAGAATTGTTCGGCGGCGGTGGCCGCACTTTATCTATTGGCGCAGGGGCCGGAGAATCGTATCGAGCCGGTAGCTGCGGCGGATGCCGCGCGTGAACTGCTGGCCAATATGCTTTTCTTTGCCGAAGATCAGGAACTCGTTCACTGGGCATTCAAGGCCGCGTGCGATTTTGTCGATCGCGTTCCGGTATACAGCCTCACTTTCGTGCCCGACGCGAGGATATGGGAGATGATTGGATGAACAAGAAACTCTACGTCGCCCGAAGCCCTCGAATCGCGGCCCGCAAGCTGGGTGAAGAAACGCTCGTCATGTCCGCTCAGGGATCGACGTTGTTTACGCTGAACCCAACCGCAACGATTCTGTGGCAGGCCGCTGACGGCATTACGGCGCTGGATGAAATCGTCGAACGGCACATCTGCTCGGAGTTTGATGTGAAGCTAGAAGAAGCGATTCGCGACGCTGAGGCATTGGCCGCGGAGTTGTCCAGGCATGGCATCCTCGTGATTTCTGAGAAACCGATTACGAGCCCAAAATCGCCGACATAGGAGCAAGATCGATGAGTTTGATGAAGGAGATCGGAGAGCGGGCGCTGGGGCTGGGCGTCCCTTTCAGCGTGCATCTTGATCTAACCTATCGATGCAACGAGCAGTGTGTTCACTGCTATCTCGATCACAATGATCACGGTGAGATGACCACCGCCGAGATCAAGCACCTGCTGAAGGAGATGGCCGAGGCTGGTGTTTTCATCCTCACCCTCAGCGGCGGCGAGATTTTCCTGCGCAAGGATTTTTTCGAAATTCTGGAGTGCGCTCGCGACCTCACGTTCTGCATCAGGCTGAAGACCAATGCGGTTCTGATCCGCGAAGCACAGGCGGCGCGACTGCGCGACTTGGGCGTGGAATCGATCCAGGTCAGCATCTATTCGCACCGGCCGGAGGTGCACGACGCAATCACCAAAGTTCCGGGTTCGTTCCGGCGCTCTATCAACGCTATCCGTTTTCTTAGATCGCAAGGCCTGAAAGTAGTCATAGCGAACGTTTTGATGACGGAGAACATGCATGACTATCGCGGCGCCCACGCGCTGGCCGATGAACTTGGGGCCGGTTTTACGCTGGATCCGACCGTGGCGCCCATGATGGATGGGGATCGTTCTATCCTGAACTTGAATATTCATGAGTCTGCTCTTCATGACACTTATCGCGACGAAAGTTTGGTCGGCAGTGTGGAAGAGTTCTGCGCGCCGCCACGCCCGGCCGATGAAAGCAACATGGAGTCTCTCCCTTGCAGCGCCGGCCACACGGCGTGCTACGTTTCTCCCTATGGCGAGTTTTATCCTTGCGTGCAATTTCCCCTTTCCTGTGGCAATGTCCGGCAGCAGCGGTTCATCGATATCTGGCGCAATTCTGAGCAATTAAAAGAAGTCCGCGCGATTCGCCTGCGTGATCTTTCCAGTTGCTCGCAGTGCGCCCATGGCGGGTCCTGCACCCGCTGCCCGGGGCTGGCCTTTTTGGAAGGAAATATGCGCGGGCCTTCCACTCAGGATTGCGAGAAATCTTTTGCCCGTACTGGCGTTCCCTCAGCCAACTTGCTGTCCAAGAAAGGGAAGACTTCTCCGGCGCGCCTGGTGCAAATCCAGCTCGTACTGGCGGTTACTGGCAGCAGGCTATCCGAAACTGGCAGTCGCGCAATCGCTATAGCGTCGTAGCGCGCCCAATCCTGCCCGTCGCGGCCCTATACTGCTTCAACCTTTATGGCCAACATCCTCTACGGAGTGAATGGCGAGGGCGCTGGACATTCCACTCGCGCGAAGGAAGTACTCACCCATCTGCGAGCGCGAGGGCACACTCTGCACGTCGCATCGTTCGATCGCGGACTGCGCAATCTGAGTGGCGAATTTGAAGTCACTGAAATATTTGGTTTCCGCTTTGCCTACGTGAACAATCGCGTGCGCTACAAACGCACCATAGCCAAAAATCTGGTATCGATGCCGCAGGCGGCAAAGAGCGTGAACCAGCTCAAGGATTTGATCACGACCTGGAAGATCGATCTCGTGATTACGGACTTCGAGCCCTTGACTTGCCATCTCGGGCACGGAATGGGACTGCCGGTAGTTTCCATCGATAATCAGCATTGTCTTACCAATACGGTCGTCTCCTATCCCAGGCAATACCGGCGCGATGCCGCCGCGGCGAAACTGGTTACGCGGCTAATGACTCCCCACGCCGATGCTTACCTCGTCATTTCTTTTTTCACGGCGCCCGTAAGGAAGCGAAACACGTTCCTTTTTCCACCACTCTTGCGCCAGGAGGTCCTTAAAGCTGTTCCCACGCAGGAGGATCACGTTCTTGTTTATGTGACCTCTCCCGCACCAGCACTCGCCAAGGTTCTGAGCGCGGTACGCCGACGGTTCATTGCATATGGCTTTGGCCGCGAGGGCCAGGAAGGGAATATTCTTTTCAAGAAGCCGTCGCTAGACGGATTTCTTCGCGATCTCACCGGAGCTTCAGCGATCGTGGCCAACTCCGGATTTTCCCTTGTCACCGAGGCTCTGCACCTGGGCAAACCCTATCTGGCGGTTCCCGTTGAGCACCAGTTCGAGCAGATATTCAACGCGTACTGGCTTCAGAAAGCTGGTTATGGCGCGTACTGGGAAGAACTGAACAAGGAATGCGTCGAATCGTTCCTGTACAATCTGCCGCGCTACCGGAAAAAACTGGCCGACTATCCGCGGCAAGGGAACGGCGCGCTGTTAGCAAAACTCGACGCGCTCATTGCCCAGCACCCGTCATCCGTTTCGCGGCCGAAGGACTGAGCCTCTAAAAAGCCCTACCAATTCGGAAGTCGGACGAATCGTAGCGCCATTCTTGATGTCCTTTGTCGCCGCTCTTAAGACACTCCGTACACATCCCGTTCGTAATGCTGCTGCAGCTGGGCTTCCCGCATACCATGTGCAGAAGCAGTTCCGTGGCTTCTGGCGACCAGCTGCAAGGAAGGGTTTGCATGAACATGAGGGGCAGGCTTTATCGAGGTTTGATGACAGGAGTTTTCTTAATGGGTGCGAGCGCGAATGCTCAGGATTCGCAGTCACTCGGGGAGGTCGCGCGCCAGCAGCGTCAGCAGAAGGAACAGTCAGCAAATGTACAAGGCCAGAATGCAGTCGCATCCAGAGTAGTCACGAACGAAGAAATTCCTGAACACACCAGGGACGAGACAGCATCGGCGGTACGCAAAGATAAGAGCGGGGTCTCGAGGATTTTAGCCTCCAAAACGGCAAAGCAGCCCGCCGAGTATTGGCAGTCCCGGATACGGGTTCAAAAAGGCCAGATCGCTTCCTTGGAAAGACGGATAGACGAAATCAATGGATCCATCCGGTTTTCGTCCATCAACTGCGGTGCTAATTGCGTCTTGCGGAACGAGCGGCAGAGGAGCAAGCAGCAGCAGGTGGAGCAGAAGCAAGGCGAATTGGACCAGCAAAAGAAGCGCTTGGAGGAGATGCAGGAAGCCGCCCGCAAGCAAGGCTACGGCAGTTCGGTATACGATCCGTAGCGGCGACAGCATTTGAGTGCAAATTAAGCCGCCGCTCTCTCGGCAACGCCGGCATTTTTTCTGTTCCCAGTTCGCAAAATGGCCGCTCGTGAGGGTCTCTCTTTCGAAGAGTCTGGTTACCGCCAAAGATTTCGCTGAATTTCGTTTTCCCGCCTTCCTTCAAACCTATGAAGCATGCGAAATTAGTGTATGGCCCTCCTTCTCCGTCCCTCGCGCATTCATGCGGCTGGTGTGTTTACTACCACGCCCGTTCGCAAAGGTACTCGCATCGTCGAGTATGCCGGCCCGCGGATTACTCCCGAGGAGGCTGACCGGCTGTACGATGGCGCGCCTCGTACATACCTCTACGGCTTGGAAGATGGCAAGACTATCATCGACGGCGAAGGGCTGGGCGCATACCTAAATCACTCCTGCGATCCCAACTGTGAGATCAATGAAATCAAGAGTCGCGCCTGGATCTTCGCCGTACGAGACATCGCTGCCGGGGAAGAGCTGCTGTGGGATTACAACCTGTACGACGATGACGGCCCCGCACCCTGCCATTGCGGTTCGCCCAAATGCCGCGGCACCATGTATTCCCGCGAATGGATGGCCAAGATGCGGCGCAAGGCGCGCAAGAAGAAAGCGAAGCGCAGAATGGTGTAGTGAGTCACGTCATCCCCTTCGGCTTCACTCAGGAAAGGCTCTCGCCCCGCCGGGGAAAACGCGGGCCTTCAGCGTGACGCCTTCGTTGTCGTGCAACGGAAAGTTAGGTTCTCTCGACTGCGCATTTGCGCTCCCTTCGCGACCGCAAATGCTCGTCCTGGGCGGGCAAGCGACGATTAGACGCTTGCTTCTACCGGCTCGCGCGTAATGACCTTCTCTTCAGCTTCCTCGCGGAATGCGGTATGGGTCTTGGCGACGAGCATGTAGATGGACGGCACCACGAACAGCGTGAAGATCGTGCCAATAATCATGCCGCTTACCAGCATGATGCCGATGCTGTTTCGGGCTCCGGCACCGGGGCCTCTGGCTAAGACCAGCGGGAAGTGGCCAAAGACGGTGGCGGCAGTTGTCATCAGGATCGGACGCAGACGAGTATTGGCCGCGCCGATGATGGCTTCCAGCTTGCTTCGCCCGGTTTCCTGCAAATGGTTGGCGAATTCCACGATCAGGATTCCGTTCTTGGAGATCAGGCCGACGAGGGTGATCAGACCGACCTGGCTGTAGATGTTGAGCGTGGTGAAGCCGAGGAACGAGAACATCAAAGCGCCGGAGATCGCCAGTGGTACCGACCCGGCGAGAATGATAAAGGGGTCACGGAAGCTCTCGAACTGGGTTGCCGAGAGCAGAAAGGTGCCAAGAAACTTGCTGCCTTCGATGCGCAGCTGTCGCGATTCACCGGCGTAGTCCGTAGTGAATCCCTGCGGCAGGATTTGTTTGGCTTGATCTTCCAGGAACGTGAGCGCCTTGTCGAGGGGCACGTTCGGAGGGATCACCCCCTGAATGCGTACCGCATTCAACTGTTGGAATTTATTCAGAGAGCGCGGTTCGGTAGTGGTCTTCAGCGTGGCAAACGTAGAAAGGGGTACCAGCTTATCCGCCGATCCCTTCACATAAATGTGCGAAAGCTGGTCGGCTGACAGGCGCTCAACGCGCTGCACCTGCGGGATTACTTTGTAGCTGCGGCCTTGAATGCTGAAGCGGTTGACGTAATTCCCGCCCATCATGGTGGAGAGATCCTGGCCGGCCTGGCTCAAGTCCACTCCCTGCGAGCGCAGCTTGTCGCGATCAAAAACGACCTCGGTCTGCGGCTGATCGAACTTCATGTCGGTGTCGGCAAAGATGAACATGCCGCTCATCATGGCCTTCTGTACGAGCTTTTCGGCGAGCTGGCTGACCTGTTGAGGCTCGGCCGCCGAAGCGATCACAAAGTCCACGGGGAAGTTCCCGCCGCCGGGCAACGGTGGAGGGGTCAGAGGAATCACGCGAACGCCGGCTATCTTCGATAGCTTGGCTGAGGATTCAACGAGCAGCTGCTGTGTAGTTTTTTTGCGTTGGCTCCACGGTTTGACTACCATCCCTCCGAAACCGCCACTGGGATTCGTGATCTGGAAGAGGCTTTCGCTTTCGGGGAAGGAATGATAGACGTCGTACACCTGATTGGTGAACAGGTTGGTTTGATCGAGCGTGGAGTTGGCAGAGGCCTGAATCACGCCGAAAACAACTCCCTGATCTTCCTGCGGCGCGAGTTCGCGCGAAGAGAACATATAAAACGGAATCATGAGCACGGCGACAATCGCCCATACGGTCAACACGACCGGGCGATAGTTCAGGGTGCCGGTCAGCATACGGGTGTAGAGACTTCGTATCCGTTCGAATTGGCGATTGACGATGCCGGCAAATCCACGCTCGGCATCACCCGTCCGCAGCAACTTCGAACTCATCATCGGCGAAAGCGTGAGGGCGACGATACCGGAAACAGTGACCGCTCCGGCGAGGGTGAAAGCGAATTCGCGGAAGAGCGCTCCCGTCAGGCCACCTTGAATACCAATCGGCGCGTATACGGCTGCCAGGGTAATCGTCATTGAAATGATCGGGCCGACCAGTTCGCGGGCAGCGTCCTCTGCCGCGCGGAAAGGCGTCTTGCCCATTTGCAGATGGCGTTCGACGTTCTCCACCATCACAATGGCATCGTCGACGACCAAGCCTACAGAAAGCACGATCGCGAGCAGTGTCAGAAGGTTGATGGTGAAGCCCGCCACCAGCATCAGGAAGACGGCCCCGATCAGCGAGACGGGGATCGCGACAATCGGAATCAGCACGGAACGGAACGACCCCAGGAACAGGAAGATGACAACGATGACGATCAGCAGGGTTTCGATCAGCGTCTGCAGCACTTCATTGATCGCGTCCTGAATATACGCGGTGGAGTCATACGGAATGCCCGCCTTCATGCCCGCCGGCAACTGTGCCTGGATGGCGGGAATCTCCTTCCGTACAGCCTTGATAACTTCCAGCGAATTGGCCGTGGGAAGAACCCAGATTCCCATGAAAGTAGCGGTTTCGCCGTTGAAGCGGACATCCTGATCGTAGTTCTCGGCGCCCAATTGCACGTCGGCGATTTCGCCCAGGCGAACGACCACACCGTTCTGCTGCTTGACGACCATCTGCTTGAAATCGTCGGGTGTGCGCAGGTCGGTGTTGGCGATCAGGTTCACGGAAACCATGGAACCTTTGGTGCTGCCGAGCGCTGACAGATAGTTGTTCTTGGAAAGCACATCGTGCACGTCGGAGGGCGAGACGCCACGGGCCGCCATCTGGTCGGGCTTCAGCCAGATGCGCATGGCAAACGTGCGATTGCCCAGAATGTCGGCGCGCTGCACGCCGCTGACCGCGCTCAATTTGGGCTGCACCACGCGGGTGAGGTAGTCGGTGATCTGATTTTCGTCGAGATCCTTCGCCGAGAACCCGAGGTACATCGCGGCGAATTGCGTATCGGCCGTTTGCAGGTCGATTACGGGCACCTGCGACTCAGGCGGCAAGTCATTCTTCACCTGGGCGACCTTGGCCTGAATCTGAGTCAGGGCCGCGTTGGTGTCGTAGTTCAGCTTCAGGTGAACGGTAATCGTGCTCAGGCTCTGAGCGCTGTTCGACTCCATGTAGTCGATGCCGTCGGCGCTGGCGATCACGCGTTCCAGCGGCGTGGTAATGAAGCCGCGCACCAGGTCGGCGTTCGCGCCGACATACACCGTGGTGACCTGAACCACAGAAATGTCGCTGCGCGGATATTGCCGGACACTCAGCGAGCGAACAGCCTGGAGACCAGCAATCAGAATGACGAGGTTCACCACCATCGCCAACACTGGACGCCTAACGAATAAATCAGTGAACTTCATGCGTGCTCCTTACTCGGCCTGATGGCTGAGCTGGATCTTCTGCCTTAACTCTCTTCCGGATTCGGGGTGGGGCTGTTCGACGGCTTTACAGTATTGTTGACCTCGACCGGCGCAGCGTTGCGAAGCCGGAAGGCCCCGGCGCTGACGACTTCGTCACCAGGCTTAAGTCCCGAGATGATTGCGACCTGATCGCCACGGCTGCCCTCGATCTTGACGATCTGCTGGCGAGCACCGCGATAGGTTTTGCCGGTCTTCTCATCCTTCATATCGCCTACAACAAACACAGAATCCCCAGAGGGCGCGTAGTTGATGGCCGATGCCGGCAGAGGAATCACGTCGCGCGACTGGCCCAGCGGCAACTCGACTTGCAGGAACATGCCGGGGCGCAGCTTCCCGCCGGGATTTTCCAGCGTGGCCTGGATCTGGATATTGCGAGTCTGCTCGTTGATCACGGAATCAAGCGCAGTGATCCTGCCGTTGAACCCAATGCCGGGAAGGTCCGTGCTGGTGACGCGCACGCTGCGCCCGACTTTCATCTTCGGCGTATCCTGCTGCGGCACGCCGAAGTTCACGTAAATCGGATTGACGGACTGGAGGGAAACAATTGCCTGTCCGGCGGCCAAATATTGGCCGAGGCTGATCTGGCGAAGTCCCAGCATTCCGGAGAACGGCGCGTGGATGGTTTTGCGAGCGATGGCAGCCTTGACGTCGTTGACCTGAGCCTCGGTGGCTTTCTGCTGGGCGGCGGCATTGTCGTACTCCGACTTCGCAATGACGCCCGCCTTGACCAATTGCTCCGAGCGGCCATATTGAATACGGGACAAATCGCGCTGGGCTTCCATGTTGGCGAGCTGTGCCCTTTCCTGGCGAGTATCGAGTTCCACCAGCACGTCTCCCTGATGCACCGCCTGGCCGGATTCGAAGTGAATCTTGTCGACGGTTCCCGGAAGATCGGCGCTGACCGTAACCCCCTGGATTGCGGCCGCCGTTCCGATCACTGACAAGGTTGAAGGCCAAGTCTCCCGCTTGGCGATTACGGTCGTGACAGACGTGGCCGGTATCTGAAAGCTGGAGCCCGCCGCAATTGCAGCTTCGACCTGACGGTATTTTATGAAACCGAGCCCACCGAGAAGAGCCGCCATCAGCAACAACACCATGAACAATCTTTTCGCCATACATTCTCCGGACAGGAAACAATAGACTGGACACTGTTACAGCTTAAAACGGGCGCCCACCAACAAATATTCTAAATATTGATTGAGCGGATTGACGAAAGGATTCAGAAGCGTGCAGCAGTTTGTTTGGCACGCATGTGGCAAGAATTTGCGCACCATCGGCATCACATGCTCCTTTCACCGCTCGATCGCGACTCGCATTTATGTACACGTGCAGGTTTTTGCGCCCGAATTTCGCGCTCTCCATAGTTAGACGAACGGGGACCGCTAAAACAGACACTGGTTTCGATTTTATTTAATAATGTGGAGATTTCTGTCGATACCCCCGACCGTAGGGCGAACTGGGACACTAGCCAGGGTACTGATGGTACAGGTCTGCTAGATTATGCGGTATGCCACCGGTGTTCAACAAGCCTTTCCACGGTTTTTCCAGCGACAACAACGCTGGCGTGCATCCGGAAATTCTGGAGGCCATCGCCCGCGTCAACCAGGGCCATGTCGTTGCCTACGGCGATGATCCTTACACCCGCTCGGCAATCAAGAAATTCGAAGAGCATTTCGGGCCGGACATTGCAGTTTTTTTCACCTTCAACGGTACCGGAGCCAACGTTCTCAGCTTGCAGTCTCTGACCCGGTCCTTTCACTCCGTGCTATGCAGCGACTATGCGCATGTCTACACGGACGAGTGCGGCGCGCCCGAGAAGCATACGGGCTGCAAACTGATTCCTCTGCCACATCATGACGGCAAGATCACTCTGGATTCCGTCCGTCATGCTTATCATGGGATCGGCGACGAACACCACGCCCAACCCCGCGTTATCTCGATTACGCAGTCCACGGAGATGGGAACCGTCTATCAACCTGAAGAGATTCAAGCATTGGCCCGCTTCGCACACGAGCATGGCATGTTCCTGCATGTGGACGGCGCCCGGCTCGCCAATGCCGCGGCCTCGCTCAACCAGACGCTGCGCCAGGCCACCCGCGATCTAGGTGTGGACGTGCTTTCCTTCGGCGGCACCAAGAATGGAATTATAGGCGGCGAGGCGGTGGTATTTTTCCACCCCGAGCACGGCCACGACTTCCTCTACCTGCGCAAGCAGAGCATGCAGTTGGCGTCGAAGATGCGCTTCATTGCCGCGCAATTCGAGGCTCTCCTGACTAACGATCTCTGGCGGCGCAGTGCCGAACACGCCAACCGTATGGCCCGAGTACTGGAGAAAGAAATCAGGGGCATTCCCGGAGTCAAAGTCGTGTGGAAGGTTGAGGCTAATGGCGTCTTCGTCCAGATCCCGCACCATGCCATTGAAAGGATCAAGCGCCATTATTTCTTTTATACCTGGATAGAAGAGGAATCGATCGTGCGCTGGATGTGCTCCTTCGACACCACGGAAGACGATATCCAGACGTTTGCAGCGGTGGTTGCGCAAGCGGTGAAGGGGTGATGAGCCATCTCTGTGTTCTCGCGCTTAATTATTGCTTTTTGCCCCAATTTTGACTAAATTGGCCCATTCCCCAATGTTGTGAGCATCCAGTCGGATCGTTTGATCAAAGGAGTCGTAGATGAGCCGGAAGTGGTACAGCATGATCGCCCTTATTACCACCGCGATATTCTTGTTCAACGTATCCAACTGCGGATTCAATCAGCACTTGACGTCGATCTCGATTGCCCCTTCTTCCTTTACCTATGGCAGTGCGGCCCCTGCGAACTCGGGCCAAACGCCAATTCCCTTGACCGCTTATGGCACTTACATCCATCCGCCGGAAACAAAAGATATTACGGATCAGGTAATTTGGGCGTCGGATACCCCGGTCGCCGTGGTGGATTCCACGGGCCATCTGACTGCGGGACCAGACTGCGGTGGTGCCAACATCTCGGCTAGTGTATTCACCGATGGGGGGAATAAGAACGGAAATGTGGTGGTGGGTTTTATGACTGTCACGGTGGACGGTCCTGCCAGCCTCGGTTGCACGCCTGCCGGTCCGCAACCGATTCTCACTATTAGCTTTGCCGGTAACGGCACGGGAACTGTGACCGGCTCGGGAATCAGTTGCTCGACGCCGTCGTCATGCAGCGACCAATTCACAACGGGAACCACGCTGGTGCTGACGGCTTCGCCCACCGGCGGGTCTACTTTCGGGGGCTGGAGCGGGTGCAACTCAACCAGTGGCGCCAATGCGTCGGTCTGCACGGTCCTGCTCCAAAACAATCTGACAGTGACGGCTACGTTCAACTAGGATTCCCACAACAAGGGTACGCTACTCTGTCTCCGGCTCCGCCAACAGCTTGCCTAGAGTCGGTTTGTGTTTGTCCGTTTTCTTGTTCTTGTGAGGTACAACCTTCTCCACCGGAGGCGCCCCCAACCGCTCGCGTGCCAGTTCCTTTACGGCCTGTACCGCGCCGAACCGCTTCACCTTTTTCTTGCGGGCCATGGCTTTCATCTTGCCATAGCTTTGTCGGGGGCAAAACTGTAATAATCATTCTTCGCGGTCGGATCGAGGGTCGGCGAAGCGAAACGGGATGTCGGCCATCAACTAACGACCAGCGACCAACGACTATTTCATGGAAGAACGCGATTTTTTCGACGAGAGCACGCAAAAGAAGCCAGCGACCCTAAACTGTCCCCACTGCCACCAGCCTGGCGAATACGAAGTCACCTGGGTGGTGCGCACCAAGAAGCGCCAGCTCGCCGGGCGCGCCGATGAACGCGATCGCGCCCGCTTTGCCAAGGCCCGCTCCTACATGCTGCGCAAAGACGACCTGATGGCCTGCAAGAATATGCGTTGCCGCAAACGGTTTGAGATTTCCGGCGTGCAGTCGGTAGTCTTTACGGAGTAGCCCGGCAGGCCAACTTGCCAAGTGCTAATTGCCAATTGCTCATTTATACTGACAAGTTTCCCGTGGCTCCCCGAAGTCACAGGGATGAAGGAGTCATGTTTTGAAAATCCTGGTTTGCATGAAACAGGTGCCGCAGAAGGACGCACCCCTCAAGCTGAACGAGACCCACGCCTGGATCCGCGAAGATGTCTCGTATGAAGTGAACGAGCCTGACGCGTTCGCTCTCGAAGAAGCGCTGCGCCAGAGGGAAAAACATACCGGAGAAGTGGTGGTGATCACTTCCGGCCCCGCTCGTTCGCAGCAAGTCTTGCGCGAAGCGCTAGCCAAGGGCGCGGACCGCGCCATCCATCTCGAGGACAACGCCTTTGTCGGGCTCGATGCGTTCAACACTGCCAAAGCTTTCGCCGCCGCCATCAAAGACGAAAAGTTCGATCTGATCTTTACCGGTCTGCAATCGGACGACTACGGGTACGCGCAAACCGGCGTCATCCTGGCCGAACTGCTGGGCTGGCCGCACGCCACCATCATCATGCATATCGAAAAGAACGAGACGGGCATCCGGGTGAAGCGCGAACTCGAAGCGGGATTCTTCCAGTTCGTCGACATTCCGCTGCCCGCGGTGCTTACCATTCAGTCTGGTATTAATAAGTTGCGCTATGCCACGCTGATCGGCATCAAGCAAGCGAAGAACAAACCAATTCGCAAGGTCGCGCTGGCGGAGGTGCAGTCGGCGATCGGCGAGAACCTGCAGAAAATCGAACGCCTCTACGTGCCGCAGAAGACAAAGAAGACCGAACACATCGAAGGCTCGCCGGCCGAGATCGCAAAAAAGCTGGTAGACAAACTGCGCAACGAATTGCGCGTGCTGTAGTGCTGATGTAGGGACAGCCGCCTCGGCTGCATACCTGAGAACTGAGAACCGAGAACTGCCCTTATGCCCGATACCATCCTAGTAGTCGTCGAACAACGCGAAGGCAAACTCAACCGCGTCTCGTGGGAGACCATCACCGCCGCACAAGCCATCGCCGCCGCCACCGGCTGGTCCCTCGAGGCTGCCGTGGTTGGAGGCCCAGCGTTTAGCCTTGCCGCCGAAATCGCCACTAAGAAGGTCGCAAAGGTCTATGCTGTCGAGTCTCCGAAACTTGAGCCCTACACTCCCGACGCCTTTGCCGCTGCGCTTAAGCAGTTGCTGACGAGCAAGCAGCCGAAGCTTGTGCTGATGCCGCACACCTACCAGGTGCGTGATTTCGCGCCCAAGCTTGCCACCACCATGGGACGCACCGTCATCAGCGACTGCATCGGCTTTAAGCACGAAAACGGCAAACTGCTTTTCACCCGTCAGATGTTTCAAGGCAAGCTCGCCGCCGACGTCAGCTTTACTTCCGAGGCCCCATGGTTTGCCACTTTTCAAAATGGCGCATTCCGCGGCGATCAGGCAGAAGAAGGAGCCAGTCCCGCTCCCATCGAGGCCGTTGACATCGAAATCGCGGATAGCGCCGTACGCAACAAGCCGCAAGCAGTATTCAAGGAAGCTAAGCAAGCCGTTGACCTTACGCAGGCGGAGATCATTGTTTCGGTAGGCCGCGGCATCAAGGAACAGAAAAACATCGAGATGGCGAAACAGTTGGCGGATGCGCTCGGTGGCGACCTCGCTGCCTCACGCCCCATCTGCGACTCCGGCTGGTTGCCCATGGACCGCCAGATCGGCTCTTCGGGTCAGACAGTCGCGCCCAAGCTATATCTCGCGCTCGGCATCAGTGGTGCGATTCAGCACATCGTAGGGATGAAAGGCGCACGGACCATCATCGCCGTGAACAAAGATTCCGAAGCGCCGATCTTTGAGATTGCCGACTATGCCATCGTTGCCAATCTGTTCGACATTGTTCCGCCGCTGATCGCGGAAGTGAAGAGGGCGAAAGCGGGAACTTAGCTCATGCTGATCTTCCGCACGCCGATTGAAGGCATCGAGCGTCCGCAAATGCCGGCCGATGTTGTCATCGTCGGCGGCGGGCCCGCAGGCATGGCCTGCGCGCTTCGCTTGTCGCAATTGATTGACGCGCACAACGCCGAGCACTCCGACTCGCACCTCAGCAAAGAAAACGTCTACGTGCTCGAAAAGGCTCGCGAGATTGGCCAGCACTGTCTCTCCGGCGCGCTGCTCGATCCGCGATCCATGCGGGAACTGCTTCCTGGATTTGAAAAAGAAGCCCCAATCGATGCGGAAGTCACGAAAGAAGCTGTCTACTTTCTCACCGAGAAAAGCAAGTTCAAGCTGCCGATCACGCCGCCGCCGCTGCGCGACCACGGCAACTACGTCATCTCGCTGAACCGCTTCGTGAAGTGGCTGGGCAGCAAGGTGGAAGAGACCGGCATCACCATCTTCACCGGGTTTGCCGGCGCCGAACTTCTGTTTGACGGCGACCGCATTACCGGCGTCCGCACCGACGACAAAGGGGTGGACAAAGAAGGCCACCAGAAATCCAACTTTGAGCCGGGCTACGATTTAAACGCCAAGATCGTCATTCTTGCCGAAGGGCCGCGCGGATCGTTAACGAAACAGTTAGTCTCGAAATTCGATCTTGCGAAAGACGCCAACCCGCAAACCTACGGCGTCGGCATCAAGGAACTCTGGGAAGTTCCCTCCGGCCGCATCGCTCCGGGCGAAGTTATTTACACGTTAGGCTGGCCACTCACCACCAAAGAATACGGCGGCGCCTGGATCTACGGCGGCAAAGACAACGTGGTCTCGCTCGGCTTCGTTACTGGACTCGACTATGCCGACCCGCGCCTCGACCCGCAGCGCGTGCTGCAGGAATTCAAGAAGCATCCACTGATCGCGAAGCTGCTCGAAGGCGGAAAGATGATTCGCTACGGGGCGAAGTCGATGCCATACGGCGGCTGGTGGGCGATTCCGCCGGTTGCGGGCAATGGCTGGATGATTCTCGGCGACTCCGCGGGCTTCTTAAACCCCGCGCGGCTCAAGGGCATTCACCTCGCCATCAAGAGCGGCATGCTCGCCGCTGAGACCGCCTTCGAAGCTCTGAAGAAAGAGGATTCCTCCGCCGCCACGCTCGGCGCGTATCAGAAAAGAGTCGATTCCAGCTGGATCAAAGATGAACTCTGGAAAGTCCGCAACATGCATCAGGGATTCGAGCAGGGCTTTTACGCGGGAATGTTCCACACTGCCCTGCAGTTCGTCACCGGCGGACGCGGCATCCGCAATCGCTATCCTGCGCACGCCGGGCACGAGCACATGCACAAGCTCGCCGAAGTTCCGGCCAATGGCGGCAATGAGGCTCATCTGCTGGGTCCCGCTAAGGGGGATGGCAAACTGATCTTCGATAAGCTGACCGACCTTTATCACTCCGGCACCAAGCACGAGGAAGATCAGCCTTCGCACCTTGTCATACACGACACGAACATTTGCAATACGCGCTGCGTGAAAGAGTTCGGCAGCCCCTGCCAGAATTTCTGTCCCGCCAACGTTTACGAAATGGTGGATGACGCCACCCAACCCAATGGCAAGCGCATCAGCCTGAACCCGTCGAACTGCGTCCACTGCAAAACCTGCGACATCGCTGACCCGTATCAGATCATCACTTGGGTACCGCCCGAGGGCGGCGGCGGCCCGAACTACGACGGGATGTGAGCCTCCGCGAACAACCTCTTTGACACGGATCTGCGCGGATCAGGTTCTGATCAGATCCAGATCAAAAAAAGATCAGATTTTTCGATTTAAAATCTCTGGAATCAATCACTTAACTCAAAGCCGACAATCTAAAATATTGATTCCAAAGATGTTGCACGCAAAATATTGAATCGAAATGACTTGCGGCCTTACCCGTTCCGCTAAACCCTTTCGAATCAGCGTAGCCATTCGGCGGATGCCCGGCAGGTTCCCTGCAAAATCTTGACGATACAGGAGTTGTTCTGCAAAATCTTGAGCCCGAAGAAGTTAGCCAATTGCTATTAAGTTGTAAAAGAAATATTGCTTTAAATCATTACAGCAAATGTGGAAGTCCAGGTCAAGGGAATTCGACGGAAGCAAAACCGGGATTTCGTCGATCGCGAGGCCGGAGATTTTGGCGTTACGCCTGAGTTCCCACCCTCTCAAAGAACGCGGAGAGTGGGGAAGTCAGGCCGCGTAGAACTGGTGATGATGTAATGGTTCGCACGGATTCGAAGGGATCAATTCGGGAAATCCTCCAAAACACAGCCACGAAGATGAAGCTGCGGATCCCTCCGAGGCGCTACAATCTTGATGTTCCTTCGCACCCTTGGTAGGTTGTCATGTCCTATACCAAGACGATTGTGTGCCTGGCCAATTCCCGCAAACTTGCCGGACGTTGCGTAGCCGGCAAGGAGTGGGATGGGTGCAATCTGGGCGCATGGTGCCGCCCGGTGAGTGCGCGGGACCGCGGCGAACTGACTGCGGAGCGCTGGTACTGCAAGACCTGGCGCGATCCTCAGTTGCTCGATTTGATTGAAGTGGGCTTGCTGGGGCCGCGGCCATCAACGTTCCAAACTGAAAATCACCTGGTTGACACGAGTGTCCGATGGAAATATGCAGGTCATGTTTCGGCACTGCATCTCATAGCCGCTCTCGACCGGCCCACGGGCCCGTTGTGGGCCAATGGTGAGTCGACCGGGAGCGGCCTCAACGACAAAGTTCCGGTCGCGCTGGCCGAGCGACAGCAAAATTCTCTTGTCTTGGTCCAGCCGGAGCGTTTGACGATCACGGTGGGCACGGAAGGTGCGGATGTTGGAAACCCGAGGCGCAGAGTTCGAGGGCATTTTTCGCTGGCTGGCCACGATTACGTTCTGGCCATCACGGATCCCATCGCCGAAAAACAGATTATTTCCAACCCCGATGGTTTCAGCCGCGAGTTGCAGAACCCGATCCTGTGTATTAGCCTCAGTGAAAAGTTCGTCTCTCAGAACGCCTGCTATAAGCTGATCGCCGGCGTGATGCGGGTTTCGCCATGACCAAAGCCGTTC
>WNFJ01290339.1_pt1 | contig 20374 bp, 22 predicted proteins | sample 5400461 | NCBI WGS metagenome assembly WNFJ01 (sample SAMN13153349, study PRJNA577476) | soil metagenome | isolation source: 115 cm saprolite on Douglas fir-dominated hillslope | place: USA:California | collected 2013-09-17
CACTTTCGCCCAGCCCGTCGCCGCTCCGCAGCACTAGAACGCATCCTGTCACCGGGCAGCCATTCAATCGCCGCTGATATGGCCCTTTCCCGGGACACGAAAAGCCTGCAACTCTTTCCTAGTCTTGGGGTTTAACAACTATAGGGGGCGCTTCAGACTAACCTGAGGCGCCAGTAGGCCTTCAGATCCAGTTAGGATTTGGACAGTTGTTCCGGGTCTGACGAAAGGTCTAAAAATGCGCTATCTAAGGTATCTCGCTCTACTTGGCGTTTTCATGCTTACGGCAAGTTACTCCAAGGCTCAAGTTTCCGTTGGCATCGGAGTCGGACCGGGCTACGGCTACGTCGGCGCAGCTCCCGTTTGCTCGTACGGTTACTACGACTACTACCCCTACGCTTGCGCACCGTATGGCTTCTACGGTCCTGATTACTTTGTCGGCGGTGTCTTTATTGGCGCCGGCCCGTGGTACCGCGGCTACTATGGCCGTGGCGGATACGGCTACTATGGACGCGGGCGTGGCTACGCTCGGGGCTATAGCAACGACCGCTTCTATGGTCGTGGCAACAACAACTACTACAACGGTCGCGCCAACGGCTACTCCGGTCGCAGCGGCGGCAATTATGGGCGCGGCAATGGGTACTCCGGCCACAGCAATGGCTACTCTGGTCGTGGCAACGGCTATTCCGGTCATGGCGGTGGTGAATCACGCGGCTCAGGTGGCGGTGGCTACCATGGTGGTCATGGGGGTGAAGGCTCCCACGGCAACGGAGGCGGTGGATCCCGCGGCGGCGGACATCGGTAATTCGCCCCAAATTATTCAACAGAGAAAACGAACGGCTGACAGCATCTGCTGCCAGCCGTTTTCCATTGTTAGGCAGCTTCCCGTTGCTGTCGGACCCAATCCAATCCTGCGACCACCACCCACTAGCGGGAAATGACGTATCAAAACATCCGCGAAAATGGCGGGGCTCCGATAGTGCCACCGCACCGGATAGTGTTGCTCTCTGATTCCCGATTTCTCTTTACTGATCCCTGATTACTGATCACTGTTTATTCGGAGAAGGCAGTGCCGGCGGCCGCCGCTCCATCTCCGTCGGCACAGCAATCGAACGTGCCCCATTCTTGCCCACCGCGCGAACGGCAAAAAAGTGATTATCCGTGGAAACGCCCTTCAAAACTGTTTCGCCGGGCGAAGCCGCAAAATCATAAACCTGCCAGCGCGAATCGCTAGTCTCGCGCCACAGGATTTCAAAACCAGCGCGCTCCGGATCCTCTTCGGCCGACCAGGACACCTTGGCGTCTGGCGTGACCGCACCAGTCAGCTTCGCATTGCTGGGCGGAGCCGGAGCCAGTGCCAATTGCCGCAACGCCTCCGCATTGTCCCGCGCCACGTCGCCCATAAACGTAAAGTTGAGATACTTCTCAAAATCCCCGTATTCGATTCCGTTTTCCGTCCGCGGCGTCTGATGTTGGTGATTGTAATCTTCCAGCGGCTCGGTAAATCGTACGGCGGGCAGCCCCGCCTTGTAAAAAGGATAGTGATCCCCACCGCGCCCATACCGGTCCACCCGGAAAATCATTCGAATCGCCGCGCGTCCATCGATCTCTTCGACCGCCCGCGACAGTTCGCGCGAAGGCGAATCCGCATCGTCAATTTCGCCATTTCCGGAAAAGAGCCGCACGCGATGCGGCGCACCAGCCGCGGAATCGGCGCCCACGATATCATCGTCCAGCATTCCGGCAACGGTGTAGCCCTGCTCCTTCGTCCATTCCACAAGGTGCGTGCTCCCGAGCAGCCCTTGCTCTTCGCCTGAAACCGCAGCAAAAAGTATCGTCGCGCGATACGTCCCGCGCCCGTTTGCCCCCGCCTTGCTCAGCAGCCGCGCGCATTCCACGCCCACCGCTACACCCGATGCGTCATCGTCTGCTCCCGGAGCATCCGCATTCGGGTCCATCACATTCGAAGGCCGCGAGTCAAAATGCCCTGAAACAATGAAGATGGTCTTCGCGAGCTTCGGGTCGGAGCCCGGAAGAATGGCGTACACGTTTTCCAGCGGCATCTGTTTTCCAGAAGTTCGCTCCGAAGTCGATTCGAATTTATCCACCACCACCTGCAATTTCCCCCTGGAATCTTTCGCGATCTCATTGAATCGCGCCACGATCGCATCGCGTCCACAACCAATCCCCCGTTTCGAATCCGTCCACGAAGAAAGCGTCAGCCTCGTTCCGCACGCAACAAGTTTCCCGATCAGCGCGCGCATCGATTTCTCATCCACCGCCTGCCGCGCAACTCCCCCCGTTGGCCGCGCCGATAGTTTCGGCTGTGGCTTCCCCTGCGCCGGCTCCGCCGGATCGCGCGACACGGCCCGCTGCGCGAGAACAGGCATCGCCATCAGCCCCAGCGCGACAACCGCTTTTGCCAAAACCCTTAAGCCGAAGCTGCCAGTTCCGCTTGATCCATTTTCCATGCGTCATTCTCCCGCGAACAGTTAGTTCGAAATCGATCCGGCATTCTAGCGCGACTGGGCACTCGAACAATAATGCTATTGTCTGCCCGGCTCGATGGCATCGCGGCATCTGCGTGCCATTCCACGGTTTCGCGCTTCTCTTGAAATTGACATCCCTCCCACTACTCTGGAACTATCAAGGGCGCTCCTACACTGATCGGCCATATTGTTCCAGGGCTTAGGCGCCTGAGCGCTCATGTGTAGGCACGCTGAGGAACACTCCGGCATGGTGGTTGGCCTCCGCACACGCGACCTTCGCAAGGTCTACACTTCGGCACCTCCCGTGGCCGCTGGTACGGGGGGTTTCTCGTTCGGCGCGCCGAAAGCCAAGGGTAAACAGACAAGACCCGAGATCGTCGCGCTCGATGGAATCTCGCTTGAAGTATTGCCGGGAGAAATCTTCTGCCTCCTGGGGCCCAACGGCGCTGGCAAGTCCACAACCGTTGGCGTCCTCACTACGCGCGTGCGCCCAACCAGCGGCCAGGCCTTTATTGGCGAACACGACGTCTGGAAGGAGCAGGTCGCCGTCAAGCGCTTGATTGGCGTTGTTGCCCAGCGTCCCAATCTTGATTTCTCGCTTACAGCGCGTGAGATTCTGGCCTTCCACGGCGCCTATTTCGGCATTTCCTCTCACAAACGCGCCGAGCGTGCGGAAGCCCTTCTCGAGCGTTTCAAGCTCACCGATCGCGCCGACCAAATGGTCCGCGGATTCTCCGGCGGCATGATGCAGCGCCTCTCCATCGCTCGCGCCATGATGCACGATCCGCAAGTCCTTTTCCTGGACGAGCCGAGTGCTGGCCTGGACCCGCAGACTCGCTTGCTCCTGTGGGAAATCGTCCGCGAATACAACCAGAGCGGCAAAACGATTCTGTTGACCACTCACAATATGGAAGAGGCCGACGCGCTCTGCAAACGCCTCGCGATTATCGATCATGGCCGCGTCATCGCTTTGGGAACCCCTCAGGAGCTGAAAGCTTCCGTTCCCGGCGGATACTTGCTGCGCCTCCGCTTTGGCCGGCACTCCCCGGATCTCCTGCAGCGTCTCCAACGCTTGGCTGGCGTAAGGGAAGTGCGCGCCACGGATGGCGATGGCACTGACCTGTACGCCGACCGTAGCGGTTCGCTGGTCGCCGAGGTCGCCAATCTCGCCTCCGCGGCCGGCGTCGAATTGTGTGACGTGCACATCTCCGAGCCCAGCCTGGAAAATCTTTTTCTGCACCATACCGGAAGGAGCTTGCGCGAATGAACTGGAAAGCCTTTTTCGCCATGCTCGCGCGCGATGCCCATGTCGCTCGCCGCAATTTCGTGGCGCTCTTGTTTCAAACTTTTTTGCAGCCGCTGATGTTCGTCTTCATCTTCGGTCGCGTGATGGTCGGCAGCGGCTACATGCCGCCTGTTTACAAGAGTCTCTTGCTCCCCGGAATCATGGCCATCTGCATGGTCGGCACCGGCATTTGGGCCGTCGCCATGCCCCTGATCGCCGAATTTCAATTCACCCGCGAGATCGAAGACCGCCTACTCGCTCCCATGGAGATTTCCTGGCTGGCGATCGAGAAGGTCATCGCCGGCACGCTGCAAGCGCTCGCTGCTGGCTTCATGGTCATTCCGGCCGCCTGGTTGCTGCTCCGCCCCGGCGTGGATTTGAACGTGCCCCATCCCATTCTCTTTGCGGTCGTGGCATTGCTCGTCGCTCTTTTCTCCGCGACCGGCGGCCTCGCCCTCGGCTGCAGCATGCAGCAGACCCACATCGGCCTGATGTTCAGCCTCATCGTCGCCCCCATGATTTTTTTTGGCTGCACCTACTATCCCTGGAGCGCGCTCGACAAATTCCCCATCCTGCAAAAAGCCGTGCTCGTGAACCCCCTCGTCTACGCCAGCGAAGGCCTTCGCGCCACGATGATTCCCCAGTTCCCGCATCTCCCTTTGGTGGCCGTCGTCATCGGTCTTGTATTTTTCAACGCCTTGCTGCTCGCCGTCGGCCTCCGCAATTTCCACGGCAAATCTGTCAGCTGAGTTCCTCGAGGAAGCCATGAGATTCGCGAAGATTGTATTTTGGGTTGCGGGAATTTGGGGCTTTCTCGTCCTCACACCGCTTTACTTTATGTTTGATCTCATCAGCCGCAATGATCCGCCTCCCATCACCCATCCAGGATTCTTCTATGGATTCGTGGGACTCGGCCTGGCGTGGCAGGTCGCTTTTATCGTCATCGCCACAGACCCGGTGCGTTTTCGGCCTCTGATGATTCCATGCATCCTCGAAAAAGTCAGTTGGAGCGCAGCGGTAATCATCCTCGTCTTGCAAGGCCGGATGCACAAGTCGGACCTGGTCTTTGTCGGCGCGGACCTTCTTCTCGGCCTCCTCTTCCTCATCGCCTACTTCAAGACTCCTCCCCGCGCATCCATCAGCCCATGAGTTTACTCCTTGAGGCAAAGGCATGAGGTTTGCCCTGCAAGTTGGATTGATAGCGCTGCTGGCGACGGCTGTGTACTACCGATTCGCTCGCCACGATGCTGGCACGTACTACCTCCTTTTCGGCGCATGGATCGTCATCCTGGCCTTTTATGTATTTCCTACGGCAAGAATAGAAACTGACCACTACTCCTTCGCCTCCTCGTTGCAGGTTCCGCCGCCGCTCGCTCTTGCAACAACCAACACCCTTCTCCTCTTTACTGACCACTGAAAACTGACAACTGAATACCGCGTCCCCCATCCCTCCGTTTTGCCGATTCCGCCGCTTATGCTAACGTTTTTCGTTCATGAACAAGCGCATAGGCGTGCTCTTGAGCGGCCGCGGCTCGAATTTCGAGGCGCTGGCGGAAAGCGTCGCCGCGGGTAGGATTCCGAACGCGGAGATCTCCGTCGTCATCAGCAATCGCGAGGGCGCGCCGGGCATCCAGCGCGCGGAAGCGCGTGGAATCAAGACGAGCGTGATTCCTTCGAAAGGCCTGGAACGCGAAGTGTATGACCGCCAGGTCGCGGCGGTTCTCGCCGAACACCAAGTCGATCTGATCTGTCTCGCCGGATACATGCGCCTGCTGTCTCCCTTTTTTGTCGCAAAATTTCTGAACCGCATCCTGAATATTCATCCTTCACTGCTCCCGTCATTCCCCGGTCTGGAATCGCAGCGCCAGGCGCTCGAGTACGGCGTGAAATTCGCCGGTTGCACCGTCCACTTCGTCGACGAAAATCTCGACGCCGGCCCGATCATTTTGCAGGCCACTATCCCCGTCCTCGATGGGGACACGGAAACAACTCTTTCAGAAAAAATCCTGAAAGAAGAACACCGGATTTATTCTCAAGCCGTGAATATCGTGCTCGAAGGAAAATACAAAATCGAAGGCCGCCGCGTACTTCGCACGAGCTGAAAACAATTCATGTCCAACTCGAATTTCAAACCCGTCGCCGAGCAGCTCGCCTACCTCAAAAAAGGCGTGGCCGAAATCATCCCCGAAGCCGACCTGACCGCCAAGCTCGAAAAATCCCAAAAGACCGGCAAGCCCCTCCGCGTCTATCTCGGCGTGGATCCCACCGCCCCGGACATTCATCTAGGACACACCGTAGTCCTCCGCAAGCTCAAACACTTTCAGGACCTCGGCCACACCGCCATCTTCCTGATCGGCGATTTCTCCGCGATGATCGGCGACCCCACCGGGCAATCCGAGACTCGCCCCCCGCTGACCCGCGAGCAAGTCGACGCCAACGCCAAGACTTATCTCGAACAGGTTTACAAAATTCTCGACCGCGAAAAAACGGAAGTTCGCTACAACAGCGAATGGCTGAGCAAAATGTCTGCCGAAGACATCGTGCGCCTTTGTTCTCACTACCGGCTTGCGCGCATGCTGGAGCGCGAGGATTTTCGTTCGCGCCTGGACAAGGGCCAGCCCATTTCCGTGCATGAGCTTTTGTATCCTTTGCTGACGGCGATTGATGCTGTAAAACTACAGTCCGATGTTGAGCTGGGAGCGACCGAGCAAAAGTTCAATTTGCTAGTGCACCGCGAAATCCAGGGCGAGTACGGTCTGCCGGGCCAAGCCATTCTGACCATGCCGATCCTCGTCGGCCTCGACGGCCACCGCAAAATGTCCAAGAGCCTCGGCAACTACATCGGCATCACCGAAGCCCCCGGCGAAATCTTCGGCAAAATAATGTCCATTCCCGATGAACTGATGTGGTCCTACTACGAGCTGGTGACCGACCGCATGCCCCAGGAGATCGCCGCGCTAAAAGGGGAAGTTGCCGGAGGCGCGCTTCATCCCATGGACGCCAAAATGCGCCTGGCCCAGGAAGTCATCGCTGATTTTCACGGCGAAGAAGCCGCCCACAAAGCCGCCGAAAATTTCCAGCGCATCTTCCGTGACCGCCAGGCTCCTACATCCATGTCGGAGATTGTCATCAAACCAAATCCAACACACTTGGCCATCCAGTTTCTGTTTGACGGAAGACTCGTCAGAACCATGGACCCAAGAGGTTTGTCGACCAGACAAGAAAAATGGTCGCGGTTGCTCTCGACCCTTGAGTTGGTTCCGTCTACTTCGGAAGCGGAACGCCTTATCAAACAAGGCGGCTTCGAGATAGACGGTAAGACCTTATCGGACCCAACCAGCAAACTAGACTTCACCAAACCAAGCTCACGAGAAATTCGTGTGGGTAAGAAATCATTTTTCCGTATCACTGTCGTTTGTCCCTAGTCAAAGTTCTCCGCAACCATTTTGAAAACGTATTGCGCGACCGCCGGCGCCGCCGTCAACCCCGGCGATTCCATCCCCACCAGGTGAATCGCCTGCGGCACCTTGGGGTCGCGCGTAATTACGAAATCAACGATCCCTTTGTGCTCTGGCGGCACGAGCTTTGGCCGCAGCCCCGAATACCCAAGCTGCAAGTCCTTCTCCTCGATTTCCGGCAACAACGTTTTCGCGCTGTGCGCGAAATCCGCAATCGGCAATCGGTTCTTTTCGTAATTGTCTTTGCCCTCTACGTAAGTCGCTGTGGGCCCCAGCAGAAACGTCCCCCACAGCGTCTTCGTGAAGTGCACTCCCAGGCTGAGCCCATCCGAGTGCGGCAGGGGATACACAAGATTGTTGATCAGCGACGAACGCGGTCCTCGCACCTCGCAATATTCCCCGCGTACCGGATAAATCTTCCACGAACGATTCCCCAGCATCGCCGCCACTTCATCCGCATAAAGTCCCGCCGCATTGATCAGGCATCGCGCTTCAATCGTTTCATCCTGCGCGTCCTCTTCGTCGCCGATGCGCAATCCTACGCGAATGGTTTCGCCGGAAGGCTCCAGCGAAGTGACCCGTGCGAACGTAACAACATTCGCTCCCTGATTTGTCGCCACACGCGCATACGCATGCACAAGTTCTTCCGCGGAGACGATGCCGGTCGAAGGTACGTCCAGCGCCGCAACACCTTTGATATGCGGCTCTCTCTTACGAATTTCGTCAGCGCCGATCAGTCGAAGACCTTCGACCCCGTTCTCTTCCCCGCGCTTCTTCAACGCGACGAGTTCGGTTTCCTCGTGCGCATCGACGCCCACGACCAGCTTCCCGCAGTGGCGAAACGGAACATTGTGTTTCTCGCAAAATTCATAGGTAAGGCGATTGCCTTCAACGCACAGCCGTGCCTTCAACGAAGTTTTTGGGTAGTAGATTCCGGAGTGGTTCACGCCGCTGTTGCGCGTGCTCGTAGCCATGCCCAGTTTTGGAAATTGCTCGACAAGAAAAACGTCCTGCCAACGCTCGGAAACGGCGCGCGCGATGGCGCAGCCGATGACGCCACCGCCGATGATCAGAATGTTCGCCTGGTCCATGAAATCAGAATATCGAAAAGTGGGATAGGAAAATAGCAGATCGCTTGCCCTGAAAATCGGGCTCCTGAAGTGTCTCCTCTCCTATTTGCAGTAGCTTCCTCAGCTATTGGTCGCCGCCGACCGCGTCAAAAAGCGAATTACACGCAACCAAACGCGACTCCGTCCCGTCGTGCACCGCATAAGAAGCTTGTTTGTTTGCTTCATATCCGTTGCGCCAGAGCGAAGCGGCCCCGTGCGCGCCATCCTTGTTCAGTGCGTAAAAATAGATGTGAAAGGTTCCGAGTTTTTTCTTGTCGTTTTTGTAGTTGTGCGCGATGCGGCCCATGGCTTCGAGGCAGGCGTCCGTGGGCGATTTGCCCTGGCGCATCATTTCGATGATGGTGTGCCCGCCGGAAATTTTGATATTTTCTTCGCCCTTGCCGGTGGAACCCGCGGCGCCCACTTCATTGTCCACGCAGCAGCCCGCCCCGATGATCGGTGAATCCCCTACGCGGCCGGGAATTTTCCACGACAATCCGGAAGTCGTCGTCGTGGCGGAGATGTCGCCGTTGGAATCAACGGCCATGCACGGAATCGTGCCCGTCGGCGGATGCGCGATAACGCGTTCGGCGTAGGCGATCTGTTTTTCATCGCCGTCGAAGATTGCCGAAATATGTTCCTTCCATTCCGGCGAATCAATTCCCGGGCGCCAATTGAAGGAAGATTTTGCTTTCCACGCCAGCCAGATTTTTCGCGAGTGCTCGGTCAGGAGATTCATCTCCTCGAATCCTTCCGCGACCGCAAAGCGCCGCGCGCCGTCGCCAACGATCATCACGTGATTGGTTTTCTCCATCACTGTTTTCGCGAGGCGCGAAACGTTTTTGATGCGGCGCACGCTCGCAACCGATCCGGCGCGGTGCGTGGGCCCGTGCATGACGCTGGCATCGAGCTCCACCTCGCCTTCTTCGTTGGGCAGTCCCCCGTACCCCACGGAGTCATCGTTGGGATCATCCTCGACGACGGTGACAGCAGCAACGACGGCGTCCAGCGTGTCGCCGCCTTTCTTGAGGATGTCCATCCCTTTATCGAGGGCGTGGAGCCCGTTGGCGCTGGAAATAATGAGTGGACGCTTGCCCTGCGCCGCTGGCGCTAGGCTCGCAAGGGCCTTCGCGTCGCTTGCAATCGGCAGCGATCGTCCAAAAAGTTTGCCCGCGCTGGCAATCGCGCTGCCCGCCAGCGAAGTCAGAAAAAATTTGCGGCGTGACCAAAGTTCCATGGGAAGACCTCCTCGGAGTGCGGAGGGCAATATACATCAGTTGCGCCACTTTGGAGTGCGGCGGCTCGCCGCCGCTTTTCTTGCGACCTCACTTACAACCATAAGCTTTGTCGTTCCAGCTAGCCGGACGTTGCAGGCTTAGCAGGAAATTCTCCTTCCCAGCGGGCGATGACGACGCAGGCGACGCAATTCCCGAGAACGGTGACGGCCGTTCGTCCCATGTCCATGAGTTGATCGATCGCGAAGAGAAGAAATAATGGTTCCATGGGCAGATGAAACGAAGTCGCCGCACCGAAAACAATCAAGAGCGAGGCGCGCGCCACGCCAGCGGTTCCTTTACTGCTGATCAGAAGCGTCAGAATCATCAAAACTTGCTGACCGATGCTGAGGTGCAGCCCAGCGGCCTGGACCACAAAAAATAACGCGAGGGATTGATAGAGACTCGCGCCGTCCATATTGAAGCTGTAGCCGGTGGGGAGGACGAAGGCGACGATTTCGCGCGGGACGCCGAAGGACTCGAGTTGCTCGATGGCGCGAGGCAAAGTGGCCTCCGAGCTGGCAGTGGCAAAGCCGATGGTGACGGGTTCGGCGACGGCGTTGATGAAACGCTTGAGGGGGATGCGCGCCCACAGCGTGATGGGCAGCAGAACGAAGACGATGAAGAAGGCGAGAGCGATGTACATTGTGGCGAGGAGTTTCAGGAGCGGAAGGAGGACTCCCAAGCCGAGATGTCCGACGGTGTAGGCAACGGCGCCAAAGACGCCGAGCGGCGCGGCGTACATGACCAGGTTGGTGAACTTGAACATGGTTTCCGAGAGGCTCTCGGCGAAGGCGAGAATGGGGCGGCGCTTGGGCTCGGGAACGAGCGCGAGCGCCATGGCGAAGAGGACGCTGAAGACTACGATTTGCAGCACCTGGCCTTCGGCGACGGATTTGGCGATGTTCTCTGGGAAAATGTCGGTGATGAGTTGCGCGGCGGTGTGGGGAGAAACGTTGAGCGATTGCGCCGCGGAGGACGGAGGGAGATGGACGCCTTCTCCTGCGCGGCTGATGTGGATGGCCGCATAGCCGATGAGCATCGCAAGGGTGGAGACGACTTCGAAGTAGATGAGGGACTTGATGCCGAGGCGGCCGACTTTCTTCAGGTCGGAGTGCCCGGCGATGCCCACCACGAGAACGCCGAAGAGCAACGGCGCGATGATGACCTTGATGAGCCGGAGAAAAATGGTGCCGAGGAGTTGCAGGTTTACTGCGATGGAGGGCCAGTCGTGGCCAAACTCCGCGCCGGCGAGAAGGCCGACGAAGATCCAGGTTGTCAGCGAGCGGCGGGAGGTGGCATAGGCGGCGATGAGTAGGATCGCCAGCCAGCGCAAGAGCGTTGGGACAAGCGCAGGCAGCGGCAGCATCTGAGCGCCGGCGAGGAGCGATGCCGCAATGGCAATGGTGGCGGCCAGGATGGCCGCTGCCAGGAATTTGTTTCTCATCGGCGGTGGGCGAATGATTCCATCGGTGCCGAAAGGTATGCTGCTTCCCGTTGTGTGTCAATAAGCTCGGGAAGGCAGGAAGCAATGAAGAAAGGGAGTAAGGAGGTGAGGAGTACTCGACGGGGAGATGAGTTCCGAAATGGGAATTGTTGGGTGACACCCGGCAGTTTTCGTAAGAGCGGCAAATAAAAGACTTGCGGGATACGGAAGTTGGAAGAGTGTACGGAAGATAGGAAATAGAGAAGCAAGGCAGGAGAGTTGGGGGGACGAAGGGCGAAACGTCGAAACGTAGTGGAGGCACTCGCAGGGAGAAAACTTTGGGCTTGAAGGATGTACCCCCCTGTTTTTTGTAAGTGTCATTTAGGGCCTGCGGCCCGCGAAACTGCATGAAAATCGCGCAACGTCAGGCAAGTCAGAGCTATTGACGTTAACTCCTTTGATTTCAGCACGATTTTATTTGCGACCAGGGTTTTTCGACCCTGTTGCATCTAAAGAGTTTAGTATTTATGTAAGTCCTGTGTTTGCAATACTTACGAGACGGCCCATAAGTGTTGCAGATAAAAGACTTAGGGAGATCCGAGATCTGATGCACCCTCCCCCCTATGTTTTTGTAAAAGATTGATGCGATTGGGGTTAAGGGGTGGGGATCGACAAAAGAATTGAGAGCAAAGGAGTTAGGCGTGAAACTCGTTGAAAGGTTTGAACGTTGGCACCTCTGAACGTTCCTTGAACGGGGAGATCGGCGAGGATGGTGAGCGACAAACACTTGAAAAGATACGATGAAACTAAACGCACGTCAAGTAATTAGTTGGATATCATTCGAACGGAATGGTAAAGTGTTGAAACGATTGCAGATTGAAACATGGAAGAGCAGGAAGCAAAGTGCGGGAACTTGACTAGTGTACGCTATTGGCGTATAGTTCGTATTGTACGCCGGTAGCGTAGGATGGATGCGTGAATGGAATTCATCGAAGCTCCGGCGTTCACCCGGCACCTGTCCGAATACCTGGGCGACGACGAATACCGGGCGCTCCAGAGACAGCTCGGACCCGGGCCCGGCGTGGGAGACTTGATTCCAGGGACGGGAGGATTCCGGAAAATACGCTGGGCGGACAAGAGGCGTGGCAAGGGACGGCGAGGGGGCCTGCGGGGGATCTACTACCACTTTGCCGCGGATTATCAGATCTGGCTGATGATGTTGTACAGCAAGAATGAAGCGGCTGACCTCACGCCGGAGGAAAAGAAGGCGCTGAAAACAGCGATCGAAGGCGAAGGCAAGGCGCGCGAGGCTGCCAGGAGGAAACGGTAATGGCAAAGAGGAAGATTTTCGACGAGTTGATGGAAGGTGTAGACGCGATGAAAAGGCATCGCGAGGGGAAGCTGACGCTGCGAAGCTACAAGGAGGAAGTGACACCGCTTCCGGCAGTGGATTCCAAGTTTATCCGCGAGACTCGGAAGAAGATGCGGTGTTCGCGAGCGGTGTTTGCAAGGAAGCTGCGGATCAACGAGAGAACCTTGGAGAAATGGGAGCAGGGCCGGGCCAAGCCGAATCCTCAGGCGGCGGCGCTGGTTCTGCTGGTGCGCCGGTATCCCGACACGCTGGAGCGGCTGGAAAAGGTGGCGGCGGGGTGAAGCAGTGCGATGAAACAAGGCCCCAGATGCGAAAACGGCGTCTGGGGCACCCAGCTGGAGTGGGAAAGGGAAAAATCTTGAGGAGAGAGGAGCCACTGGCAAAATCCCGTTTGTGTAGCGCCCGCCCCACTTACCAGACACCAGACCTTGGCAAGATTGTGCACTCCCTGGAGATAGTCCTCTTTCTCGATTCTGCTTTCGACGCCAAACTCCGCCAGGATGGTCATCATCTGCCCCACGGGAAGCCCGGCAAGCGCCGCGGCCTTGCCCAGGGAAGCCTCTCCCTTTCTGTATCTCTCGACGGCAAGCAGGACTCTGCCGCGCGTGACCAGGTCGCGCACGGCCTTGGACAGGTCGCTGCGCTCTTCTTTCGAGATCTCAGCGAGAAACTCGTAGTTGTCGCGATCCATGCGGATACTCATCGTTTTGGTCATTCGGGCACCTCCAATTTCAGCCTGGCATCTTCGATGATGGAATTCTTGTAACGTCCGTATTTGGCGAGCGCCGCGAGTCCAGCAAGTGCGGCGCCACGATCGAGCAAATTTCTTTCGCGGCTCCGAAGCAGGATGCCCCCAGCGGTGGTGAAGGCAATACCGAGCAGCTTGCAGGCATTGATGCCATTCTTATCATCGATGCCGACGATGCGAGCTCTTTCCTTCTGGGCCAGCGCAATGGCCTCCGCTTCGCCCTGGCCCAAGCTAAAGTCCGTTTGTAACTTTTCGACCAGCTTCCTGTTCTTCACAAGGATAACCTTGATTCTCGACTCATCCAGGGCTTTTTGGATCGTGAGCGCATCCAGGCCCTTCTTCGTGGCACAACACTCCCTAGCGACCTCCCCCGGAATAGCGACCTCCAGCTTGACGCCAGCCAGGAATGGGCCGAGAAGTTCGGCCCTGGTAATGAGGATTAGCGTAGATGCGTCAAGAACAAACATTATGACAATATATTACAGACGTAATATTACCATGCGCAGACTGCGGATAGCAAACTCCGCGCGAGAATGGGCCACCCGTCCAGGCCCGAGGAAAGAGGAAGAGAGATTTCTCTCTGCGCAAGCCGACCCTTTCGCAGGAGTGCCGCGAACAGAAGGGCACGATACATCGTGCCCGTACAAAACAAAATTGAAGAAAAAAACTTTTTGCGCAACCTGAGGCAACGCGCTGGCATCCCATGGGGAGGCAGAAGTTAACAGGGCCCGCGCGGAAATGCACGAATGTGCGATTCCGTGCGGATTCCTGGATTCGGCCGCCCCAGCTTCATCCTCAGCGGACGTCCCGGCCCGTGTGTAGTTCGGCTAATCGGGCCTTACCGGCCTGTGTAGTCCAGTGATTCCGGGCCTTGCCGGCCCGGTCAGCTCATCCGGCCACACCAGCCCGTCCAGCCAATCCAACTAGGAGGGTCGTAACATGCAAACTCTGAGAGTAGCTGTATTCTCGTTGTGCACCGCGCTGATCGCTACGCTGTTTGGGGCCGCACTCGCCCCGGGCGCTCGAGCGGATCAGTGGGACAGAAAAACCGTTGTTACCTTCAGCGATTCGGTGGAAATCCCAGGGCAGGTGCTGCCGGCGGGGACCTACGTCTTCCGACTGGCCGATAGCCCGACCGACCGGCACATCGTCCAGATTTGGAATGCGGATGAAACGCAAATCCTGGCAACGACCTTGGCCATTCCAAACTCCCGCTCAGAACGACCCGATAAATCCATTTTCGAATTTGAGGAGCGCGCGCGCAGCTCGCCCATGGCACTCAAAGTGTGGTTTTATCCGGGAGACAGCACCGGACAAGAGTTCGTCTATTCCCGATCGTCGTATTCCAACAGGCGGTAGAGACGGTTGGCGACAGGGATGAATCGGGAAATCCCTGATGCACGCGGATGGGGAGGGGGTTTCATCGGTATACGGTGGAAGCCCCGGCCCACGCAAAGCACGGGCCTCACGCAAGGCACGCCGGTCTAAAGACCCGCCACTACGAGCCGGCCCAAAGCCGGCCGCTACAAAGCAAGGCACGGGTCTAAAGACCCGCCACTACAAAGGACATGCGAGGGGCGTTCCGGTGCGCTTGGCAAATCGCTAGGGGTTTGCCAATCGAGGTCGTGTAAAATCATTTACCGGGGGACGGGCCCAATGAGGGATGAGAACACCAAGCAGGCGGCGCAGGAATACCTGGCGGCAAAGCTCACAGAAGATGAGCAGATTTATGAAGAGACACACAATGTGGCATTGGCGGTGGCGCGCGCTCCCCTGGTTTGGAAGAGCCTTAAGGATTCTATTTTCGAGAAGTGCGGTGAGTGGAATGCGGTGACGCAGGAAGAGACGCTTACGTGCAAGGAAACGGCGATTGGAGATATCAGGATTTGGTGCGCCGCCCGGTCGAAACAGATGACGGTGCATTACGATTCCAAGAAACTTTTGATCACGGTGAAGAACACCGGGCGGCTGGAACACGAAAAAGACGTGATCCTGCACATCGAAGGATACCGGACAGGCGCGGACCGGGCCGACCGGGATGTTCACCTGGTGCGAAACGAGCAGGCTGTGAACATCGATATGCTGATTGTGGGCGAGCTTCGCGTGCTGACGGGAATGAAACGGCAACGGAACGCTTAGGGATCGAGAAACGAACATACCTTCCGCATCACGATTTCCCTGGAAAATCGAAGCAGGAAGAGCGGCCCGCCTCAGAAGACGGGCCCTACAAAAACACCACCGGATCAAGAGAGGGCGCAATATATTGCGCCCCTACAAGAACAAATTCGAAGAGAGGGCGGGCAAGCCCCGCCCCTACACAGGCAAATTCAACGGACGAGCAACTAAAGAGGCTGGGCTTTTATTCGGAGGCGCCGAGGGGGAGGAAGTATTGGGTGCCTTTGACGGGTTCCTGGAGGCGCTTGAGGAGGAGCTGGAGGTCTTCGCTGCGCTCGACGAAATCGATGTCGGAGGTGTTGATGACCAGGAGGTCGGAGGCGGCGTAGCGGAAGAAGAAATGTTCGTAGGCGCGGGCGACTTCCTCGATGTATTCGGGGGCGATGTGGGATTCGTCGCGGGAGGCTGACTTCGGGCTTGGCCTGGAGATAGATGACCAGATCGGGGGCGGGAATGTCCGCGGTGAGGGCTTCGTAATAGCGCTCGTAGAGCTTGAGCTCTTCGTCGTCGAGATTGAGATTGGCGAAGATGCGGTCCTTCTCCATGAGGAAGTCGGAGAGGAGGGGGCCGGGAGCTTCGACGGCGAGGGCTTCGCGGAGGCGCTTGCGGCGCTCGATGAGGAAGTACATCTGGGCGCGAAGGGCGGAACCGGGCCTGGCGTTGTAGAAATCGGCGAGGAAGGGATTGTCCTCGCAATCGTAGATGCGGCGGGCATGCAGGCGCTCGGCGAGGACGCGGGCGAGGGTGGTTTTGCCGACGCGCAGAGGGCCTTCAATAACGATGAAGCGGGGAGGCTGTGGACCACGCTGGGGATGGCGAGCGCGCTTGGCGGCGGAAGAGTCGTTGCCGGGCATGGTTTCGTGTGACTCGCGGGAGGGCCGAGGTCAACAGGCGGATTATAGCAGAGTGGTGGAGAGAGTCATCCGCGTTCCGGGCGCTCTCGATGGGCATCCTGCAGAGCCAGGAATGTAAAAATATTTTCACATTTAGGGCCTAGTACTGCCGTTTGAAAAGCGGCAAACGGAGGGGCTAGAGAGGCGTACTAATCGGAATGAGACCGATAGGCCAGTGCTGCCTGACCATTTGAACAGTAAATTGACCTCATTGCGAGTGGGGACGGAGTGGGGACGGACTTGCAAGACCCACGGGCAACACTGAGGTGGCGAATGGTTATTACAGCGCTGCTGTTGATCTGTTCCATCCCGCAGATGGACGACGCGGCGAAAGTGGTTAACGATTCTCCCGCGGTGGTTTCCGATAGCGCGGCAAAAGATTCTACTTTCATCGCGTCCCTGCCTTCCGCGCCCGCCCCCAAGGTGAATGCCGATCCTGAACCCATGACGCCGAACCCGGCGGCGCAGCCTTTTCGACCGGTGAAGCCGGTATTTACGCGTCCGCGCGAAACGCCCCGGCAAAGAAAGATCTGGTATGGATTGGCGCTGGCGGGACACAGCGGCGCGGCCTTCGACGCCTGGACAACGTATCGTGCGGTTTCCGGCGGCTACGGGCGGGAGGCGAATCCGTTCATGCGGCCCTTTGCAAACTCGAGAGCGATTTATGCGGCGACGCAGGTGAGCCCGGCGTTCATGGACTTCCTGGGCAAACGGATGATCGTGAGCCAGCATGGCTGGGTACGGAAGATTTGGTGGCTGCCACAGGCGGCTGGCGCGAGTATGTCGTTTGCGTCCGGTGCGCATAATGTCGGCGTGGTGCACTAAGAGTTCCCTCAATCGCCCAAACGGAAAGCGCCCCGGTGACCCTCCTCACCGGGGCGCTTCTGTTTTTGGCAGGCGCAGCGTCACGCCCGCGCGCGATGCCAGGCTACTTGCCGACCACGACGATGACGAAGGAGCCGGGCTTCATCTTGCCGCGGCGTTCACCCGGGGCAGGCGGATCGAAGTCGGCGGCGGGGAGAAAGATGTTGTGGGTTTTGAGGTCGAGGCCCATGGTGCGGGCGGACTTCTTCGTGGGGACATTCTCGACAACGGCGTACTTGTCAGGGGAATCCTCGTGGATGACCGTAAGGTTGCCATCGCCGCAAGAGGCGAACACGTAACCCGTCGACGGATCGAAGGCGCTGGCATCCGGACCTTCGCAGATGGCCGGAGTGGCAACGACCTTGCCGGTATCCGCGCTCACCACGGCCATAACTTTTTCATCGCAGACAGAGAACAGGCGGCGGGTCTTCAGATCCATGGCCAGTCCTGAAGGCGACTTGCAGGGTGCGAGCGGCCAATGATGGAGTTCCTTGAGGGTCTGCGCATCGAGATGATGGAGCGCGGAGGTATCCTCGTTGTTCACGTAGACGGTGCCCTTGCCGTCAGCGACGGCAAATTCGGGCTTGCCACCCAAATCAATCGTGCCGGCTACGGTGCCATCCGCGGCGTTGATCGCGGTGGCGTTTTTGCCGCGGCCGTTGAAGGTGAAGACGCGCTTGGCGACGGCATCGTAAATGATGGCGTCGGGATTCGCATCTGTTTTGACGGTGCCGAGGGACTTCAACGTTTTGAGGTCGAAGATGGTCACATCGTTCGAACGGCCGTTACTGGTGAAGCCGCGGCCGAGGTCGGAAGCGACAGCGATGCCATGGACGCCTTGAGTGTCGGGGATATCGCCCACGACGGCGTAGGTGTCCGCATCGAGAACCATCGTGTGAGTGCCACGCGACACGTAAACACGACGGGCTTCGCTGTCCACGTAGACGTAGTCCCAACCGCCCTCGCCGCCGACGGGAATCGTTTTGATGACGTGATAGCCGCTCGTGCCGGGCGATGGCGTGGCCGCGCGCGAGAATGCTACAACAGAAAAGATTATCGCCACAGCGAGTGAACCGAGGATAGTGAAGAGGGTGAAACGCTTGCGCATGATGTTTTCTCCCTTTGATTTTCTATCGCTTGCTTGAGCCTGGTGTAAACACTTATATAGCGATGAAGATAAACGCAACATAAATGCGAGGGGTTGGGCCACTACTTCGATTTGTGCTGTTCGAACCAGCCCGCAATATACAGCATCTTGGCGATGTGGTGGCTGGGGCGGCGGGCGATGCCGTGGGGCTCTTCGGGAACGCGAACGAGGACAGTATCCACGTTGAGGAGTTTGAGCGCTTCGTAGAACTGCTCAGCTTCGGAAATGGGAGTGCGATAGTCGGCTTCACCGGTCATGACCAATGTGGGCGTCTTGACTTTGGCGACGAGATTGGTGAGGGAGCGCTGCATATAATTATCGGTGTTCTCCCAGGGAAGACCCGGGAACCAGTACTTGGTGATGAACGGAATGTCGGAAGTGAGCGCGAAGCTGTACCAATTGATGACAGGATAGAGAGCAGCCGCGGCGCGGAAACGATCAGTGTGCTCGATGGTCCAGCAGGTGAGAACACCGCCGCCGCTTCCGCCGGTGACGAAGAGATTGTTGGTGTCAATGTAGCCTTTGGCAATGACGGCGTCGACGCCGCTGTTGAGATCGGAATAATCGTCGCCCGGATAAGCGTGATGGATGAGATTAGCAAATTCTTCGCCGTAGCTCGTGCTACCTCGAGGATTGGTGTAGAGAACCACGTAGCCACGAGAGGCCAGGACCTGCTTTTCGAAATCGAAACGGTCGCCATAGTCGGCGAACGGGCCGCCGTGAATCTCAAGAACAAGAGGATACTTCTTTGTTGGATCGAAATCCGGCGGGTGGACGATCCAACCTTGAATCTTGCGGTTGTCCTTTGACGATTCGAACGAGAACTCTTCGACGTGACCGGGCTTTTTCTGCGTGAGGAGTTCTTCGTTGAGAGAAGTCAGGACTTTCATGGCGCCGTTGTTGAGCATAGCGACATCGCCGGGATTGTCAGGACGCCCGTAAGTTAGGGCGATCATGCCCGTACGAGAGAGGGAGAAGGTGCCGCTGCCGCCGGCCCCGGTTGTGGCAGCCAGGTGATCGGCAATTTTCTTGCAGGTTCCGTCAACGAGACAGAAACCAACTTTGGAATCGCCTTGATCGTCGTAGCGGAAGTAGATGCCGGTGCTGTCGGGAGCCCATTGCGGGTCCTGGACGTCACGATCGAGCTTTTCGTAGAGGGAGTGCGAGCCGGTGCCATCGCGGTTCATGAGATAGAGCTTTGTGGTTTGGTGACCTTGATAGCGATCGTCGAAACCGGTGTAAGCGATAAATTTTCCGTTTGGAGAAACGGCGGGCGCAATATCCGGTCCTTTGCGAGTGGTGAGAGGGCGAAATGAACCGTCGGAGATATTGAATTCGTAGACTTCATCATCGAAGTATTCGTGATCGGATTCGGGATGGCGGTTGACGGAAACGAGCAAGTACTTGCCATCGGGGGTCCAAGAGGCGCGCGAGGGACCGAATTCATTGCCGCCGTTGGGAAAGTCGCCGTTCGTGACTTGCCGCGGCGCGCCACCTTCTGCGTTGACGACAAAAACCTGCATGTAGCCGGGCTTCAAATAGCCTGTGCCGTTGAATCGGTAGACCAAACGATCGTAGACGGTGGGAGGATCGGCCCACTTTGCGCCGGAAGGCGCGGCAGGCAGATCGGCGATATGCGGACCCTTGCCCGGAACGAGAGACGAGAAGGAGAGCATTTTTCCATCGGGAGACCAGGCGATGGCGTCGGGGGCCTGCTCGAGATTGGTGATGCGCGCGGTCTGGCCGGTATCCATCCAGCGGACGTAAAGCTGCTGTTTGCCGTCAGCATCGGAGAGGTATGCCAAGCGCAGGCCGTCCGGCGACCAACGCGGAGAAGCGTCGCTGCGGTTGCCGGTGGTTAGCGGGCGATGATCGGTTCCGTCTGTATTGATGATCCAGAGATTCGAGTAGCGCTTGTCGGTCATGGAATCGGCGAAGCGGCGCACGTAGGCGATTTTCTTTCCGTCGGGAGAGATCTGCGGGTCGGTGGGAAGCTGCAACTGGAACTCGTCCATGGCAGTGAGTTTGTGAGAAGCATCCTGCGCCCATAGGACGGGGCATGAAGCAATTGTCAAAGTTGCCGCAAGAAGAGCGGCAAAAGTGCGCATTTTAGGTGTCATGGGAAAGAGCCTCCTGG
>WNFJ01081831.1_pt2 | contig 20367 bp, 26 predicted proteins | sample 5400461 | NCBI WGS metagenome assembly WNFJ01 (sample SAMN13153349, study PRJNA577476) | soil metagenome | isolation source: 115 cm saprolite on Douglas fir-dominated hillslope | place: USA:California | collected 2013-09-17
GCCGATTCCTTGTTGCAGATAGGATTGGCATTTGGCGACAAAGGCGTCCCGATTGTCGGGCCGGTCCTTGTTGGCCGGGCTCACCAGCTCGATGGCCCCGGCCAGCTGGGGCCCTCCTTCCGTGTTAAAAATCGCAATTTCAACAATATCGCTGATGAGGGGCAAGGGAATGGATTGGATGGGGGCCGGCGGTTTCCATTTCGCCTCCGAGCGAATGCTCTCGTCTGGGTGGGAGACGCCTCCAGCTTCTTCAAACGTGGCAACGTCAATTTCGATGCCAAATTGAACATTTCCCTCGGCGAAGAAATTTTCCGGTAGACGTTGATTCAAATCCGAGGCCAGGTAAGTGGCCCAGGCATTGTGAAATGCATGCCAGTGCCGCCGAACGTTCAAGGGCGGACGAAAATGATTTTGTAGCGGCACCGGCAACACTCCCCTAAGGAAAGAAGAAGAGAATTGCCTTGTATCATAAAGAGCAACTATGTCCTTGCCAAGATCACCCAATTATTTCAAGAACACCTCGATCTTCGCAGGAGGCTTCCGCTGTTCGTTGAGGACCGACTGGTAGAGATCCAGGTCCTGGGCATAGATTTCGCGGACGGCGTCCTTGATCTTTTGAAAATCGGAGGTGTCTTCCTTGGTCCGATCGGTGATCTTGATGATGTGCAAGCCGAAATCGGTGGACACGATATCGCTGATCTGGCCCTTGGGCGTGCTGAAGGCAGCCTTGGCGAAGGGCTCGACGACCGCGAACTTGTAGGGGAAGAAGCCGATGTCGCCCCCCTTGGTTTTGCTGGGGCAATCGGAATATTTCTGGGCGGCATCCTCAAACTTGATTTTGCCGGCAACGATCTCCTGGCGGATGGCCTGAATCCGGGCCAGAGCCGCCTGGCGGTCCGTGGCGGTGGCGTCGGCCTTTACCTTGACCAGGATATGGCTGGCCTTGACCATGACCTTGTCGAAAAGCAGCTTGTTGGCGTCGTAATAGGTCTTGATGGTCGCCTCGGGCAGGCGGTTGATCAGGTAGACCTTCCACTGCAAACGGGCGGCAATGTCCCCCTTGAGCTGCTCCTCCGTCTGCCCGCCTTCCTTGAGGAAATCCTGAATCGTTTTGGCCGGTTTTTGCTTGGCGAGTGCATCCTTGAGGTCGGCCAATTCCTTGTTGATGTCGGCCGGGCTGGCGGGCGGCACCGTCTTCTTCAAATATTGCCGCATGAGCACATCTTCGATGATCATGTCGAGAGCGGCTTTTTCCATCTCGCGCTTTTGCTCGGCCGTCAGGACCACCGGCGACGGCGGCCGGGCGTTCACGATGGCTTGCAAATCGGCCAGCGGAATGGTTTCGCCGTTGACGATGGCGATGGCCTTGCCCGCCGGCGCCTGGGCCCTAACCAAACACGCGCCCAGGGCCAGGATCAGCCCGCCCGCCAGCACTTGCCAACCTTTATTGCTCAACATCCCGCACCTCCTTGATTGCTCCGGAATGCAAGAAGCGCCAGCGAGGAAGTCCGGCTGGGCTTATAGCCGGTTTTCTGCTTGAGAGCAATTTCAGTTGCCCCACAGATTTCTCGATGATTATGGGGATCAGACTTAAGATATTATCTTTTAAGAAGATGTGACGAAAACATCGTAACTTATTATATCCAATCAGGATGTAGCGATTCGATTCACGATTGGCCCCTGTCCAGTTTGGCATCGTTCAAGACAATTCTTATAACATGCTGAAAATATTACTGTTGTGGCAAAAAATGATTGGTAATACAAAGTTTAATATCAACATCCTTCACCTAGCGAATTGAACGACATCCATTTTTTGCCGGTTGGAGTAAAATGGTTGAATGGACAAGCCACAAAATCAACTGGACCAGCGCTTGTTGCCCCTGGCCGGCAAACCGGCGGGCAGCCTGCTGATCCACGAAATCTATCGCAGCGTGCAAGGCGAATCGACCTTTGCCGGCTTGCCTTGCGTTTTCGTGCGCCTGGCGGTTTGCGATGCCCGCTGCTCCTGGTGCGATACCCCGCACGCCTTCACCCAGGGAAGTGTCTGGACGCTGGCCGACATTGTGCGCAAAGTGATCGATTACCGGACTCCCGTGGTGGAAATCACGGGCGGCGAGCCGCTTGTTCAAGGCGAGGTGTTGCCTCTGATGGAGCAATTGGCGGATCGCGGCCTGACCGTGCTTCTGGAAACCAGCGGGGCTCACGACATCACCCCGGTGGACCGGCGCGTGCATATCATCATGGACCTCAAATGCCCGGACAGCGGTGAATGTCCCGGCAATCGCTACGCAAACCTGGACATCCTCAAACCGACCGACCAGATCAAGCTGGTCATCGCCTCGCGGGCGGACTTTGACTGGTCGGCGTCCACCATCCACCGGCACCGCCTGGACAAGCGCTTCACGGTCCTGGTCAGTCCGGCCTTCGGCCTGGTGACGCCCTTGCAACTGGCGGAGTGGCTTCTGGAAGCGGGCCTGGATGTGCGCCTGCAATTGCAATTGCACAAGTATATCTGGGACCCGAAGGCACGGGGCGTATGAGCGCGAGAGCGCGAGAGCGCGAGAGCGCGGGAGCGCTCTGCGCGCTCTCGCGCTCCCGCGCGCTCGCGCGCTCCTTACTTCACCATGATAGGCAGGACGTAGAAATCGAGGAAATTCTCCGTGGTGAAGCCGTAATGGCCGCCGCGGTGGCCGGTCCATTCCATTTCGGGGGCCCAGCGATGGTGGCGCAGATTCCGGTACAGGCAGGCATCGGGGAAGTTTGGCGGCAGCCTGGTAAAGCCGATCTCCCCGGCCGGCTTGGTCCATTGCCCGTCGGCGGTGCCGAATTTTTCACTACCCACGGAAACCAGGTTGTCGTCGAAGCTGAAGTAACAATCGATGCCCCTGCGCGAACTGCGCAAAGCCGGCCGCAGATCGTAGCAGGTGCTGACCGACGGCGCCAACAAAACGATGCCTTCGATGGTGAGCGGCGGCAATTTGTCCGCCGCTGCCAGAACGACATGGCAGCCGGCGCTGTGCCCGATCAGATAGATTTTGCTTTGGGGCCAACGGGCGTGATAATCGGCCACCTTGCCCGCCAGGGAGCCGGCGGCCCAAACCTGGGCCCAATAATCCTGGTGGTCCGCTATCATGGCGCCCCAACGGCACCAGGCGATGGTGTCCGTGTTCAAGGCCAGCCGGTGCTTGCAAATAGCCTTCGTCAGGTTTTCGCTCACGGACAGGTCGGCGCCGGAGCCGTTAACGACGAAGATGATGTCCAGCCCTTGGGTCGGCGGCACGGGGGGCCTGGTTTGACTCTGAACCGCCGGGGAATAAAGCACGACGGCCAACAAACACCCGAACAGAGAGGAGAATTGACGCATGGCTGGCCTCCGGAAATGTTCCACGATGTGCGGATTGGCATTATTGCTGCCGTTCCACATCCAGTGTACCTCCTTGGGGAAGCAACGGGAGCGGCCTGGAAGCAGAAGGGATGCGATATTTTTCGGGCCGAAGCGGGCAATCGAGATATTGTGCAAATCTTGAATGGTTCACGACCTGCGCGCAAGCAAACCTGGCCCAGGCGTTTTACCCGAGCCAGGCGGAAAAATCGTTGCGCTCCGGAATGGCTCCCTACCCGCCTCCGGAGAATAGGGGATACCCTGCATCCCGCCTTGGCAAACCCCGGCCCGGCGGCTATCCTATTAATAAGAAAACGGGATAGAACGATAAACGGAACGGAGAAGGCCCATGCTTAGCAAAGCCGCCCTGGCACGGGTGGAAGAAGCCTACAGTGCCGTTAATTCTTTGTTGAAAAACCTGGGCAAGACCCGGGAAAGCCATTTGGCCCGCCGCGCCAAGAAGCACCTGCGCGCCGCCCTGTGCGACCTGATCCTGTGCCAGGGGTTGCCCGCCCGCCCGCGCAGGCTCCTGGCCTGCAAGAGCTAAGCCGAAACAGAAATCCGAAAATCTGAAACCTGTTAATGTTTAGCGTTCGCCTGACACCACGCGAACGCTAATCATTAACAGGTTTCGCATTTTGTCGGCGAATTTCGGATTTTTATCTTTGCACTTTTCCTTTCCTCTCCTTACGATCATAGGCGTGGAGCAGAACATCACGCATCATCAGGGAGAATGGACATGGACAAGGGAAATCTATCGCGGCGCGGCTTTATGGGGCGGACGCTGGCGGGCCTGACGGTCGGCGCCGGCCTGCCCCTGTGGTTTGCCCAGGAAATGGCGGCCGACGCCCAGGAAAAAGACGCCAAACAAAAAACCGTGCAGGCCAACGAGCGCATCACCATGGCCGCCATCGGCGTCGGCTCGAACTATTCGCGCCGCCGCCAGGGCACCCAGGTTCACGGCGAGCGCGGCGTGCAGATCATGCGCGACGCCATGGGGCAGCACGGCGTGCAGATGGTGGCCGTCTGCGACGTGGATGCTCATAACAAGGACTTTGCCGCCGGCATCGTCGGCCGCGATTGCCGCAAGTTCAGCAATTTCCGCGAATTGCTCCGCGACCGCAGCATCGATGCCGTCACCATCGGCACGCCGGATCACTGGCACGCCTTGATCGCCATTGCCGCCATGCGCGCCGGCAAGGACGTTTATTGCGAAAAACCCCTGACCCTGACCCATGAAGAAGGCGTGGCCATGGTACGGGCCAGCCGGCAGACGCGCAAGATCGTGCAGACCGGCAGCCAGCAGCGCTCCGATGCCCGCTTCCGTCTGGCTTGCGAGCTGGTGCGCAATGGCCGCATCGGCCGCGTCCAGCGCATCGAAACCATCATCGGTTCCAACCCGGTGGGCGGTCCCTTCCAGGTCCGGCCAGTCCCCGAGGGCCTAGACTGGAACTTCTGGCTGGGCCGCACGCCGCGCGTCGATTACGTTCCCGAGCGCTGCCACTACGAGTTCCGCTGGTGGTACGATTATTCCGGCGGCAAGATGACCGACTGGGGCGCCCATCACAACGACATCGCCCAGTGGGCCCTGGGGATGGATGCCAGCGGCCCGGTGGCCGTCCAGCGCGGAACCTGTACCGCGCCCTCGACGAACGCCCGCAGTTACAACTGCCATCCCGATTTTGAGGTTACCTATACTTACGCCAACGGGCCCGAAGGCCGCGACGGCGCCCGGCTGGTGTGCCGCAGCAATCGCTCGCGCGACCCCATCCCCGAGAACAACGGCATCCATTTTGAAGGCGAGGACGGCAAATGGATCTTTGTCAGCCGCGGCATGATCCGGGCCAGCGACCGCCGCCTCCTCGGAGCGCCACCCGCCTAGAAGTGTCCACGAACCACATGGGCAACTTCATTAGCTGCGTGCGCAGCCGCCGCCAGCCCATTACCCACGTCGGCGTCGGCCATCGCTCGGTGACCGTTTGCCACATCGGCAACATCGCCATCCGCCTGGGAGGCGACCAACGGCTGCGCTGGAACCCCGAGACGGAGCGCTTTGTCGATAACGATGCCGCCAACCGCATGCTGGCCCGAACCTGGCAGGAGCCGTGGCGGCTGGAAGGGTAATTCGATTTTCGAAATTTCACCTGCTTGCGTTTAGCGTTTGGAAAATCCATTCCGAACCCTAAACGCAAGCACATTTTATATTATGACCCAATCCCGGCGAAATGTTTGGACGGATTTGACCGATGCCCAGCTCCTGGGCCAGTGCGAGGTGGATACTTATCGCGCCAGTGGGCCAGGGGGGCAGAAGCGGAACAAGACCAGCTCGGCGGTGCGTCTGCGGCATCCGCCCAGCGGATTGATCGTCATTGCCGAGGAAAGCCGTTCGCAACATGAAAATCGGGCCAAAGCGCTGCGGCGGATGCGTCAGGCCCTTTTTCTCAAGATCCGCGACGACATGCCGGCCTCGGAGCTCACCCCCCAGCGTTTGCAAGCTCGATCCGATTTTCCCGAACCGCTCAGGAATGGGGGAAGATTGGAGCTGGGCCGCAAGGACCCGCATTTCTGGACCGCCATCGGCCTTGTTCTGGATTTGCTCCTGGCGAAGGAGGCCCGTCTCAGCGATGTTGCCCCTCTTCTGGGCATTTCCACCGCCAACCTGGTGGACTTCCTTCGTTTCGAGCCCAAGGTATGGGCCGAGGCCAATCACCTGCGCGAGCAGTTTGGGCAGAAGCATCTCAGATAGCTTGCAAAAGAAAACTGGAAAATCGAAAATTCACATTGAATTTTCCTACGCATTCAGCCAAGATCCAGGGATGGAAAGCAATCTCCCAACGGACGTTCTCACCGACATGCAATATGCGGTGGAACTTGCCATGAGCGGCAAGCGCGATTCTGATTTTGAGAAACGAATTCAGGAAGAGGGCAAGCGCATCCGCGAAGAAATCTTTCGAAAGCACGGGCTTCTCGACATTGCGGTTCCAGCCATCCGCGAACTCCGCGACCAAGAGTGATCTACGTTCTTGACTCCAATATCGCCGTGAAATGGGTCTTGACAGAGGACTTGTCCGACAAGGCTCTCCTTCTCCGAGATGACTTCAAGAACAGAGTTCATGAGCTTTTGGCTCCCGACATCTTCCCTGCCAAAGTCATCCATGCCCTCGCCCGAGCGGAACGACAGAACCGGATCACTCCTCCGCAGGGTGGGAAACTTTTCGCCGATGTAATGTCCACCCCGCCCGCGTTCATTCCATACCAGCCTCTTATCCCCCGAGCCTACGACATTGCTTCCAACGCCCGGATTGGCGTTTACGATTGCTTCTACGTTGCCCTGGCCGAGCATGAGAAGTGCGAATTGGCCACTGCCGATGATAAGCTTGTCAACGCTCTTCAAAAAAAGTTCCCGTTCATCAAACACCTGTCAACTTTTCCGTAATCGAAACATGCCCGCTTACGCCCTTCTGCGCTCTGGCAAATTGCCGAATTTCAGGGTACATTGATCGGCATGGGAATTCTTCTTGTAGTCCAGGGCCCGGAGGTGGGGCGGAAATTCGTGCTCGATGGGGAACGCACCATCCTGGGCCGGCAATTTGATTCCAATATCTGCCTGGCCGGAAAGGCCATCAGCAGGCATCATGCCCAGATCATCAAAGGCGATACGGGCTTCGTGGTGGAGGACCTGGAGAGCAGCAACGGCACCTTGCTCAACGGTCAACGCCTGTCCCCACACGTACAAGTCCCATTCAGCGAGCGCGACCAGTTGCAGATCGGTCCTTACGTGCTGGCTCTGCGCCCTGCTCCCACAGTGGCGACCACCGAGGCCAGCCTGGTGGTCCGGCAACAGGTTAAGGCCACAGGTCTGGACCAGAGCGTGTATGGCCAGGACCCGGCCCTCAAGCTGCAAGTGGTTCTGGAGATTGCCCAGCACCTGGGGACCACGCTGGACCTGGAGCCGCTTCTGGAAAAGCTCCTGGAGAAATTGATCCGCCTCTTTCCGAATGCCGACCGGGCCATGGTGCTGTTGTGCGAAGGAGACAAGCTGGTGGTGCGCGGCCAGCGCTGCCGCCACGAGCAGGACGCCAGCGCCTATCCCTATAGCCGCACCATTGTCAACCGGGCCCTGGAGGAAGGCGTGGGCTTGTTGAGCGAGGACGTGCGCGGCGACGAGCGCTTCAGTGCCAGCGCCACCCTGACTTCCCTGGACCTGCACTCGCTTCTGTGCGTGCCGCTCATCGGTCAAGGAGGCAAGCGCCTGGGGGTGATCCAGGTGGACCGGTTCCGCCGCGGCCAGGTTTTTCGCATGGAGGATTTGCAGCTTTTGACCACCATTTGCTTGCAGGTGGCGGTGGTGCTGGAGAATGCCGCCCTCCATGCCGAAAGGCTGCGCGAGCAGCGCCTGCACCAGGAATTGGCCTTTGCCCGGGAGATTCAGCAAGGCTTTCTGCCCCAGGAGCTGGAAGGATTTCCGGGAGCCGACTTCGAGATCTTCGGCCAGGTGTTTCCCGCACGGCAGGTATCCGGCGATTTGTACGATTTTCTGCCGGTGGAATGCGGCCGGCTGGCGTTCTTTTTGGGTGATGTGTCGGGCAAGGGGATGCCGGCCGCCCTGTTCATGGTGGCCGTCCGCACCCTGTGCCGCCACCTGGCGACCGCGGGGGAAGGGCCCGCCCAGACCCTGGCCCGGCTCAATGCTTCCTTGGCCGCCGATAATTCTTCCGGCATGTTCGTCACCCTGGTGCACGGCCTGTACGATCCGGCCAGCGGCCAGGTAACTGCCGCCTCCGGGGGACATCCGCCTCCCCTGCTCCGGCGCCAGGACGGCAAGGTCCTTGAGGTTTCCCTGCCCACCGGCCGCTTGCTCGGCTTCGAGGAAGGCAATCTCCACCTCGCCGACCAGCGCTTTAGCGTGGCCCCGGGTGAAACCCTGGTGTTTTTCACCGACGGCGCCATCGAAGCTCGCGAACCAACCGGCAAGATCATGTTCGGCCTGGAACGCCTCAAAAACGTGGTCCAGGGCCTGGATATCTCCCTGCCCCTGGAAGCCTGTGCGACTCAGATCAAGGCCGCCGTTGACCGCTTCACCGCCGTCGGCGAGCTGCAGGATGACCTGACCTTGCTTTTCCTGCGAAGAAGCCCTACGTCCAGGGGCAAAAATCAAACGTCGAACGTATCTTTCAATATTTGATGGGCGAGCCGGGAGCGTAAGCGACCGGAGGAAGGAATTTCCAAGGTTGCACGACTTCTCCGGTCGCTAACGCTCCCGGCTCGCCATGTGATGCAGGAGATTTAATGCCATTTCCCGCTTTCGATCGTGCCCGCCTTCGCGTGCAGCCCCTGGCGAATCGGCAGCACGATGAATACCTTTCCAATTTTTTGGGTTTGAATGAATCGCCGGGAGAATTTACCCATCCCGCCATCCCCATATTGGGCCAGCGTCTGGTCGAGGCTCGACATGCAGGCCGGGCCCGCATTCTTCTTATGGGCGCCCACGTGCTTCGGGCCGGCGTTGCGCGATTCCTCATCGACATGGTGGAGAAGGGGCTGGTGGATCACATCGCCATGAACGGGGCCGGGCCGATTCATGACTGGGAGTTCGCTCTCATCGGCGCCAGCACCGAAAGCGTGGCCCGCTACATCCAGACCGGCGAATTCGGCTTGTGGGAAGAAACCGGACGCATGAACGACGTGATCGCCAGGGCAGCCCGCGCCGGCATCGGCCTGGGGGAAGCCCTGGGCCGGGCCATCAACGACGGGGCCTTTCCGCACAAGGACATCAGCGTCCTCGCGGCCGGGGTTCGCCTGGGCATTCCCGTGACGGTCCACGTCGGCATCGGTTACGACATCCTGCATGAACACGCCAATTGCGACGGGGCGGCCCTGGGGCAAACCAGCTACCAGGATTTTTTGATTTTCGCCCACAGCGTTTCCCGGCTGGAAGGGGGCGTGCTCCTGAGCCTGGGCTCGGCGGTGATGGGGCCGGAGGTTTACCTCAAAGCGCTGGCCATGGCCCGAAACGTCGCCGACCAGGAAGGCCGCGCGATTCGCCGTTTCACCACCGGCGTCTTCGACCTGATTCCCCTGGAGGGGGACCTCACGCAGCAGGCGGCCAAAAGCGATCCCCGCTATTATTACCGACCCTGGAAAACCATCCTGGTCCGCACCGTCGCCGACGGCGGCGCCAGTTATTACGTTCAGGGAAACCACCGGCAAACGGTGCCGGCCCTGCATCGGGCATGCGCCCTCTGGCAATAATAAAGTTTCCACGCAGGCCTTGGCAAAAAGTAAGAAACGACGTGGTTTATGCCTCACGGATCCAGCGGCACCCAATCGACGATGTCGAAGCGGGCATGGGGTGATGTGGGTGGAGAGCCGACGACCGCATCGTAGGCTTTGCGGCAGGAACGCAATAGCTGACGCAGCTCCTCGAAGCCCAGGAAGCCCTGTTCGCGGCAAAACATCAAGTCGGATTGACCGGGAACGCGCACCAGCTTGATGTCGGGCAGAACGTTGCGGACCGCTTCCCCCAGGGCCTTTCCGGCGCTGCTGGCGGGAACAAGCAGGAAAGCCTGCTGGCGGTCCGGCCTCTTGCCGGCGATCAGGGGAACGGCGCGGTCGAGATAATTCCGCGCCTGCTCTCCCAGCTGGGGATTGACGGGTGGCGTGCCCAGAGCGCCGGCCTCACAGGGCACGCGGAACTCGTCGGCCAGAATCTGAGCCACATCCATGATCGGCAAGTGTTCGCCCAGAATCTGAATGGCCTCGGTCATGAGAGGAACCGCGAGCATGCGGGTCAAGTCGCCGCTCTGGGTGCAAGCGCCGTTCAAGCCGCCGCGCTGCTGCAAAATGCGCTCGTGCAGCTCCTTATCGAGGTTGACCCACTGGTCGGGCGTGAGGCTTTGCAAGAAGCGGATGGCGGCGCGTGGCGGCGCGTTCCAGGTCCTCCTCGGCGTCGGGCAGGACGACGCGGGCCGTGGCCGATTGCCGGATCGCCTCCCAAAAGGACTCGGTACTCGGCAGGGGGGAGCGCGCCAGGGTGAATTCGGAGCTCGGCCGGAGGGAAGCGACTTCCTCATCGACCTCGCACGGGCCGGATTCAATGTTCTCTTGCAGGTGGCGGAGGCGCTGGCGACAGAAGCCAAGATCGCGGCCACGCTCCGCCAGCTTGGCGCCCAAGCCGACGAAGAAATAGCGGATCGCCCAGAGCATTTCTTCCCCCAGGCGCTGGCGTGCGAACTGGGACAGGTTATCGAGGAAGGTTCGGAGCAGGCGTGTCTTGGAGCGGCTGCCGAACAGGCGAAAGCCGCCCCCTCCGGTCAGACAGGTTTCCAGGGCCGTCTCCACCTGCTTCCAGGCTTGTGCGGAGCGCTCGGCTTGCTGCTCGATTTGGGCGTTGAGGCTTTGGTTGGCGGTCAGGCAGAATTTATGGAGCAAGGTCAGTGCGGACTCGGCGGCCGCCAGCCGCGCTCCAGGGAAATCCATCAAGGCAAAAAGTTCCCGGCTGAGGTTCTTGTCCCAATCGTCGGCAACCTTCTGGGCGGCCTGGGCAAGGGCCCGATTGAGGCGCGTCTTGCGCCAGTCGTTGATATCCTGATTGGCGTCGCCGCCGACGCCGACCCACTCGCGGACGCGGTTGGCCGCCTGCCGAGCCCAGTTGCCCGGATCCTCCTGGGCCACGGACTGAAGCGCTTGCTCATCGAAGGTTGCCAGCAGCCGCGTCAGGGCCTCGGCCGGAGTGACCGCCAGCTCGTTGAGCGATCCGGGAGCGGCGACTTCGATTTGCTTGGCCAGCCGTTCCGGCTGGAGGTCGGGATCGCTGCCGACGCGCTCCAGCAAAGCCTGCACGGCAGCGGCAGCCTCACGGCTGACTTCGGTGTCGCCGGCAGCGAGCCAGCCCTCGACCATCCTGCGGCAGGCCTGCCGCGCCGCCAGGCGCAACAGCAAACCGCGCGGAAACCAGATGGCATAGGTGCCCAGACTGCGGAGCGGCGTCAACAAGGGGCCAGCCTTGGCCGAGCCGCTCGCTTCATTTTCCAGCCGCAAGTTGTCCAGGCGCAGGCCCAGAGGGGTGGTCAATTCATGGAACAGATAGCTCCCCAGGTGGGCGACCACCTCGTCCAGGGCCGCCGGGCTTCGGTGGGCCAGGGGCAATACATACAAGGAGCCATACGGGCTGCCCTCATCGACCAGGCGCTGGCCGTCCACGCCGTACTGGGCCGCGAAGGAAATGGTCGGATCGCTGTAGTGGTTCAGCTCGGTCAAGGTGGCATAGATGTTGGCCAGCTCGAGCTTGGGAGTGGCCGGATCGCTGGGGGCGCCGCAAAAGAGCAGGCAGGTGACGCGGGCATCGGGATGGCGGAGCTGGGCCAGCTGACGGCGCAGGGCGTAACCCAGGTCACACAGCAGCCCGCTCGAACCGCCCCCGGCGGCGGCAAGCACGTAGATCCGCGGCGTGTTGTCACGCAGGGCCAGCCCCGTCTGTGTCACCGATTGATAGAGAACGTCCGGATTGGTGATTTCCTGGATTTCCCGCTTGAGGCGCGCGAGCAGGCGCTGTTGATTGTCCGCAAAGGCCAGCCGCCCCAGGGACCGGCTTCCCTGTGTTTGCAGCGAGCGCGGCATGGCGTAGAGCTTTTCGCGCGGCAGCCATTCGCTGAGCTGCTCGATGCTGCGGCGGCGATAGTTGCCTACCGGCTGCAAGGGCAGGTGAAAGACCTCGGTGCGCGACAGGGCCACTTCGGGCGCACCGCGGACCGCCGTGTTGACCGCCTCCGGGTCCGGGTCCACGCACAAGAAGCGCAGCAGCGGCAGCTTGTTGAGGTCGCCGCAACGATCGAGAAAACGGCAGCGCAATTCCAGCAACGCCTTGCGGCCGAAAGCCCCCACTCCCAGGATCAAGGTCGGACGCAGGGCGCCGGTCTCAGGTTGGGGAATGGTCAAGCCGAGTTGGGAAACCGCCACTTCCTCCTGGTCAGCGACCTTGCCGTTGCCGTTGATCAGGTAGGCCGGCTGCGGAAGCGCCTCCGCAAGGCTGCCGTCCTCGGGTATGCCATCCAGCTGGATATCCTCCATGGTATCGGCAATGGTTTTGACGCGCTGGAGGGCGGGCTCGGAACTGTTCTGGACGGGCGCCGGAAACCGCGCCCGGTAGAGGGAGGCCACAAAAGCCTTGCAACCGGGAAAGCGCTCGGCCGGGTCCTTGGCCAGGGCGCGGGCCACGATCGGCCTTTCCGCCTCCGGCAAGGCACGCAAGTCGGGGTCCTCTTGCAAATGCTGCTGGGCCAGCTGGCGAACGTTCTTGCCGGCAAAGGGCCGCTGACCCGTCAGCAATTCCTGGTAGACGATGGCCAGGCTATACTGGTCGCTCCGGTCGGAGATTTTGCCGTTGAAGGTTTCCGGCGGCGCATAAAGGGGCGTGACACCCCCCAAAAGCCCCGACGCCGACTGCCGTTCCAGGTGCTTGACCAGCCCGAAGTCGGCCACCTTGACCCGGTCGCCGATGACGAACAGGTTGCGCGGCTTGACGTCCAGGTGCTGCAGGTTGTGTTTCTCGTTCATGTAGTCCAGGGCTTCGGCGGCGTCGCGCAGATAACGCAACAAATTATCACGCGGAATGCCGATCAGCCCGGCTCCCTGGCACTCAACGTACATGTCGTACAGGGTTCGCTCGGCCAGCTCCATGACAATGACCAGCTCCCCATCGACCTGCTCGATGCGATCCATGGAGCAGATGAAGGGATGGCGCACCTCCTTGACGCGCTGGAGGGCGTGCAGCTCCTGCTCGGCGCGCACGCCCTCGACATCCAGGGAATTGAGGTTGCCGTAAACGAACTTGATGGCCTTGAAGAGTCCGCCGGGGGCTTCGCACTTCCAGACTTCGCCGAAGCCGCCGTTGCCCAAAGGTTCGATGAGGCGATACCCCGGAATGGNGCGTTAGGCTCCCGCAACCATGTCATGAAACAATCCCACAAATAGGAAAATGTCTATAGAAAGGTAGGTCGCAAGTCGGCAGTTGTCCAATGGAAGTGCAAAGATGGCGATGGCGCATGCCGAAAATGCATTTCATTTCATTGCAGGCAAGAGAGAACCGTGCAAAGCAATTTGCCGCTTAAGCCGCGGAGAAGACATATCTACTGCTTTGTAAAGATGTTAGGGAAAACACTCGAGGCAGAATCCATTGGACCCCCTTGGTGGCAATGCTTCGCCAACCCTTATTTGGAGTGATCCAAACACTTTTTTCCGTAAACCTCCTAGTGTCCTAACCTCTTATTTCCCTAATAGCTTGGATCAGCTCCCCGGGGCTGTCTGGGCTGTCTGGGCTGTCTCAACTCGATTCATGTTTTGTTGAACGCGGAACCTTGCAGCTCAACAGGTTACGTCGAGCGGCGGTAATCGCACTCATCCCGTGGGTTTCCGGGTCCGAGCCGAAATCGCCTCCCAAACCGAAAGAAACTGGATTTGAACTCCGTAACTCGCCACTCAGAAATTGGTTATGGCCACTTGGCGCTCCGCGGAGCCGAGCTCAGCTAGCTGTTTGGACTTAGCCGAGTGCGTGCGGACCAATCGCAAAACCTTGGCGCCAAACCAGAAACAGCTCTCCGCCAAAGTCCGGCGAAGAGCTGTTGTTTCCGAAGTCGGGGCGACTGGATTTGAACCACGTACGAGACCGTGAATCGAGTTGAGACCAGAAGCTCCCCGAGTAGGACTCGAACCTACAACAAACCGGTTAACAGCCGGTTGCTCTACCATTGAGCTATCGGGGAATAATACCGACAACCTGGTTCGCTTTATTTTATAGAATACGATCGGCATCCCTGCAAGATTAACTCGGGGGAACGGTGATCCATGCGCCTCGCAACCATTCAGACGGCATACGGTCCCCGTGCCGCGGTGCTGGTGGACGGCTCGTATGTCGATATCCACGGCAGCGATTCGTCCTTGCCGGCCAGCGTGCGCGAACTCAGTGCCGGGGGGCCGGCCATGCGCAAGGGCATCGAGCAGGCGGTCAAGGAGCAAAAGGGCCGACCAGGTTAAGCTGTTGCCGCCCATCCCCGATCCGCGCAAGATCATCTGCCTGGGGCTGAATTACCGCGATCATGCCGCCGAAAGCGGCGCCCCGATTCCCAAGGAACCGATCCTGTTCAGCAAATATGCCAGCGCTCTGATCGGCCAGGGGGAGAGTATCGTCGTGCCCGCGGTCAGCAGCGAGGTCGATTTCGAGGCGGAGCTGGTCATCGTCGTGGGCAAGGGGGGCAAGAACATTGGCGCCAAATCAGGGGCGGAGCACGTGGCCGGCTACACCGTCGGCCATGACGTTTCCGCGCGCGACTGGCAGCTCAAGAAAGACGGCAAGCAATGGATGGTCGGCAAGACCTTCGATACTTTCGCACCCACCGGCCCGGTGCTGGTGACCGCCGACGAGGTGCCCGACCCGCACCGCCTGGCCATCCGCCTGCGCCTCAACGGCCAAACCATGCAGGACAGCAACACCAGCCAGATGATCTTCAAGGTCGGCGACATCCTGGCCTATCTGTCGCAGGTGTTCACGCTGGAGCCGGGCGACCTGATCTTCACCGGCACCCCTCCGGGCGTGGGTTTCGCCCGCAAGCCGCCGGTGTATCTGAAGGGCGGCGACGTCGTGGAGGTCGAGATCGAAGGCCTGGGTGTCCTGCGCAATCCGGTCGTGCAGGGGTAAGCGGTGCAGATAGTTATTGCAATATTCTGGGCCGGAGCCCTTGTGTTTGTTTACGGACTGGCCTGCTTTGTAGTTTTTTGGCGCACGGGTCAACGTTGGTGGTGGAGAATTTCCGTCTTCGCGATGAGCCTCGGCATCACCATGATGAGCTGGTGGTTTTGGTAAATCTTAACAGCCCGCAGCGCCAGCAAGGGCGAAACTTTGAACCCTTGCTGGCGCTGCGGACTAGAAAAGTTCCAAGAAAGGAAAGGAACAATGCGTAGAAAAGAACTGCGAACCGCGGCGAAACGGCGGCGCAAGGCTGTTAACAACCCTTCCCCCTGGCGCAAGAAAAAAGGCAAAAAGAAATGAAGCTCTTCGACCTGACCGGCAAGGCGGCCATTGTGACGGGCGGCAACGGCGGCATTGGCCTGGGCATTGCCCGCGCGCTGGCACAAGCCGGCGCCAGGATTGCCATTGTCGGCCGCAATGCGGCAAAGTCCGAGGCGGCGGCCCGCGCCCTGGCCGACGACATCGGCGCCAAGCCCCTGGTCCTGAGCGCCGATGTCGCCCAACCCAAAGAAGTCGCCAAAACCGTTGCCGCCGTGCTCGAGCGTCTGGGCCGCATCGATATCCTCTTCAACAATGCCGGCATCAACATTCGCAAGCAACCCCAGGAGCTCAGCCCCGAGGAATGGCACAAGGTTATGGATGTGAACCTGACCGGGGCCTTCTTGATGGCGCAGGCGGTGTACCCGGCCATGAAGAAGGCCGGGGGCGGCAAGATCATCAACCTCGGCAGCATGACGTCGATTTTCGGCGCACCCTTTGCCGCCGCTTATGCAAGCAGCAAGGGCGGCATTGTCCAGCTCAGCAAGAGCTTGGCCCTGGCCTGGGCCGCGGACAATATCCAGGTCAACGCCCTCTTGCCCGGCTGGTTCGAAACCGACCTGACCGCTCGGGCCCGCGTAGAGGTGAGCGGCCTGTACGAGCGCGTGCTGGCGCGGATTCCCGCAGGCCGCTGGGCCAAACCCCAGGACATCGCCGGCACCGCCCTCTGGCTCGCCAGCCCCGCCAGCGATTACGTCACCGGCGTCGCCATCGAGGTGGACGGCGGCTATTCGTCGTCGCTATGATCATCCGGGGTCCAATGGATTGCAAATTTGAATTGCGTTCGATTCGCTTGACATACGATGCCGTGGGCAGGTGCGTGCGCAATAGTGGAGGAAATATGGCTAAAATTGATCCACAGCTTGAATCTTTGGAATCCTGCCGCAAACTAGGAAGATTCTTACTGGCAGACTACATATCCTTCGAAGAGTATGCATATAGTGTTACACTAAAGATCGTCTCGGCTTCTTTAGATCAGATTCCGATTTTCATGGAATTAATTCCTTTGTCTTTTTTGCAAAAATACAAGGAATATGTTCGGACTTATCTAGAAGAATCTAACTTTCGCCCAAGCCCCATGCATTTTCTCGCGCGGCCGGCATCTGAGCAAGAAATCAAAAATAAAGAGGAGGAACTTAGGCCAAGGTACATTCGCCTCTACGATTGTCGAAGGATTAGAGGGCTGCGGTCGGCAAGTGGATGAGCCAGGACCCGCTGGCATTCGAGGAGGGGGGCGACCATCTTTTCCGATATGCGCCAACCGAAAAATAATTCGGACAACGGGGATAGAAAAATGGCCTGGCGGATGGTAAAATGTTTGAGAATCTGCGACAAAATCAAGCTGTCGTCCCGAAAATTGGCCCGTCTGGCGTTCCGCGATTGGTCCGTCAGCAACCGTTTTATGAGTTCAGTTGCAGCAGGGTCTTTCCCTAGATGGCGGCCAGTTGGCCGTCAACTCGTTTTTTCCGCCATAAGTCCAAATTTCCCTAGGAGAAAGTTGACGGCCAAGTTGCCGGCCACCTGGCCGCCAACTTTTCCCCTACCTGATGGCGGCCAGTTGGCCGTCAACTGGTTTTTTTCGCCACAAGTCCATATTTCCCTAAGGGAAAGTTGACGGCCAAGTTGCCGGCCACCTGGCCGCCAACTTTTCCATCGAGGGGGGCATTCGGGGAGTTCCGATGCCGGAAACGCCACTCGACCCCATCCGTCTTCTCCGCCCGCGCCGGCGCATTACCGGTATCGCCGCCACGATGCGGGTTTTCTTTTTCGGTCTGTTGACGTTAATCCTGATGCCTCATAGTGTACCAACCTTTGGCAAAAATTCCTGACATAGAGCCGGCACCATGAGCGAAATCAGCAAATGCCCGAGTTGCCAGCGCGATGTGATGGTACCGGCTGAATTTGCCGGCAAACGAGTTCAGTGCCCCCAGTGTAGCGCAACGTTCCTGGTTGCGGGGGCGGCACCGGAAACGCCTCCTCCATTAGCGGTCCGAGACGCCGGCCCGTACAGGTCCCCCGATGAAGATGATGAAGATTATTACCAGGATCGGTTTGTGCGCCGCGATCAAGTGCCCCACCGGGGCAGCACCATCTTGACCCTGGGCATTCTCAGCTTGCTGATTTGCGGTCCCATTCTGGGGCCCATGGCCTGGGTCATGGGAAATACCGATTTGCAAGAAATTCGTGCCGGCCGCATGGATCCGTCCGGGGAAGGTACGACCAATGCCGGCCGGATCTGCGGCATTATTGCCACCATCTACAGCATCGCCGTTTTTGTCATTGTTTTCATTATCATTGCCGGCGCCGGCATGGGTGGAAGGTAAGCGGATTCCATCTCGCAAATTGATTCATCGTTTCGCGTTCGCCCCGGAAAATTCGTTCGCGAATGATAGTTGGAGCGCGAGCGCGAAATGATAAATCCAACTCCGATTAACCGCCCAACACGTCTTTCAATGCCGAAGTGATGTCCGGAAACGTGTAGGCGTAACCCAGTTGGAGGGCACGGCGCGGCAGGACGCGCTGGCCGGTGGTGACCAGGCCGGCCACCTGGCCCAGCATGAGCCGCAGCGCCAATTTGGGTGTGGGCATGAAGCTGGGCCGGTGCAGGGCCCGGCCCAGCGCCTTGGCCAGCCCCTTGTTCGTTACCGGAGTGGGGGCGGTGCCGTTCATGATGCCGCTGGTTTCCGGTTTATCAAGGGCCAGGAGGATCAAGCCGACCAGGTCGTCATGGTGAATCCAGCTCACCCATTGCTTGCCGGAGCCGACCGGTCCGCCCACGAACATCTTGAAGGGAAACATCATCTGCTTGAGAGCGCCCCCCTCCTTGTCGAGCACCACGCCGACGCGGAGGATGACAATGCGGCTACCTTGGTTTGTGCCCGCATTGGCCGCCGCTTCCCACTCCACACAAACCCGGGCGAGCAGGTCGTCCCCGGCCGGGCTGTCTTCGCCAAGCTCCTCGTCGCCGTGCGCGCCGTAATAGCCGATGGCCGAAGCATTGACCAGGACCTTGGGCTGGCCCGCTGACGTTTTCGGGGATTTAGCCAGGGCGGCCACGATGTTCTGCGTGCTGTCCACCCGGCTGGTGCGTAATAGATCCTTGAACCAGCCGCGCCAGCGGCGCTTGAAAACCCCCTCCCCGACCAGGTTGACGACGCCATCGCAGTCGGCGACGGCATCCATCCAGGCCCCCGGCTGCATGGGATCGCCCTGGACGATGGTGCAGGCTTCACCCCACTTTTGCTTGGCGACATCGGGCCGCCGCGTCAGCACCACCACCTGGTCGTGGCGCTCAAGCAAGCGGCGAACGAGCCGGCTGCCGACCAGTCCGGTGCCGCCGGCGATGAATAAGCGCATGATGAACTCCAAAAGGCAAAATCCTTTTCATTTTCGGGAGCGGCGAAGCCAATAACCAAGACGGCGTCTACCATGGGCAACGGCCATAATCACCACATGATATGGGTCCAGGATACGAAAATACAAAACATAGGGGAATTTCTTGAGTTGAAGCCATCGGTAATGATGATGAAAGACGGGCCAGCGGGTGGGATTGGCGGCAATATCATCAAGGGCCTGATCGACAGCCTCGTAAAAACGCCGAGCCGTCTTCTTGCTCCGCCGAGCGTACCATTGATAGGCATCCTTGAATTCGCGAAAGGCCAAGGAATGAAAAATCGGGATTGCAGCGGCCATGAGAGCCTAACCCTGCGGTTTAATATCGGACCAGAGGATTCCGGATGATGGATCTTTTTGAAACTCGGCAAAGCGCCGATCCAGCTCCGCAGCAAGCTCTTCCTCGGAAAGCTCTTCCTGGTTACCAGACAACGACTCCAGCAACTTTTCTGCAAGTAGGGCCCGGTCTGGTTCCGAAAGAGCCAAGGCTGAATAAAAAACATCTTGGGTTTGCGTATTCATTTCCAACTCCCATTGGGCCTTTCTTGAATCCTACCCAGAGGACAATTCCAAATCCAACCTATTTATTCAGCCGGTTTGCCCGGCATCGGAACCTTCAAGGAATGAGGCTCGCGCAGGGGCGGCTTGTGCGCGAGATTCAGAACCCACAAAGGCAAATCGCGGAACAATACCCAGAATCCCTGGAACACCGCCGCGAGGTAATAAGCCAGCCCGGCCAACAGGCCCAGCGGAACCATGACAATAACAATAACGGGACCGGCCAGGGCGATCAGCAGGTTCCATAATGTCCGCCGCGACTGATCCATGAGCGGCCTCCTTTCACTCAACACTCAGCACTCACCACTTAAACGACAGGCGGCCAAGGCGCTGCTCGGTTTCCCGCATCAAGACATCCTCCTCCGCTTCGTCCCTGGCCAGGTAGGTTACCGAGAAACGCAAATAAGGTCCAGGGTTATCCCAGGGAACGCAGATGACCGATTGTTCGTGAATGAGGAACTGCGAGGCTTCCTCGGCATTGGCGAAAGTTCTTGTTCCGGCAGCTTTGGGGGCGCGGACATACAGGAAATAGGTGCCGCCCGGCCTGCGTGCCTGGAAGCCGACCTTGCCCAGGACCGTCACTAGCTTGTTCAGGCGGCGGCGATATTTTTCCCGGATGCGCTCGCCGATCTCGGGGTGCTCCAGGGCCGCCCGCGCCGCTTGCTGGATGGCCATGAACTGACCCGAATCGCAGTTGTCCTTGACGTCGGCAAAGGCCTGCACGATCTTGGCATGGCCGGCCACAAACGCCATGCGCCAGCCGATCATGTTGAAGCCCTTGGACAACGAATGGATCTCGACGCCGACCTCGCGGGCGCCATCCACCTGCAAGAAGCTTAAGGGCGGGCCGTCGTAGGTCAGGAGAATATGGGCGGCGTCCTGGACGACAACGATCTTGTTGGTGAGGGCGAAATCGATCACCTGGCGGTAGAAGTCGCGGGTGGCCACGGCGCCGGTGGGGCTGTTGGGATAG
>WNFJ01398890.1_pt1 | contig 20367 bp, 20 predicted proteins | sample 5400461 | NCBI WGS metagenome assembly WNFJ01 (sample SAMN13153349, study PRJNA577476) | soil metagenome | isolation source: 115 cm saprolite on Douglas fir-dominated hillslope | place: USA:California | collected 2013-09-17
CTGGTGGCGGCGGTGGGGGCGCTCGCCTCGCTCTCGATGGGACTCGTCGTTGACGCGTTCCTCGCGGCGCCGGTGGAGCAGCGGGCGCCGTTTCGCGCCGCCGTGCGCCGGGCCGCCGACCGAGCGCTCGAGCCGTTGCAGGGGCGCCTCGCCGACGGGGACGCCCAGATCGCCGCCACGGCCGCCGAATTCATCGGGCTCAGCGGCAGCCCCCAGGCCGTCGTCCTCCTCATCCCGCTGCTCCGCCACCCGTCGGAGATCGTACGCGAGGCCGCCCTGCTGGGGCTCGCCGAGTCAGGGGGCCGCGAGATCGCCCGCCCCGCCATGCCGGCCTTGAAGGACGAGAGCGTCGCGGTGCGCGCGGCGGCAGTCCGGGCGGTGGCGGCCGGCGGCGACCCCGCCGCTTCCACCGTGCTCATCCGACGCGTGGAGCAGGAACCCGACGAAGGGGTACAGGCGGAGTTGCTGCGGGCGATCGGCCGGCTCGGCGCTAGGGAGGCGCTGGAGGTGCTGGCTCGCTTCGCCGAGCCGGGGGGTATGAGGCACCGCCACAGCCCCAGCGTGCGCGCGGCGGCCGTGGACGGGCTGCGCCACATCGCGCGCCCCGAGGCGCGCGGCCTATTGGAACTCTACAGCAAGGACAAGGAGCCCACGGTGCGGAAAGCGGCGGAGGCGGCACTGAAATGACCACTCGCGCAGCCAAGACCGGGGACGCGGTCCTCAGTGCCTCGATTACCCGGGAGGTCGCGAAGCGCGTCGTCGCGCAGGAGCTGATGGTCGAGCGCCTCCTCGTGGGGTTGCTCACCGGCGGCCACGTCCTGCTCGAGGGCGTGCCCGGGCTCGCGAAGACGCTCGCGGTGCGCACCGTCGCCGAGTGCCTGAGGATCTCGTTCTCGCGGATCCAGTTCACGCCAGACCTGTTGCCCGCGGATGTGATCGGCACGATGGTGTTCGACCAGCGCTCGCAGGAGTTCTATGCGAAGAAAGGCCCCCTGTTCGCGAACCTGGTGCTCGCTGACGAGATCAATCGCGCTCCCGCCAAGGTGCAGTCGGCGCTGCTCGAGGCGATGCAGGAAAAGCAGGTGACGCTCGGCGGCGAAACGTTCTTCCTCGGGGAGCCGTTCCTCGTGCTCGCGACGCAGAACCCGATCGAGCAGGAGGGCACCTACCCCCTGCCCGAAGCGCAGCTCGACCGCTTCATGCTGAAGGTGCGGGTGGGCTACCCGACCCGCGACGCCGAGAAGGAGATCGTGGCGCGTATGGCCTCGGGTCGGCCGATCGAGGTGCAACAGATCGCGGCGGCGGACGAGATCCTGGCGGCGCGCAGCGCCATCGCCGAGCTGTTCATGGATCAGAAGGTGGTCGACTACATCGTCGACATCGTGCGCGGCACGCGGGAGCCGCAGGCGATCGGGCTGCCCGAGCTGAAGCCGCTGATCGCGTTCGGCGCCTCGCCGCGCGCCTCGATCTATCTCGCGCAGGCGGCCCGGGCGCACGCCTACCTCCGCGGTCGCTCCTACGTGGTGCCGGAGGACGTGAAGGCGCTGGCGTTCGACGTGCTGCGCCACCGCGTGTTGCTCACGTTCGAAGCGGAAGCCGAGGACATGGACTCGGATCGCGTCATCGGAAAGATCCTGGAGGCCGTGGGAGTGCCGTGAAGTACGACGGCAAAGACCGGCGCAGCGGCGAACTCTCGCCGCTGCGCGCCCGCCGGCGCGCCGTCACCCCCGAGGTGCTGCGGCAGGTCAAGGGCATCGAGCTGCGCACGCGCTCCATCGTCAACTCCCTGTTCACGGGCGAGTACCGCTCGGTGTTCCGCGGGCAGGGTATCGAGTTCGCCGAGGTGCGCGCCTATCAACAGGGGGACGACTTCCGCGCGATCGACTGGAACGTGTCGGCCCGCATGGGGCACCCGTTCGTCAAGACCTACCACGAAGAGCGCGAAATCACCCTGCTGCTCGTCGTGGACCAGTCGGGCTCGTGCCAATTCGGGCGCCCCTACACCAAAGCGGGCCTGGCGGTCGAGGTGGCCGCGGTGCTGGCGCTGGCCGCGGCCCGCCACAACGACCGCGTGGGCGCGCTGGTGTTCGCCGACAAGGTCGAATACGTGGTGCGTCCCCGGAAAGGCCGGCCGCACGCCCTGCGCGTGATCCGCGACTTGGTCGCCTTTACACCGCGCGGGCGCGGCACGAACCTGGCGGAGGCGCTGCGCTACGCCGCCAAACTGCTGCGCCACCGCGCCATCGTCGCGGTGCTCTCCGATTTCCGGGCCGACGGGTGGGAGGACGCGCTGGCGCAACTCGCGGCCGCCAACGACGTCGTGGCCATCACCATCGACGACCCGCGCGAGCTCGACCTCCCCGATACGGGCTGGGTGGACATGGAAGACGCCGAGACCGGCGGCCGGGTGCTCGTCGACACGAGCTACGGCCCCACCCGCACACGGGTGCGGGTCGCGGCGGAGCGGCAGCTGCAAGAGCGCGGCCGGAAGTTGGTCGCGGCGGGGGTCGACCGCGTCGCCCTGCAGACCAGCATCCCCTACGCCGTCCCGCTGCGCCGCGCCTTCGCGGAGCGCGCCAAGCGCCTCGCTCGATGAGCGCCGGGCGCGTGACTCCCCGACCGTCCCTGGCACGAGGCGTCGCGCCGCTCGCCGTCCTGGCCGCGCTCGGTGCCGTGACACCGGGGCGCGCGGCGCTGGGGCAACGTGCCCGCGTCCGGGCCGAGGGAGGGGGAGGGGGAGGGGGGGCCTGGGTGGCCACGCCGGCGCAGCCGCGCGTCGGTGACACGGTGTGGCTCGAGCGGGGCATCGTGGTGCCCCGCGGCTGGCAGGTGCGCGCCGGCAAGCTCGACGCGACTGCGGAGGTCGACCCGCTGGACGACGGGGCGGCGCTTCAGGGGTCGACCGGATGGGTGGTGCGCTACGCCGTCGTGGCGTGGAAACCCGGTCTCCACACCCTGCCCCTGCCGCCCATCTGGCGCCTGGGCCCGAACGGGCAGGCGGACTCGAGCGCCGGGGGTGCGGCGAGCTTCCGGGTGACGAACGTCATCCCGGACACGCTCAAGGACCCGGCACCGCGGGGGCCGCTCGGGCCGCTGCGCTTCGCGGCGCGCAACCCGGCCCCCGCGCTCGCCGCCGTCCTCGTCTCGGTCGCGCTCCTCGCCGGCGGGATCGCGTTGCGACGCCGCAGGCCCCACACCGTGGCGCCCCCACCTCCGGTGCCAGTGGACCGCGAAGTCCCCGACGCGCGCTGGCTCGCCGCCGGGGAGCCGAAGGCCGTCGCCACGCGGGCGACCTGGCGGCTGCGCGCTGCCCTCGCTCGCGCGGTGCCGGAGGCCCATGTGGCGCTCGCGACCCGCGAGTGCCTGGCGGCACTCGACCAGGCGCGTCCCGGCGCGCCGGTGCGGGAGCTCGCCGACCTGCTCGAGCAGCTGGAGCGGGTGGCGTTCGCTTCGAGTCACGGCACCGACGTCGCCGCGCTCGCCACGATGGCGCGGCGGCTCGCCGCGGAGCTCACCCCGTGAGCTTTGCGCGACCGTTCATACTGCTGGCGCTGGCGGTGCTGCCACTGTGGTGGTGGCTCCGCGCCAGGCGCCTCGCCCGGCTCTCCGGCACCCGCATGAGCGACGTGCGGCCTGCGACGGGAGCGGCCGAGCGCCTCTGGATCGCACGCCTCCCGGTCACGCTGCGCAGCGTGTGTCTCGCCGCCTGGATCATCGCCGCCGCGGGGCCGCGGGTGGGATCCGCGCGCCTGGCGACGCGCGGCGAAGGGATCTCGATCGTGCTGTGCGTAGACGTGTCGAGCAGCATGCTGTCGGAAGACTTCGCGCCGGCGAACCGGATCGACGTGGCCAAGCAGACGGCGATCGACTTCGTGCGGGCCCGCACGTCAGACCGGATCGGGGTCCCGCTCACGACCGATTACGCGGTGCTGGAGGAGGCGATCCGGGCGATCAAGATCGGCATGATCGAGGACGGCACCGCCATCGGGACGGCGATCGGCACGGCCGCGAACCGCCTGCGCCGCGCTCCGGGGAAGACCCGCGTGATCGTGCTCCTGACCGATGGCGTCAACAACCGCGGCATCGTGGACCCGCGCACCGCCGCCCGGGCGGCGGCCGCCTTCGGGATCAAGATCTACACGATCGGGGTGGGCACGCGGGGCGAGGCGCCGGTGCCGACCGGAGAAGGCCTGAACGGGCTGCGCTACGAGATGATGGCCGTGGAGATCGACGAGGCGCTCCTCACCGAGATCGCGTCGATGACCGGCGGGCGCTACTTCCGAGCGACAGACACACAATCGCTGCGCCACGTGTTCGAGGAGATCAACCGGCTGGAAAAGAGTACGGTGGAACAGGTGGTGTACCGCCGCTTCGACGAGGCGTATCGGGTGCCGCTCGCCTTGGGCCTCGTCGCGCTGGCGCTCGAAATCGTGCTGGCAGGGACGTTCTCGGTGCGAGTGCCCTGATGACGTTCGACGCGCCCGTCGTCCTGGCGCTCGCGCCGCTCGTCGCCGGTGCCGTGTGGTTCGCGGCGGCGTGGGCGCGGCGCGTGCGCCTCCGCCGCGCGGCGCTGTGGTCGGAAGAAACGGTGCGCCGCGCGATCGCCTCCGGGCGCGTCGGGCCCACCACCCTCTCGGTCGCGGCGTTTCTCGGCGTCGTGGCACTCGCCGGCCCGCGCTGGGGAGAGGAACAGATCGTGGCGGAGACGCGCGGGCTCTCGGCCGTGATCGCCATCGACATCTCGCGCTCCATGCTCGCCGAGGATGCGACCCCCAGCCGGCTCGGCCGGGCGCTGCGCGAGGCGCGGCGCCTGGTGCAGGACCTGGATGGCGACCGCGTCGGCCTGGTCGCATTCGCCGGCTCGAGCTACATCATGTCGCCCCTCTCGAGTGACGGCTCCGCGCTGATCCTCTACCTCGACGCGCTCGATCCCGACATCGCGTCCCAGGGGGGCACGGCGCTCGCAGCCCCCCTACGCCAGGGGAGCGAGCTGCTGGGGGCGGGCTCGGATCTCGCCGACCGAGCGCTCATCGTGTTCACCGACGGCGAGGCGCACGACACGCTCCCCGCGGTCCTCGACCAGGCTCAGAAGCTCCGCGCCGCCGGGGTTCGGCTGATCCTGATCGCCGAGGGCGGACGCACGCCGACCCGCATCCCCCTGCGGGACGACCGCGGCACCCTGCTGGGCTACCAGAAAGACGAGGACGGTCGCGTGATCGGGACGGCTCGGCGTGACGACATCCTCGGGGCGGTGGCGGATGCCGCTCAGGGGACACTCGTCGCCGCGGACCTCCCCGATCAGGCGGGGGCGGTGCGCGACATCGTGGCCTCCTACCGGCGCGCCCGCGCGAGCGAAACGCGCACGCACCTGGGCCGGCCGCACGCGTGGATCCCCCTGCTCCTCGCCGTCACGCTGCTGGTCGTGCAGGCCGCGGCCCGGCGCACCGCGGCGCTCATCGGCCTCGCCGCGTGCGCCCTCGGCGCGCCGGCCGCCGCGGCGCAACAACCCGAGCACCCCCGCACGCCGGCCGAGAAAGCCTGGGACGGCCACGACCTCGCGCGGGCGCGCACCGCTTACCTGGCGGAGCTCGCCGCGCGACGCAAGAACGACACCGCGTGGTATAACGCGGGTACCGCGGCGCTCGCGGACTCGGACGCCGAGGCCGCGCAGGCCAACCTGGGTCACGCGGCCGCGTCACTCGAGCCCGACGTACGGTTTCGCGCCCTGTTCAATCTCGGCTTGCTGGCCCTGCGCCGCGCGCACGCGGATAGCGCCGGACGCGATGCGCGTCTGGCGGACGCCGAGCGGGCCTACCGCGAAGCGCTGTTGCTCAAGCCACAGGACTTCGGCGCGAAATGGAACTTGGAGCTCGCCGTCCGGCACCGCGGGGGCCGTCCCCGCAACTCCCCGCAAGCGGGGGGCGGCGGACCCGGCGCGCCTCCTCCCCCGGCGCGCAGCAGCGGCGGATCGCAGGGCGGCCTCAGCCCGGCCCAGGCCGACCAGTTGTTACGCTCGCTCGGCCAGGAGGAGCTGAAGACCCGCCGCGACCGCGCCGGCCAGACGCGCCGCGCCGCTGAGCCGCGAGTAAAGGATTGGTGATGCTCGCCTGGTGGACGCTCCTCGCCCTGCAGGGCGGAGCCGCGCCGGACGTGACCGCGCACCTCGATCGGACACACGTCACGGCGGGTGACCAGCTGTTGGTCACGATCCGGGCCCGCACGCGGTCCGCCGAACCCGTGCGGCTCACGCTGCCCGCCTTGACCGGCTTCATCCTCGTGGGGTCCCGCGAGATCACCGAAGTCACGCTCGAGAGTCTGGGGGGCCGGGTTCGCACCACGACGCGGGAACTGGAGCTGCGCGCGCAGCGCCCGGGCACACTCGTGATTGGACCGGTACGCGTGCATCAGGGCAGTCGCGAGGTCGCGACGCCGGCGCTCACTGTGACGGTAGATAGCGCCGCGCCCGGCCTCGTCACCGCCGTGTCAGCGGTCGCGCGGCGACTGATCGCGGCCGCGCCTCCGCCCGCGCGTACCGACCAGGTCCAGCTGACGGTGGTCATCGCGGGCGACTCGGTGCGCGTGGGCCAGCAGCTGGACGTGATCGCGGCGGCGTGGTTTCCGCGGGAGCTGCGCCTGCGGCTGCGACGCCCACCGATCCTCACGCTGCAGACACCGGACGGGGTGTGGGCCTATCCCGGCGCCGCGCCGAGCGACGTGGCCGCCTCGCGGCTCGTGCGGGGACGCTGGCTCGACTTGTTCGTGGCCCATGAGGCCGTATTCCCGCTCACGCCCGGCCGGATCGTCATTCCGCCGGCCACGCTCGACTACGCGGTGCCGGCGAGCTTCTCGTTCTTCAGCCGCGAGGATCGCTACGCCCTGCGCAGTGATCCGCAGCCGGTGACCGTGCTGCCCCTGCCGGGCACCCGGGGAGCGGCCGACGCGGCGGCGGTGGCGCAGGGGCTCGCGCTCGAGTTGGGCGTCGAGCCGGCGAACGGCCGGGTGGGGGAGCCGATGGCCGTGACGGCGGCCGTGTCGGGGATCGGGAACGTGGCGCTCTGGCCCGAGCTGGCGATTCGCTGGCCCGCGGGGTTCCGCGTCTATCCCGGCGAGACCGGCACACGCGTCACGGCGCGCGACGGCCGCATCGGCGGGACCAAGACCTTCCACTATCTCGTGATGCCGGACTCCGCAGGGTCGTTCGAGCTCGCGGCGATCCGCTATCCCTACCACGATCTCGTAACGGGGGACATGGTCGCGGTGACGCTCGCGCCCCGCCCACTGGCGGTGGCGCCGGGCACCGAACCCCGTGCCGCGCGCGCCCTGCCACCGCTCGCCCGCGGGAGCAGCCCGATCTGGACCGACGCGCTCGCACGCGACCTGGTGCCGTGGGGCTGGCTCGTCCTCCTCGTGGGCCCGCCGCTCGTCGCCTGGCTGTGGCGCCGGCGGCAGGGCTCGGAACCGGTCCGCGCGGCTGAGCCCGCGCCAGTGCGGCTCACGCGGATCGGCCGCCTGGAGCACGAGTTCCAGGCGGTGCTCGCGAACTACGTACCCGACCCCGTCGCGCGCGACGGCGACGGGCTCGGCCGGGCCCTCCGCGCCGCAGGAGTCGAGACCGCCGTCGCCGAGCATGTGACCCGGCTGCGCGACCGACTGCGCGCCGCCCGCTACGGACCCCGGGGACTGGGTGACGCCACGGCGCTGGCGTCGGAACTGGAACAGGTGCTGCGCGCCCTCGGCGCGGACCCCACGAGGGTGGGACGCAGGATCGTGGCTGCTGGGGTGCTCGTGGCACTCGCGGCCTTGCCCCTCGGCACGCGCCCCGCCCTGGCGCAGGCGCTGAGCGCCGAGGCGTTATATGACGCCGGGGCGCTGCGCGCGGCCGCCGACTCGTTCGCGGCGCGCGCCACGGCTCAGCCGCGCGTCGCGGCTCATTGGTACAACCTCGGCGCCACGCTGTACCGCGCGGGGGCGGACGGCAAGGCGACGGCCGCGTGGGCGATGGCCGCGCGGCTCGCCCCGCGTGACCCGCTGGTGCAGCGCGCGCGCGAGCTGCTCCCCACCCCGGATGCCCCGAGCGAACCGCTGCTCGCCGTGGGGCCGGCGACGCCGGGCGAAGGGGCGCTCGCGGCCGCCCTGGGCTGGGTCGCCCTGTGGATCGCGGTCGCCGCCCGGCGCCGCCGCACGATCCTCCTCACGCTCACCCTCTTCACCACCGGGGCGGCCGGACTCGCCGCGCGCGAAGCGCTGCGCCAGGCGCGGCCGGTCGTGATCATCCTGAACCCCGCCACCGCGGTGCGCGTCGCCCCGTACGGGAGCGCCAGCGCCGCCGCCACGGTTGCCGCCGGCGCCGCGCTGACGGTGGAGCGAGTGTACGGCCCCTGGCTCGAGTTGCGCCGCGATGACGGCGTGCGGGGCTGGGTGCTCGCGACCGAAGTGAAGCGGTTGTGACGGGCAGGATCGCCGTCCTCTCGCCCCGGGTGGCGGACCAAATCGCCGCGGGCGAGGTGGTCGAGCGGCCTGCCTCGGTGGTGAAGGAGCTCGTGGAAAACGCACTCGACGCCGGCGCACACGCGATCCGGGTCGAGATCGAAGACGGCGGCAAGAGCCTGATCCGCGTGAGCGACGACGGAGAGGGGATGAGCCGCGCCGACGCCGAGCTCGCTGTGTCGCGCCACGCGACGAGCAAGATCCGCGAGGCGGCAGACCTGATCGGCGTCGCGACGTTCGGCTTCCGCGGCGAAGCGCTGCCCGCCATCGCGTCGGTGTCGCGGTTCGAGCTGGTTACGTCGCCCGACGGGCAAACCGCCACCCGGCTGCACCTGGTCGGCGGCAAGCGCGAGAGCGTCGAGCAGACGGTGCGCCAGCGCGGCACGACCGTGACCGTACGGAGCCTGTTTTTCAACCTGCCAGCGCGCCGCAAGTTCCAGCGCACCCCGGCGACAGAGACCCGCGCCGTCGTGGAGGCCGTCACCCCGCTCGCCCTGACCCGCCCCGACGTGGCGTTCACGCTCACGAGCGATGAACGGACGCTCATGGACGTGCGCCCCGCGGCGCGTCCCATCGATCGCCTGCACGCCCTGTGGGGCCGCACCCTGGCCGACACACTGGTGCCGATCGCCCACCGCGAGGGCCCGCTCGAGGTGCGGGGCTTCGCGCAGCGCCCCGCGGACGCGAAACCCGCGGGGCGCAAGGGCTACGTGTTCGTGCGCGGCCGTGCGATCCGGGATCTCTTCCTGCTGCGCGCGGCAGAGGCGGGCTATCGATCCACCGTCGCCCCGGGAGATCGCCCGTCGCTGATCCTCGCGCTCGACCTGCCCGGGGACGCGGTGGACGTGAATGTCCACCCCGCGAAGCTGGAGGTGCGGTTTCGGGACAGGTTCTTCGTCGCGAAAGTGGTGGAGGACGCCGTGCGGCACGCGCTCGGCCCCCTCGTGGCGGCGGCCCCGCTCGTCGGGGCCGGGGCCGGGGTCGGGGTCGGAGGTGGCGGAGGCTCGTGGGCGGACGTTCCGGCAGCGAGCGCCGCCGGTTCGCCAACGGAGCTCTTTCCCACCGCTGCCACACCGCCCGCGCCCCGATCGCCGACGCCGCTGCTGCAGGTGTTCGACAGCTATATCGTGTTTCAATCCGAGTCCGGCGTCGCGATCGTGGACCAGCACTCGGCGCACGAACGGGTCTTGTTCGAGGGCGTGATGCGCCAGCTCGCGGGCAACGGCGCACCGGCACAGCGGTTGCTGCTGCCCTTGACGCTCGAATTCACCGCGCCTGAGCTCGAGGCCATCGACGTCCACCGCGAGCTGCTCGCGCGCGTGGGCTTCGAGCTGGAACCGTTCTCAGGCCGGAGCGTGGTGGTGCACACCGCGCCGAACCCCCACCCGCGCTTCGACGCGGCACGCTGTCTCCAGGAGCTCGTGGCCGATCTCGCGGGCGGCCGGTTCGGCGGGCTCGCGAATCGGCTGGAGCGCTTCGCGGCGACGTTCGCGTGTCGCGCCGCCATCAAGGCGGGGCAGCACTTGGAGCTCGCGGAGATGGGCGAGCTCATGACCCAGCTGCTCAGTGCTACCCTCCCGGCCCACGACGTGCACGGCCGGCCCACGATCGTGCAGCTGGCGCGCGGGGAGCTGGAACGCAGGTTCGGGCGTGCCTAGGGCCGGTCGGCCATGAGAGAGAGTCGCCCCTGGGTCCCGGTGCTGGTCGGGCCGACCGGCATCGGCAAGACCGCGGTCGTCACGGCCTGGGCCGAGCACGAAGCCATCACGGTCGTGTCCGCGGACGCGCGCCAGGTGTACCGCGGGCTCGACGTCGGGACGGCGAAGCCACCACCCGACGTGCGCGCCCGCGTGCCGCACGTGGGCCTCGACTTGATCGAGCCGGGCGAGCGCTACGGCGCCGGACAGTTCGCGCGCGATGCGGCGGCTTGGCTCGAGGACATCCGCGCGACGGGCCGGCAGCCCGTGGTGTCGGGCGGCAGTGGGTTGTATGTCCGCGCGCTCGCGGCCGGCCTGTTCCGCGAGCCGCCCCTCGACGCCGGGCGGCGCGAGCGACTGCGGACCTGGACCGCGGCGCTCCCGGTGACCAGGCTCGCGCATTGGGCAGCGCGGTTGGATCGGCGGTTCGCGGGCGGCGGTCGGCAACGGGCCGCGCGCGCCATCGAGGTCGCGTTGCTCACGGGACGCGGCCTCAGTTGGTGGCAGGAACACGCGCGCGAGACCGGCGCGCTCCGCCCGTGGTACATTCATCTGACGCTGCCGCGCGACGCGCTGGAGCGCCGCATCGGCGGCCGGGTGGACCGGATGCTCGCGGCGGGGTTGGTGGATGAGGTGCGGCGCACGCTGGCGCGCGGGGTGGCACCGCACGCGCCCGGGCTGGATGGGGTGGGGTACCGCGAGGTGGTGGCGATGCTCGAAGGACGGCTGCCGGAGCGGGGACTGCGGGACGCGATCGTGGGCGCCACGCGCCGCTACGCGAAACGCCAGGAAACCTGGTTTCGGCATCAACTGCGGGAGACGCGCGGCACCCTGGCGGACGGGTCGGTCTGGGTGCTCGACGCGACCGCGAGCGTCGACGCGCTCGCGGCCCGGATCGCGGAGCGCTGGGGCGCCGCGGCCCCCGCGCTTGCGGCACGCGCCCCGGTCGCGCCGCCGGGCCGATGAGAATCGGCATCACCTGCTACCCGACCTACGGCGGCTCGGGTGCGGTCGCGACGGAGCTCGGACTCGAGCTCGCGCGCCGCGGCCACGAGATCCACTTTATTTCGTACGCCAGCCCATTCCGGCTGCGCGGCTACGCCGAGCGGGTCACCTTCCACGAGGTCACCCAGACCGAGTATCCGCTGTTCGAGCACTCGTCCCCCTATGCGCTGGCGCTGGCGGTGAAGCAGCACGAGGTCGCGATGCGCGAGAACCTCGACCTGATGCACGTGCACTACGCCATCCCGCACGCGGCGACGGCCTGGCTCGCGAAGCAGATGCTCAAGGGGCAACGGGATTTGAAGCTCGTCACCACGCTGCATGGGACCGACATCACGTTGGTGGGGCAGGACCCGTCGTACTATACGCTCACTAAGTTCTCCATTGAGCAGTCGGACCGCGTGACGGCTGTCTCGGCGTTCCTGCGCGAGCAGACCTACCAGGCGTTCGGCTGCGCGGGGTGTGACGTGGTCGTGATCCCGAACTTCATCACGCCCGCCGAATATCACCCACCCTCGGCAGGGACCTGCCGTAGCTCGCTCGCCCCCGCCGACCACAAAGTGCTGGTCCACGTATCGAACTTCCGGCCCGTAAAGCGGGTGCGCGACGTGGTGCGCGTATTCGCCGGGATCCGCCGCGCGCTGCCCGCGACCCTCGTGTTGGTGGGCGACGGGCCGGACCGCGACGCCGCTGAGCAGGAAGCCGACGGGCTGCAGCTCAAGCGCGATGTTCGTTTCCTCGGCAAGGTGGACAACGTCGCCGACATCCTGCGCGGCAGTGACCTGTTCCTCCTGCCCTCCGAGACCGAGTCGTTCGGGCTCGCGGCGCTCGAAGCGATGGCCTGCGCCGTCCCCGTGCTCGCGAACGCGGTGGGTGGGCTCCCCGAAGTGGTGGTCGACGGCGAGACCGGCTTCCTCACCCCCCCGGGCGACCTCGACGCGATGATCGCCAACGGCGTGCGGGTCCTGGGCGACGCCGCCCTGCACGCTCGGCTCCGGGACGCCGCGGCGCGGCGCGCGCTCGAGTTCACGGCTGATCGCGTCGTGCCGCGCTACGAGCGGCTGTACAAGGAGGTCCTCGGTGCGTGACGTGCTGCGGCTCGTGCGCGCCCCGAACCTGCTGCTCGCCGCGCTGGGCGTGCTCGCCGGTGGCTGGATCGCCCTGGGTGCCGTGTCGACACCACACGTGCTGGCGTGGGCCGCGCTCGCCGCCGTGGGGTTCGGGGCGGCTGGCAACGCGCTCAACGACCTCTGGGACCGCGCCGCTGACCGGGTGAACCACCCCGCCGGCGAGCGACCGCTCGCCGCCGGCCGCTTGGCCGAGGGGACGGCACACGGGTGCGTCGTGGGCGGGACGCTCGTCGGCCTGGCCGCGGCGGGGCTCGTGAGCGGCAGCGCCGTCCTCGTCGGTGCCCTCGCCCTCGTGGTGATGGTCGCGTACTCGCCCGTGCTCAAGCGCCGCGGCCTGCCGGGCAACGTGGCGGTGGCGCTCGTGGCCGGGCTGCCGCTGCCGTTCGGCGCCCTCGCCGTGGGCCGCCCGGCTGCCGGTCTCGTGCCGTGGACCCTCGCCGCCTGGGTGCACTTGGTGCGCGAGATCGTGAAGGACTTAGACGACCAGGCGGGGGACCAGGCGCTCGCGCGACGCACCCTGCCGCTCGTGCTCGGGCCGCGGCGCACGGCGCAAGCGGCGGCGGCGCTCGCGCTGGGGTTCGTACCGGTGTCGCTGGTGCTGCCCGCGCGGGCGCACTACGGCACGGCGTATTTTCTGATCGCCCTGGTCGCGCAGCTCGCAGTACTCGCCGTGGCGAGTCGCTTGCTCACGGGGCATACGCCCGGCAACAGTCTCTTGCTCAAAGGAGCGATGCTCGTGGGAACCGTGGCCCTCGTGGCGGGGCGGGTCGGATGACCCTGTGGCAAGGGATTCTCCTGGGGCTGGTGCAGGGGCTCGCAGAGTTCTTGCCGGTCTCCTCCTCCGGGCACCTGCGCGTGCTCGAGGTCCTGACCGGCGTCAAGGCGCCCGGCGTGTTCGTCGAGGTCACCCTGCACGTGGCGACGCTCGGTTCGGTGCTGGTGGTGTACGGGGCACGGCTGTGGGCGATCGTGAAGGGCGTCGTGGCGCGGCGTCCGACCGAGCTGCGCATGGCGGGACTGCTCGTCCTGGCCACGCTCCCCGCGGGCGTCATCGGCGTGCTGCTCCATCGCTGGGTCGAGGCTGGTGCACCACTCCTGGTCGTCGGCGCGGGGTTCCTGCTCACCGGGGTCTTCAACTGGTCCACACGGCGGCTGGCGGGCACGCGCGCCGAGCCGAGCGTGGGAACCGCGGTGGGGATCGGATTCGCGCAGGCGCGCTGTGGGGCGGGCTCGCGCCGGTCGCGGCGGCGGAGTTCAGCTTCCTGCTCGCGATCCCGGTCATCGCGGGCGCGGCGCTCGTCGAAGGCCGCCACATGATCGTAGACGTCGCCGCGGTGGGTACCGTGCCACTCGCGGTGAGCTTCGTCGTCGCGTTCGCGGGCGGGATCTGGTCGATCCGGTTTCTCGTGTCCCTGCTCCAGCGCGGCCGCTTCTACGCGTTCGCGCCGTACAACTGGATCGTCGGCGTCCTGACGATCGCGTACGCCCTGTGGCACGCCTGACGCTCGACGGCGTGCCCGCATCGGAGCTCGCCCGGCGCTGGGGCGTGCCGCAGTGCGGCTTGTTCCGCGCGCTCGGCTCCACGCTCGACGCCGTGCACGAGGTAGCCGCCCAAGGCAGCCCAGCCGGCACGGTGGTGCTTGCCGAGGCGCAGACGGCGGGGCGGGGGCGAGACGGACGCACCTGGCAATCCCCCGCAGGCGGCGTGTGGCTCGGCGTCCTGTTGCGCCCGGTGCGCGCCGAGCTCGGCGTCATGTCCGTGCGCGTGGGCCTCGCCGTCGCGGACGCCGTTGACGCCCTGCTCGGCCGCCCCGAAACGCGCCTCAAGTGGCCCAACGACGTGCTGCTCGGCGAACGGAAACTGGCGGGGATCCTGTGCGAAGGCCGCTGGCAGGGCACGACGGTGCAGTGGCTCGCGGTGGGGGTGGGGGTGAATGTCTGCAACCCGATCCCGGGCCCGGTAGCGCGCCGCGCGGTGGCGCTCGCCGAGGGGCTCCCCGCCGTGCGGCGCATCGATCTGCTGGATCGCTTGGTACCGGCGCTTGCGACGCTCGCGGTCGCGGCACCCGACTTGAGCGAGCGCGACTGCGCGGCGTTCGCACGGCGCGACTGGCTGCTCGGACGCCAGTTGCGCTCGCCCGCCGCTGGACGCGCGCGCGGGCTCCGCCCCGATGGCGCGCTGCTCGTCGATCTCGGCGCGGGGACGATCGCCGTGCGCGAAGGGCACGTCGAGCTCGCGTAGCGGCCCCCTGCCTCACGTTCTATCTTAGCGGCGCCATGCTGCTCGCCATCAACATCAACAACACGGAAACCAAAGTTGGGCTGTTCCGCGGCGACAGCCTTGAGTCCCACTGGCGCCTCACCACCACCACGCAGCGCACGTCGGACGAGTGGGCCTCCACCCTCACCTCGTATCTGGCCCAGGAGGGCCGCTCCACGCAGGAGGTGCGCGCCGCCGCCGTCGCGTCGGTCGTGCCCCCGGTAACGCAGGGGCTGTGCGAGGCCGTGGAACGGGCGACCACGATCGCGCCGATCGTCGTGGACGGCCGCTCGAAACTGCCGATCACGCTCGACGTGGAAGAGCCGCTGCAGGTGGGCGCCGACCGCATCTTGAACACCCTCGCCGCGGCGCACCTCATGAAACGGGACACGATCGTCGTCGACTTCGGCACCGCCACGACGTTCGATTGCATCACCGCCTCGGGCCACTTCCTGGGCGGGGTGATCATGCCGGGCCTGCGCACCGGCGCGGACGCGCTGATCCGCGGCACGGCCAAGCTCCCGGCCACCGATCTCGCCCCCCCCACCCGCACCATCGGGCGGCGCACCGAGGAGGCGATCCGCGCCGGGGTCTTGCTCGGCGCCGCCGATGCCGTGGACGGGATCGTGCGGCGCATCAAAGCGGAATGGCCCAACAGCCAGGCGCCGCACGTGATCGCGACCGGGGGCCTCGCAAGCCTGGTCGCACCGCTCGCCCGCGAGATTGAGTCCGTTCATCCCGACCTGACCCTCACGGGACTCCGCATCGCCGCCAGCGCGCTGGGCTTGAAGTGGTAGCCGATGCGCGCACCGCGAACCCGTGGCGCCGCTGGGGCTACCGGGTGCTCGGGGGCGAGCGCTTCTCCTACGTCTTGCACCTCCGGCCCGCGGAATGGCCCATCATGGCGGGCCACACGCTCGTGGGCTACGGGCTGGCCGTGGGACTGGGCGGCGTGGCGCGCGGGGCGCAGCTCGGGACGGCCCTGGGCGCGCTCGCGGTGTGGGTGATCTGCCTGAACGGTGGCACGCTCGCCTTGAACTCCGTGTTCGACAAGGACGAGGGGGACATCGGCTATTTGGTCGCACCGCCCCCGCCACCGCGCCACCTGCTGGGCTTCAGCGTAGCCCTGCTCGTCCTGGGGCAGCTCGTCGCCCTGCGCCTGCCGCCCGCGTTCGCGATCGCGTATGCGATCTGCTTCGTGCTCTCGGTGCTCTACTCCGTCCCGCCGTTCCGCTTCAAGGCCGTGGCGGGCGTGGACTGGCTCATCAACATGTGGGGCTTCGGCACGCTCACGCCGTTTGCGGGCTGGGCTGCGACCGGGCGCCCGCTCGACGGCACCGCGGCCCTGGTGCTGCTCGCCTTCTGCCCGCTCTTCGCCGGGCTCTATCCGCTGACCCAGCTGTATCAGTTTGAGGAGGACCGGCGCCGCGGCGACCGTACGCTCGCGCTCATCCTGGGGATGCGCGCGAGCCTGGGGGTGGCGATCGCGAGCACCCTGGCAGCGTTCGCCCTGTTCGGCTGGGCGGCGGCCCGCCGCGGCGTCGGCGCGTGGGCGCTGGCGCTCGTCGTGCCGCTCGTCGCATGGCTCCTGGTGCTCGTGCCGTGGTACGCGGGTCGCACGCGCTTCACCCCCGCCGATCATCAGCGTGGGATGTACCGGGCGCTCGCCGCGTGGGCGGCGACCGATGTGGCGGCGCTGCTGGTGTTTGCCCGCTAAGACCGCGCGCTTAGATTGCGAGACGCTAGAGCTCCCCCCCACCCCCCCCGAGCGCGAGGAGACAGCACCGATGTCGGCCACGGCGGCACCCGCTGCGTCGGACCGTTCGGACTTTCGTACCGTCACGCTGGGCGGCGCCCTGGTCGGCGCCACCACGGGCGTCGCGGTCGTCCTCGTCGTCGCTGCGTCACGACTACTCGCCGGCAGCCCGAGCATCGCGGGCGGAGTCGAGGCGCTCGTGGTGCTGGTGGCCGCGACGCTCGTCGCGTTCGTCCCCGCCGCGCGGACCGCGGCCCGTAGCACCGAGGGGATCGCGGGCGCTGCGGCGCTCGGCCTCGTGGGCACGGTCGTCTTCAGCGCGATCGACATCGTGCTGTTGCGGCCCTTCAAGGCCTATCCCTGGACCTGGGACGCGATCGGCGGCGGCAGCACGTGGTGGTATCTGCCGGTGTGGTGGATGCTGGGAACGTTCCTCGCCTGGATGGGCGGGATCGTCACGGCGCGCACCGCCCGGGGTGACGGGACGCTGGTGCGCGTGGCCGCCCCGAGCGTCGCCGGCACGGTGATTCTGACCGCGCTGGCGCGCCTCGCCGGGTTAGCCGTGCCGCTGCCCGTCGCGACCGGAGGCGCCTTCACACTCGTGCTCGCCGCGCTCGCCCTCCTAGCCCTCGCCCGCAAGGGCTAGCGCGCCGGGGACCTGCCGACGTGCCCCGCTGGCTCGCGCATCTGCTGGTGGCCCTCGGCTGGCTGCTCACGCCGATCCTGGCGTGGAGCGCGTCCTACGCCGGGCTGTGGGGCGGGGCGGTGCTCGGTGCCCGCTTGACGAATCCCTTCCTAACGCTCGTCCTCGCGGGGGTAATCGCGGCGCTGTGCGGGTTCGGATCCCTCGCTCTGTGGGTGCGCTTCATGCGCCGCGTGCCACACCTCTTGTCGCATCACATGGCGCCACGCGCATCGGAGGAGCACCGGGCCATTGCGGCCGCCGACTAAACCCTGGCGGATCGCGCTCGGCCTCGTCCCGGCGACGCTCCTGGGGCAGGGCCGTGGCTTCGAGGTCCACGTCGGCCGCTGGTACAACGGCAATCGGGCCACCGTCTACGAATTCCGGACGAGCGCGCGCGCGGCCGGGCCGCTCACGCACGGGTTCGGCGTGTCGGTGCTCGTGAACGATTCGCTCGGCCGGCGGCGCGCGTTCTACGGGCTCGGCTACGAGCTGCAGGCGGGGCGCGGCCAGGCCACGCTCGGACCCTACGCGCTGGCCGGGCTCGCGCTGGGGCTCTCGACCGACCCGTCCACCCAGGCGCTCGCCGCTCAGTGGAGCCTCGGTGGCGGGCTCGAATGGCGGCCGCTCGAGGGGGTCGCCCTGGGGACCGAGCTGCGCTATCGGCTGGAGGATGGCGGGCCGCGCGGCTTCTGGCAGGTGCAGAGCGACCGTCGCCTGGGCCTGAGCGCGGCGCTCGGCATGTCCGTCGGCCTCGGCCGGCGGGCCGGCGGGCGCGACGGTGGGCCGGATGGCGCGGGCCACCCCGTCCCGCTGCCCCCGCCCGCGCTCCCCCCCACCGTCACGGGCAACGCCGCCGACGTCGTGCAGACGGCGCTCGAGTCGCTCGGCACGCCCTACGTCTGGGGCGGCACCGCGGACAACGGCTTCGATTGCTCGGGACTGATTCAATACGCTTACGGCGAGCACGGCATCCGGCTGCCACGCATGAGCCGCGAGCAAGCGCACGTCGGCGCTGAGATCATGCCCGCGCCGGAGGCGCTGCGGCCCGGGGATATCCTCCTCTTCTCAGCACGGTCCGGGGCCGGGGTGACGCACGTGGGGATGTACGTGGGCGAGCTCAGGTTCATTCACAGTTCGAGTCAGGGCGTGAAGCTCTCGCGCTTGGACCCGAGAGACCCCGAAGGCGCCTACTGGCTGGAGCGCTGGGTCGGGGCGCGGCGCGTGATGCCGTGAGCTGGCGGCCCGGGCGGCGGGGCGTGGGCGCCAGCGGGGTCGCTCGGCCCCACCGCGCCGGCGCGCTCGGCCTCGTCCTCTGGGCCAGCGGACTCGTCGGCGCCTGCGCGCCCCCGGGCCCCGCGCTGCGCTACGACGCTCCGAGCGCGCTCGGGGGATACGAGATCCTCGTCACCCGGACTGACTCGCTCGGCCAGGGGATCGCGGCGGGGCTGCGCGACAAGGGCTTTACGGTGCGCGACCGGGTGCGGGGTGGGGGCCGTCCTACGGCCTACGTGCTGAGCTTCCAGTTCGAGGAGCGGGAAGCGCCGCGGCTCGTCTGGCTCCATGTCCGCCTGGCCGACACCCGCAGCGGGGCGATTGTGGCGGCCGTCTCCGCCCCGCTCGATTCGCTCGGCTCGGGTGCCGCCGCCCAGGCGCGCGCCGTGGTCGAGGCACTCGCCCGCGCGCCGGCGCTCCGCCCCGGCGACACGCCCCCTTGACACTCCCGCGCCGCGGGGCGAGATTCCTCCCTGTTGCTTAGCACTCGATGGTCGAGAGTGCTAACAATCTTGTCCCACAGGCACTTAAGCAACTAGGTACCGAGGTGGAGGTCGAGCACATGCCAAGCGCAACCGCAACGAAAACCAAGCTCAAGATCTTCCCGCTCGCCGACCGCGTGGCCATCCGGCCGCTCGAAGAGACGTCCACGATGAAAGGCGGTCTCTACATCCCCGACACCGCGAAAGAAAAGCCGATCCAAGGCCAAGTGGTGGCCGTCGGTCCGGGACGGCGGGAGAAGGGTGAAGTGGTCCCGATGGAGCTCAAGCTCGGGGACCGCGTGGTCTATGGTAAGTACAGCGGCACTCAAGTCGAACTCGAGGGTGAAGAAATCATCCTTATCAAAGAAGCCGACGTCATCGCCAAGCTCGGCTAACACGTCGGGGAGGAACTGAGGACACATGCCAGCCAAACAATTGGAGTTCAACGCCGAAGCCCGCGCCCGCCTCAAGCGGGGCGTGGATCAATTGGCCGAGGCGGTGAAGGTCACGCTCGGCCCCAAGGGTCGCAACGTCGTCATCGACAAGAAGTTCGGGAACCCGACGGTCACCAAGGACGGCGTCACCGTCGCCAAGGAGATCGAACTCGAGGACCCGATCGAGAACATGGGCGCCCAGATGGTGAAGGAAGTGGCGACCAAGACCTCGGACCTCGCCGGGGACGGGACGACCACCGCGACCGTGCTCGCCCAAGCGATTTTCCGCGAGGGACTGAAGTCGGTCACGGCCGGCTCGAACCCGATGTCGCTGAAGCGGGGCATCGACCGGGCGGTCGAGACCGTCGTGGAAGAGTTGAAAAAGATCTCCGTGCCGACCTCGGGGAACAAGAAGGACATCGCCCAAGTCGCCGCGATCTCGGCGAACAATGACCCGGAGATCGGCAAGCTGATCGCCGACGCGATGGAGAAGGTGGGCAAGGACGGCGTCATCACGGTCGAGGAGGCGAAGGGCCTCGAGACCACGCTCGAGACGGTCGAGGGGATGCAGTTCGATCGCGGGTACCTCTCGCCTTACTTCATCACCGATCCCGAGAAGATGGAGGCGATCCTCGAAGACGCCTACATCCTGATCTACGACAAGAAAATCTCGGCCATGAAGGACCTGCTCCCCGTGCTCGAGAAGGTGGCACAGGCGGGGCGCCCGTTGCTCATCATCGCCGAGGACATTGAAGGCGAGGCGCTGGCGACGCTGGTCGTCAACAAGCTCCGTGGCACGCTGAAGGTGTGCGCCGTCAAGGCGCCCGGCTTCGGGGATCGCCGCAAGGAGATGCTGATCGACATCGCCAAGCTGGCCGGCGCGCCGCAGGTGATCTCGGAAGAGATGGGGCTCAAGCTCGAGAACGCCACGATCAACGACCTCGGTCAGGCCAAGCGGATCGTCATCGACAAGGACAACACCACGATCGTGGGTGGCAAGGGCAAGCACGACGTGATCCAGGGTCGGATCCGGGAGATCAAGGCCCAGATCGACAAGTCGACGTCGGACTACGACAAGGAGAAGCTGCAGGAGCGGCTCGCGAAGCTCGCGGGCGGCGTCGCGGTCATCAACGTCGGGGCGGCCACCGAGACCGAGATGAAG
>WNFJ01222630.1_pt1 | contig 20364 bp, 16 predicted proteins | sample 5400461 | NCBI WGS metagenome assembly WNFJ01 (sample SAMN13153349, study PRJNA577476) | soil metagenome | isolation source: 115 cm saprolite on Douglas fir-dominated hillslope | place: USA:California | collected 2013-09-17
GGTCTGGACCGGAGTCAACCCGGCCAAGCACAGCGAGGAGGTCCTCGCCGCGCTGTCGGACTCCAAGAACTAGTGTTCTGTCCGTTCTAATTTCTGACAATCTCGGCTGGTCCGAGTGGGGCAGCCTATCCAGGCTGCGGACCCGCTTTCCAGCGGGTCCAGCCGGCTGAAAGCCGGCCCTGGAGATTGGCCATTTGCGCCATAGAGTAGCCGCGTCAGATTTCGCTGGACTTTTTCTTCCAGATGCCCTACCCTACTTGTGGCGGCGTCTGAATTATGCCGCCGCTTTAGAGAGCGGAACATTTGGAAGAGACCGTTTCGTTCTGCGGGCGCGTGCTCACCGCCAGCGAACTGAATCTGGTGCGCCAGATCATCGCCGATTTTCCTCGACTCAGTCAGGCCGAGTTGGCCTATACGATCTGCGAGCTATTGGAATGGCGGCGGCCGAACGGGAAGCTGAAAAATCCTGAGTGCGTGGAGTGGCTGCAGAAGTGGCAGCAGCAAACCCTTCCCAGCTTGCCGGAGTTGCGCGTCACCAAACCACGGGGCGCTCATCGCCTTCTGGCCAATGATCCGCAGAGTGATCCCCCACCATCCTTACACGGACGATTGGCCGACTACCAGCCTCTGCGCTTGCAGTTGATTGAAGATCTCGCCGGCCGCCGCCTGTTCCAGCAGTATATTCAGCGCTACCATCCGCTGGGGTATCGGGTCCCCTACGGCGCACAACTGCGTTATCTGGCACGCACTCCGTGTCAGGACGTGCTGGCCTGCCTGCTGTTCACCAGTGCCGCTTGGAAGATGGCGCCGCGCGATAGCTGGATCGGATGGAGCGACCAGGCGCGCCGGGCCAACCTTTGCCGTGTCGTCAACAACGCTCGCTTCCTGATTCTGCCCTGGGTCGCGGTGCCTCACTTGGCCAGCCATGTCCTGTCTTTAGCCGCTCGTCAACTCCCCACCGATTGGCTGGCCGCCTACAGTGTGCGCCCCCTGCTGTTGGAGACCCTGGTGGACCGGCCGTACACCGGAACCTGTTACCGTGCCGCCAACTGGATCTGTGTGGGCCAGACACAAGGCCGCGGCCGCATGGATCGTACCCATACCGCTCAGGGGAGTTCGAAAGATATCCTGCTGTACCCCCTAGAGTCACACTGGCGCCAAGGTTTATGCCAGTTCCCATCCCCTCAGGTTTGCCATGCTCCTCCTATTGGAGAAATTCGATGAACTGTTGCAGCCCTGGCGTTCCGCCTTTGCGCAGCAGCGCACCTGGCAACGTGCGCATCGTCTGGCTTACGGTTTGCTCCTGTGCCTGCGCACGCATCTGACCAGCAACGCCATTTGCGCCACCGGCCGCCAGTTTCTGGATTGGAGTGCCGACTATCGTCTGTTCTCGCGCAGCCCGTGGGATCCACATGCCTTGTTCGATCCCATCTTCGATCGCCTGGCGGGGCTGCTCCCTTCTCCGCAGGCTCCGGTGGTAGCCGCCCTGGACGATACGCTCTGTAAAAAGACCGGCCGTCACATCCCAGGCGCCACCTATGCCCGCGACCCACTGTCGCCACCCTTTCATCTGAATCTGGTCCGTGGACTACGCTTCGTGCAGGCCTCCATACTGGTGCGGGCCGCCCAGTTTCTGGGACCGGCACGGGCGTTACCGGTGCGCTTTGAGCCGGCACCCCCTGCCGCCAAACCAAAGATCGGGAACGGCGCCCGCAAGCACACCCGGAAGAACCAAAGGAATCAAAAGAAAAATCAAAAGAAGACTGCCAAGAAGACTGCCAAGAAGACTGCCAAGAAGACTGCTGCCAAAGCAGGTAAGAAGAAGGCCACGATTCTCACCCCCGAGGAGAAGGAATATCGAGTCCAGAAAAAGCTGCGCGCCCTTACCCAGGTGGGGGTTCGCGTATTGCGCTCTTTGCGTCAAGCCTTGGATGCGCGACCGGCCACGCGCCAGCGTCAGTTGCTGGTCTCAGGCGACGGCTCTTACACCAACCGCACGGTACTGCGCCAACTGCCCGAGCGCACCACTTTCATCGGCCGCATCCGCAAAGATGCCAAATTGTGTCAAGCTTTACCGCCTGCCACCGCCACCCGCTGCGGTGGACGACCCCGCCGGTATGGCGCGGTCGCACCCACGCCCGAAGAAGTCTTGCAGGATGACACTGTGCCGGTCGTCCAGGTCCGCTGTTTCGCCGCCGGAGAAGTTCGCGAAATCCCGGTGAAGGTAGTGCGCACGGTCTACTGGCGCAAAGCCGGTCCGGATATGCCGCTGCTCTTGGTGGTCATCAAACCGCTCGGCTACCGCCTGCGCAAAGGCTCCAAGCTGCTCTACCGCCAGCCCGCATTTCTGATCTGTACCGATCCGCAACTGGACCTACAGATCCTGCTGCAAGCCTATATTGACCGCTGGCAGATCGAGTGCAATCATCGCGACGAAAAGTCTCTCATCGGCGCGGCACAGGGCCAAGTCTGGAACCCCCTGGCAGTCGCCCGTCTGCCGCAGTTCCAGGTAGCCATCTACAGCTTGCTGCTGTTGGCTTCCATCCTGGCTTATGGATTTCAGCGCACCGCGGTCTATCTGCCGCTACCCCTATGGAGAAGAAAGTCCATTCGCCCTTCTATCTTGGATCTGCTGAATCTGCTACGCGACCAAATCTTCGCTCGTGGGATGCAGGATAAACCGACGCCGAGTATCGACGACTTCGCAGCGTTGGCCCCCACGGACGCGAACTCATCGAAACCACCACTGGGATCGGAGACGCTGTGCACCGTCGCGGCTTAGTTTAGCCTATGGCAACCAGCCCGGTTCACGCCTTCAAATGGCCAATCTCCAGCCATCGGCTTTGCCGATGAAGGTCGCCACTTGTCTGTAACTGTCGGAAGTAATCTTGTTCTAGTTGTGAGGGCACGCAACAATTCCCTGCCCCGCCCGCCGCCACGCTGCCCCACCTGTGACAAGGTGACCCAGGCCCAAAGCGCGGCGGTTCAACCGCAGTCGTGAATGCGGCTGCGAGGCTACTCTGGGTTAACGGTCAGGAACATGCTTTGTCCACCTCGATTAATCAGTAGAAGGCTTGGCCTGGAGGATGACCCCTTGAGCGCCGCAACGATATCGGACGCGGATCGCACCGCCTGACGGTTTACTGCGACGACCACATCGCCGGGCTGCACTCCGGCCCGCGCGGCAGGCCCACCCGGGTCGACGCTGCGAACGACTAGTCCCTGCGTGCCCTTGCGAACGCCGAGTTCTTCCGCGAGGGCAGACGTGAGGGGTTCAACGCTGACGCCGAGGTGTCGATCCGCAGGAGCGTTGCCGGGTCCGCCCGAAGAACGTCCCGACGCGGCCGATTCCGCGGTCAGCTCACCGACCTTGAGATTCACCCGCTGCTCACGGCCGTCGCGAATAATGGAGAGGCTCACCTGAGAATTCGGCGCGGTCGTTGCAACACGATTCCTAAGCGCGTTGGGATCGTCCACGGGGTGTCCGTCTATAGCCGTGATCACATCGCCGTTGCGGAGTCCTGCTCTGTCCGCGGGGCTACCCGGCGCGACCGAGTTGACCAGAACGCCGCGGACTTCTTTTAGTCCGAGGCCGGCTGCGAGATCGGATGTGAGGGTTTGAACCCCTACGCCGAGCTGGCCGCGGTGCACCCGACCGTTGGTAATCAGTTGATCCATGACATTCTTCGCCAGGTTGGACGGAATGGCAAAGCCGATGCCTATGTTTCCTCCGTTCGGAGAGAGGATCTGCGAGTTGATGCCGATCAGTTCGGACCTGGTGTTGATCAACGCTCCGCCTGAGTTGCCCTGATTGATGGGAGCGTCGGTCTGCAGGAAGTCTTCGAAACTTCCAGTGCTTAACCCGGTGCTGCGGCTTCTCGCGCTGATTATCCCGGCGGTGACCGTTTGCCCCACCCCGGGAGGGTTTCCCAGCGCGAGGCAAATGTCTCCTACCCGAACGCGATCGGAATCGGCCAAGGCCAGCACTGGCAGATCACCGGCGCTGATTTTTAAGACAGCAAGGTCGCTCGGGGGATCCAAGCCCACCACTTTCGCGGACAAAGTACGGTGGTCGTTGAGATCGACCTTGATGTCCTCGGCGCCATCAACTACGTGATGGTTCGTCAGGATGTGTCCATCAGCGCGAACGATCACGCCCGACCCCAGCGCGTGTTCGACCTGGCTTGGCGCGGGTTGCCCACCGCCGGGGAAGCGGTTGCCGAAGAACTGGCGAAACAACGGATCCTCTGCGAACGGAAACTGTTCTGGAGCACGCACCCTGCGGTCAGCGCGGATAGTCACGACTGCAGGCGAAGCGTGATCCACGACGTCGGCGTAGGAGAGAGGGGGTCCCGGCTTGCTGGCAATCGCGGAAGACTCGCTTGCCTCACGATTCGCAGAATTCTTGGAGCTTGAGCTTTGCCTGGTGCAGGCGACAAGCGCGAGGAGCGTTACGGCCGGAACGATCCAGGGTGTTCGCGTAGACATATTTGCGAGATGTCGCCAGGTGCCCGGCGATCTAATAATTTGGCAACGGGCGAGAATTTCGAAGAAAACGCCAGGGCGGCTCGAAAAAAATAAATCAGTGCTTCTCGGCCGCAGTCTCCAAACTCAGGGCCCGGGAGTCGTATGAAGTTTGCAGCATTCATGACTGCGATCCTGGGAATCTGCATCCCGGGCCAAACGCAACAACCGCAGGTAACCGAGAACGCAACGCTGTTTCTCAACGTCCGCGTTTTCGACGGCAAGAGCGGCACGCTGTCCCGTTCCTCCAGTGTGCTGGTCAAAGGCAACATAATCGAGCGTGTTTCGCCTTCCCCCATTGACGCCAGTGCGATCAAGAATGTCACAGTGGTCAACGGCGGAGGCCGCGTGCTGATGCCCGGCCTGATTGACGCGCACTGGCATACGTTCATGGCGTCGGCACCCCAGATGCTTCTCATGACCGCCGACCCCTCCTATCTTCAACTGTTGGCTGCGCGGCAGGCCGAGGAGACGCTGATGAGGGGATTCACAACTGTGCGCGACCTCGGTGGTCCGGTGTTCGGGCTAAAGCGCGCTATTGACGAAGGCGTGATGATTGGTCCGCGCATCTATCCTTCCGGCGCCTTCATCTCGCAAACCTCAGGACATGGGGACTTTCGGTTCTCCTTCGAGGTTCCGCGAACGCTGGGCGGTCCGCTGAGCCACTCCGAGGTCGAGGGCGTCGCCGCCATCGCGGACAGCCCCGATGAGGTCCGGCTGCGAGCGAGAGAGCAGTTGAGACAGGGCGCTAGTCAGATCAAGCTAATGGCCGGCGGCGGTGTCGCATCCCCGTACAATCCGCTCGAATCGACGCAGTACACCGAAGCGGAGATTCGCGCTGCGGTTGAGGCAGCCGACAATTGGGGCACTTATGTGACTGTACACGCATATACGCCGCGTGCGATCCGACAAGCGGTTGCCGCCGGCGTCAAGTGCATCGAACACGGCCACCTAATCGACGAGCCCACCGCCAGGTTACTGGCGGATAAAGGCATCTGGTGGAGCTTACAGCCCTTTCTGGATGATGAAGACGCGTCTCCGCTGGTGAACCCCGCGTCCCAGAAGAAGGCCCTGCAGGTGTACGCTGGAACCGACAATGCCTACAAACTGTCGAAGAAGTACAAGATCAAGACGGCTTTTGGTACCGACATTCTGTTCGATGCGAAACTCACCAGCCGGCAGGGAGCCCAGCTCGCCAAGCTCGTTCGCTGGCATACGCCTGCCGAAGCGCTCAAGATGGCTACCGCGGAAAATGGTGAGTTGATGGCCCTCTCCGGGCCCATCAATCCCTATCCCGGCAAGCTGGGCGTGATTGAAGAGGGCGCACTGGCGGATCTTCTGCTGGTCGATGGCAACCCGCTGGAAGACATCAAGCTCATCGAGGACCCGGCCAAGAACTTTGTTGTGATCATGAAGGACGGCAAGGTCTACAAGAATCTCCTTTCGAAAAAAGGTGACAGGCTCGTTATTCCATAGGCCGCCGGAAGTTAAAGGCCGGCCGAAGCACCCAGGGCGGCACAAATTGAGCCCGTGGGAAATAGGCGCGCATCATCACATATAGAAGCTCATATCCGTTATGGGCCAAGCAGTTAACGGAGTGTCTTATGAAAGGGCCAATCCTAGCAACTGTTGCGCTCGCAGCGATGCTGGCAGCCGAAGTGCCAATCGCCCAGGCTGTGGTATTCGTCCGGACACCGCCTCCGCGTCCCCAGTCAGTCGGCGTGGTCGGGAGACCGCCTGGTCCAGGATTCGTTTGGACGGGCGGCTACTGGAGGTGGGGCCGTCGCGGACGCAGGGGAAGAGGAGGGTACGCGTGGGTGCCTGGCAGGTGGAGACGCGCGCCCCGTACCGGTGCGGTCTGGGTTGCCCCGCGTTGGCGCCCCAGTCGTGGGGGTTACACGTTCGTTGCAGGCCGCTGGCGCTGACGCGGAGAGGACCTCGCGCCTGCCGATGCATCGGCCTTATTCTGCCGCGCCGCTTAGTGGAGGAGGGTGACCGCCTTGCGCATCTGGGATTTCCGGCGCGGCGACGACGACGACAACCGTACAAGCCCGCATGGCGGCGGCCTGCGGAGAGTTCTCCTTTCATCCGCGTTGGAGTTCAATTACGTGAAGGCGGCGATCGGCTTTTTGGTTCTGATAATCGGGCCGGCTCTGCTAGTGGGTATCGTGCCATCAATTGCGGTTACCTACGGCCGCCTGAAATTCGATGCAGCGACTTCAGCCCGTGACGCTCCGATCGTCGCGGTAATCGTAATGGCGGTTCTGGTGGCAGCCGCTCTCTGGATCGGCCGGCCGCTTCTCCCAAAGGCTGTCGAGAACTTCTGGCATCTCCATTACACCCTGGTCTTTCCAGTCTTCGTTGCAGTGCGCGAGATCGTGCGTTCGATTGCCGAACGGTTCTCGGGCCAGACGGCCAGTGCAGAACAGCTCGAAAGCAGACGACGGCTTGGCACAGTCCTCGGTGCATTGCTGTTCGCCGGCGGAGGGGTGGTTCTGGCGGTGACCGTCGACCTGTCAATCGGCCTCCAACTGGTGGATGTGGAGCGCGTACGGCCGTGGGCGGTGATGCGGGCGGCGCTAGGCAATGCGGCGGTGGTCCTCGGAGTGTCCACTGCCGCTGAGAGCCTCTATTGGGTCTGGCGTGAACTCGGGTTCCGCGGCCAGGTGCTTGACTGGGCGCCGGGCCCGCGGGAACCTGCAACGTCGATCGATCGAGTGGCGCATCTGTCGGACCTGCACTTCGTGGGCGAGCGCTACGGCTGTCGCATGGAGTCCGGCACGCACGGCCCGCGAGGCAACCGGAGCATTCGCCGTGCTTTGCGCACGCTCACCGCGATACACGCGTCGAGTCCCTTGGATCGAGTCTTGGTGACGGGCGACATCACTGATGCAGGAACGCGCGCAGAATGGGCTGAGTTCATCGACCTCTTTCGAAACTACCCAGAATTGCGGGCGCGCTTGTCATTTGTGCCGGGCAACCACGATGTAAACATCGTCGACCGCAACAATCCAGGGCGCTTCGATTTGCCCGGGAGTACGAGTCAGTCACTCCGCAAGCTTCGCGTCGTTCTTGCCCTGGATGCGCTCCAGGGCAGCCGCGCCCACGTAGTCGACCGAGCATCCGGCGTGCTCGGGCCATCGCTACAGGACTATCTGCGGGAAGGCGAGCGCGCGGAACGCCTGCGTGCGCTGGCGAAACGCGGTACCGTGCGTGGACGACGGGAGATGTCGAAGGTCTGGGAGGCGATCTTCCCGCTGGTCGAACCTCCGCCCGGGGATGATGGATACGGACTAATCCTCCTCAATTCGAATGCCCGCAGCCACTTCTCGCTCACGAATGCGATCGGTGTCGTCAACCCATCGCAGTTGAATGCGCTCAAGTCGGTCCTCCGGGATTCGCCGTGCAGCGCGTGGATGATCTTGCTTCATCATCAGGTGGTGGAGTATCCGGTGGCGTCAATTAGCCTCACCGACCGAATCGGTCTCGCGTTGGTCAATGCACCGGACGTTCTTGCGGCGATCGCGCCTCATGCATCGCGTTGCCTCGTCCTGCACGGCCACCGGCACAGGGATTGGATCGGGACTTGTCAGGATGTGGTTTTGTGCTCCGCACCGTCAGTGACGATGGGCTCCCAAGAGGGACAGTATCGTGGGAGTTTCCACATTCACGAGTTCGCCATCGGCGCTGGCGGAGGCATTCGGTTGACCGCAACCGAGCGGGTGAAGGTCTCGTAACCGCGACTGTCCGGTGCCCGGCTTCACTTCAAAAAAATAAAAAGACGGCCCGGATAGAAAGAGCATCTCGTTTTTCAGAGGTGAAAACTCCCCGATTTTTGATGGTAAGGAGACAGTATGTGTGACTACTCATTATGCGGAATTCCCAATCGGCTCGCTGTAGAAGGCGAGGAACTCGTCGTCCACAGGTTTACGACCGGTTCGATGGGCCTGGCATCCGTGGCGGATCTGCGGGTGTGTGAACGGATCAAGAAAGCCGTTCCGAAAAAGACTATGTGGCAAAAGCTGAAAACCTTATTTGAACAACCGGGCCAATTCGCAACTCCGCCTGCGGTTTGTATACCTCCAGGGGCTCAACTAATCGTGAGGAACATCCCCGGGGATTTGCAGCGACGGTTCCGTGTCAGCCAGGAAGAAGCCGCGGTGTTCACACAGATCAGTTCGGAATTCAATAGCTATCGAGATGCCGTTCGCTTTCCCGGTGGCGGTGAGGTCCGCCTCCAGGACTTGCGCGAAGGGATACCTGTGCAAGTTCTAGCGCTCGAAGGTACGTCCGAATATGCGCCTCCGGCGCTGACAGTTGACAATTTGGTGTAGTGTCCGCTCTGCCGCGGGCAAAGTGGAGATCGTTCGAACCCAAACTCGAGGTTTGGGATCTCGCAGCGCTGAAGCCGATCATCGAAGAGGCGGGCGGAGACTTCTTCGCGCTCGATGGTTCGCGGCGCATCGACAGGGGTACGGCGATGGCGTGCGCGCCAGGCGTCTCAGTTCATGTGCGCGAAGCCTTCGGCATGGTGTCGGCCTGAGTTGCGATAACAGCCGGCCATCGAGACCGCACAGCCGTCACGCTGCCGATCGGTAATCAGCGGAATGATCGGATCCGCATACGATGGCTCTTTAACATTACGTGACGTGATTGGTTGGTCAGCCATATACTTCGTCCCTCTCTACGGTTTCCTGCCCGGCGGAGGACTATGCGCGCCCTGCGGGGAGTTGGCAGCCATCCATTGCGCATCCGTCAGATTCCATCCTCCGCCCAACGCCTTGTAGAGCTGGACAACGACCAGCCGCCGGTTGATCTCCGTCTGAGCGAGAGCAAGCTGGGCTGGATAGAGTCGCTGCTGGGCCTCAAGAATTTCGTTGTAGTTGGACAACCCTTCCACGTAGCGCATCCGCGCAAGACGGACGGCCTCCTCGGACGATTGCACTCCGCGAATCAGCTCCTCGCGGATGGTATCGTATTTCTCGCGCGAAACGAGGGCGTCGGCAACATCCCGAAAAGCGCTCAACGCTGTTTGCAGGTATTGGACCCTGGCTTCCTCCCAATAGGCGACCGCCTGGCGCCTCTGAGCCTTGAGAGCACCACCACGGAAGATGGGGCCCGCGGCAGTCGCGCCGAGGCTCCAGGCATTGGTATTGCCGGAAGCGAGATCGGCGAGAGGTGTACTTAATTTGCCGAAGAATGTGGTGAGGCCAATCCTCGGGAAGTAAGCCGACCTCGCCACGCCGATCTGGGCGTTGGCGTATCGTACCTTTTGGGCGGCGGAGAGCACATCTGGCCGGCGCTCCAGCAGGGCAGAAGGTAAGCCTGCCGGCACAGTGGGCGGAACGGTCTCTTCCAGGAGCTTGACTTTGGTTTCGATAGTGCCAGGGTTCTTACCCATCAACACGCTGATCTGATTTTCCTTCAACGCGATCTGCCGTTCGAGGTCCCGCGCGCTCGCGGCGGCGACTGCGAGATCGGCGGTGGCGCGCGACGTCTGCAGGGCATTACCAAGACCTTCCTGGAGACGATCGTTGAAGAGCTTCAGGGTTGCGGTGTAGGCCTGCGTGGTCTCTCTGGCGATATCAAGCTGAAGCCGAAGTCCGAGAAGTTCGAAGTAGGCTTGGGAGACATCGCTGGCCAGGGTGAGCATAACTCCGCGCCGCGCTTCCTCGGTGGCGAGGTATTCAGCGCGGGCGCCTTCATTGGTGCGGCGGATGCGGCCCCAGAGGTCTGCCTCCCAGGTTGCGCTGGCAATGCCTAGAAGGAATCCTTGAGCGCCGGCTGAATTGGAGGCAGGACTGTTAATGAACTGATTATGGCCATAGGTGATGACGGACAAATAATTGATGGCCGGAAAGTATTCCGATCGGGCTGTCGCGGCAACCTGGCGTGCCTGATCAACGCGTGCGACGGCTGCATCCAGATCGTAGTTGTTGGCGAGAGATGTCTTGATGAGTTCCTTCAAGGTGTCATCTTTGAAGACCTCCCACCACGGCAAATCGGCAAAGGAGGCTTGCTGGGCCGCCCCGGAGGCGCCTCGGAAAACCGCTGGCGTGTTTACGTTGGGCCGCTTGTAGTTTGGGCCGACGGCGCAACCCGACAGAAACAGGAACAAAGAAAAAACGACAAAGGCTGGGAGAGAAGCAATTGGCTCCCAGCCCTCTCGTTTCATCAGCGCGGCGGAGTCACTCTTGGGCATACGGCGGTTCCCGTTCCTCAATGTTGTTCTTCGCCACCTGGCTGCAAGTGCTTTGGCCCGCTCATTCCATCGCCACGTACCCCAAGATGAAGCAATCGCCGGCCCCTAAAAGTCGACAGCGTCGCGGATGAAGGCCTTCCCGACCCTTCGGGCGGCGGGCCGCAATCTCAGGGTGACATCCTTTTCTTTGCGCGAACTCAAATGGCTCCATCTGACGCGATTGCTTTCCAATCCTCCGAAACGGGCGCGGACGTCGTAATCGAGGTCTGCGAGGAGCCCTGGGAATTGGAACGATCCATCGGCAGTTGAGATCGCCGTACGTATCGCGTTCGATTGATTCCGCAGTTCCACGACAGCACCCTGCGCCGGCTTCCCATCAGGAAGAAACACCTTACCTGTAAGCCGCCTGGGGGACTGGCAGAGCGCCAGCGTCGACAGGATCGCCGAAAGCAGCCAGGTGCAAAGGCTGCGCCTCATGGCATTTCGTGGCCCACAATGCTGCATGATGCAGAGGGTTTCTGGAGTGGTTCAGTCTTTCTTTGCACTCCTGAAATTGGGACATTCCTGGCGAACGCCGAGGTCTCGGAGAGCTCAAAAGATGGGGTCAAGAGCTGCTTTCCTACGCCGGCTGCGGCGAAGTAACAGCATTCTCGTGGACCCGAAAGAAGATGGCGTAAAGCACCGGCACGACGATCATGGTCAGGACGCACGCAAAGGCCAGGCCAAACATGATGGTGGCCGCCATCGCGACGAAAAAAGGGTCCTGGAGGAGCGGAATCATGCCGAGCACTGTGGTCACTGCGACCAGAAGCACCGGCCGCAGCCGGCTGACGCCGGCGTCGAGGAGCGCTGTGTAGGGTGCCTTTCCCTCATCGAGCTGTGTATAAACCTCGTCCACCAAGACGATCGAGTTCTTGATCTGCTCGCCGGCCAACGCGATCACGCCCAGTAGAGCCATAAAGCCGAACGGTTGGTTTGTAACCAGAAGCCCCGCCGTCACGCCGATAATCGCCAACGGCACAGCCAGGCAGACTACCAGCGTGGAGCGGATCGAATTGAACAGACACACGACGATGAACACCATCAGCACCAGTGCTCCCGGAAGAGGCTTGGCCAGGGCGGCGCGAGCCTCCTGGGAATCCTCGTACTCACCACCCCATTCGCGCGAATAACCCGGGGGCAACTTGATCTGCTCAATTTCCGACCGCACGCGGTTGAGTAAATGGCTGGGTAGGCCGGAGCGCGGGTCGGCGTGCACCGTGATGGTCGGGTTGCGATTGCGGCGCATCACCACAGGGTCTTCCCAATCGACCTCGACGCCGGAGACGACCTGTCTCAAAGGGATCATCTTCCTGGCGGCCGGACTCCAGATTTGCAGGCTTTGAATCATACCGACATCGTTTCGTTCAGCCACAGGGGGGCGGGCGACGATCGGCAGCAGCCTCGCCTCTTGCGGAAAGATTCCTGTCCCCGCACTGCCCGGTTCACGGTAGAAGCCGACTGCGCGTCCTTCAAAGCTGGTTTCCAGGGCTTGGGCCACATTGAGGCGGGTGATGCCATTGCGGCGCGCCTGGAGTTCAAGCAGGTCTGGGCGTATCACCTTTTCACGCTCGCGCCAGTCGCTGCGCACTCCCATGGCTCCGCCGTCGGCCTCGATGATTCTTTGCGCCTGGCCTGCCAATTCCCGCAGCCTCCCATGATCGGGACCGCGGAAGCGGACCTGGACGCGGCCGCCGCTGCCCGGACCCAGCAGAAACTTCTTGGCGACGGTGTTGGCGTTGGGGTAGCTATTGTCCAGGTATTTCTGGATGTCGGCAATCAGTCCGTTTATCTTCTTATCGTCATCGACCTGAACGAGGAACTGAACGTACGCCGGGTTCTGCCTTTCCGGCGTGTATACAAGCAAAAAGCGCAGACCGCCGCCCCCGATGAACGACGAAATGTGGGTCACTCCGGGCTGAGCCTGGATGAACCGCTCCACGGCTCTGGCGTACGCCTCCGAATCGCGGAGACCGGTCCCAGCCGGCAGATAGGAATCCACCATGAACTGCGGACGAGTGGCGGGCGGGAAGAAACTCTGGTCCAGAGTGCGGAAGCCGTAAAGTGCCGCGGCGAAGAGCACAAGCGTCGCGGCCAACACCGCCCAGCGGAAGCGAAGTGCCGTAACCAGGAAGCGACGGTAAGTCTGAAAGAGGAAGCCCCGATACGGATTCCTTTCGCCTTCCGTGTCGGCATTCGGCTTGAACATGAGGTAGCCCAGCAGCGGAGTGAACGTGATGGCTGCCACCCAGCTCAGCGCCAGCGAAATGAATATGACCCAAAATAGGGAATTGCAATACTCACCGGTTCGATCCTCCGATAGTCCGATGGCCGCAAAGGCGACCACCGCGATGGAGGTCGCTCCAAATAGCGGCCACTGGTTCTGCGAGATCACATCCCGAATCACGTGGATCTTGTCCTCGCCGGATCCGATTCGAACCTGAATCCCCTCCGTAACGACTATCGCATTGTCGGTGAGCATGCACAGCGCGATGATGAGGGCTCCCAGAGAAATGCGCTCCATCAGGAGGTTACCGTTCAGATACATCACCAGAAACGTCCCCATGATCGTGAGAAACAGAACGCAGCCGATAATCAGCCCTGCCCTGCGGCCCATCGCGAACAGAAGCACGACGAAGACAATGGTGACCGCCTTGCCCAGATTGAAGATGAAGCTGTTCGTGGCTTTGGTGACCGCCGTGGGCTGGAAGTTGATGTCGCCGATCTCGATTCCGATCGGCTGGTCGCGTTTCAGTTCTTCAAGCTTGCGCCGGACGCCGTTGCCCATCGTCACTACGTTGCCGCCCTGCACCGTGGAGATACCGAGGCCTATGGCCGGCTGGCCGTCGTACCGGAGCAAGCGGCGCGGCGGATCTTCGTAACTGCGATCGATTGTCGCGACGTCCTTGAGGAAGAGTTGGCGGCCCGTACTATCCGAGCCAATAACCAGTCCGAGCATGTCCTCGGCTGAACCGAAACCGCCAGTAGGGTCGACGGCGATATGTTCGTCTCCAACGCGAACGCGGCCGCCATCGGCAGCGACGTTCTTCGCCTGTAGCTGGCTGTAGATTTGCTCCTCATTGATGCCAAGCTGCGCCAGCCGTTGCCGGGAAATCTCAAGGAAGACAACCTCCTGCTGTTCGCTAAATAAATCCACCTTCTTGACGTCCTGCACCGACAGCAGTTCGCGGCGCAGGAACTCCACGTAGCGGCGAAGCTCGGGCTGCGTGAACCCCTTACCCGTGATGGCCAGGAAAACGCCGTAAACGTCGCCGAAATCGTCGACCACCAGCGACTTGCCGCGAACCGAGGGTGGCAACTGGGATTGCACGTCGTCGATTTTGCGGCGAAGTTCGTCCCAGACCTGGGGGATTTTGCCTTTGTTGAATCGATCTTGGATGACGGCCGTGCGTGACCACCGATCGTCCGCGTGAGGACTCCGACTCGACTCGTTTGAGTTGGCCGAGTTGCTGGCAAGCGCTTTCGATCGGGTTGGTGACCTCCCTGGCGACCTCCTCAGCGCTGGCCCCCGGGTAAGGCGTGATGATCAGCGCTTCCTTGATCGTGAACTCCGGGTCCTCCAGGCGTCCCAGGTTATGATAGGCCACGAGCCCACCCAGGAGGACAAAAAACATCAACACGAAAACAACCCGGTTCTTGCGAACCGAGAGTTCACCCAGGTTCATCGCTGAACGTCTCCGAGGGCGTCGCCCAGATCCCGAACCTTCATCCCTTCGCTCAGGAACGGTGCTCCTGCCACCACAATGTGGTCGCCCGGTCGCAACCCGTCAACGATTTCGATCTGCCCGCCCGCAGCCGCGCCCATCTTCACCAGGCGGCGTGTGACCATCTGATTTGGCCCAATGACCCACGCCACCTGGTCCCCCGTGTCTTGCTTGTAGACAGCCGAGATCGGAACAAGGATGCGTTTGCCCAGTGCGCTGGGCCGCCGGTAAGTGGCCATAACAGTGGCCGTCATGCCGGGCAACACCGTGATGTTGCGAGGGGCCTTCATAGCGACGCGGACTTGGAATGTCTGCGTCGTCGGGTCCGCTACCTGCGCGACTTCCCTAATGCGTACTGGAAACTGCTGCCCGGGCGCCGTGCTAAACTCCGCGACCAACTGCGCAATGGCCGACGAGCGAATATCGGCGGCCATAGCCGCCTCCGGCACGTCCGCGACGATGTCGATTTCGTCAACGTTCTGGAACGTAACTACGGGCTTGTTCGCGATGATAGTCTGCCCCTCCTCGGCGAACCGCTGGGCGACGACGCCGTCGTACGGCGCGCGCAGTGTGCTGTCCCTGAGTTGGAGGCTCGCCTCTGCCAGCCGGCCCTCGAGCGTACTAACCTGGGCCTCCTGGGCGTCGATATCTTCCTTGCGGGCAATGCTTCCCTTCTCTACCGACTGGAGGGCTGCCTTTTGATCTTCCTGGGCGACGCGGTAGGCGGTTTCAGACAACTCGTATTCCGCGCGTGAGACAGCATTCGACTTGACTAGCCTCGCGTAGCGATCAAACTCTGTCTTGGCGTTCGCAAGCTTCGCCTCGGCCGCCCTTAACTGCGCTTCCCGCCGCACTCGTTCCTCCGGCCTTTCCCCAAGCTGGAGGGCGCTCAGCATAGCCCGAGCCTGGTCGACTTGGCCTTGTACGGACTTGAGCCGGGCTTGAAATTCGTCCTGCCGGAGCTGGGCGATCATCTCGCCTTTGGCGACTTTCTGTCCTTCCCTGACCGGCAGTTTGACCAGCAAACCGGGCACCTGAAATGCAAGCTGGACACTTTTGGAGGCTTCGACCTTTCCCGGAAAGGTGCGTACAAGAGGCTGATTCCCGGATGCCACGACCATCGTTTTGACGGGACGGGCCGCCTCGGAACGAGTCTGGTTCTGCCGTGAGCACGCGGTGATGAGACAGATTATTGACAAGGCGACAAGCAGCCGCAACGCTCTCAGCCTCTGATCTGGCACACCTCGAGTAAGAGATGCGCGCATCGCTGCGTCCACTGGATATTACTCCTTCACGGCCGCCGGTAAGCACCGTGGATTTTTATCTCGCGGTGCCGATCCCGATCATTGTTGGGGATGCACTGTGGTTTTGATTCGCCCTCCGTGGCTCTGATTCAATATATTGTCGCCCGAGCTCAGTAACGCGATTCCCTTTTTCTCCACCTGTCCCGGGAGATATGGCATCTTACACTCACAGGAGGTGCCTCTTGAGGGAGAACTCTTCAACAGCGTCCGCCAAGCTATTCTACGGACGAGGGTGGGTCGTGCTCCTGCGGGGGCTGACCGCGGTCGCCTTCGGGGTGCTCGCGTTCGCGTGGCCCGGAGTGACGCTTGCCAGGTTGGTGCTGTTATTCGGGCTTTACGCCCTGGTGCACGGTATTCTCTCGGTGGCAGCCGCGATCGGCAATCGCGGTCAGCACGGCTGCGTGTTGATGGCGATCGAGGGTATCCTCGGACTCTGGGCCGGCGTCTTGACCCTGCGCACTTCGTTACCTGCACCGATGGCGTTCGTCTTCCTCGTTTGGCTCTGGGCGATAGCAACCGGCATCCTGAGAATCGCCGAGGCTATCCGTCTCCGGAAAGACATTCCAGGTGACATTTGGCTGGCCCTTAGCGGCGTGGTGACGGTACTCTTCGGCTTGATGCTCGTGTCACGGTTCTTTGTCGGCGTAATCGGGCTAGCTCTGCTGATCGCCGCATTTGCGCTGATCTGCGGCGTGTTTGAGATCCTGCTGGGCTGGGAACTGCGAGCAGTGCGGCCTGGTGGCGCCTAGCCGTTGCGCGAAACAGCGCCACTTGTCTACCCCGTCCTCGAACTCGCCCTCTATCACTCACTTGGCAAGCGGCCCGAACCGGAGTCCACCCACGATTTCTTCTGACGAGCCCCGCGGACCATTGGAGGCTACCTTCCAATATCTTCGGAGATCCGGCCTGCCGATCCCGCATCACTATAGATGGGGAGTTGCAACGACTCCAAGGAGGTAACCGTGTCGACAGAGACCTCTTTTCTGGGAACCGCTGGGTTTTTCCGACGAAACTGGTGGGTCCTGCTTTTGCGCGGCCTCGTGGCGATCGTCCTCGGCATACTGGTTTTCACAAGGCCCGCCTGGACCTTGGCCGCTGTGATGTTGGCGTTTGGCGTATATGCGCTCGTCGAAGGAACCTCGGATCTGTTTGCGGCGATCATTGGTTGGCGTCATCGCGACGATCGCTGGTTGCTTCTGCTGGAGGCATTTATCGGGATCGGCATTGGCGTCGTCACACTTCGCACTCCCGGGATCACCGCCATAGTGGTGGTCTTCTTTATTGCGGCCTGGGCCTTGGCGACCGGAGTCCTGAGGATCGTCGAAGGCTTGCGCCTGCGGCGGGAGATACCGGGCGAAATCTGGCTGGCACTCGGCGGAGTCTTCTCGGTGATTTTCGCACTACTAGTGATGACGCGCCCGCTGGCCGGTGCTCTCGCATTGATCCGCGTGATCGGCGCATACGCGCTCATTCTGGGTACGACTGAGGTCCTGCTGGCTTTCAGAGTCCGCGGCGCACGGTATGTTGGCCGGCCCGGAATCTCGGAGCCTTCGTATAGGCGAGTGGCGTGACGCGACAGCGTCTCTCTGGGAAATGAACGGGACTCTCGGCCGGAGCCGGCGCCGCGCACCCAGCTTGGAAAAGGAGTACTCATCGTGGACCACAGTAATAAAACACAGGCGGAACCGCGGCAGCGTGACCGCCGGCGCTTTCTCACAATTTTGGCGGCCGCAGGTGTCGGAGGACTGGTCGGCGAAGGCTTAGCTCCACGTTTGGCCTATGCCGCCACGCTGACAAAAACACAGCGAGACGAAATGACCCCAGGGGAGATTATCGCGCTCATGAAGCAGGGTAACGAGCGCTTTCGCAAAGGCGACAGGCTCACGCGCGACTACATCGCGGAGCAGAATGCCGCAGCCAAGGGCCAGTACCCCGCCGCCATCATTCTCAGTTGTATCGACTCGCGTGCACCGGCCGAGGTCATCATGGATCTCGGCATTGGCGACGTGTTCAACTCCCGTGTCGCGGGCAATATCTCGAACGACGACATCCTTGGCAGCATGGAGTTCGCGTGCAAGGCGGCTGGAGCGAAGGTCGTCCTGGTAATGGGACATACCTCGTGCGGTGCGATCAAAGGAGCTATCGACGGGGTCAAGTTGGGTAATCTCACGGGGTTGCTTGCGAAGATATATCCGGCAGTCGAGGCGACTACTTTTCAGGGCGATCGTTCGTCGAAGAACCCGGCTTTCGTCGACGCTGTGGCAAGAAAGAACGTGGAGTTGACGATGATTTCGATTCGGGCAAACAGCGCGATACTTTGCAATCTGGAATCCGCGAGGGCGATAAAGATTGCAGGAGCTGTATACGACCTGAACACAGCAAGAGTGGACTTTCTCATCTGAAGTAACAGGAACGGTACGCAAGATATCCCCATTAGTACGATGCAAGAAGTGGGGCTCGAGACGCATTAAGTTTAAATGGGCGCCGTGGCACAAAATGGTGCAAACGAGTTTGTACAACCGTACGTTTGAGGGACCCGATCGCTGGGAGCGGGCCGCAACTGCTGCGGCCACAACGATTGAAGGCTCCTCTGCACTTTGGCAGACTGATTGCAAATTTTACCAGGGGAGGGCCGGTCTATGAAAAAGTCACTATGTGCCGCAGCCCTGTGCTTGGGGCTATTGGCTGAAACCGCTTTACCCGTGATCGCTGCTACTTCCAGGAACAATACTCAATCAAAGAACAGGCGTAGGAGTGGAAGACGTAGGCGAGCCAGAAGCGTGGGCGTTGGTGCGGCGGGCGGCGCCGCAACAGGCGCCATCCTCGGCCGCGGTCGGGGTGCCGCTGCCGGCGCAGTGGTTGGGGGCACCGCCGGGGCGCTCGTACCGACGAGGCGCCGCAGATGAAAGGCAGATGAAAGAATGACGCGGCTCCGAATGTTGAAGTGGCCTGGCGCGCGGCATCCCTTCTGCTAGAGCCTGTCGCGCTCCAGCCCACCAGAGATCGTAGCGACCCGAAGTATTTTCCCTTTGTCGATCCGCTCCCGCTGTGTTGACGCGCGGACCGGGCACATCGGTAACAAATCCTATTAAATACCCACAAATTTCCTCGACGGGGCAATTTCTTAAGCCCTCTTTCCAGCTTGCTGCATCGAGGGGAAAGAGATTCGCATTCTTAGAGGTATACAAATGTGCGTTCGTCCGGACCGCGGCTCTTGCTTGCATGATCGCGAGCATGCGGCGGAACTTCAAGATCGGGATCCACTTTGATTGTGACGGCCTCAATCCGCCGCACCGATTGCTGCCAGAAGCCGGAAGATCCTCAGTTTGAAGGCAAGCTCTGTGGAAGAAGGTCGACAAACTTTGGAGCAAAGGCAGGACCAGGAGCCGGGGCGGCAGTTGGCGCCCCCGCAATCCCCGCCTCCACCCCGAAAGAAACAAAGGGCGCTGGTGTGGATTCTGCTCGCTCTCGCTGTCGCGTCGTACTTCCTCGTGCAACGTCATGAAGGCACCCGCACGCGGTCACAGGCTTCGCGACTTATGACTCCGGGAGCAACGCCAGTAGCCACAGCCACCGCGAAGAAAGGCAACATTGGAGTTTACCTTGAGGCCATCGGTACGGTAACGCCCGTCCACACCGCGTCCATTACCTCTCAGGTCAACGGGCTCGTGATCGCCGTGCATTACACCGAGGGACAGATCGTACACAAAGGCGATCCGTTGATCGATATCGATCCGCGCCCCTTCCAGGCGCAGGTCCTGCAAGCGCAAGGAATTCTCGAGCGCGATATTAATGTGCTGGCCCAGGCGAAGATGGACCTGGAACGTTTCCGCGCGGCATGGGCGCGCAACGCGATTCCCAAACAGCAGCTCGACGACCAGGAGAAATTGGTCCTGCAGGATGAGGCCCAGGTGAAGAGCGATCAGGGGAATCTGCAGTTTCTCCAGGTGCAGCTCGGCTGGAGCCATATCACCGCGCCGTTCACCGGGCGCGTTGGCCTGCGCCTGGTCGACCCCGGCAACGTGGTGGTACTCACCGCCGCAAACCAGGTGAACATTACCACCAGCCTCGTGGTGATCACCGAAATCCAGCCGATCACCGTAGTTTTCACACTTGCCGAGGACAACCTGTCCGAAGTGCGAGCTCAGATGCGCCGCGGAGCTTCTTTGCCGGTTTATGCCTTCGACCGCGCGCTGGAGACGAAGATCGCCACTGGCGTCCTGACGGCGATTGATAACCAGATCGATACCACCACAGGAACAGTCAAGCTCCGGGCGACATTTGACAATGCAGACGACGCGCTGTTCCCGAATCAATTCGTCAACGCCAGGCTCCTGGTGAAGACCTTGAGAGGCGTCACGACAATCCCCTCCCACGCGATCCAGCACAATGCACAGGCAACTTTCGTATACGTGATCCGGGATGGAGAGGCGCGCATACAAAACGTCAAGACCGGTGCCACCGATGCCGGCATGACGGTGGTGGAAGGGATCCGTGCTGGAACTGTCGTGGCCACCAGCAATTTTGACAAACTGCAGAACGGCGTGCCCGTCACTCCAGTGACTAAGCC
>WNFJ01656265.1_pt1 | contig 20349 bp, 18 predicted proteins | sample 5400461 | NCBI WGS metagenome assembly WNFJ01 (sample SAMN13153349, study PRJNA577476) | soil metagenome | isolation source: 115 cm saprolite on Douglas fir-dominated hillslope | place: USA:California | collected 2013-09-17
GCGGGGGTGCGAGTGAGAAGCGATATTGTGTGCGGCAAGTTATGTTCCATCATGTTCCTCCATTCGTAGACAGCGATTTTCCGGAGACTCTGATTGTATCTGTTCCGCGCGGCATGCGTCAGCGGCCAAGCGACTTTGGGGATCAAGGGGTAGCCATGTGCAAATTTTCCGATTTGCCACCATCAAATACAGATGGAGAATGGTTTACATCCGGGGCATCTTGAGTCACGCTGATTACGACGAGAAGGAGTGGCAAAGATGATGATTGGAGTACCCGAAAAATACGCGCTCGACGTTAGCTCGCCGACACCGATCACATCCGAGGAGCAACATGAGCAATACCTATCCGTCATGGACAAATTGGCGAGTAAAGACAGTCCAACGAGGGAAGAAGTGAAGTATGCCGAAGTCTTGATGACCCTAATCGAGGCGTACGAAGAACAGCGTCACTCAGTTCCCGATGCTTCTCCCGTCGAAGTCCTTCGCACGTTGATGGAAGCGAATGAACTCCGCCAGAAAGATCTGGTGCCCATCTTTGGCTCTGAAAGCATCGTATCCGAAGTCCTGCATAAGAAGCGCGCCCTCAACAAGAACCACATCGAGAAATTGAGCAAACGGTTTCATGTTTCTCCAGCAGTGTTTTTCTAGGTTGCAGCGCTCTACCCTACCTTGGAAGTTGAGAAGTTTCTCGCGGGACAATCAACTAGATTTTTCGTTGGGAAGCAGCGGCCACCCGCCTGGCGGGCGGCAACGGCATAAACTGTCAGGACTGCTCGGGTTCCAGCGCACTTTGCTATCGGCAGGATGCAAACACTTTGACAGACATCGAGCCAGCTCTTAAACTGATCCTATGGAAGTAAAACTTTCCCCCGAGGTACAGGCGAAAGTGGACCGGGCCGCTGCCGAGAACAAGAGCGGCTCAGAGGAATACGTCAAGCAGCTTGTGGAACACTACGTCGACCATGACGCATGGTTCCGCCAGCAGGTGACGAGAGGCTTGGAGCAGCTCGACCGAGGGGAATTCCTGACTCACGAAGAAGTCGGCGCCCGTATCGATCAAATGTTTCGCAAGTAAATGCAGCTTCACTGGTCACCCGCCGCCGCTGAGGACCTTTTCCGAATTATCGAATACATCCGGCAAGAAAATCCGGCTGCCGCTCAACGCATTGCCAAGGCAATCTACGACAGTGCTGGTTCGTTGAAGTCCTTTCCAAGCAAGGGTAGAACGGGTCGCGTGGAAGGGACCCGTGAACTTCCGTTGCCACCGCTTCCCTTCGTGGTGGTTTACCGAGTCCTCAAAGATTTGGTGGAAATCGCAAACGTCGTACACGGCGCACAGAAATGGCCGCCAGAGGAATGAAGTTGAGAATCGAGAAGAGATCGCGGTACAAGTCGGATACGCGGATGGCGCAACTCTCAGGACGCTACTGCGGCGTCACCTGGGGCAGGGGATGAGGAAATCAAGAGAAACGCCGCCTGATTCGCAGATTGTCGGCCGGGGCCGCGAATGAATAGGCAAAAAGGGCTGTGCTAGACTTTCACGGTGATGGCCAAGCCCTTAAATGTCGTTGAGCTGGAATGCTCCGCCTGTGACAAGAAATACGACGCTTCGATTGAACAACATCTATGTACGTGCGGAAAGCCTCTCTTGGCACGGTACGATCTGCGGCGGGCTGCCGCCACGCTTACGCTGGAGAACCTGAAGACCCGGCCGCGCACCCTTTGGCGTTATGCGGAAGTCTTGCCCAACGATCCGGCGGTTTCGCTTGGCGAAGGCATGACGGCGATGGTGCATGCGGAACGCTTGGGCGCGTCAATCGTTTGTGGCGTTTGTGGGCAGGGGGGCCGTCGTGGGCAGGGGGGCTTGCAGCGCTTGTACATTAAGGATGAAGGGTTGAACCCGACCGGCTCGTTCAAGGCTCGCGGGATGACCACGGCCGTCTCCCGCGCGAAGCAGCTCGGGGCAGAGGCACTGGCGGCTCCGACTGCCGGTAACGCCGGCGGCGCGCTTGCAGCGTACGCCGCGGCTGCCGGGCTTCCTGCGGTGATCGTGATGCCTGCGGACACCCCTGTGGCCAATGTGATGGAGTGTCAGGCGTTTGGCGCCAAGGTGGTCAAGCTGAACGGCTTGATTTCCGATTGTGGTAAATACGTCGCGGAGCACAAGGATCGCGAAGGTTGGTACGACGTGTCCACGCTCAAGGAGCCTTACCGCGTCGAGGGCAAAAAAACCATGGGGTACGAATTGTGGGAGCAGTTTGGAGGAAAGCTGCCGGACGTTATTCTGTATCCGACCGGAGGCGGCGTCGGGTTGATTGGCATGTGCAAGGCTTTCGACGAGATGCAGGAGATGGGCTGGATCGGCGCAGAGCGGCCGCGCATGGTGGCGGTGCAGGCCGAAGGGTGCGCGCCAATCGTCCGGGCGTGGGACGCACATCAGAATTCGGCGCAGTTCTTCCAGAACGCCGCGACGGTCGCATCGGGTTTGCGCGTTCCTGGACCGCTGGGCGATCTGATGATTTTGAGCATGCTTCGCCAAACGAAAGGAACCGCCTTGACCGTGACTGACGATGAGATGCTGCAGGCGGGGAGGGAACTCGCTTCTCGCGAAGGGATTTTCGCCGCTCCCGAAGGCGCAGCAACCGTGATCGCAACGAGAAAGCTCGCTGCTTCAGGCTGGATCAAGCCGGAAGATACCGTCGTGCTCTTCAATACCGGCACCGGCTACAAATACGCCGAAGCCTGGCAGCGCGCGCTCCAGTCCGCCGGTGGAGGAGCAGTGTGAGCACGCGCAGACTTTATTACGACGATGCGTTTGAAAAGGAATTCACGGCGCGGGTCTTGTATTGCGAAGTGCTCCCGCCGGATGTGAACTCTGGAATCACGGGAACCGTCTGGAGTCTGATTCTTGATCGCACGGCGTTCTACCCCACGTCCGGCGGCCAGCCGCACGATTTAGGGAAAATTGGCGACGCCAATGTTCTCGACGTCCGCGATGCGGGCGACGAAATCATTCACGTCGTCGACCGGCGTCCAGCAGATCCAGAGGTGAACGGCTGCATCAACTGGCCGCGCCGTTTCGACCACATGCAGCACCACACCGGGCAGCATCTGCTGTCCGCCATGTTTCAGGAACGCTTCGGCCTGCCCACGGTTTCTTTTCACCTCGGGAGCGAAATCTGCACGATCGACTTGCGCGGCCCCGAACCGTCCGAGGAAATTCTCGAAGGCGCTGAGCGTTTCGCAAATCAGGTTGTCTTCGAGGATCGGCCGGTCAACGTGCGCTACGGCACCGCGGACGAATTTGCGCAACTGGGCGTGCGAAAAGAAGTCGACCGGGAGGGCATCCTCCGCGCAATCGAAATTGAGGCCGCCGATTTGCAGCCCTGTGGCGGCACGCACGTCAAGCGCACCGGCCAGATCGGCGTCGTTTTAGTGCGCCGTTGCAGCAAAGTCCGGCAGGATTGGCGCGTCGAATTTGTCTGCGGCCGTCGCGCGGAACGCGTTGCTCGTCATGATTTCCAGGTGCTGCGCCAGACGGCGGAAAAATTGAGCTGCGCTCCTGAAGATCTGCTCTCGGCTGCTTCGCGCGCGGTCGCGGAACGCGACGCGAACTTCAAGAATTTTCGCGGGGTGTTGCAGCGGCTTGCGGAAGCGGAGGCCACTCTTGCGTCGCAGACTGCGCCGCCCGATGGCAACGGTTTCCGTGTCGTCACCCGCGTCTTCGAAGGTGTTCCAGCCGATTACCTGGGTTTCTTTGCCGCGGAATTCGCAAAATCCGAAAGAGGGATTGCGCTCTTGGCCGCGGCGGAGGACGGACACTTGCTCTTTGCCCAGCATCCATCGGCTGGTAAAGATATGGCGGGGCTTCTTAAGCAAGTTTTGGAAAAAATCGGCGGCAAGGGCGGCGGCACGCGCGACTTCGCCCGCGGCCGCTTGAGTGACGGATCGCAGGGCGAGAGAGCCGTTTTTCTCGCCAGAGAATTGTTGTCGGCTTCGTAGGGTCGGAGTTATAAGCTTGGTCGCAAGCGCTGACTGGCGTGCCTTTCTTGAACTCTGGCCGCTGCGCTCGTGTCAGTCATCTTCCAATGAGGTTCCACATGACCGATAGGATCACGCGGCGTGATGCGCTCAAATTCGGAACCACAGCCGCTGCCTCTGCGGCACTTAGCCCGCTTCTTGCACGCTCGATGGAGACCAGAGCCATGGAACCAGACCAACCGCTGGCAAGCATTCCCGAGAATATGCAGGCGACCTCCGCTTCGGAATCGGAGATCTGCTTCCTGTCCGCACGGCAAATGGCGGATCTCATCCGTCAGAGAAAGCTCTCGGCGCGTGAAGTGATGCAGGCGCACTTGAAACAGATCGAGAGGGTGAATCCCAAGGTCAATGCAATTGTCACGCTGGTTCCGGAAGAGCAGTTGATGGCGGAGGCTCTTTTCGCGGACGAGGCAACCGCAAAAGGCAATTTCAAAGGGCCGCTGCACGGGCTGCCCGTTGGCGTGAAGGATTTGCATCCGACAAAGGGCATTCGCACTACTTTTGGTTCGCCCCTTCACAAAGACGACGTACCCAATTTTGATTGCCTCGTCGTGGAACGCGAGAAAAATGCCGGAGCCATTGTCATCGGTAAGACCAACGTGCCGGAATGGGGCCTGGGCTCACAAACATTCAATCCAGTTTTCGGGCCAACTCTCAATCCTTACGATTTGACTAAAACTTGTGGAGGGAGCACCGGCGGAGGCTCGGTAGCACTGGCTTGTGGCATGGTGCCGCTGGCCGACGGCAGCGACATGGGAGGCTCCCTGCGAAATCCGCCCAATTTCTGCAACGTGGTTGGCCTGCGAACTTCCCCTGGACGCGTTCCCAATCCTCCAAACACACTCGGGTGGTCCACTCTGAGTGTCGCTGGCCCGGTAGCTCGCAGCGTCAGCGACTGCGCCTTTTTCCTGAGCGTCCTCGCCGGCTTCGACCGCCGCTCTCCCATTTCCATTGATCAATCTGGAAGCCAGTTTTCCCAGTCTTTGGCAGGCCGGAGTTTCAAGGGCGTCCGTGTCGCCATGTTCAAGGATATGGGCCTGCCTTGGGAAGCGGAGGTGAAGCACGCCGTGCAAGCGCAGCGCAAAGTATTCGAGAGCCTTGGATGCATCATAGAGGAAGCCGAACCGGATTTTACCGATGCCAACGAATGTTTTGTAGCGTGGCGTCACTGGTCGATAGAGGGAGGATTCGGCGATATCCTCGAAGCGCATTCCGCCAAGCTGAATGAGTACGTCCACTGGCACGTAGAAGAAGGGCGTAAGCTCACCGGACCTTATTTGTCGCGAGTGGAAGCCAAACGCACAGCGCTCTACCAGCGAATGCGCGAGTTCATGGAAAAGTACGAGTATTTTATTCTGCCCGTGAACCAGGTCCTGCCGTTTGACGTGAAGACGCACTACCCGGTGGAAATCGCCGGCGTGAAGATGGAAAACTACATCGCCTGGATGAAATCGGCTTATTACATCTCCGTCGTGGGGAACCCGGCAATCTCGGTCCCTTGCGCTTTCTCGGAAAGCGGGCTGCCCATCGGAATTCAGATTGTCGGCAGGCACAACGACGATTGGGGAGTCTTGCAGATGGCGTATGCCTTCGAGCAGGCTACGAACGTCGGAAAACGGCGCCCGGCCATTGTTTAGCCGGCAGGGGCGAGGGCAGGTCTCGCATTAGAAAAGCCGCGTTCTAACGGCGCGAACTATCGCGCGCGGCGCGAATCTTTTGCAGGCCTCCGAGTGCCTCGACATTAGCGGGTTCCATGAGGAGGCAAGCTTCAAATTCTTTCTGTGCGTCGGTCAGGCGTCCCTTCAATAGATAAATGCGGCCCAGGGAAACGTGAGCTTGCGGATTGAAGGATTCGAACGAAAGAACGTGACGCCAGGCATCTTCGGCTTTGCCGGAAACGTTTTGGCGGTTGTAAATTTCGCCAAGCCCGGACCAAGCATCGAAAGTGGGCGCAGTTCCGGCTGAGGCGATAAATTGTTCTTCTGCTTCGGGCAAGCGCCCCGCGTCCAAATAAAGCCGACCGAGCGCGTTTCGCGCGTCGAGATCCGTAGGATTAATCTCAATCGCGCGAAGAAACTCGGCTTCCGCGTCAACATTCTTGCCCTCGGCGATATAGACACGAGCCAGATGAACATGAGGGGTCGCAAACTGGGGCTTGAGCTTGATCGCCTGGTCCAAATAGGTGATGGCTTCTTCGTATTTTTTCCCTTCGAGCCGGGCGAAGCCGAGGTTCGCAAGCACCTCTACAGCGTCAGGCCGGTAGGACAAAGCGAGTTGCCATTGACGCTCTGCCTCGGCGTGGTCGCCCTCAGACCACCGTATCTGTCCGAGATCGTTAAGCATGTACGGTGAATCGGGCCGCACTTTAAGGGTGCTCACTATGAGAGCGCGGTCGTCTTTCCAATCCCGATTGCGCGCGACGATTTCACCTGCTGCGAGCAAAGCAACGACGAGCGCCGCGGTTCCCAGGGCCCAGCGCAGCCTACGATACCGACTCTCGATCGTGCGGCAACACCACCAAATGACTCCTGCAAGCAACCAGGAAAGTCCCACGGAAGGAAGATACATATAGCGTTCGGCAAAGACGGTGGCCGCCATCCAGCGGGCATTCAGAGCCGGTGCAATCGTGAGACACATCCAGAACAGAGCAAACGTGTAGAGCCTGGAGCGTTTCCACAGCAGAACAAACGCAGCGCAGACAGCGGTCAATACGCCGAGCCCAAGCAATACTTGAGGATCCGTGAACGATACACTCTTCCGAAAGGGATAAAAGGCGACGAGCGGAACCGGCCACAAGAGCTTTTCTCCGTACTGCGCAATCAACGCCAGCGCGCTGAAAAGCACCTCACGCAAACTGATATCTGTGTGGAGACGCGCCGGCGAAAGCCTTCCGACGGAAATGGCTCGTACCCCCAGATAGATCACCTGGGTAATCCAAAACCAACCATAACGGGACACTTTTTTCGTCCAGCTCGTTTCAAGGCGATCCGCACGGTAGAAATGCTCGTATGCGGTCACGAGAACGGGAAACGTCATCGCCGTTTCCTTGGAGAACAATGCGAGGGCGAAGCTGGCCAGCATTCCGGCCCGAACCCTGATCATGAGCCGCGGTTCGTCCGATTCTTGACGCAGAAAAAGCCAGAAGGCCAAAAGGTAGAAAATCGTGACATCAACGTCGGAGATTCCGTCGATCCAAGCCACAGGCTCGGTGTGAATGGGGTGGAGCGCGAAAACCGTCGCCGCGATTAGCCCCAACCACTCACTCGAGAAGAGTTCAGCGGAAACAAGGAAGACGAGCCAAACCACAACGCAGTTCAGCAATACGCTTATGAGATGAAACCCGTATGGAGAGAGGCCGAAGAGTTTGTAGCAAAGCAAGAAACCGAAGTTAACGATTGGGCGGTAGAAATTTGGCGCCGCCTGTTTTCCCTGTTGCGCAAGCAGCGAGCTGCCGAAGATTTTCCCGATGTGCGTGAAGCTGTGAACGTAAGGATTCCGCTCAATTTGCGAATGGTCGTCGTACACGAACCCGTTCACCAGCGCATTTGCGTACAGCGAGAAACTCAGCAACAAAAGACAGCCGAGCAGCAAGCCTCGCTTCTCTGGGGCAATCCTGTCCGACACGGCCATTGGAGAACTCCATTTTATTTGCCAGAATTACCACGCTATAGCCAGGACTCTGACGGGTCAAGGCTCGTGGCGTCCCTCGATGCCTTCAGCATTAAGGGCATCGACAAGAGCCAAGGCATCGTCTGAAGCTTCTCAGCGGGAACTGCATCGTGCCTGGAAAACGGCCATCAATGATGTGCCCATCCATTTTTGCGGAATCGGTTCACAGCGGGAAAGAAATCCGAGCATGGCGTTGATGGCGGGGCTTCGCGAGTCGAACCCGGCGGAGATGATCTTCTCCTGGTCGTGGTTCCCCATGAGCCATAGCTTCCTAAGCATCAACGGCTCCAATCCGTGACCTCGAGAGTGCTGCGTATCGCGGCCTCTCGCAACATCCCAATCGAATACCGTCGCACGTGCCCTGCAGCTCTGTCATACGCCGAATAAGCCCACTGACCCGCTGGAACATTGACAACCAGGTTCCCGTTCGGCGCAAGGTGAAGCATCAGCGCTTTGAGAAAGGCATCTTCATCCGCTATGTGCTCAAGGACGTCAAACAGAAAGATCAAATCGAATCGTTCTCGAAGCGCCTCATCCTTTTGGCAGATGTCGTAACAGCACACCTTGCTGATGCGGCTTATGTTTTGCTTCAAGGCATACTCATTCAGGTCGAATCCCGTGACCTCTCGCCCATACGCCTCCTCGATCTGCCGCTGGAACAGGCCATGACCACACCCAATCTCCGCCATCTCCCGGGCGCCAGGAATCAAGCCACCCGCCAAGCGTTGGTATACCTCAAATCGCCGCCGTATCCAGAAATGATCAAGGGCAGCGATCTGAAACCAACGGTCCGCCATGCTGACGCCCGCCGGAGGCGACAAATATTCTATGTTTCGCACGGATGAGGTCTCACACGCATTGTTCGCCGGGAGCATGGTCGAAGTCTTCATCTTTGCGCGGTAATCCTGTGTGGAGAGTTTCGTGTAAAGCGCCGGGCCTAGGAACGCTCGACGCGCACCGGCGCCCAATCACTTTCTTCGTGACGGCCTAATCCGCGTGTGAGATCGCCCGGCGGACCAGACTTGCATCTCAAGACTCGGCTGACCACGTACAGCGGACGGGCTTTGGACTCTTCGTAGATTCTTCCCACGTATTCGCCGATCACCCCAAGGAAGAACAGCAGCACGCCCGAAAGAAAAGTAATGAGCAAAAGCAACGCTGTGAAACCTTGCGGCGACCGATGGAGAACCAGCTTTGCAAATACCGCATAGATTCCGAAAAGGGAAGAAATCGAAACAGCCGCCGCTCCCAACAGTGCCGCGGCGCGAATGGGCACGATAGAGAACGCAAAAATTCCGTCGGCAGCGAGTTTCAAGAGGCGCAGGAATCCGTACTTGCTCGCCCCCGAATGGCGCTCGGACCGCCCCACCGGTACTCCGGTTTGGCGGAAACCCACCCAGCTCCGCATTCCTCGCAGGTAGCGGTGATGCTCCGGCATTCGTCGAAGCTGCTCGACCACGCGTCGCGACATGAGTCCGAAGTCCCCGGAGTCCAGTGGTAAATGGGTGTCCGAAAGGGTGGCCATCAGCCGGTAGAAAAGATAATAAGAGAGGCGCAGCGTCCAGGCTTCCTTGCGTCCAACGCGCTGTGCGTACACAACGTCGAAGCCTTCGAGAAAACGCTCTACAAACTGGGGAATGGCTTCCGGCGCATCTTGCAAGTCGCCGTCCATAACGACGGTAGCGTCTCCGGTGACGTGATCGAGCGCAGCGGTGAGGGCCGCCTGGTGGCCGAAATTCCGCGAAAGCGACACCACGACAATACGCGGCTCTCTCTCTGCCGCTGCTTCAACGATGGCCATCGTGCGATCGGTGCTGCCGTCATCAACCAGGACAAGCTCATGGGGCCCGCCGGCGAGGCCGTCTAACACCCCCAGCGTCCGGCGCAAAAGCTCAGAAAGGACCGTCTCTTCGTTATGGAGCGCGATCGCTACCGAAAGTCGGAACTTGCCGTTCATCGTTTGGCCCTAGCTTTGCAATAGACCATGTTCCAGAGGGTTATGCCTAGCACCTTTAGCGGATATGGCTCGAAAACGACAATATCGAGGTGTTCTTCGAAGAGAGCACGCCAGTCAGCGAGCGGCCTCGGATACTTGCCGCGATCCCAATCGGCCATATATTGCGCGACCGAGTGGTCTCCCGGCGACACCAGTTCGAGAAGATGGATGTGGCCGTCTTCGGCCAGCCACGACTGCAGCCTGGCGAGAATCTTGCTCGTTGACGGCGTATCGACGTGATGGAGAAAGCTATTGACCAAAATGAAGTCGAAGCCTCCGCCGGCCGCATCGTCATAAGTGGTTACATCCGCGACGACGAAGCGGCGAGTATGCTTGCGCCTCGCGTGGTCCACGTAGCCTCTGTTGATTTCGATTCCCAGGTAATCGGCGTGCGCGAACAGATGCGTGTTCGTACCCGGACCGCAGCCCACATCGAGCACGCGCCGTGAACGGCTAATGTCGTTGTGCGCCAGAACTGGCGTCAGCTTGGCCGAGGCGAACGGGGCCTGCCACAGGCGGTATACCATCGTCCGTTCGAGTAGATACTCCAGGACGTTCATGAACGCGAGTGTACCTCAAGTTCTGCGGAGCGCTGCAATTGGCGGGGATTTCTATTCAATGGTGTGTGCAGGGTGGCACTCGATGGACCTGGGTGCCCGGCCAGGCGAAGAAAGGAAAGGGTGGAGCAAGCTTCGACCTTACAATAGCCGCCGAGCAGAAAAGCTGGGGCGGCCAGGTGGTGGTGCGAACTCAGGCGCGGGAGTGCAGGGAGCGGCCCTGCATGGCTGAGGGGATGTTGTAACCGGCGAGATCGAGGAGCGTCGGCGAGATGTCCAGGAGATGCGCGCCTTCGAGTTCGCCGCGCACCTTGAGGGCGGGCGCGTAAAGGATGAACGTGCCGAACTGCGCGTGATTGCAGGCATCGGGGCCGGTATCGTTCTCTTCGACATGCAGGAAGTGGACGATTAGATCAGGAGCGACGTTGCGCACGCGGCGATAGATCTGCTCGGGCTTGAAGACGAGGGAGTTGAGCGGGCGACCTTGCGGATCGCTGAGGGATTCGAGGCGCTGCTTGATGTCGTCGCGGAAGGATTCGTACTGCTTGGCGGGAATGATGCCGCGAGGCTCGCGGCCCTCGACGTTGAAGAACACGCGGGCGTAATAGCCGCCTTCGCTCCACACTTTGGTCTTCGCCCAGTTGACCTTGACCTTGGAGAAGGGCGTGATCTCTTTGGGCATGTCGTCCAGCACAAGGAGACCTTCGCGGGCGAGCCACTCGTTGACCGCAAAGCCGCCGTCAAGGCGCTGTGCGCCGTGGTCGGAGACGACGAGGACGACGGCCTTGCCTTCGAGCATGTCGAGCACCGCGCCGATCTGTTCATCAAGCCAGAGGTAATAGTCGGGGATGACGGATTCGTAGGGATTCTCTGGCTTGTAGTGAATGTGCTTCGGATCAAAGGAATCCCAGAAGCCATGGTGCACGCGGTCGAGACCGATATCCACATAGTGAAAGTAGTCCCACTCTTTTTCCGCAAGCAGCCAGCGCACCACTTTCCAGTGTTTGCGGCTCATTTCGAATATCTGCTCGCGGAGCCAGGCTTTGTCATCGGTGCGGAAGCCCGGTACATCCACGGCGTAGTCGCCCACGAGGGAGCGGATCTCGTTGCCAATCTCGGCGGGATAGGTGAACTGGTTCTTCGCGGGGTCAGGCGTGAGGAAACAGCCGATGCGAATGCCTTGGATGGGGCGCGGAGGGTAACCCGGAGGAAGCCCCATGACGATGGAGTGCTTGTCGTGGCTGGCGAGGTGATCCCAGATGGCCGGCTCGGTGATGGAACGGGAATCCACGAAGCTGAGGCCACCGTAGGTGCGGTTGGCGCGATTGCGAAAGCCGTAGACGCCGAGCGAGCCGGGGTCCTGGCTGGTGGCCATGCACATCCACGCGGGGACGGTGATCGGCGGGATGACGCTCTCGAGGCGTCCCCACGTGCCCATGCTCATCAAGCGGTGGAGATTCTTGAGGCGCTGGTCGCCGAAGACAATTTCCGGCGCGGCGCAGTCGAGACCCAGAACGCAGATTTTCGGATGTGAATTGCCAGCCATGTCGATCCTGACCTCACTTCGGCTCTAGGAGACTCTTGCGCTGAGAGAAGGGTTGCCCTAAGAGCTGCGTTTTGCCCAGTAGATTCCAGAATGTCGTTGCATAATGGGCCGCTGGACTCGTTGACCACCCAGCGGGCATGTATTATAAGCATACGGATGTCATTCGCGACCAAGTTTGCATGAGAAGATATCGGCAAGAAGGGAGCCCAAAGCGGATCCCATGATTCCCAATCGCCCGCATGGCGGCAAACTGATCAACTGTGTACTCGAAGGGGAGGCGCGCGAGGAATGGCTGGAGCGTGTCGCGCAGTTTCCCCGGGTGCGGTTGAACGCGCGTCAACTCTCAGACGTGGAGATGATAGCCGTCGGCGCATTTTCTCCGCTGGAAGGGTTCATGGGGAGCCGGGACTACGAAAGCGTCCTGCGCGAAGAACGGCTGGCCAGAGGAGATGTGTGGACGATTCCGGTGACCCTGGCGGTGACGGAGGAGTCGAAGCAGACAATCGGCAGCGCGGAAGCCGTGGCCCTCACGGACGCGGAGGCCCGCGTGGTCGCGGTTCTCGATCTGGAAGAGATTTTCCGATATGACCGCGAACGGGAAGCGCAAAGCGTGCTGGGGACGACGAAACTGGCGTACGTTACCTGAAGAGTGCAGGCCAATACTGCCTGGCCGGGCCGATCCACCTACTGGAGCGGCGCCAGGATAAAACTTATGAGAATTACCGACTGGATCCAGAGGAGACGCGCTACCTGTTCGGCCAGCACGGATGGAAGACAATCGTGGCGTTCCAGACGCGTAATCCTGTCCACCGCGCACACGAATACATTTTGAAGTGCGCCATGGAAACCGTGGACGGACTGCTGCTGCATCCGCTGGTGGGGGACACGCAGGACGGAGATGTGCCCGCCGAAGTGCGAATCCAATGTTACCTGGCGCTATTGGGCAGTTCGCTGCCAGCGGCGCGCACCGTTTTCAGCGTGTATCCCGCGGCGATGCGCTACGCCGGGCCGCGCGAGGCCATCTTCCACGCCATCGCGCGGAAGAATTACGGCTGCACGCACTTCATAGTCGGACGCGACCATGCGGGAGTCGGCAACTTTTACGGACCCTTTGACGCGCAGAAAAAATTCTTCACCTTCGAACCGGACGAACTTGGCATTACACCGCTCTGCTTTGATGCCACATTCTATTGCAAGCTGTGCGGGCAAGTCTCTTCGGAAAAGACTTGCGCGCACGGGCCGGAGCACCGGCTGGTTCTGAGCGGCACGAAAGTGCGAGAACTGCTGCGCAACGGCGAGGAACTGCCCCTTGAATTCACGCGTTCCGAAGTGGCCGCAATCCTAGAGAAAGCCTACCGGGAAAAATGACGCGAACAAAAAAGGGCTTCACGGTGTGGTTCACGGGCTTGCCCTCGGCGGGCAAGTCTACGCTGGCGGAACTGCTGTCGCACGAATTGCGGGAACGCGGGCATGGCGTCGAAGTGCTGGATGGGGACGTGGTGCGGCGGCATCTATGCAAAGGGCTGGGATTCAGCAAAGAGGACCGCGACGAGAATGTACGACGGATCGGTTTTGTGTGTGGTTTGTTGACGAGGCATGGCGCAGCGGCGATCGCCGCTGCGATTTCGCCTTATCGCGCTATCCGCGACGAAGTGCGGGCGTCAGTCGGTAATTTCGTCGAGGTGTATGTGAAGGCCACAGTGGAAACGTGCATCCAGCGCGACGTTAAGGGCCTCTATAAAAAGGCGCTGGCCGGCGAAATCAAGGGCTTCACCGGCGTAGACGATCCTTATGAGCCCCCTTTGAAACCCGAACTGACCATTGAGACCGAGACGGAGAGCCCGCAGGAGTCGGTGGCCCGCATTCTGCGAGGGCTTGAGGAATCGGGCTATGTTGAGCCTTTACCTGTGGCCGGTTACACGCCCGAGGAAGAAGCGCGTATCCGCGAGCGACTTGTACGCCTTGGATATCTGGAGTCGTGACCCTTCCGAGCTTATGTCAAGTATAAGTATCCTAGGTCGCTTGACCAGAGTCTTGAAGGGCGCTGCGAAGGGAGCTTCGAGGGGAGCCACAACCGGAGCTGGGCCCTTTGCGCCAATGACGACTATCAGAGAAAGGCAAGGCGCACGCCGAGGACCAGCACGACAGCAGCGATGATTCCTTCGGAAACCAGCCGGGGCAATCGACCATGCAGATGGCTCGCCAACCAAATCGCCGGCACGGAACCCACCAGAAGCGCTGCAACCACGCGCACGTCCACGTCGCCTTCCCCGGCATGGATCAAGCCCGTCGCCGCGCTCAAAATAGTTCCGAAGAAGATGCTCGTGCCCACCAGGCGACCCGAATCCGGCCGGTACAGAAGGTAGAGCATCGGTATCAGTGCCGCTCCCGCACCGATCGAAGTGAGCATAACGCTGAAGCTGACGGCGAATCCTGCTGCGAAAGCGAGCGAGCGCTCGTGACGCTTCACGAAACTCATCATGCGCTCGGTGATGGCATGCCCGGAGGTTTTGGGAAAGAGCCGCGCGGCCATCAGTGCAAACACGGCCAGCAGCGCCACTCCAATGGACCGCTGCAGAAAAGCGCTCTGCATTTGAGGGGATCGCACGCGCAAGCCTTCGAGCAGGGAAAAGCTTAGTAGCAAGCCCGTCGCCGCGCCCGGCAGTACCGTTTTCAGAATGTGGAAATCAATCAGCCCTCTCCTGTAGAAACTGATGCTCGCGACGATCTTCGTGGCGAAAGCGAATGCCAGGCTGGTTCCCACGGCTTTCGATGGTGCAAGCCCTCCCACGAGAATAAGAAGGGGCGTCAGGACTGACCCGCTGCCGATTCCCGTCAACCCAAGCAGCAATCCCACACCCAGCCCGATGGTTGTGATCAGCAGGAGGCTCAATGCGACTTTCCCCCGTGACCGGGCGCCGCCGCGCCACGATCCGCGTTCTGTCCTGACGGCTCGAAGATGCTGCGGCCTTTCATCGTATCTGGCGTCGCGATCCCGAACTCAGCAAGTATCGTCGGGGCGATATCCGTCAGAGCCGGGTGTTCCGCGTGGATCTTGTGATTGCTCAAGACCACCCCAGGAACTTTCGTGAAATCAATACAGTGGTCTCCGCTCCAGGGTTGGGTGTTGTCCTCCATCACGTTCGCTGAGATGCCGCCCAGCACGCTGTCCCAGCCGACGCGATACCCGCGGTTGTACCCGACGATGAGGTCCGGCGCCTGTGACGCGGACGGCCCCGAGTAGACCTCGGCAGCACGGTCCACGCGCGTCACCACTTGTTGCTGGCCGTTCGGCTCGCGCACGGCCAGGAGCCGCTCCGCAATCTCTCTCTGGAGCGCTTCGGCCTCGGCTCCCGGATTCACAATTCCGTTTTTTTCACGTCCGCGCAGATTCAAGTACAGCCCGTTAAGACCCAGCCCGTAGGCACGCGTCCGCGACCAGTCTGCGTCGCGGAAGATGTCGCGGCCTTGCGAAGACGCTCCTGCGCGCAACACCAGATAGCCGTTCTCCAAAAGCCAAGCGTTCAGGTTGAAGGATCGGCGGAACGGCGCGAAGCCATGGTCGGAGACCACGAGAACGGTAGTTTTTTCGTCCGCCGCACGGAGCGCCTCACCCAAGATGCCGTCCATCTCGCAGTAGTAGTCTTCGAGCACCCGTCCGTGCTTCGCTGCGAGTTCCGGATCGAAGGAGGGAGACTTCGGATCCGTCGCCCGCCAGAACATGTGCCCGTTTAGATCGAGGCTCGAGAAGTAGAAGAAAAGCAGCCCGTTGCGGAATTGCGCCAGTTCATGCTCGAAGAGGCGCCGCTGTTCCTCGAACACGATGCGCGCTTGCACCAGGTACTCGTCGTCGCTCAGCAAACCGCTAGTTAGGGCTTTGGTGTCTTCCGCGATTCCCTGCGTATAGAAGTAGCCGAGCTCGCGCGAGAGCTCAGGCGCATATTTTCCGGGAGTGGAAAGCGGCAAAGCCGGATTCGAAGGGTCGATGTTGATCGGAGTCACGTAGAGCTCGAACTGGGGCCGAACTTGCTTCAGATAGAAGCGACAGATCCCGGTGATGCTTTCCAGGCCGGGGATGAACTTGAACGTCAGGGGTACCCAAGGGCTCCATTCGTGCTCGCGAAGAATGAACTGGTGGTCCTGGATGGAGAATCGCGCGACAGACTCGGAAGGATCGCGATCAACGGAAAATGGAATGGTCAGTTCGGGGTTTTCCTTCCGAAGCGTATTGATGGGTCCGTGGAGGCGCGCTTCAATGCGGTCACCCGCAACCTGAACTGGGTAAATAACGCCGCCATTCACCGGCCCCAGGGAGAAAATCGGGTCATCCGTGTGGAAGGAGAATGTGCCGTACCCGCCGAGCAGATCTGGTGTGCCCATACCCGCGAATGTCTTGCCTCTGCTGGAGACGGGCGGAAAATTCGAAGGTAGACGGAAAACGGTCAGGGGAATCCCCCGCTCGTCCAGGTATTGCCAGAATGCTTTGCCATGTCGCAATAGCAACACCTCTCCCTCGGAGAGGGGAATTATCCAGCTCCCCAGCCGCAGGTTGTGCTTGGCCGGCTTAACCTGGGAAGTCGAGAAGTAGGGGGTCAGGGTGGCGGGATCGCGATGGATAAAATCGAAGATGCCGTGACTCCCCGGGTTCATGCCAGTAATCAGATTGGCCCAGGCGACCGGGCTCTGCGGGGGAATGCTCGTCTGCAGAGGGAGAAATCCGCCGCGCGCGGCGAGGGCGGCAAAGTTGGGCATTTTCCCCTGATCCATAAAACGCTGCAAAAGCTGCGGATCCATACCGTCGATACCCAAAATGAGGAGCTTCTTTTTTTGTTGGGGAGACTCCGCGTGGTACTTGCGCGCCAGCGATAGACCCAGAAGGGTGCCGAGTAATCCGGTGACACCAATTGCAACCATCCAAATGTAGAGTCGTTTCATCTTCTTCAGCGCTGATGCGGTGGACACTCGAGACGGGGTAGAGGGCTAGGTAAAGGCAGAATTTCCGTGAGTCCCTCTACTTTTGAGTTCCCCTGTCTGGGGTGCGGCCAGTTTAACGGAGTGCCCAATCGAAGCCTTTCAACTTCCGTGCCGGGTCTGGTGACAAACCCCGAAGGTTGGTGTTATACCATTTCCATTAGAGCGATGCAGATGATATTCCTAGTCCGCAGACGGATCTGCAGCACATCGAGACTCGTCCTGCCCTTGATCTTCGTGGTTTTTCTTTCGAGAGCGCTCGCTCAAATTCCTTCCACTTCGACGGATCGGACCTTGAAGGAAGCGCAACAGGCTTTCGAGCGGGGCGATTTCGCCGATGCGGTTCGCGGCTTCGAGCAGGTGCGGCGTGCAGCCCCGGAAAGAAAGGAGGCATGGCATAGCCTCGTGCTCTGTTATTTGCGCTTAGGAGAAAGATCCCACGCTCTGGAGTTGGCGCGCGAGGCCGTCTCGCGGTGGCCCGACGACGGGGAGACTCGTCATGTGAACGGGTTCGCGTACTTTCAGAATGGTCAGATGGAACCGGCCATTCAGGAACTTTTGCAAGCCACCCGGCTCATGCCGAACCGCTACGAACCACAATTGGATCTAGCCCTTGCCTATCTAAGTACGAAACAATATTTTGCCGCCAGCGAATCGCTGGAAGTCGTGGTCCGGCTCAAACCGGAACTGCCTCTGCAGCACATCCTGCTCGGTCGCGCTTACCTGAATACAAATCGCACGATTCCTGCCATCCGTGAATTCAACAACGCTCTTTCCATCGATCCTAGATTTCCCCTCGGGCACTACCATCTTGGCTACGCCTACGAGAGCCTGGGACGGAATTCGGAAGCAATCGCGGAATTCCGGAAAGAACTGGCGCTGCACCGGGACAATGCCGAAGTTTATTACCGGATGGGACGCGCCCTGTTGGACTCCGGCCAAACACAGGAGGCCTCTGTCCAGCTTCGTCAATCCGTGCGATTGGCCCCTGAGAATGCCGATGCCCAGTACACTCTGGGGAAAGCTCTTCTTGAACTCGGGCGGCCGCTTGAATCTATCGAGACGTTAAAAAAGGCGGCGGCGCTAAACGCAGACAACCCGAGTCCGTTTTTTCTTCTGGCGCGCGCGTATGGCAAGGTGCAAAACCATGCGGAAGCCGCGAAGGCGTTGCAGCAGTTCGCGGAACTCAAGAAACGGCAGGGAGAGACGGGTGGCATGGCGTACCGGCCCAATTAGAATGCGTTTCGTTCCCTCTGCGCGTCCGCGATCCATTTCAGTGTGTTTGCTGCTTACTTCTGTTCTGTTGTTTCCTGCCGTCGGCGTCCAAAGGGAGCCGTCTTCGACGCCGGCGTTTATGGATGTGACCCGGGCCTCGGGGATCGATTTTCACCTGACCTGCGGTAGCGCCAAGAAGCTCTACATCATGGAATCGATGTGCGGCGGCGTCGCCTTTATCGACTACGACAACGATGGCTGGCCGGATATTTATCTGGTGAACGGCTCTACCCTCGAGGACATGCAGACGGGAAAGAGTCCCGCGAGCAAGCTCTACCACAACAACCATGACGGCACATTTACCGACGTCACGGAGAAGGCTGGCCTGGCGCACCGCAGCTGGTGCTTTGGGGCGGCGGTGGGGGATTACGACAACGATGGCTGGGACGACCTCTATATTACGTGCCTCACCGGCTCCTTCCTTTATAAGAACAATGGTGACGGAACATTTCGCGACGTGACGGCCCAGGCCGGTGTTGGAAATCCAGGGCGCTGGGGCACGAGTGCCGCTTTCGGCGACTACGACCGCGACGGGTTTCTGGACCTCTACGTTACGAATTACGTGGATCTCGATCTGAACAATCTTCCGAAATTCGGCAGCTCTCCGTTTTGCCAGTACCGCGGCATCCCGGTTTCCTGCGGCCCACGTGGCCTCGCAGGATCGCGCGACCGCCTCTACCACAATAACGGCGACGGCACTTTCGCGGACGTTACCGAGAAGATGAACATCGACGCCAATTCCTACTACGGTCTCGGGGTTATTTGGTGTGACTACGACGGCGATGGATGGCCTGACATTTATGTGGCGAACGATTCTTCACCGAGTCTGCTCTATCACAACAATGAGGGCAAATCGTTCACGGAAGTTGCGGTAACGGCCGGTGTGGCGTTCAGCGAAGACGGCCGCGAACAGGCGGGAATGGGTGTGGATTTCGGCGACTACGATAACGACGGTCTTCCAGACCTGGTCAAAACGAATTTCTCTGACGACGCGAACAATCTCTATCACAATAACGGGGACGGCACGTTCGACGATCGGGCGGGCGCGGCAGGCTTCGGCGCGGTCAGTGTTCCGTTTCTTGGGTTTGGTGTCCGTTTCCTGGACTACGACAACGACGGCTGGAAAGACATTCTTGTCGCCAATGGGCATGTAAATCCGCAAGTGGACGAGCATGCCTTCGGGATCACGTATAAGCAGCGAGCACTGCTATTCCATAACCTTAAAGATGGGCGGTTTGAGGAGGTTGGTCTGCGAGCAGGTCCCGCCCTCGGGCAGCGCCGGGTCAGCCGAGGTTTGGCCGTCGCCGACATTAATAATGATGGTGCGCTCGCGGTTCTCATTTCCAACCTCGACGGGTCCCCCACGCTGCTGCGCAACGTGTCGAAGCCGCGCGGCCATTGGATCAACCTGAAGTTGATTGGAACGCGATCGAACCGCGACGGCTACGGCGCGACGGCTACGGCGCCCGGGTCGAAATTGTTGCCCGGGGCATGAAACAAGTCGATGAGGTACGCACCAATAGCAGCTACCTGTCCGCGAGTGATGCTCGGCTGCACTTCGGCCTTGGATCGGCGACGAGCGTCGATCAAGTCGAGATTCGATGGCCCTCCGGACTGGTGGAAAAGCTGGCGAGCTTGCGTGTGGACCGGGAAACGGTAATTCGGGAGGGGACGGGGGAGGTTACGCCCGTCCAGCCCGGGCGATAGGATCGCTTTCGTTCGAATTAGTGTTTCGCTCGTTTTTGAGCTGTACGAACGTACGAACTGTGTTTGACCGGACTATCCATAATTGCGGATATCCATAATTGCAGATATCCATTATTTGGATGAGCCTGACGTAACATTCCACTGAGCTAAATAAAATAAAAAACTTATTGACAAGGGAGCTTTAGTGAGAGATATAGATGCGCAATGGGGTGAAGAGTTGCCTATATCGACCGAAAAGTCGGTTTGTGTTTGTTCTCGCCAGGGTGTATTTCACCACGTTAATCGGGGGGTGACGCATGAATTCTGTTAATTCTTGTTTTGCGAGCGCGGCGAAGTGTTTTCGTGGCGCGTTTGCGTGCAGTTTTTTTATGTCGTTGCTACTTTTTGCATTTGTGGCAATGCCGGCGCATGCGCAAAGTCAGAACGGCATTTTTACTGGAACGGTTACGGATCCTCAAGGCGCGGCCGTGGGTGGCGCTGACGTGGCTATCACGAACGTCGGCACGAACAGTACGGGCAGCGCGAAGACGAATGGGGAAGGTTTATTCCGGATCCCAGAATTGCCCGTTGGAAACTATAAAATTACC
>WNFJ01046419.1_pt1 | contig 20344 bp, 20 predicted proteins | sample 5400461 | NCBI WGS metagenome assembly WNFJ01 (sample SAMN13153349, study PRJNA577476) | soil metagenome | isolation source: 115 cm saprolite on Douglas fir-dominated hillslope | place: USA:California | collected 2013-09-17
TGAGCTGCGCAAGCGCCGCACTACCTGATATATAATCGCAGCCAAGGAGAAACCAAGATGCGTTGTCCTGATTGCGACTCCGTCGATCGCCGGCAGTTTTTGAAGACTGCCGCGCTCGGGACTGCCGGCGCGGCTGTGGCCGCGGCTGTTCCCAAGAAGCTGACCGGATCGTCCGAAACCCTGGTGACCACGTTCTACACCAGCCTTTCCCCGGAACAGCGAACAAAAATCGTGTTCCCATTCGACCACCCCCTGCGGTCGAAAGTGGATAACAACTGGTACATTGTGCCGCAGAAGGTTGGCAAGTTCTACACCGCCGATCAGCAGGCCATGATCGAAGAAATTTTCCGCGGGCTGCATAATCCGGATTTCGTCGAAAAGGTGCTGGCCCATATGAAGGAGGACTCGAAGGGCGTTGGCCTGCCCGACTACACGGTCGCCTTGTTTGGCGAGCCGGGGGCCGCCATTGCACGGCGCGCTGCGACGGCGATTCGGTGGAAGGCGCGGCTTTCGGCGGACCCATCTTCTATGGGCACCAGGCTGGCCCTACGTTTGAAGAAAAGCCCGATCATCCGAACAATGTGTACTGGTTTCAGGCCAAGCGCGCGAACGAGGTGTTCCAGGCGCTGAGCGGGAAACAGCGCGAGCAGGCGCTGCTGGGCGATCCGCGGGCCGAGAAGGCGACGGAGACGATCGCGCTGAAGAAGAAGAGCGAGCTCGCTGGTCTTCCGGTCGGCGATATGACTCGCGATCAGAAGCACCTGGTTGAAAAAGTGCTCGCCGATCTGCTGATGCCGTTCCGCAAGAAGGATACCGATGAGGCGATGCGGTATATCAAGGGAGCGGGCGGGGTGGATAGCCTGTACATGTCCTTCTACAAGAACCTGGATATCGGTAGCGATGGAGTATGGGATGTGTGGCAGTTGGAAAGTCCGAATATGGTGTGGTATTTCCGCGGCGCGCCGCATGTGCATACCTGGGTGAATATTCGGAAGGCGTAAGAAGCGTTGAAGGTACGGGATGCGGTGAAGCTGGTGGAGTCGAAAGGATGGCGACTCGCTAGAACAAGAGGTAGCCACCGGCAGTACCATCACATCACCCGAGCCGGAACGGTGACCATCGCCGGTCATCCGAGTCAGGATCTGTCTCAGGATATGATTCGGAGTATCCTGAAACAAGCAGGACTGACTTGGGAGGACGTTCCAAAATGAAAAGATACGCGGTCGTGATTGAAAAGACCGATAACGGCTACGGAGCCCACGTGCCGGATCTACCAGGCTGCATTGCGGCTGCGAACACACTTGCAGAAACTGAGCTACTGATCCGCGATGCGATGGAATTGCATCTCGAAGGTATGCGCGAACACGGAGATACTATCCCGGAGCCGACGACCGTTGCTCAGTATGTCGAGGTCCCAGCGGCCTGATCCAGCCCGTTATACGCTCAGATGCGCACGCACCATTTCGTCGGTCAGTTCGCCGATCGGACCGGCGGCGACACGCCGGCCTTTGTCGAGAATGCAGAACTCGCTCGCCACGCGCCGGGCGAATGGCAGTTTCTGCTCGACCAGCAGCACGGTAAGCCCCTCTTCCTGGTTCAGCTTCAAAACGATGTCGCCGATTTCGTGGACGATGTTCGGCTGAATCCCTTCAGTCGGCTCGTCAAGAATCAGCAGCTTCGGTTCGAGCACGAGGGCGCGGCCGATCGCGAGCTGTTGCTGCTGCCCACCCGAAAGATCGCCGCCGCGCCGGTTCAGCATCTGCTTCAGCACGGGAAACAGGTCGAAGATACGGGGTGGAATGGTACGGGCGCCGTTCCTGCGGATACCCAGCCCGACACGCAGATTTTCCTCCACCGTCAGATGCGAAAAAATCTCGCGGCCCTGTGGCACGTAACCGATGCCACGCCGGGCCCGCTGCTCGGCGGGGCACTTGACCAAATCGCTCCCGTCGAATGTGATCTCACCGGAGCTCGACGGTTGCAGACCCATGATGCATTTGAGAAGCGTTGTCTTACCCATGCCATTGCGGCCCATCAGGCACATGCGCGAGCCAGCCCGAATGGCAAGATCCACATCCCACAACGTGTGGCTACCGCCGTAGAACTGATTGAGGCCTTTGACCGCCAGCATGGTCACACTCCAAGATACACTTCGATGACGCGAGGGTCGCGCTGCACTTTGTCCATATCCCCCTCCGCAATGACTTGTCCTTCGTGCAACACCGTGACGCGGCGCGCAATCGAGCGAACGAACGACATGTCATGCTCCACGACCACGACCGAATGCTCGCCTGCCAGCGACTGCAGGAGCTCGGCCGTGCGCTCGATCTCGTGCGGCGTCATTCCGGCGACCGGCTCGTCGACCAGAAGCAATTCCGGGTTCTGCATCAGCAGCATGCCGATTTCGAGCCACTGCTTCTGGCCGTGCGCGAGTATTCTTCCCAGTGCCCCGCGCAGCGCGGAGAGGCCGATGATGTCCAGGACCTCGTCGATTCTCTTCTGTTGCGTGGCCGTGATACGGGCACGCAGCGTTTTCAGGAATGACCGGGCGCCGGCCAAGGCCAGTTCGAGGTTCTCGATCACCGTCAATTGCTCGAACACGGTCGGCTTCTGAAACTTCCGCCCGATTCCGACTGCCACGATTTCCGGTTCGGACAATTTGAGCAGATTGATGTCTCGGCCAAACCACGCCGTTCCCGAATCCGGGCGCGTCTTGCCGGTGATCACGTCCATCATGGTGGTCTTGCCCGCGCCGTTGGGGCCGATGATGCAGAGCATCTCCCCCGGATCGACGTACAGCGAGAGCTTGTTAAGCGCCTTAAAGCCGTCGAAGCTGACGGTCACATCCTCAAGATAAAGCCTCTTGTCGCGAACGCTCATTTGTCTTCGCTCCTCGCCTGCACAAGGCCAATCATCCCGCGCGGCAGAAACAGCGTCACGATCACGAACAAGGCGCCGAGCGCGTATAGCCATACTTCAGGAAACGCGCCCGTGAGATAGGTTTTCGCGTAATTCACCAGCACCGCGCCGGCAATCGCGCCGTAGAGCGTACCCCGCCCTCCGACAGCGACCCAGATGACCGCTTCGATCGAATTGATCGGCGCAAACTCGCCCGGGTTAATGATCCCGACTTGCGGCGCATACAGCGCGCCGGCGATGCCGGCTACGGAGGCTGAAAACACGAAGAGCCACAGCTTGAAAGATTCGACAGGATAGCCGAGGAAGCGGATCCTGCCCTCGGCATCTCGGATGGCGCTGAGCACCCGCCCGGCTCGCGATTCGACAATTACGCGGCAAGCCATGTAACTGAGTGCGAGCGCGGCGGCGGTGATAAGCAGCAGCACGACGCGAGTGCGGTCGGAATGCAGATCGAAGCCCAGGATGTCCTTGAAATCGGTGAAGCCGTTGTTGCCGCCGAATCCCATATCGTTGCGGAAGAACGCGAGCATCAAGGCGTAGGTGAGCGCCTGCGTGATGATCGAAAAGTATACGCCGGTGACGCGCGATCGAAATGCAAACCATCCGAACACCAGCGCGAGCAACGCCGGCGCCAGCACAACCATGGCGAGCGCGAATGGGAAGTGGTTGAAGCCGTACCAGAACCAGGGCAGAGCCTTCCAGTTCAGAAACACCATGAAGTCGGGTAACACGGGATCGCCGTACACGCCTCTGGGACCGATCTGCCGCATCAGATACATGCCCATGGCGTAGCCGCCAAGCGAAAAAAAAGCCGCGTGCCCCAGGCTCAGGATCCCGCAGTATCCCCAGATCAGGTCGACCGCCAGCGCCAGCATCCCGTAACACAGGTACTTGCCGATGAGCGTGATCCCAAAGGGCGAGAGGTGCAGCGCGGATGACGAGGGCACAACCTGGTTAAGCACGGGTACCGCGATAGCGACCACAGTGAGCACTGCCAGAAACCAAGCGCCGCCTCGATCGCCGTTCCCGCGACGAAACACGTCTACTTATCCTCCGCCGCGCGGCCGGCTTGCGGGAAGAGTCCGCGAGGCCGGGCCTGAATGAAAAGAATCAGCGCGACGAGGACGAAAATTTTCGACAGCACGGCCCCGGCGTAGGGCTCCAGCAGCTTGTTGACAATCCCCATCGACATCCCGCCGATGAGCGACCCCCAAAGATTTCCAACGCCGCCAAAAACAACCACCATGAACGAATCGATGATGTAGGACTGCCCCAGATTCGGACCGACGTTGGTCAGCTGGCTCAGCGCGACACCCGCCACACCCGCGATGCCCGATCCGAGCCCGAACGTCATCGCATCGACCCACTCAGTGCGAATACCCATCGCCTTGGCCATGGCCCGATTCTGCGAGACGGCGCGGATGTCGAGACCGATCCGGGTGCGTCTCAACACCAGCAGGATAAGGGCGAAGACAATCAGCGTGAAGATTACGATGTAGAGGCGGTTGTAGGTGATCGCGAGCGCGCCGTTCAGCCGCAGCGAGCCGCTCATCCAGTCGGGTGTCACCACCGACCGATTGAGCGCCGAAAAAATCGACCGGACGGATTGCTGCAAGATGAGGCTTACACCGAACGTGGCGAGCAGCGTCTCCAGGGGTCTGCCGTAAAGAAATCGAATGATCGTGCGCTCCATCAGGACGCCCGTCAGTCCCGCAACGATAAACGCCGCTGGAATCGCCGCCAGGATCGAGATCCCGATGTGTCCGGGCATGGCCATCTGGACGGCGTAGGTGGTGTACGCGCCCAGCATCATCAACTCGCCGTGAGCCATGTTGATGACACCCATCACGCCAAACGTAATCGCCAGTCCGATGGCGATCAGAACCAGCACCGACCCCAGGCTCAGGCCAAAAAACAACGTCTCGATGCCCGCATAGAAGTTGCGCCAACGGTCGATAATTTGCACCGCCGCGCCGGCGGCCTGCCGCACCTTCTCATCGCTTTCGACAAAGTCGCCGCCCGGAGATTTGTCGAGCAAGAGCGCCAGCCTGTTGCGCACATCCTGGCTGACACTTTGGCGAAGCGTGGCGATCGCTGCCAGACGCGCGCCGCTGTCCGAACCGTCGAGCGTCGCGAGCGCCAGGCCCGTGGCGATTTCCTTCCTGACGCTGGCGTTAGTTTCCACGCCGATTCGCTCGCGCAGCAGCGCCACCGTCGCCTCGTCGAGCGACCGCAACATGTCTTGCACCGCCTCCAGCCGCACGGCCACATCCGGGCTCGACAACCCGAAGTGCGCGACGGTGGTCCTCAACATGCGCCTCAGAGCATTGTTCGTCCCGATCTTGGTCAGGTTATCCGCCGGCGTGGTTCCGGCCTCCTTCAGCGAGAGTGGATCGATCAGATTGAGGGGATCCCCCTCGGCGGACTTAACGATAAAAATCTTCTGATCGTTGTTGCGGAAATAAAGCCGGTCTTCGAGCAGCGCCGTGAGGACTGCGCGAACGCCTGGATGACCGCTATGGCTCAGCCGTTCGGCAATACTCGCCTTATCGGAATATGTCGCCTCCCGCAGTTCGCCGAGAGTCGACAGGAAACGCAAGTCATTTGGAGATTGGGCGTTTACAGGCGCCACGCCCCAAAGGGTGAGCAGCAGAATGACCAGCCGCTGCCCGCCCGACGGGAGTTGTGTCATTACTTATAGTTTTGTCCTGAACACGTCTTGGTCACCTTATTATAGTTCCCGCACTTCAGCGTCACCCAATCCGCTTCGATGTCTTTGCTGCCCGGCAGGTAGTCGGACCAGGCATCGCCCGGCACGGCGCCCGCGGATTTCCAAACCACGTTAAACTGGCCGTCCGCTTTCACCTCGCCGATATAGACGGGTTTAGTGATGTGATGATTCGGCAATACCTTGGCGATGCTGCCGGTTAGGTTCGGCGTCTGAAGACCGGGCAGCGCCGTGAGCACCTTCTCCACCTCGGTTGTTTTAGCCTTCTGCACTGCCTTCACCCACAAATTGAAGCCGATGTAGGTCGCCTCCATCGGGTCATTGGTTGTCCGCTTCGGGTTCTTGATAAAAGCGTGCCACTGCTCGATGAACGCTTTATTGGCCGGCGTGTTGATGCTTTGAAAATAGTTCCAGGCCGCCAGATGGCCGACCAGCGGTTTGGTATCGACTCCCGACAGTTCTTCCTCGCCCACCGAGAAAGCAACCACCGGAATATCCTCCGCCGAAATCTTCTGATTGCCGAGCTCTTTGTAGAACGGCACGTTGGCGTCGCCGTTGATGGTCGACACGACCGCTGTCTTCTTGCCGGCCGAGCCGAACTTCTTGATGGCCGCCACGCGGGTCTGCCAGTCGGAGTAGCCGAAGGGCGTATAGTTGATCGAGATATCCGCCGCCTTCACACCCTTCGCCAGCAGGTAAGCTTCAAGGATCTTGTTGGTGGTGCGTGGGTAGACGTAATCCGTCCCTTCAAGCACCCACCGCTTCACGGCGACTTCCTTCATCAGGTAATCCACCGCGGGAATGGCCTGCTGGTTTGGCGCAGCGCCGGTATAGATGACGTTCTTAGACGACTCCTCTCCTTCATACTGGACGGGGTAGAAGAGCAGGCCGTTGTCCTTTTCGAAAACCGGCAGCACCGATTTTCTGGACACGGACGTCCAGCATCCGAACACCACGGCGACTTTGTCCTTTTCGAGCAGTTGCGACGCCTTCTCGGCGAAGAGCGGCCAGTTGGACGCCGGATCGACCACAACCGCCTCAAGCTTCTTGCCCAGCAACCCGCCCTTCTTGTTCTGCGCGTCAATCATCATCAGGACCGTGTCCTTCAGCGTAGTTTCGCTAATGGCCATGGTGCCTGAAAGCGAATGCAGCACGCCCACCTTGATGGTCTGGGCCGCTGCGACGCTCGAGAATACGATCCCGGCGATCGCCAGCCAAGGGGTCATCAACATTGATTTACGTTTCATAATTTATCTCCTTGATTACATCTGGAGTTGGAGGCCGAGTCCAATCTGCCAGAAATTGGGGTTCTGTCTGTTAAATCGTGTGTCCTTGTAGAACGACATCACACGCGCCTTGAATTGCTTAATGACGTAGTTCACGTTCACTTCGGTGGTTTTCTGGTGATAGCTCGGAGTCGCCCCATGGGTAAACTCCGCCTTGGCATACTTGCCGAGGATCTCGAACTTGCCGATCCCGACCGCTTTCGGAAACAGGTAGCTCGCAAGCCCATAGGCTCCTTGGCTCTTGGCATAAGCCGCGTCGTACCCGCCCAGCCTGTTGTAGTTGGAATATTCGGCTTCGATCGAAACCACGCCGGCATTGGGCAGCTTCTTCTCCATGAGGAAATCAATGGTCGATGCGGTGTGGCCGGATTGAATCTGAGTCGCGCCGCCGATCGCCAGCAGATTCTTATCGCCATAGTAGGTGCCGTTCAGGTAGTAGCCTTCCTCCGAATCCCAGAAATCGATCTGGACGCGCGCGGCCCCCAGGATCTTGGGCTTCCCGGTCGCGGTCCTGCCATCGAACGCGCCAACCGAGACTTTCACTTTCTTGGCGAAGTCGCCCCAATAGACCACGCCATTGTCGCGGCCCTGAAAGACAAACGGATATCCGTCCTGGATGCCGTCCGTGTACACTGCCCACTCATGCGCGTAGTAAGGACCGTAAAGATTCGCGCGATCGCTCGGAGGCAGGAAACGGCCAGCCCAGATGTTGAAATGTGGAGAAAACTCGAAACGCGCCACCGCGTCCAGTATGCCGATCTTATTGGTACCGCCGTCGTATTCGGTATTGAACATCAATTTGATCTTGTCAGTGACAGGTCCGTCGATATAGATACGGGCGCTGTCGAGCAGGAACCGGTCGGTCGAGCTGCCGCCGTCCGGTTGAGTGTGCGTGAAGCTGGTTCGCACTCCGGCGCCAATCGTAACCGGACCGAGCGTGGTCTGCGCCCGTAACGGCGGAGCCGATTCCAGGAACCCCGTCAGCAAAAGCAATGCGGGGGCGCATTGTCGCGTCATGAACACCCGTCTATTACGGGCACATCGTCTATACATGAGTGAAACCTCTCCTCTGGGCGCACGAAGCGCCTGGCGTAATTTTGTTCGTGTTGCCAAATCAGAACGCGAGCCCACATCCGCGCACGCGCACCAGACGAGCATTGTCTGAGCGAAAGCAGGTGAGGTCGCGATTCTTGACAGTGCTGCCCGCTGGCGAAAACCGGGGCCAGCGTAGCGAAGAGTCGAGGCCGCTGGACACAACTGCGGTACGTCTCTGAGTACCGCACCTTTAAGTTATCTGAAGAAGTTAACACATTGACTGACAGGTGTCTAATAGCTATTTCTGATCGGGCGCCCAAAATATTTGGATGCTCGATGCTATCCGCGCATTGATGCGTACGGCACAGCTACAATGAAATCTTCAGATGAAGATCGCGCTCGGCCAGATCAATACCACCGTAGGCGACCTTGGCGGTAACGCCGATCGCATGGCTGCGTTCGCTCGCCGGGCCGGCGCCTTGCACGCCGATTTGATCGCCTTTCCCGAGCTGTCGATTACGGGGTATCCACCGCGGGACCTCGTGGAAAAGGAGAGCTTTCTCGAACGCTCGGAATGCGAGCTGCAGCGCCTTGCGCGGGAAACCGCCGATCTGCCGATTGCTCTGATTTGCGGATACGTCGGCCGGTCGCGCGAGCGCGCCGGCAAGCGCGCCACCAATAGCGCGGCTATTCTGCAGCGAGGCAAAATCCTTTTCCGGCAGACCAAGATGCTGCTCCCCACCTACGATGTATTCGACGAAGCCCGCTACTTCCTGCCCGGCGATGCCTCGCATCTGACCACTCTCGATGGCCGCAATATCGCGCTGACGATTTGCGAGGACGCCTGGAATGACAAGCAGTACTGGGAGCGCCCTCTGTATCAGCGCGATCCGGTGGCAGAGCTGGCCCAGGCGGGAGCTGAAATTCTGATCAGCATCAACGCGTCGCCATATCATATGGGCAAGCGAGCCCTGCGGCGGGAGGTTTTCGCGGCGGCGGCGCGGCATCATCGGATGCCGGTCGTCTATGTGAACCAGGCCGGCGGGAACGATTCCCTCGTGTTCGACGGCAGCAGCTTTGCCATGAATGCAAATGGCCACGTGACGGCTTCGGCAGCTTCCTTCGCGGAAGACCTTGTCCTCTGGGACAGCCAAACATCGGCCGGGGACCAGCATGAAAATCTGAGCGATGAGTGCGAAGCGGCGTACGAAGCCCTGGTGACCGGCACGCGCGATTACATCCGCAAGTGCGGATTCGCAAAGGTGCTGATTGGACTGAGTGGAGGGATTGATTCCTCTTTGACCGCAGTGATCGCCGTGGACGCAGTGGGTCCGGAGAACGTGGTTGGCGTGAGCATGCCGGGTCCGTTCTCGTCTCCAGGCAGCATCTCCGACGCTCGGGCGCTGGCGACAAATCTTGGGCTGCGGTTTGAACTGGCGCCGATCTCGGCGGAGTACGACTCCTTCCTCAACGTGCTCGATCCAATTTTCGCCGGAGCGCCGCGCGATGTCACCGAAGAGAATCTGCAAGCCAGGCTGCGCGGAGTAACCCTGATGGCGTTGTCGAATAAGTGGGGCGCGATGGTGTTGACCACGGGCAACAAGAGCGAGCTCGCGGTCGGGTATTGCACGCTGTATGGCGACATGTGCGGTGGCCTGGCGGTGATCAGCGATGTTCCGAAGACGCTCGTCTATGAGCTCTCCCGCGTGGCCAACCGCCGTCACACCGGCGCGATTCCAGAGAGTGTTTTCGAGAAGCCCCCTTCCGCCGAGTTGCGGCCGGATCAGAAAGATACCGATTCGCTGCCGGACTACGATGTGCTCGACCCCATCCTTCGCGCTTACATCGAGGAGAACCAATCGCCAAGGCGTATCGCAGAGGAGCAGAAGCTCCCCCTCGACCTGGTGCGCAACATCATCACCAAGGTCGATCGCAATGAGTATAAGCGCCAGCAGGCGGCCCCCGGCCTGAAGGTCACCACCAAGGCGTTCGGCATCGGGCGCCGCTTTCCCATCGCACAAAGGTACACCGAATGAAATCGATTTCACTGATTCTGCTGCTGTCCATGGCGGCGCTGCTGGTGTCCCAACCGGCGCCGCGCGAGCAGGTGGGACCTTTGCCGTCGGGCGGATTCCTGCTCAATAGCGGATGGCGGCTTGCGCCAGCAGGCCATCAGGTCCCGGTGGGCACGCTGCCGATGTCGTCCGCGCTCTCGCCGGATGGCAAATTCCTGCTGGTGCTGAACGGCGGCTACAATCCGCCGTCGATCAGCATGCTGGATGTCGCTTCCGAAAAAGAAGTGGGACGCACGCCCGTGGCTGATGGATGGCTGGGCCTCACCTTTTCGCCGAAAGGCGATTTCGTCTATGTGGGGGGCGGCTCGCGCGCTTCGGTGCTGGAGTTCAAGTACGCAAATGGCGCGCTCACGCCGGCGCGCATCTTTCCGATCGTGCCGGAGGCGAAGCGCACAGTGCGGGATTTTATTGGGGACGTAGCGATCTCTCCGGATGGGCGGCTCATCTACGCCGCGGACTTGTTCCAGGATTCGGTGGTGGTGATCAATCCGCAATCGGGCATGGTGATCGAGCGATTCAAGACCGGACGGCGCCCCTATCGCATTCTTTTCCATCCGGATGGCAAATCATTCTTCGTCACAAGCTGGGCGGATGGAACGCTCGGCCACTACCAGGCGGATAACGGAACGCTGCTCGATACCGTGCGTCTGGCGCCGCATCCGACCGATATCGTGTGGCGCGCCGGCGCCATGGAACCAGTGGAAGGCGAAGCGCCGATTGTGGCCCGCCTGTTCGTTTCCACGGCCAACACGAACAACGTCTATTCTATCGGCGTTACGGCGAGCAAGAGTCTGCGCGTACTGGAATCGATCAACGTGGCCATGACGCCTCGGCATCCGCTGGGCATGACGCCAAGCGCGCTGGCTCTCAGCGCGGATGCGAAACAACTATACGTGGTCTGTTCCGACGCGAACGCCGTGGCCGTGGTGGATATTTCGCAAGACCGCGCCGATGTGCGCGGATTCATTCCCACGGGCTGGTATCCCACGGCCGCGCGCTCAGTAGCGAATGGCAAGCTCGTCATCCTGAATGGGCGGGGCTTGCGGTCCTACCCCAACCCCAAGGGCCCCAATCCCACGAGGCAACCCGCGCCGCGCTATGAAGGCATCATCGCGGAAGATTATGTCGGCAAACTACAGACCGGCACGGCAGCGTTTCTGCCCATTCCTTCCGATCGGGAGCTCGACAAGTACTCGAGCACCGTGCTGGCTTGTTCGCCTTACAACGACAATATGCTCGATACGACGGGAATCCCGCCGGGCGGTCCGGTTCCTTCGAAGCCAGGCGAGAAGTCGCCCATCGAGCACATTATTTATATCGTCAAGGAGAACCGGACTTACGACCAGGTGCTCGGCGACATGAAAGAAGGCAACGGCGACGGGTCGCTAGTGCTCTTCGGCGAGCGCATCACACCTAACCTGCACAAGCTGGCGCGGGAATTCGTCCTGTTCGACAATTTCTACGTCAACTCCGATGTGAGCGCCGATGGCCACAGTTGGTCGACAGCCGCCATCGCCGCCGATTACGTGCAGAAGATGTGGCCCAACAGTTACGCGGGCCGGCGCAAACATTACGACTACGAGGGCCAGGAGCGAACAGCGTCGCCCGGCGCCGGCTATCTGTGGTCGAATGCCGCGGCGCGAGGAATCTCCATGCGCAATTACGGTTACTTCGCCGACAACCTCCCAACCGCCGGCGGAGAAGGAGCCGTGCAGATCTCCGGCGTTCGCGACCCGGTTCTCAACAAGGTGACCAATCCGCGGTACCGGGCGTTCGACCTGAATTATCCCGACGTGGAGCGGGCTAAAGTCTTCCTGAAAGATCTGGCGGATTTCGAGAAGTCGGGCCAGATGCCGCAACTGATGTTTCTGCGCCTCGGCAACGATCATACATTCGGAACAGCCGCCGGTAAGCCCGCGCCATTATCGCTTGCTGCCGACAACGACTATGCCATGGGGCTGCTGGTGGAGGCCGTTTCGCATAGCCGCTTCTGGGCTTCTACCGCCATTTTCGTGCTCGAAGACGACGCGCAAAATGGCGCCGACCACGTGGATTCGCATCGCTCGCCGGCCTTCGTGATCTCACCCTTCGCGAAGCATCATGCGGTGGATGGAACCATGTACAACACAACCTCCATGCTGCGTACCATGGAGCTGATTCTGGGAATGAATCCGATGACTCATTTCGATGCCGGCGCCCGCCCCATGAACGCTGCGTTCCAATCGACTGCCAACGTTGCGCCCTACACGGCGGAGAAGCCCAGGATACCGCTCGATCTGCGCAACCCGGAGAAGTCCGCAACGGCCGCGCGGTCCGCCCGAATGGACTTCACGGAGGAGGATCGGGTCGACGAGGATGAACTCAACATTGTGCTTTGGGTTGCCATTCGAGGCACGACTCCTCCCGCGCCGATGCGGAGCTGGTTCGGGCGATGACGCGGAACGTCAACTTTTGACTTCCCTTCTTCTTTCCTATGCCGCGAATCCACCTCTGCTTCCTCTGGCACATGCATCAGCCCTTTTACAAGGACCTGATCTCGGGAGAGTACCATCTGCCCTGGACACGGATGCACGCTCTTAAAGACTATTACGGAATGGCCAAGATCCTCGACGATTTTCCGGACGTTCATCAGACGTTTAACCTTGTCCCGTCCATGATGGTGCAGGTGGATGAGTACGCGCGAGGCGTCGCGGCTGATCCTTTTCTTAAGGCGGCGCTCAAGCCGGCGGAAGAGTTGACGGAAGCCGAGCAGGGTTTTCTGCTGCGCCATTCCTTCTACTCCGATCCGCAGCGGATGATTTACCGCTATCCGCGCTACGGCGAGTTGTACGACGCCTGGCAGGCCTCCAACCAGAACGTGGAGCGAAGCCGGCGCGCCTTCGGGAACCAGGCCTTGCGCGATCTTCAGCTTTTGTCTCAACTCGCCTGGTTTGACGAGGAGTTCCAGGCCACCGATCCGGAAGTTCGCGCGCTGGTCGAAAAAGGACGCGACTTCAGCCTGGAGGATCAAGCGCTGATGGGTCGCAAGCAGCGCCAGATCATTTCCCTGGTTCTGCCCACCTACCGGCGTCTGGCCCAACGCGGCCAGATCGAGATTTCGACCACGCCGTATTACCATCCGATTCTGCCGCTGTTATGCGACAACGCAATTGCCGCCGTTTCGCATCCGGGCGTGCCGCTGCCCAGCCGCTTTCGGTATCCGGAGGATGCGCGACGGCAGCTGGAAATGGCGCGGGAACATTTCGCCCCCCGCTTCGGCGCCGCGCCGGCCGGGCTCTGGCCGTCGGAGGGATCGGTTTCAGACCAGGCGTTCGCCATCGCGGCGGAAACAGGTTTTACCTGGGCGGCATCCGATAGTGGGGTGCTCGATCGAACCTTGGGTCATCCCACAAGCGTGCCTGATCTCTACCGCTCTTATTTGTGGCAGCAGGAAGGCCGCTCGCTGCGGGTGATATTTCGCGACCACTACTTGAGCGATCTGATTGGCTTCGTGTACTCGCGCATGAACGCCTCGGAGGCCGCCGACGATTTCCTGTTCCGCATTCGCAACAACTGCTATGGCATCCTGAGCAGCGGACGTGATGCCCTGGTCCCCATCATCCTCGACGGTGAGAATGCCTGGGAATATTATGACCACAACGGCCGGCCCTTTCTGCGCGAGCTGTACCGCCGGATTCTGCTGGAGCCAAACATGAAGGCGCTCACTGTCAGCGAGGCGCTGGCGGTCGGCGACGCGCAGCCCATCGATCATATATTCCCCGGCTCCTGGATCAATGCCAATTTCGATGTCTGGATCGGCGCCGAGGAGGACAACCAGGCCTGGGAGTACCTGCTGCGTGCGCGCCAGACCTATGAACACGCTAGCGGCGTTCTTGAGGAGAAACGGCGGCTGGCTTATGAAGAGCTGCTCATCGCCGAGGGCAGCGACTGGAACTGGTGGTATGGCCCCGAGCACGACTCCGCCAATCGCGTCGAGTTTGACACGCTGTATCGCAACCATTTGGCGAATGTCTATCGTGCGCTCGGCCTGCAGCCGCCGGAGGAACTGTCGCGCCCGCTGCTGAAGACGTTCGCGGCTGCGGCCCCGGTGGACCCCGTCGGCCCTATTCGGCCCAAAATCGACGGCAGGGTCACCTCCTACTTCGAATGGCTCGGCGCCGGGATGTACCGGATGGACGGCCCTTCCGGGTCCATGCACGCCAAACGATCTCCGGCGATCGAGGCGCAATACGGAACCGATGGAGAGCGCTTATATCTGCGAATCGATTTCGAAGAGGGCAGCGAAGAGGCCCTGAGCGGCGTAGAAATTCGTTTGGGAGTGGAGGCTGGGGGAACCGGCTCCCTCGGTTTGTTCGATCCTTCATCGCCCGCCGGATTCGCTACCGGTACAACGTTCCCGGGAGCGGAATGCGCGTTCCACAAAATTCTGGAGGCGGGCATTTCACTGTCGGCGCTGGAGGCCAAGCCGGGGCGGCCCGTCCGGTTCCAATTTTCGCTCTGGAAAGACGGACTTCCCATGGATGCCGTCCCGCAGCAAGGCTGGCTCGAGTTACCAGCGCCCGGACCGGACTGGCCGAGCTAGCGGTTGCACTTAGTGAAAATTTTGTGAGCCGCCGACCTTGGGTGGGACGGACGGTCTTGCCGTTGATTGCTGCTTGCCGCTCTGTAGGGCAGGATGGAATCCAGGATGGAATTCTGCGCGGCGGTTGCTAACCGCCGCTGCTCGAGTGCAGACTCCACCCGGGTCACGGACGCACTACACTAATTTACTCTTTGATAACGCAAGCCGTGCTCAGACGCGATTGGTTTCGGCGAAGGACTCGCGATTGCTTCCAGGCTGTATTCCTTCAGCTTCCGGTAGAGCGTGGTGCGGCCGATGCCGAGCAGAAGGGCCGCCATGGTATGGTCGCCCTTGGTGTATTCGAGAGCCTCGAGAATGGCCCGCTTTTCGATCTCGCTCAACGGCATAATAACGGGCTGGGGCACAAGGGAGATTTGCGGCGTCTCTCGACGGGCCGCCCCGTTCTGCGCAGTGGCTACCATCGCCCGCTCCTCTGCGCGCGCCAGTCCCACATGATTGCGCACCGAGCTAGGGAGATCCGCCGTATGCAGCAGCGGCCCGGAGTTCATGGCGGTCATCTGCTGTAGGCAATTGGAAAGCTCGCGGACGTTCCCCGGCCACTCGTACGAGAGCAGAGCCTCTTGCGTTTCGTTGGTCAGCAGATAGTTCTTCCCATACCTCGCTAGGAAGTGGCGAACCAATAGCAGGATGTCCTCTTTTCGCTCCCTGAGCGGCGGAATGTGCACCCTGATGACATTCAAGCGGTAAAACAGATCCTGCCGAAAGGCTCCGCAAGCGACTTCCTTGGTGAGGTCGCGATGCGTGGCCGAAATAATCCGCAGGTCCACTTTCTGTCGCACCAGCGAACCGACAGGCCGAAGTTCGCGCTCCTGCAGGACGCGCAGTAGCTTGACCTGTAGATCGAGTGGAAGGTCGCCAATCTCGTCGAAGAACGCGGTACCGCCATCCGCCAGGTCGATCAATCCGCGCTTGGCCTGCGTCGCGCCCGTGAAGGCGCCCTTGGCGTGCCCAAACAGCTCGCTCTCCATCAGCGGCCCAACCATGGACCCGCAATCGATGGGCACGAAATTTCCGAAGGGATTGTTCTCGTAAATTGCCCGGGCGACAATTTCTTTCCCCACGCCAGTCTCGCCCAGCAACAACACGGGAGATCTGGAACGTCCTAGTTTTGCGATGAGTTCCCGAATTTGTCTAATCGGTTGCGACTGACCCACAAAGCTGCGGGTGTCGTCCTCGGGAGAGGAATAAAGCACTGTTGTCATTATAGGCTATTGACACTGGCGTTGTCGTCTAGTCTCACCACGAAGGCCGCGCCAGGTTTGACTTCTGCATCCCCGCGGATCCGCTCCGCCAGCGCTTCGGCGCCCTCCGGGGTGCTTTCGCGTCCCACCAGGACCCGCCACAGCACGGGCCGGCCGTCGCGCATCACGATCTTCGCGCTTCCGTAGAGGCGCTCCATCGAGGAGCGGATCTGCTCCGCGCTATTCCGATCCGCGAAAGCGCCCACCTGCACCGCGAATATCTCCGGGGCGGATGGAGCGGCGAGTGGCGGAGCCGGCGCGGCGGCCGTTTCGATTACGGCCGGAGCCGCGATCACCGTGATCTTCACCTTGGCGATTCCCGGTCCGACCATCGCGATCGAGACTGCGGCGGCGTGCGATAGATCCAGAATGCGGCCTCGGGCGAACGGACCGCGATCGGTGATCCGCACCTCGACCGTCTGGTTGTTCTCCAGATTCTTCACCCGCACCCAGGTTCCGAACGGAAGCGTGCGATGCGCGGCCGTCATCCTCTCCATGTCGTAAATTTCGCCGTTGGCTGCGCGCCGGCCGTGATAAGGATGGCCATACCAACTGGCGACGCCGGTTTCGGTCGATCCAAGTCGCGCCGCGGTGGGAAGATGCACCCGTTTTTTTCCGCCGCAGCCTGCGAGCGCCATGCACCCTACGACCGCGATGCAGACAAACTTCTTCATCTGATGTGATCCTATCGCAGACCGGGGATTCACCCTATAAGACGCTTCCTGTGGCCATCGCGCCAAATTTATTTTCATCGGGCAAACAGAGCGCCGTGGCAACGAATGAAGCCGGATGCGTAAGAGCCGCATGCGTTAAAATGCCGATGTTTAGGCCCTCCGGATGCGTTTTGAACGAAAAACATTTCAACTACTTCACGTTTTTGGCCCCTCCGAGCCTCAGCGTGACGGTCCGAAAGGCGCCTGGACCTTCATTTTTTTCTTGACTTTATTCTCGAACCGCCTTATATATGAATCACATTGCGATTTTTTTGGATCGCAAAATTTATGTTAGGAGAATCAATCGAATGAAGAACGCAACTAAGAAAGCCGCCCCGAAGAAGAAAGCTGCCCCGAAGAAGAAAGGGAAGTAGCTGGCGCCGGTCCCGTTAGGGATCTGAAGCAAGTTCACTCCAAGGCCCCGAGGAATCGGGGCCTTTTTATTTTTCCTGCAGAAGAGTCCGGAACGTCTCCCCCATCCCGAACATGAGAGTCTTCAGTTGCAGCCGGCGCCGCGCGTCGTCCGGTCCGCCGAGCGCGGCGGCGAACTGATCGGCTTCGCCGGCGTCGAGCAGCGTTCGGGCCAGTGTCTCGAAGCGCCTGGTCTTAAGGCCACGTCCCTCGAGCGCGGGGAAGCACACGTGCGCCGTGATGTCGCGCCCGCCAGGGTCCGCTAGCACGTCTTCCGTCGCTGTATGCCGGCGATAGCTCATCAAAGTTCCAGCCGGGAAGCGAATGGACTCCGCCGCCGTGTAGCCGTAGTCGATGGTGAACACGTAGCCCCGTTCGAGGCTCTCTGAGATTCGCTCCATCCAGCGCACCGCGTCTAGGTTCACTTCGGCGCTCATGCGGCCGGGCGACTCCGGAAAGTAGCGCTCCACGTAATCGCGAATCTCGCCCGTCGCCGGCGGCCCGTCCACCCAGATGAAGCGACCGTCGCGCCACCCGACCATCGAATCGCGCGGTTCTCCGTCGATCCACACCACTCGATGCACCGGCAAGGAGTCAAAAAACTCATTCGAGAAGACGACGCCCTCGAACCGCTCAGGCAGATCCGCCCCCAGTGGAACGAACTTGATATTGTCCAAAGCCTCGGCCATTTCCCCGCGCCCTGGCCCAAGCTCGACCACAGTGAAGCCGGCCGGCTCACCCATCTCCCTGTATAGCGACTGGATGCGTGCGGCGATCAGAATTCCGAACACAGGCTGAAGCTGCGCGGCCGTGAAGAAGTCGCCATCCTTGCCGAACGGATCGCGTGGCTGCCGATAATATCCGTGCTCCGGGTGATACAGCGCCGCGTCCATGAAACGGTGGAAGGTAATCGGCCCGCCGCGCTCGATCTCCTCTCGCAGAATCGCCGTTAACGGCGTCACGGCCGGTTTTCCAGGCTCTGCGGGGTCAAAGTAAACATCTCGACGACGTAGTCGTGCAGGCAGGCGTAAAGATAGCTCTGCATTGTCCAAGGGAACTGCGTGTGCTCGATGTCTCGGGGATGAATCGGGGCGTAATAGGTGTGTAGGCCGAGGTCGCGATTCTTGATCTCGATAACCAGCTCGACATTGCCATTATGTTCGCGCGCAGAGAAGTCCATCAGCGCATGTTCGTACCGGCGCAACTCGGCTTGCACTTTCTCCAAATGGGTCACGCATTTATGCTAGCGTGAAAATGAAAAAGCGGTCAGCGGTCAGCGGTCAGGGGTTGAGCAGTCAACGATCAGCGGTCGGCAAGGCCGGTTTGGCTGATAGCTGAAAGCTGATAGCTGACTAGCTGTAAGCTGATCGCTGCTAAACACATGCCCCTCCCGCCCACCGTCCGCGTGAAACTCAGCTCTGAGGTCGCCGAATCGATTTCGATCACGCCCGTGGTGATCCGCGAGATCCCTATCCGGGAGCTGATCGAGCACATGCTGGGAATCACCGGTAAGGATGAGCCGCGGTTGCACGATCTGCTCCTGCGCGGAACCCTGGTGAGCGGAGCTTCTCGCTTCCGCTGGACCGGATGGGACGCCGACCGCGACGCGATTCGCGAGGTGCTGGCCAGTTTCCCCGATCGCGATCCGGAGCGCCGGTTCACTGCCGAGTTATGCATTCGCGCCGCTCTGCGCGGACCTGGGCGCCGCATCGAAATCCCGCGCGAGATCGGGAGAAAAAAGCCGCTGTTCCGGCGCACCAGCTTTTGGGACACGCTGATGGGCATCGCTGCCTCGAGCGAAATCCATTATGTCGATTACGTGTACCGCGAGCGCGCGGACTGCTATTCCGCCCCTTTGTCGCTCGCGGCAGTGGAACGGCTGCGGGAAAGTGCCAGCCTGGTAAAGTACAGCACCCTGCAGCAGCAAATCCGCCACACCAACCTGGAGACGGTGGATCTATTTGTCTCGCGAGCCTGATCAGCCGCCGATGGAATACATGGGCCGCGGCGGCGGAACGAACTTCGCGCTGTTGATCTCGTGCCCAATCCACTTCTCGCGCACGTTGCCCCGGATCACATCCTCTATCTGGGCGTCAGAAGCGCCATTACGCAGAAGCGTCTTCACATCCGCCTCTGAAATGGCGAACAGGCAGTAGCGCAGCTTCCCATCCGAGGTCAGGCGCAGACGATTGCAATTCAGGCAAAACGGACGGCTAACCGAGGCGATGAATCCGACCTGCCCCACGCCATCCGAAAAGCGATAGTCCGTAGCCGGCGCTCGCGCATCGCGATCGGGAACTTCTTCCAGTGGACAGATCTCGCGCGAAAGCATCGCGACCATGTCATCGGCGAGCAGCACCCGGCTCCGGTTCCACAGCGATTGCGCGTCGAGCGGCATAAACTCGATGAACCGCACTTCGATCCCGCGCTCCCGGCCATAACGGGCCAGCGGAATCACGTCCGGCTCGGTCAGGCCCTTCACCGCAACTGCGTTAATCTTAATCGGCCCGAACCCCAGGTCGCGGCAAACCTCGATGCCTTCCAGAACCTTATCCAGATCGTCTCGCCGCGTGATTTGCAGAAACCTCGCGCGATCGAGAGTATCGAGATGAATATTCAGCCTTCGCAGACCTGCGTCGTAAAGCGAGCGTGCCTGCTCTGCCAGCAGCACGCCGTTCGTCGTGAGAGCCAGATCGCGAATTCCCGGGATCGCGGCCAGCTTTTCAATTAGCCGCGGAAGCCCCTTGCGGACCAGCGGCTCACCGCCCGTGACCCGCAGCTTATCGATCCCGAGTCCCGCTGCCACGCGCACAAACCGCTCGATCTCTTCGAACGATAGTATCTCCCGCCGCTCGAGAAATTGCACGTCGTTTTCCGGCATGCAATAGAAGCAGCGGATATTGCACCGGTCGGTCACACTGATTCGCAGATTGTTGTGGGTCCGGCCGAACGTGTCGACAAGCGGGGCGGAAGTCACCGGATTGCCAGCATGCGCTCGATCGGCACGAGTGCCCGGCGCATGATCTCATCAGGCAGCTCGACTCGCGGTTGCAGATTCGCCAGACAGTCCCGCAGCTTTTCGAGAGTGTTCAGCTTCATGTACGGGCACTCGCTGCAGTTGCAATTTTCATTGGCTACGAAGTAGAACTGTTTGCCATGCCCGCTCTTATCCAGCGAAAACCGGACGCCGCTCTCCGTCATCACGATAAACTCTTTGGCGTCCGATTCGGCGCACCACTTGATGAGCGCGGAAGTAGAGCCCACGAAATCCGCCATGGCCAGCACCTGCGGCGG
>WNFJ01584290.1_pt1 | contig 20343 bp, 25 predicted proteins | sample 5400461 | NCBI WGS metagenome assembly WNFJ01 (sample SAMN13153349, study PRJNA577476) | soil metagenome | isolation source: 115 cm saprolite on Douglas fir-dominated hillslope | place: USA:California | collected 2013-09-17
CTGATGTACTTCGCGCTCGGTGTGGGCTATTGGCTGACCTTGATCCTGGCGGTGCCGGCGGCGTTCTGCCTGATCCGCCTCTTCATTATCCAGCACGACTGCGGCCATGGGGCCTTTTTCAAGTCGAGCCGCGCGGCGGACATCACCGGCTCGATTCTCGGCGTGTTCACCCTGACCCCCTACCACTACTGGCGCAAGACGCACGCGCTGCACCACGCCACCTCCGGCAATCTCGAGCATCGCGGCTTCGGCGACATCACCACACTCACGGTCGACGAATACGCCGCGCTGTCGCGCTGGGGGCGCTTCAAGTACCGGCTGTACCGCCATCCGGCCGTGCTGTTCGGCGTCGGCGCGGTGGTGCAGTTCTTCGTGGCCCATCGCCTGCCGACGCTGGTGCCGCGCACGTGGACCCGCGAGCGCCGCAGCATCTTCTGGACCGACGTCGGCCTCGCGGCCTTCGTGGTGGGGATGGGCCTGCTGGTGGGGTTCCGCGCGTTCGCGCTGGTGCACGTGCCGCTGATGGCGTTGGCGTGCTCGATCGGCGTGTGGTTGTTTTACGTCCAGCATCAGTTCGAGCCCACCTACTGGGAGCGCGACGAGCGCTGGGTGTACGATTCAGCGGCCCTGCAGGGCAGCTCCTACTACCGCCTCCCCAAGCTGTTGCAGTGGGCCACCGGGAACATCGGCCTGCACCATATCCACCACCTCAATCCCCGCATCCCCAATTACAAGCTGCAGCAGGTGCTCGACACGCACCCCGCGCTGCGTGAGGTGCCGACGTTGACGCTGTGGGAAAGCCTACGCTGCGTGCGGCTGACGTTATGGGACGAGCGGACGCGGCGGTTGGTGCCGTTCCCGAAGCTACAGCGATGAACTCACGCCGCGCTGCCGCGCTGCTCGTGCTGTGCGCCGCTGCCTGCGGCGGCGGCGTCCCGCTCCACGATGTCCTGCTTCCGCCCCAAATGGATCTCGTCCCGTACGGTCACATCGGCTTGGTGACCTTTACGACGGAGAACGCCAAGGGCAAGCTGGCCGAGCTCGCGACAGGAAAATTCGAGGAATATGTGTTGGGGGCGCAGCACGGCATCGAAGTGCTGGAGCTGGGGGCGCCCGAGCGCCTGCTGCAGCGTGCGGGTGCCACGGTTCTGGGAGCGGCGACGGCGCAGGCGCTGGCGACGGACAGCAATCCGGTCCCTGTGGTGTTCTTCGGCCATCTCAAGGTTTCCAACGTCAAGCCCAGCGGGGGCCTGCTCGGCGTCGTACACCTCGAAGGGACGGTTACGGTGGAGTTGGATGTGGCGCTGCTCTCGACCAAGACGGGGGGTACGCTCTGGCGCTCGAGCGCCACCAGGAGCGAGAAGGTCGGCGGGCTGTCAATCGAAGGTGGGATCCCGTACTTCTCGGCCGAGGACCCCAACGACGCCTACGGCCATCTGATCAATTCGTTGGTCTACGACGTCACCTACGACTTCCGCTCCACCTGGGTCAAGCGGTAACGGCGCTCTCCGCGCCGCGCGTCACCCGCTCGTAAACCTCCAGCTCCCGCTGCGCCACGATCGGCCAGGCGAAATCGGCCGCCTTGGCGCGACCGGCTTCGCCGCTCATCGCCGCGCGACGCGCCGGGTCCGACAGCAGTTGAATGGTCGTATCGGCCCACGCCATCGCGTCGTCGGCCGGCAGCAGCACCGCTTCGGTGCCGTCGCCCACCACGGCGCGATAGCCGTGGTTGTCGGCGAGAATCATGGGCGTGCCGCAGGCCATGGACTCGAGCAGCGTGACGCCGAATGAGGCGATGCGCGTGGGCGCGAGATACAGGTCGGCGGAGCCGTAGTAGGACGGCCGGTCGGCGAACACTTCCCCTACGAATTCGACACTGGCGCCGAAATGGCGCGCGCGGCGGCGGTAATGGCCCGCCCAGGGGCCGTCGCCCGCCACCGTGAGGCGCGTGTTGGGAAAGCGCTCGAGAATTCGCGGCAGCGCGTCGAGCACCGTGCCGAGTCCGTTGCGCGGTTCGATGCGACCCAGGAACAGCAGGCGTGGCCCGCTCTCGAGCGCGTCGCCGGGGTGGCGCCCGTTGGGCCGGAAGAAGTCGGTGTCCACGCCGTTCGGGATGACGTCCCAATTGGCGCGGAAGTAGCGGGACAACACGTCCACCACGGGGGGACTCACCGCAATGGTCGCGGCGTGGCGATCGAGCAGGCGCTGCAGCGGCCGGCGGAACACAGCGTAGCCAAACGAGCGCTCGAACCACGTGTGGAACGTCGCGACGACCGGGATGCCGAGCCGGATGGCCGCCTGCGGCGCCAGAATGCCGAACACCGGATTGAGCCCGCCGTGCACGTGAACGACGTCGAAGCGGCCTTCGCGGAACACCGTCTCGAGCTGGCGCCCCAGGCGCCAGCCGGTGGTGATGCGGGCCACGCCGCCGTTGGCGTAGATCACGCGGCTCGTGCCGACGCGCTGCACGTGCTCGGGGTCGGGGCCCGCCCCCGCCATCTGCGACGTGACGACCGTGACGTCATGTCCCCAGTCCAGCAGCTGCAAGGCCTGGTTGTGGACATGTTCCGGCACGCCCCCGAGCTGGGGATAGTAGTCTTCCGCCACTAGGGCGATGCGCATCCGGGGTCGATCCTGATCGTTAAGGTAGACGAGGTTTTTGCGGCTCCACGCGAGCCGCCGCGACGCGAGCTTGCTCCACAGCCTCCAGGACGGCCTGCGGCTGCTCCTCCTGAATGTAGTGGCCCGCCCCGCGTACTGAATCGAGTGTGAACCGCGGCAGGGTTCGCTGCATCAAATCGAGCTCGAAATCGGGGACATCGCCATCGTGTTTCGGCGCCGTGCCGATCATCTCCACGATGGGACCCGCGATCGCGGCCAGCCGCGGCTGCAGCTTGTCGCGTTCGCGCGACGCCGACATCGCCAAAAAGACCCTCAGAGTGGCGTCGAGGTCACGGGCTGCACCGGCGGTATAGCCATACAAGACGGGCTCTGTGACCCAGCTCGTATCGCCGGACGACGAGATCAGGCTGCGGTGGACCACCCGGCGGATCAGCTTGATCCCGCCGAACAGCTTGATCCACGGGGCGAAGCGCATGGCACGCTTGAAGGCCGGCGTGACCGCCGTCTCCGTGGGGCCGCTCTCGATCAAGACGAGCGCGGAGACCAGATCCGGATGATGCAAAGCGAGACGCAGCGCGATTGCTCCGCCAATCGAGTGGCCCAGCACAATGCCGTGGCGGATGCCGAGCGAGTCGAGCGCCGCCGCCACCCGCTCGGCCTGCGCGGAGAGCGAATAGTCGGCTTTGGGGGGCTTCGAGGAAAAGCCGATCCCCAGCGGCTCCACGATCACGGTGCGGTAGCCGCAATCGGCGAGCAGCGGGATCAGCTTCCGAAACCCGTAGGCCGAACCGAACAGGCCCGGGATCATGACCACCGGCTCGCCGGCGCCGCTCGTTACGACGCGCAGCGATTCGTCCCGGCCCACCGCGACCTTGAGGGTCTGCGTGGTGGTGTCGGTGGTGAGCAGGGCTGCGATCAGCAGGAGCATGGCAGGCGCAATAGATTTCCCGTCCGCACGTGACCGACTCGACCTCCGTCGCCTTGTTGTTCGATTTTGGCGGCACGCTCGACGCCGACGGCGTCCCCTGGAGCCCCCGCTTCCATCAGGCGTACCGCGCCGCAGGCGGCACGCTCGACTTCGCGGCGTTCGACCCGGTCTTCGCCGCCTCCGACCGCGCTCTGGCGCGCGCGCCCGGGATCCGCACCACCGGCTTTCGCGCCGCCATCGAGCTGCAGGCGCGAATCCTCATGGATCTCATTCCCGGCGGCGCCGGCCGCGTGGACCCCGGCGACATCGCCGGCCGCTTGCACGCGCAGGCGCTGGCGATCGTGAAACGTAACCGGCCCGTGTTGGAACGGTTGGCTCACCGGCATCGTCTGGGCGTGGTGTCCAATTTCACTGGGAATCTCGCCCCCTGCCTCGCCGAGCTTGACCTGTTGCGGTTTTTCGCCGTTACCGCCGATTCGACCCTCGTCGGGGCGACCAAGCCCGACGCGCGCATCTTTCAATACGCGCTCGCCGCCCTCGCGAGTTCCCCCGATCACGCCTGGATGATCGGTGACAACCCGGAGGCCGACATCGGCGGGGCGGCGCGGCTCGGCCTCAAGACCTGCTGGTTGGCGCCCGCCGAGCGCGATCAACCCCCCGGCTGTACCCCCACTGCCCGCATCGCCCGCTTCGCCGAGCTCGAGCGGGCGCTCGCCGGCGCCTGACCCGCATGCACGGCCTCGTCCTGGCAGGTGGGGAAGGTAGCAGGCTCGCTGCCGAAGGTGTGCCCACGCCCAAACCGTTACTCGAGGTGGCAGGGCAGCCGCTGATCGTGACCCTGTTGCGCACCTTCGAGCGGCTGGGCTGCGAGTCGCTGACTTGCATGGTCCGGACAGGCTTCCCGGCCGTCGTGCAGACCCTGGAATCGTCGCGTTTCAAGCCCCCTTTCATCCTCAAGACCTGCAGCACCCCGTCGTCCGCCCATACGCTGGTGGAGGGGCTTAAGGCGATCCCCGAGGGACCGGTGTTTTGCAGTATGGTGGACACCGTAATGCGGCCACGCGACTGGGCTGTGGTGTATCAGCGGACCCGGGAGAGCCTGGCCGACGGCGCGGATGCGGTGCTGGTTGTGACGCCTTTCGTTCATGACGAGTCTCCGCTGTACGTCGCGCGCGACCGCGAGGGCCTGGCGCGCTCCCTGGGCTCCGCGCCCGGGGGCGATGCCCGGGTGAGCGGTGGTGTTTACGGCTTTGGTCCCGCGGCCCGTGAGGCCGCTCGGGACGCTCTCGCCGACGGCGTGCAGCGGATGCGCGGCTTCTTGCAGCGCTTGATCGCCGATGGCGCGCGCGTCGCGACGGTCGAAGTGGCGCAGATCATCGATCTGGACCGGCGCTCCGACTGGGACTTGGCGAATACCTGGATGTCGTCAGACAGCTGACCCCCTAACCCCGCAGTGGCGGAGGGTATCGCGTGGCAGAGGCAATCGCCGTCTACCGTAGTCCTGCTTTTTCTCCGCTCCAACATCGGACGAACGACACGGCCATTCTGGACGAGACGCTCGCGTGTCTCGGCCGGCGCGGCTGGCGTGTATCGCAGACCAGCGAAGCGGACGTGGCCGCCGGCCACCTGCCGGTGGGCGACCTCTATCTCAACATGTGCCAGGGCCCGCTCGCCTCGGAGCGGCTGCTACCGCTCGAGTCGGATCACGTGGTGGTGGTGAACCGGCCGTCGAGCGTGCTCAATTGCCACCGCCATCGCCTGGTGAAGGTGATCGCGAACACGCCGCTCGCGTTCCCGCGTACGCTGATCTGGTCGGCGGTCGCACCGCTGCCCGCGGAGGAAATCGATCTGCTCGCCGCGGGCCAGGATCGCATCTGGTTGAAGCGCGGCGACGTGCACGCCGAGCGCCCCGAGGACGTGGTGGCCGTCACGCGCCAGCAGCTCGAGCCCGCGATGGCCGCGTTCGCCGAGCGCGGCGTACCGTGGGTGGCGCTGCAACAGCACGTGCCCGGCACCATCGTGAAGTTCTACGGCGTGGCCGACGGCCGCTTCTTCCGGTGGTACGCGTCCGATGCCGGCGCGGCGGGTCCCCGCCCCGCGATCGACGAAGACCGCCTGAAAGCGCTGGCGTTCGACGCCGCGGCGCTGCTGGGACTCGAAGTGTTCGGCGGCGACGTCGCGCTGCCCCGGCCTAACCGTCCCATTCTCATCGACATCAACGACTGGCCCAGCTTCGCGCCCTTCCGGGAGGAGGCGGCGCAAGCGATTGCCGCATACGTTATGGATCGGGTCGCCCAAAGGAGAGAGCCCAGTGATTGAGACCGCGCGCACCGCCACCCAGCTCCCGGGACCCAAGTCGCGGGCGCTGTTCGATGCCGAAGCGCGCTTTCTGGCGCCGGGCACGCAGAGTGTGGCGCTGTACAGCAAGCTGGCCATCGACCGCGGCGAAGGCGCCGTGTTGTACGACGTCGACGGCAATGCGTATGTCGACTTGCTCGCCGGCGTCGGCGTGGCCGCGTTGGGCTATGCGCATCCCAAGTACGTCGCCGGCATGCAGCGCCAGATCGCGCGTGTGCACGTCGGCAGCTTCACCACCGAGCACCGCGCGGCGCTGGTGGAGCTGATCGCGCACATCACGCCCGGCGACTTGAACCGCACGCAGTTTTATTCGAGCGGCGCAGAGGCAGTCGAAGCGGCGGTGCGGCTCGCCCGCTCCCGCACGGGCAAGTCCGAGTTGGTCGGATTCTGGGGCGGCTTCCACGGCAAGACGGCGGGCGTGCTGCCGCTCTTGGGAAGCAACTTCAAGCATCAGCTGGGACCGCTGATGCCGGGCACCTACAGCGCGCCCTACGCCTCGTGCGCGCGCTGCGCGTTCGACAAGACGTTCCCGTCGTGTGAGTGGCACTGCGTGCAGTTCCTGAAGAAGAAGATCGAGGTCGAGACCGCGGGCAACGTCGCCGCGATCATCGTCGAGCCGATCCAGGGCACCGCGGGCAACATCGTGCCGCCGCCCGGCTATCTGCGCATGTTGCGCCGCCTGGCCGACGAGCTGGGCGCGCTGCTCATCGCCGACGAGATGCTGACCGGGTTCGGACGCACCGGCAAGATGTTCGCGATCGAGCACGATGGCATCGTCCCCGACATCATGACCGTGGGCAAAGGATTCGGCGGCGGCTTCCCGATGAGCGGCGTGATCGCGCGCGAGGAAGTGGCGTTCGCCAAGCCGTGGGCCAATCCCAGCGGCAGCTCCTCGAGCTACGGCGGCAATCCGTTCGCCGCGGCGGCCGCGCACCTCGCGATCCAGACGATCATCGAAGAGGGGCTCGTCGAGAACGCCCGTCGCGTGGGCGAGAAGATGTTGGCCGAGATCAAGAGCTGGGAGGGCGAGATCCCGATCGTGAGCGACGTGCGCGGCAAGGGTCTGATGATCGGCATGGACTTGGTGGTGCCCGGCACGCGCACGCTACTCGACAAGAAGGTGACACGCTGGATGTTCGACACGCTGCTCAGCCGCGGCGTGCTGGCGATGATCTACAACCCCGAAGTGCGCCTCAACCCGCCGCTCGTCATTTCCGAGGAGCAGGCGCTGGGCGCGCTCGCCGTCATGAAGGACGTGTTGAGTGAATCCGTCGAACGCGCTCGCGCATAAAGGCGCGGCAATCGAGGAGTGGGTCGATATCCACTTCTACCGGCCGCTGGGGATCCGCCTCGCGCGGGCCCTCGCGGGCACCAGGGTCTCGGCCGACGAAGTGACGCTGTGGGCGCTGGTCGCCGGACTGATCGGCGGCCAGCTGTTCCTCTATTCCGACCGCCGCCTCAACGCGCTGGGCTTCGTGGTGTGGGTGATCTCGGACGTGTTCGACAGCGCCGACGGCCAGCTGGCGCGGCTGCGGGGTGCCTCCACCCGCTTCGGCCGCGCGCTGGACGGCATCAGCGACAGCCTGCGCTTCGCGTATCTCTATCTCTGCCTGCTGCTGCGACTCCTGGCGGCGGGGGCCGGGTGGCCGGCGGTGGCGCTCGTGGTCGTGGCGGCCGCGAGTCACTCCCTGCAAGCCACCATCGTCGACTTCATTCGCTCCGCCTACCTGTGGGCGGGATTCGGCGAAGGCACGGTGGACCTGCCCGAAGATGTCGCGGCACCCGCAGCGGGGCGCTGGCTGGCGCGCGTGAGCGGGCGGATCTATCGGGATTACGTTTTGCGCCAGGCCTTCGTGTTGCCCTGGTCGGCGCGCCTGGTGCAGCTGCTGCGCAGCCGCGACTGGCCCGCCGCGGTGCGCGAGGAATATCGCGAGCGCCAGCAGCGAATCCTGGCGCTCTGCCCCATCCTGGGCCAGAACATGCGCATCGCGTTGCTCGCCGTCGTGGCCGCGACCGGCCGGCCGTCGATCTTCTTGTGGACGTCCGCGGTGTTGCTCAACGTCGTGGTCGCGGCGCTGGTCGCCGTGCACGAGTGGAATGCGGCGGCGCTGCTCGCGTCGCTGCACGAGTCGGATAGTGCCTACGTCTGACCTCGCGCCCGCGCGACGCTATCGCGGCGCAATCATCGGCTCGGGCAACATCGCGCTGCACGCGCACCTCCCGGCGTTCCGGGAGACGCCGGGCGTGCGCGAGCGGGTGGACATCGTGGCCCTGGTGGACGCGGCGAGCACGGCCAATGTCGCGGGCGTGCCCCGGTTGAGCGATCGCGCTCAGCTCGAGGATCTGGGCCCCATCGACTTCATCGACATCTGCACGCCCACCGCCACGCACCTGGAGCTCGCCACCTGGGGCCTGGAGCAGGGCTACCACGTGCTCTGCGAGAAGCCCGTAGCGACCTCCCCCGGCGACGCCGCGGCGCTGCGCCAGCTGGCGGGCGCGCAAGGCAAAGTCCTGGTGCCCTGCCACCAGTATCGTTTCAACCCGGCGTGGCGGACGCTGGCGCAGTGGCTCGAAGCCGGCCGCATCGGCCGCTGGCACCTGGCCGAGTTCGCCGTGTACCGCCAGCTGGCCGATCCCGGCGCGTTGCGGGCGGTCACGCCCTGGCGCGGTAGCCGCCAGGACAGCATGGGCGGCGTGCTGCTTGACCACGGCACCCATCTCATCTATCAGCTGCTCGACGTCGCGGGCCTACCGCACGCGGTCCAGGCATGGACCGGCCGCCTGCGCCACGGCGACTACGACGTGGAGGACACGGCGTCGCTGTTGTTCGAGTATCCCGACCGCGCCGCGACCATGCTGCTCACGTGGGCCGCGGCGCGGCGTGACAACCTGATCCGCTTCACGGGCGAGCGCGGCACGATCGAGCTGGTGGGCGGCGAGCTGCGGCTCGACGCGGGCGACGTGACCGAGCGCGTGGATTTCTCGCAACAACTCCAGAAAGCCGCATACGCCGGCTGGTTCGGGCGGCTGTTCGCGGAGTTCGTCGACGCGCTCGACATGGGCGGCGCCGACGCCGCGCTGCACGACATCGCGCGCGTCGCCACCGTGCTGGACCTCGCCTACACCGCCGCTGAAACCGGCTGCCGCCAGACACCCGTCCTGCTCGTGTGAACAAGACGCTGCGGCTGCTCTTCTTCGCGGCTGGCATCACGGTGTTCGGCGTCCTGGTGGCCCGCATGGGCCTCGGGACGATCGTGACCAACGCGCGCCAGGCGGGCTGGGTGCTCATCCCGCTCATCTTCCTTACGGGCGTGATGTATCTGTGCCACGGTGCATCATCCTGGCTGATGCTCGCGCAGGAGCCCGGCCGCCCCAGTTTCTGGCGCACCTGGGCGATCACCGTGTCAGGGTTCTCCATCAACTACGTGACGCCCATGATCAACGTGGGTGGCGAGCCTTATAAGGCCGCCGCCCTCACGCCGTGGATCGGCCGGCGGCGCGCCGCGGGCTTCGTGGTGCTGTACCAGATGCTGCACAGTCTCGCTATCGCGCTCGTGAGTCTCACTGCGCTGGCACTCGGCGCCCTGCTCCTCCCCGCCGATGCCCCGCTGCGCGGCGTGATGGCGCTGGCGGCGGCGGCCCTGCTCGGCGCTGTGGTATTTCTGTTCTGGGCCCATCGCCACGGCGGGTTGCAACGCTTGGTGGACCTGGTGATGCGTTTGCCCCTCGTGGGGCGTCTGGCGCGCCGCCTCGAGCCGTACCGCCCGACCCTCGCGCTGATCGACGAGCAAATCACCGAATTCTATCACGCCGATCGGCGGCGCTTTTTCCTGGCGCTCGCGCTCGAGTATGTCGGCCGCGCCCTGCTGATGTCCGAGTACTTTCTGATCCTGCTGAGCATGGGGATCGACGTGGGCTGGGCGCGGGCGTTCGTGGTCGGCGGGCTGGCGTCGCTCGTGGGCAACGTGATGTTCGTGCTGCCCTACGAGCTCGGCGCCAAGGAAGGTGCGCTCTATCTGCTGTTCGGCCTGGTGGGCGTGAACCCCGCGCTGGGTGTGTACGCCGCGCTGGTGAGCCGGTTGCGCGATCTCGCATGGATCGGCATCGGCCTGGTGCTCATCTGGGCCGCGGGACGGCGCCGCGCACCGGCGCCCGCTCCCAGCGACGCGTGAAGCTCCCCACCCACGCCCTCGCCACCACGCTCGGCGTGAAGGCGATGGGCCTGCACGGCGGCGACGTCGTGCTGGCGTTCGCGTTCGGCATCGGCATCGACATCGATCACCTGCTCAAGTTGCCGTTCTATCTGAAGTCGGTCGGCTTCAAGGACCGCCGCGGGTATTACTGGCGGTCCTCGTTGCAGGAGCCCGTGGCGCTCCTGTGGATCGTGCCGCTGAGTATCCTGCTCGGCACCATCATTCCGATCGTGTTCTTCGTGATCCACATCGCCATGGATTACAGCGTCCGCTTCGAGAAGATGCCCTTCTATCCGTACAGCCCCTACGTGACCCGCGGTTGGCTGCTGGGCCTCTCCGACAACCTGAAAGAGGGCGTGCTGTTCGTCCTGCTGGCATGTACGACTTCGCTCCTGTTCTTAGCCGCGCGGTAGACCGCGTCACCCGACCCGCATTGCGGGCGCTGCACCTGGGCCTGGGACTCACACCCAGCCAGGTGACGTGGGCGGCGTTCTGGGTGAGCGCGGCGGCGGCGGTGGCGGTAGGCCTGAACCGGCTGCATCTCGGCCTGTGGCTGATGGCCCTGGGCCAGGTCCTGGACTCCCTCGACGGCGGCATCGCGCGGCAGTTCGGCCTCTCCTCGGAGGCGGGGCGGCGGCTCGACACACAACTGGACCGCGCGTCGGAGGCCGTGCTGTTTCTGGGATTCGCGTGGGCGGGGTTCGCCCCCTGGAAGCTCGTAATCCTCGCCTTCGTCGCGATCATGCTGATGACGAGCATCGCCGACCGCTCAGGGCTCGACCCCGGCTTCAAGCGGTTCGCGCTGTACTTCGGGTTGTGGCTTCCCTACCCGCTTATCTTCAAGGTGATCTTCGGCGTCAATCTCGCGGCGTACGTGATCGGCCTGCTCGTGATCGATATCAAGTTCCAGCGCAAGATGGACGCACTGGGCGGCGATCTCGACACCGTGGCATCGCGGGCAGCGGCGTTGGAGCGGGCGACCCCTTGAGTACGAGGCTCACCATGTGGCGTGCATTGGCGGTTCTGTCTCTCCTCCCGGGAATGGCAGCGGCACCCACCAGCGCCGCGCGTCCCGCGCCGGCGACCGCCGTGTTCGCAGGCGGCTGCTTCTGGGGCGTGGATGCGGTCTTCAAGCACGTGAAGGGCGTGGTGCACGTGGTGTCGGGATACGCCGGGGGTGATGCGGTGCAGCCCAGTTACGGCCAGGTGAGCACCGGCGCCACGGGACACGCCGAGTCGGTGGAGGTGACCTACGACTCCACGCAGGTGTCCTACGATCAGCTGCTGCAGGTGTTCTTCCTGGTGGCGCACGACCCGACGCAGCTCGACCGCCAGGGGCCGGACGAGGGCACGCAGTATCGCTCGGTCGTATTCTATGCGACGGCCGAACAGCACCGCGCCGCCGCGGCCGCGATCGCCGGTTTGAGCCGGCAGCGCGTGTACCCTGACCCCATCGTGACGCAGGTCGTGCCGCTGAAGGCGTTTTATCCGGCGGAGGCCTACCACCAGAACTACCTCGCACTCCATCCCGACCAACCCTACATCGTCTATAACGACCTGCCCAAACTGAAGCGGCTCGCCGAGCGGTTTCCGGCGCTGTACCAGCCGTAAGCGCCGGTTAGCTCCAGGGCTCGTCCGCCGTGGGGCCGTAGATCGACGGGACCTTCGCGTCCACCATCCGCAGATAGATCGACATCTGCCCGCGGTGATGGATGGCGTCGTGCAGCAGGAACCAGAGCACGTCCATGCGCCGGAGGTCGCTCATTTGTTTGGGGCCGGTGTGGAACTTCACCGTCTTATTGAGCTCGGCGTCGGGGGTTCGCCTGAGGTGCGTGACGAACGCCGCGTGCGCCTGCTCGTAGGCGGTGATCACCTCTGCGAACGTCGCCGGCGGCTTGGGGATGCGTTTGAAATCCATCTCGCCCTCGATCGCCATGTCGGCGCCCTTCATCTCGAAGATGAAGTTGAAGGCGAGAGCCTTCGCCGATTTGCATTTGGGGTGGGGCGTGAAGTCCGCCTGCGCCGTGGGATACGCTTTCAACACCTTGTGCGTCGTCTTGTACTCCATCTCCACTGACTTGATGAACTGATCTTTCTCGCTCATCGTCGTCTCCTTGCGGGACATTCGCGCTGCCGTCCACCCGTGATAATACGCGCGCGCCGGCCACCCGGAACCCCGGGCGCTCCCCGGCGGTTACCTGCGTCATGACTCCCATCACGACACCCCCCTCCGCTGCCGCGAGCGGCACGTTCCGGCTCGGCGACCTCACGATCCATCGGCTGGCCTTCGGCGCCATGCGCCTCACGGGCGCTGGGATCTGGGGCGAGCCACGCAACCACGGCGCGGCGATCGCCGTGCTGCGGCGCGCGCTCGAACTGGGCATCGATTTCATCGACACCGCCGATTCCTACGGCCCCGAAGTGAGCGAGCGGCTGATCGCCGAGGCGCTGCATCCGTACCCGCAGGGTCTCGTGATCGCGACCAAAGGCGGGCTGCTGCGCCCCGGGCCCGACCGGTGGACGCCCAAGGGCACACGCGAGCACTTGCGTGCCGCCTGCGAAGGCAGCTTGCGGCGCCTCAAGCTCGAGCGCATCGACCTCTATCAGCTGCACCGCATCGATCCCGCTGTGCCGTTCGAAGACCAGCTGGGCACGCTCGTGCAACTGCGCGACGAGGGGAAGATTCGGCACATCGGGTTGTCGGAAGTGGGCGTCGCGGAGATCGAGCGGGCGCGGCGCATCGTGCCGATCGTGTCGCTGCAAAACCGCTACAACCTGGTGGAGCGGCAATACGAGGGAGTGCTCGCGTACTGCGAGCGTGAAGGGCTGGGGTTCATCCCGTGGTTCCCGCTGGTCGCCGGCAGCCTGGCCAAGCGCGGCAGTCCGCTGGCCCGCGCGGCCGAGCGCCTCAAGGCCACGCCCGCGCAGGTGGCGTTGGCGTGGCTGTTGGCACGCTCCCCGGTGATGTTGCCGATCCCAGGCACGTCGAGCGTCGAACACCTCGAGGAGAACACCGCGGCTGGGTTGTTGCGCCTCGAGCCGGACGAAGTCGAGGAGTTAGACGCGCTGGGCGCTAAGTGATCAGGGCGGCCCACCCCAGGCAAACGGCGATCGCAACTGAGAGGATCACGGGCGGCGGGGCGAAGTACCGCCAGCACAGCACGGCGCCGGCGACTTGGGTGGCGCAAAACGCCCAGCCGAGCAGGCCGATCGCTTGCGGGGTCGTAGCTGCGACGTTGCTCAAATGCCACGCGAGAACGGCCGAGAAGAGCAGGAACACGGTGTTGTACAGACCGAATCCCACGTAGAACCCGCCGTAGGTGAAACTGCCCCGTCCCAGCTGCACGCGCACCGTGTGCATCGAGTCCCACACCGCACGGCCCTCGGGCGACGTGGGCCGGAACCGCAGGAAGCCCACTGTGTGCCCGGCGGCGAAGAGCACGAACAGCCCCGCGGCGATGCGGTAGAGCAGCGTGGCGGTCATGTCCCCCGCAGCGCGCTCACGATGTTCAGCCGCGCGGCGCTCACCGCCGGCAGGAAGCCGCCGACCAACCCCATCACGAGCGCGAAGATCAGCGCGCTCCCCACCACGCGCAGCGACAGCGCGAACCCGAACCCCAGCTCGGAGAACGACGTAAAGTTGACCGTCGAGACGCTCGCGAACGTGAGGCCCGACGCGAGCAGCAGCCCCAGAATGCCGCCCACCGACGCCAGCAACAGCGACTCGACCAGGAACGCAGTCAGCACGCTGCGCCGCCGGAAGCCCAGCGCGCGCAACGTGCCCACTTCGACCACGCGGTTGGCGACGGCGGCGTACATCGTGATCATCGCGCCGATCATGGCGCCGAGGCTGAAGATGATCGTCACGACGATGCCCAGGCGCTTGATGAACGTCGCCATGCCCTGCGACTGCTCGCTGTAGAAATCGCGCTCGCGCTTGGGCTCGATGTACTGGGTGCGCGGATCGGTGCCCAGGCGCGCCTTGAGTGCGTCGAACTGACCCGGATTCTTGAGGCGGAACGTGATCGACGAATACACCGGCCGGTTGAATGCCTGCATCACCTGCTCGGCGTCGGCCCAGATCTCGGAGTCGAACCCCGAACCGCCCGCGTCGAAGTAGCCCACCACGGTCCAGTTGTCGCCGCCGAATGGGACGATCGCGCCCAGCGCCACGCCCTGGAAGCGCTTGGCGATGTTCGAGCCCACCACGATGTCGTGGCTGCCGAAGGCGAACATCCGCCCTTGGGTGATACGGACGTTGGGGCGCAGCTCGAGGCCCTTGGCCGACGTGCCCCGCACGGTCACGTTGCCCATCGAGTTCGAGCCCCGCTTGTCGAGATTGATGATCAGGTCGAGCTCGCGCGTCAGCAACGGCCGGCCATCGGCCGCCGGCGCGACCTCCGGCGCGGTCTCGAGAATCTCGGCCGTGGGCCGGTCCACCTGGCTCGTCAGCTCCGACGTCGCCGACTTGCGCAGCACGATGGCGTTATCGGCCCCGCCCGTGTCGACCAGCGTGTTCTGCAGGCCGCGCGCCAGCATCAAGACGCCCGCGAACACGAACACGACGAGCGCCACGCCGCCCACGGTCAGGGCAGTGGTGAGGCGCCGCGCCCAGAGGCTGCGCCACACGTACGAGAAGGGGATCTTAAGGGGAGAGAGTCTCATGGGTCGCTCCTCTAACCGACGGTCCGCAGACCGTTGACGATCGACAGCCGCACGGCGCGGACGGTGGGAGCCGCGGCGGCGGCCACGCCACACAGGCCCGCCGCGACGAGCGCCATAACGATCGTGACCGGCGCGACGCCCATCACCGGGAACATCCCGGGGACCAAACGGGAAAAGCCCTTGACCACAGGAAACGTCAACAGGACCCCCACGACACCACCCGCCAGGCCGATGACCAGCGATTCGCCCAGTATGAACGCGCTCAGGTGGCGCCCTGTGAAGCCGATGGTCTTCAAGACCGCATACTCCCGGGTGCGCTCGCGCACGGCCATTACGATGGTGTTGGCAAGCACCAGCAGGATGATACCGATGATGACGAACGAGATCACCTGCAGCGACGTGATGATGGCACTCGACATCGCGACGAACCCCTGCTGGAACGCGCGCTCGCTCTCGGTCTTGGTGGGCGCCGCCGAGTTGGTGTACATGGCGTCCACCGCGCCCGCCACCTTCGGCATGTCGTCGGGCTTGCCCACCTGCAGCACGTACCAGCCGGCGCCCACCGTGCGGCCGGGCTCGCGCGCGTTCACCTGCTCGTACAAGTAGTTCCACTGGAAAAACATCTGCGTCTCGTCGGTGGCCGGCTCCTTGCCGTGATAGATGCCGCGCACGGTGAACTGCCACGACCCGGGGAAGATGTCGCCGTTCATCGTGATCACATCGCCGATCTTGAAGCTGTGCCGCGCCGCGAGCTTCGCGCCGATGATGCAGCCCGAGCGGTCTTTCATGAAGGCGTCGAACTGGTCCGGCGCGACGATGTATTCCGGGTAGACCTTGAACCAGGTCTCCGGATCCACCGCAAAGCGCGCCCAGAAGTTGTTGAAGTCGTTGGGGTCGGGGCCGTACACGCCACCGAACCAGTTGGCCCACGACACGGTCGTGACACCTGGGACCCTTTCGATCTCGGCCCGGTCGGCGGTGGGCAGCGGGAAGATGAACGACACGCGGTGGCGCGCGATCATGCGGTTGGCCGAGGAGCCGGCGACGCCGGCGTTCCAGGCGCCCACGACCGTGCGCAGCAGACCGAACGCCATCACTGCCATGGCGATCCCAACCACCGTGAGGATCGTCCGCAGCTTGTGGCGGAAGGCGTTGCGGAAAATGATCGACAGGATCTTCACGGCGCCTCCTACTGCAGCTCGCCCTTGTCGAGGTGGCGCACCGTGTGCGCCCGCTCGGCGGCGTGCGGATCGTGGGTGACCATTACAATGGTCTTCTTGAATTCCTTGTTGAGCCGCCCGAGTAGGGTGAGGATCTCCTCGGCCGACTTGCGGTCCAGATCGCCCGTGGGCTCATCCGCTACGAGGATCGTGGGATCGGTGGCAATCGCCCGCGCGATGGCGACGCGCTGCTCCTGCCCGCCCGAAAGCTGGCGCGGGTAGTGCTTGGTGCGGTCGGCGAGGCCCACGAGCGCCAGGGCCGTATCGACGTGCTCCTTGCGCTGCTGCTTGCTGAGCGGCGCCAGCAGCAGCGGCAGCTCGACGTTCTCGTAGGCCGTCAGCACGGGAATCAGGTTGTAGAACTGGAACACGAATCCGATGTGCGTGGCGCGCCACTTGGCGAGCTGCGACTCGGAGAGCTGGGCCACGTCGGTACCGGCGACGCTGACGCTGCCAGAATCGGGGCGATCGATGCCCGCGATGAGGTTGAGCAGCGTGGTCTTGCCCGAGCCCGAGGGCCCCATCAGGCCCACGAACTCACCCTCCGGTACGTCGAGCGTGATGTTGTTCAACACCGGCACTGTGTTGCTGTCGCGCCGGTAGCTCTTGGACACACCGCGAATCTGAACGATCGGATTGGTCACTGGTCGATTTCCTGGTTATGGCACTTGGACTTTGACGCCGCGCCGCACGCGGGCGTCCACACTATCGATCACCTGCGTACCCACGGCCAGACCCTGCAGGATCGCTACCCCCAAGCCCACGCGCCGGCCCACGACGACCGGGATTTCGACGGCCCGCCCCGCCGTCACCGTGTACACCACACTGCGGCCGTCGCGCAGCGCGACGGCGGTCGCGGGGACCGTGATCAGCGGCAGCGTATCCGCGTGCGCCACGGGCTCGGCGCGCGGCAGGAAGTGCACCTTGGCACTCATTTCCGGCAGCACGCGTCCATCGTAGCGGCGGAAGGCGACCTTGACCTGGATCGTCGCCTTGGCGCGGTCGGCCGTGGGCACGATCTTCGCCACCACGCCGGGATAGCGCACATCGGGATAGGCGTCGAGCACGATTTCGCACGGCTGGCCCACCACCACCTGCTCGATGCTCGCCTCGGAGACGTCGACCTCGACCTGCAGTGAGGCGAGATCCGCCAACGTCACCACCGCCGCCTTGGAGAGCACGCTGCCCGCGAGCGGCGCCACCATCTCGCCCACGTCGGCGTTCTTCGTGAGGACGGTACCGTCGAACGGCGCGCGAATCACCGTATTCTCGAGCGCGGCCTGCGCCGCATCCACGCCCGCTTGCGCCATGGCGATGGTCGCGACCACGCGCGCGTGCCGTGCCTCGGCCGCGTCGTAGGTCTCCTGCGTCGTGAGACCGCTGTCGAGCAGCACGCGCTGGCGCCGCAGCGCCTGCGTCGCGTCGTTCAGGTCGGCGCGGCCCAATTGCAGGTTCGCTTGCGCCTGGGCGAGGGCCGCTTTGACATCCGAGTCCTCGATGCGGGCGATCACCTGGCCCTGCCGTACGCGGTCGCCTTCGACCACACCCAGGAAGACGAGCCGGCCGGTGCCTTTCGAGGCCACCGCCGCTTTGCGCTGCGCCACGACGTAGCCGCTCGCGATCACGACCGTGTTCGCCTGGGCGGGGGAGATCAGTACCGCCGGCGTGAGCCGGGCGGAGACACCGCCGCGCAGGTTGAGCGCCACGAGGACGACGGCCGCCGCGACCAGGACGAGCGTGCCGCCACCGATGAAGAGCCAGCGCGGCGGGCCGCCGGCCTTGGCCAGGCCGTCGCTGCGGTCGATGCGCAGTGCCGTCAGGTCGGCGCTCTTGGTGTCGAAGCTGGCATCCATAGCGGGAATGTTAATACGCTCCTATTATCGCCGCCGTGCCGAAAAATCCCCTGATTCGTATCCGCCGCGCCCGCGCGAGCACCGCCGATCTCGATCGCTTAGCGCCGCTGTTCGAGGCCTACCGCCGGTTCTACCAGAAGCCGCGGCGGCGGGTGGCCGCGCGGCGCTATCTGGCGCAGCGCCTGCGGCGGGGCGAATCAGTCGTGTTTTTTGCGCAGTTGGGCCGGTCCAGCGTGGGCTTCGTCCAGCTCTACCCCGGATTCTCGTCGCTGTCGCTGGGGAAAGCGTGGGTGCTCAACGACCTGTACGTGGCCCCGGAGGCCCGCGGCCACGGCGCGGCCCGGCTCCTGATGGAAGCGGCCCGCCGGCACGGGGTCCGCACCGGGGCGGTGCGGATCGAGCTCGCGACCGCCAAGACCAACCGGGCGGCGCGAGCGCTGTATGACGCCCTGGGTTATGAGTTAGACGACGAGTTCGACTATCTCAGCCTGCGTCTGCGCTGAGCCCGTCGTCCTTCTTCTCTTCGGCCCCGCCCTTTTTCTTCAGGAACCACACGACGAACAGAATCGCGCTCACGATGAGGGCGATCTTGAGGATCGTGAGGGCGAACCCCAGCACGGTGCCGAGGAGGGGGAGCAGTAAGAAGGAAGCGAGCTTCCAGATGGTGACGCCGAGCAGGCCGACGGCGGCGACTTGCAGTACGGGCTTGAGCATTTGAGGCTCCGAACAGGGTCCGGGCCATACGGGGGACGGCCTTCTTTGGGTTCACCCCCACCCAAAAAGCTTGACCATCCGCGCCCTTATCCCTACCATGGGCCGTCGCAAGTCGCACTCACACACACCGAGGTGATCGATATGGGCAAGATCAACTGGGGTCGAGTGCTGGGCGGTGGGCTGCTGGCGGGCGTCGTATTGAACGTCTGGGACTTCCTGATCAACGGCGTCTGGCTCAAGAACGACTGGAACACCGCGATGCACGCGCTCGGCAAGGGCGACATGGCGGGGTCCCAGATCGCGTGGTTCGTCATATGCGACTTCATCGTGGGCATCTGGCTGGTGTGGCTGTATGCAGCGATCCGGCCGCGCTACGGCATGGGCCCCAAGACCGCCGCGATGGGAGCGTTCGGGTTCTGGTTCGTGACCCTGTGGTTCCGGCTCGCGGAGGTCGCGATGGGTCTCTTCTCCATGAATCTTGTCCTCATGTCAGCGATCGCGACGCTCGTGGGCATGGTGCTCGCCGCGCAGGCGGGGGCGTGGCAGTCGTGGGGAGTGGTGCCTTGGGAGTTTAGACCAGGATCGCTGCAGCTGTAGCGAGCGTAGCCGCTGCGACCGCCAGGACGTGGACCTTCCGCGCCTGGCGGCGCACCTGGGCCAACTCAGCCGGATCGTCGATCGGTCCGGGGCCGGAATCCAGATCGCGCTGACCCAGCGCGGACAATCGCACTCAGGTCTTTTCCCTCGCCTGAAACACCCCCAACGCGGCGATCCACAGGGGCAGAAACACCACCAGGCGCCAGCGCCGGTCGGCGCCACCCACGGCCAGCCCCGCGGCGAGGAGCACGCTCGCGCCGAGCGCCATGGCGCCCCAGATGAACCGGCGGCGGCGCCCATTCGGGCCGATGTTGGGGATGCAGGCGACGGTGTAACGCATCGGGCAAACGTAACTCCATTCACATCACTCCGGAGTCGCGCCCGGGGTCAGCCTCACCCCTTGAGCGCTGCGAACATCGCCACGACCGTAATCACGAGGCCCACGGCGATCTTCGCGGTGTTCGCGGCGACGCGGCCCAGGAGCGCGCCCCAGCCCACGCGCAGGGCGCCGGGCGCATGCCAGGTGGTCGAGTACTCGAACAGTGTAGCGCCGGCGAACGAGCCCACCAGCGCGCCGATCACGCTCCCGATCACCGGCACCGGCACGCCGATCGCCGCGCCCACGATCCCGCCCACGAGCGCGCCCCAGCCGGCGCGTTTCGAGCCGCCGTACTTCCGCGTCAGACCGTAGCCCAGCCAGACCTCGAGCAGCTCGCCGAGGCCCGCCAGCGCGAGGACCGTCACGATCGTCCCCGCACCGACAGTGGCGAAGCCCGTGAGCGCGCCGTAGCCGAGCACTGCGACGGTGATGACCCAGAGACCGGGGAGACCCAAGGCGACGAGGGCCAGCCCGCCGAGACAAATGAGCGCGAGGAGGACGACGAGCAGGGCGTGGGTCACAATAGAAGCGCGCCCTCGTGCTCGAGCAGCCAGCGCTTGCGCTCGATGCCGCCGCCGAAGCCGGTGAGGTCGCCGTTGGCGCCGATCACCCGGTGGCACGGCACGATTATGGGAATTGGGTTCTTGCCGTTGGCGGTGCCCACGGCGCGGGCGTTGTGCGCATCCCCCAACCGGCGCGCGATCTCGCCGTAGCTCGTCGTGGCCCCATACGGGATCGTACGCAGCGCATCCCACACGCGATGCTCGAACTCCGTGCCCTCGGCCGCCAACGGCAGATCGAACGTCATGCGCGC
>WNFJ01108822.1_pt2 | contig 20335 bp, 20 predicted proteins | sample 5400461 | NCBI WGS metagenome assembly WNFJ01 (sample SAMN13153349, study PRJNA577476) | soil metagenome | isolation source: 115 cm saprolite on Douglas fir-dominated hillslope | place: USA:California | collected 2013-09-17
CTGCTCGACGAGGGTCGAGGAGATCATCTCCGCCTCCTGTAAGCGGGCCGGCTCTGGGTAGATCTGGCTGGTCTGCGCCTGGCCGAAGAAGAAGGCGTGGGGGCGCCTCATCTCGCGTGCGATGTCGTAGCCAGAGAGCGCGGCGCGCGCCAGCAAGGAGAGGATGGCGTATCCGAGAATCGAGATGTGCATACGCCCATAATACGCGATGGCGGCCCGTGCGAGAGGCGGCCCATGCTTTTACCGAGCATCCACTAACACATGCCACGAGTGAGAGATTCTCTCTGCAGCATGCATATATCATATATGACATATGTTGAAGATGATATATGCGAGGAGTGGTTGCCTCTATCGCGCGAAAGGGGTCCCCTGTGCGTACACCATCGTGTCACCGATGCACCCTACCTCCGCGCTCCCCGCTTCCGTCGCCTTGGTGTTCGCTCGCGCTCGCGCTTCCGTTCGTCTTGCTGCTGGCGGCGTGCGGCAGCTCCTCCCGCCTCACGACCACGACCGCTGCCCCCACGGGGCATTCCATGCGGGCTCCCTCCCCTGTGCCAACCGCCACGCTCGAGGTGTCGTCGCAGCCGGTCAGCTTCTCCGCCGCGGACGGAACGCGGCTGGCCGGCACGCTCTACGGCCGGGGCATGCGCGCGGTCATCCTGTCCAATGAAGGGGACAACGCCAGCGCGCCGTGGCGCCCCATCGCGCAGCAGCTCGCCGTGCGTGGCTATCTCGTCTTGAGCTACGCCTATCGCCCGGTAGATGCCAATTATGATAGCCTCGCGGCGTACGCGTTGAGCGATTTGCGCGGGGCCATCGCGTTCATCAGAGCGCGCCCCATACCTGTCACCCAGCTCATCCTCATCGGCGCCAGCCTAGGCGCGCTGGAGGAGTTGAAGGTGGCGGCCACCACGCCGTGTGATGGGCTGGTCGTGATCTCGGCCCCGCTTGGCTACCAGGACGTACAGATCAGCGATGCTGACCTGGCGCGCCTGCGCATGCCCAAACTCTTCGTCACCAGCGCGGACAACCGGCCCTTCGCCAGCGACACCTTGTACATGTTCGAGGTGTCGCCGCCGCCCAAGGACAAACGCGTCTATCCGGGCGACGCGCACGGCGTGCGCCTCTTCGCTGGCACGAGTGGGCCCGCACTTCTGTCCTCGATCCTGGAGTTTGTGCAGCGCACCGCTCCCGCCCAGTGAGCGCCCGCGCATCCGCACATGCGGCAATGAGGGAGAATCATCATGAAGCGGTCCGAACACTGTGTGCTCGCCATGCCTGTGACCCATGTCACCTGTGCCACCTGTACCCCTTTCGCCACGCGTGCCACGCTCGTCACCTGCGTGCTCATCTGCCTACTCATCGCCGTCACCCTCGCCGGCTGTGGAGCGGGAGCGGCGTCCGTCACAGGCGCCCACCGCGTTCCCGGGCCAACGCCGACCGCGACTGCGTCGGCGGCGCCGACCGTGCACTACACCGCCACGCTGCGCCCGCTCAACGCTTCAGGCGTCTCCGCCACCGCACGGCTCGATCTGACTGGGAAGGTGCTGGTGGTGACGCTGCACGCGACCGGCCTGGAGCCGAACCGGGAGCACTATCTGCATATCCACGGCTATCCTGACGCCACGGTGGCCTGTCCCGTTGAATCGGGCGGCACCATCTCGGTCGATGAGGGACTCGCGCACGTCGGTCCCATCGCGCTGGATCTGCAGCCCTATCCGCAGGTCACCGGGCCCGGCGCCGTAACTTGGACACACACTTACCGGTTGTCGTCAGACGACCTGTACAACATCACACCACTGACCGGCCACGTCGTCGTGCTGCATGGCCTTACCAGCAACGGTACCTACAACCGGGCGACTTTCGTCGCCTGCGGCCAGATTCAGGCGTTCTAGCAGGACGTGGCGGATACCGCCGAATCGGCGATGGCACCTGCAACGTACGCGTGTTGGGCTACACTCCAGGGCAGATCGTTGGAGTGTACCAAGTCGCACCAGCGTCCGCCGCGGCAGAGAGGCCCGGACGCAGAGATATGCCGTTGCCCAGCACCTTGACAGTGAAATCGACCGTCTCGAGCAAATGCCCGTAGCCGCCGCGGGTGCTATAGGGCAGCACCTGTGCGCCCAACCAATCGGGGCAACGCACCGTCTTGCCTTTGGCCGCCAGTTGGGCCACCGCCTTCTCTCCATCCAGTTTGGCCCGCAGCGCGTCATTGATCGCGATGTCAGCTACAGGCATTCACTTGGGAAGCACGAAGTGCAACACCTGCCCGCTCGTCTCGTCTTTTTGGCTGGTTCCCCGTTGGGGGTACCAATCGCCGCCTGTATGCTACTTGCGACATCCGTGTCTCGCCGCGCGGCCCTACAGCGCAACCCCACATGAGACCGGCCGAGATGATGGGCAGCCAGCTCGCCAGGAACTGCTCAGAGGGCTGTCGCTTGTCCCGCGCTATAGGCAGCCCACGGTCGCACTGCCTCGGCATAAGCTTTTGGCGTAGAAGTGGTCGACCGGCACCAAGTCCTCCAGGGTCAGTGCCAAGGTCAGTGCAACAGTGTGGACTTTCTTTCTCGTCCTGGCGTCGCCCCTTTCGGCTGATGGCTGTTGGCTGGAAGCAGCCAAGCCAGCCCTATAATAGTCTGTACCGGCGACGAGGTGGAGGCGGATGATGGGATCTCTGATGCTGACGCATGTTGCTGGAGCCTCTGTGCCCGCGCAGGTGTACGGCGCCAGGCAGGCTGCACAGGACCGACTGCACAGGAGACGAGGCGATTGCGTCTGGTCGTGCAGCGAACTAGTCGGGAGTCCGCGCTGGTGGAGGAAATCCTCGACGCTGCCCTGGAGGAGATCTACGCAGCCTTTAAACGTGGGGAATCCGTCACCCTCCGCAATTTCGGCTCCTTCTATGTCCGTCCGGAAACGGAGCAGTGGGTGTTCCGCTTCAATCCGGCGCAGCGGCTGCGCAAGCTCTTCGGCTGGAGCTCAACCTATCGCGGCGTCGTGTAACGTGCATGGGCAGGGATCCCAAGGTCCGTGCCAGCAGCAGCCAAGAAGCTGGCAAGCGGCGAAAAGGACTATCACACCTGGGAGTGCACAGGAGGTTTCCGGTATTGGTGGAAACAGTCGAGCGGGCCTATCCGCATCTCGCTCGCTGGGTCAAGACCCAGGGCTGGGTCGAGATCGGCCTCGATGCGTATCGTCCCTCCTTCGTCCGTGCCCTCGATGAAGGAGGCATGGTCTGGGAGGGCACGACATCGTATCCGACCATCGACGCTGCCTTGCGCGCTAGACGCCGCTCTACAGGAGTGGCTGCACGAGCAGCAAAGCGAGTGAGGCGGGAACAGCGGCGTGAGCGTCCGACCGTCAGGGCGAGCCTGTCGGCTGCCGTCGCGAAACGTCACGCGTCAATAATCCAGGCCACCCTGCTCGACCCACGCGCGGTAATCATCCAGCACAATCGCGTTGGGGCTTGCCGTCTCAGCGGCCCAGATCTGCTCGGCCAACACCCGTCGCGCTTTCCCGCCGCGCCGCCGCACCTGCAGCAAGATCCCGCGCCGCTCATCGAGGTCGGCCACCCCAAGACCGTCACCGGTTCCGTGTGCCCTGGCTCATCCGGATCGCGCCAGGTCGCGGCGAACGGCGGCCGCAGGGCATCAGAGAGGTAGACGTCAAACGTACTGAGTTCCTCCTCCCGACCATAGCAGTCGACGGTCACTTCAGCTAGACGCGTCGCGCGATCCGGAATCGCCGGGATGTCCGCAATGTCTCTCATAGCGAGCCTCCCCTGGTCTTCTGGCTGGCGCACCGCCCTTTGCAGCTCTGCACGTGGAGCACCGACGGCACAGCACACACGGCGTGACCTTTCCATCCTACAGCCGATTACAGTACATGGGCCAGCGAGCCTGTGTGTAAGCATACTCTGCACATGATGTTTGCCCGGTTGCCACAGCACATCGCTCCCGTGGGGAACAAGCAGCAGCGTCGCGTAGCCACGGTGCCGTGCGCTCCTAGCGCTGATCTTTTGCGCTCAGCACGCCACACGACACTTCACGCACCGCCCAGCAAGCTGGACGGCACCTTCGCACCGTAACCGAACACCGCGGTGACTGCCTCACCGCAATCACGCCGTTAGACGGTTAGTGCAAGAATCTCCCAGACGACTCTGGCTGAGTGTCAATCCCTTGCGTACACTATGCGTTCGCAGTTGCAGCGCATACAGTCGGCCGCGAGCGATGGGTTGTGCGGCTCCTGCAAGGCGCTGCCTGCCCACGTGCGCAAGCCAGTGCTTGGATCGGCTCTGCACGGGGCGAGAGCACACGCTCGAGAGCGTGTGCTGGATGGTCTGGGTGTCGCTGGCATCCGTCAGGTGCTGCTTCCCATCGGCCGCTGCCATCTTTAACTGTACACAGTTCGTGTACGTTCCCTGAGTGCCTTCATCGGCTACTCAGCGGGAAGTCCGCCGGACAGCGGCGTCGAGCCGCACCTTGAACCGAGCATTCACCTCTTGCCATCGGCTCTCGGGCACTTGGTCGTACTTGGCGACGTGGAAGTGCTCGCCGAGTTCGGCGTAGATGGTCGGGAACGCCGCGCCGCTCACCTCGTGCAAGCGTTTGGCCAGATTTTGCACCGTGCGCTGGTGTTCGGGCGTGAGGGTTTGCGGCCCGAGGCGCTCCAGGATCTCCGGCACCAGCCGCATTACCTCCTCGACGGTTTCCAGCCGTGCCTCCACTTCGCCACGCCAGCGCTCGACATCGCCCTGCCACTCCACGAACGCAACCATCTGGCGATGAAACTCTAGCCATGCTGCCGGCGACGCACCCTCAGCTGGCGCGACCGGCCGCGTGATCGGCGCGGAAGGAGCCAGCATCGCGGGGGCAGCGAGCTGCGCCAAGGTGGGCTGATTGGCGAAATGTTGATAGAGCACATCGGCTGCCTCACGTTTGAAGGCGCGGATGGCGTCGCGTTTCGCAGGCGCGACCTTGCCGAGCTTGATGCCCGTCAGCCACGTGGGGATCGCCCAAGCGGTGAGCATCTCCATTGGCTGCGGTCCGCCTGCGGTCTCGACCTGGACAGGCACGAGCTGGTCGGCGAGCACGTCGTCATCACGGATGCGCCGCACCTGGCTGTAGCGTTCAAGTTGGAGCGCATCGCACATGCTCCGTAGCGCCGCAGCGATGCGCCCATCAGGAAGACGTACCGCGATAATCTCGCGGTCGTAGAAACGAATAGTCGCCTGCTCCGCGGGCACCATGGCCTGCTCCGATGCCTCCGATGCCCACACCGATTCGTCGGCCATGGTCGCGCGGCTCCTTGTAAAGGGGGCTTCAAAATGAAGCCCCGATCCGCATCAACTTAAGTAGATAACCATTGAAACTTTGAACCGAGTAGGCCGGAGCAGCGGAGCCGGTCGACGGGTGAGAGAACGGAGATGGAGTGCACGGCCTGCTGGGCGAGCGTCTGGACGAGCTCGTCAGGCGCTTGCTCCTCCCGAGAGGGCCGATGGGCGGCCACCGGCGCTTTGGCCAGGCGCCAGAGATCCTCACACGGCATGAGCTCGGGCGAGCGGAAGGGCCGCCAGGCGAGAGTGCTAGGCGCCGTTGCGGCGGCCTCAGCCACCCGCTTGGGAGGCTGCGGCGGGGCATTCTCCCAGACGAGGAGCTTGGGTACCGCTGGAGGTACCTGCCCCAGCGCCTCGACGAACGCCAGACCGTCCTCCTGGCGGCGGCGTGCGCGGATGAGGGAAACGAACTGCCCGCGGGCGGCAGTGAGCGCCCCGTGGATCACCCGCCGCGCGTTGCGCCCGCTGCTCACCACCTCGCGCTGCTGCCCGCGGTGGGCCCAGCAGGCCCGCAGCGGCGGGAACTCCCGCACGCTGGTCTCCTCGCCGAACCACACCGGCCCGCCGGCTGCCACCCGGGCTGCCGCTTGCTCGGCGAGGGCTTTTTTTCTCGGCGTACGCCGGAGCAGGACGCCCTAACACGAACTGCGGTCGCTGCCATCGCTAGCCCAGCCGAGGCAACGTGCGCCGCACCGTCCGTTCACGCGCGCTTCAGCCCCGCTGGGTGAGTTCCGTGCGCACCAGGGGCGCGGTCCCGTTCGTGGCCGCAGGCCCGTGCGTCTGGGGATCCCCCTCCTCCACGAGCCCGGCGAGCACCCATTCGGCCTCCGCGTCCAGCCGGCGCTCGGCCCCGGGGGGTGTCCCTGCGCCGACGCCGCGCGCTCCCCGCTCGCGCCACGCCCGCGTCCAGTGGCACACGCTCGCCTGCGTACAGCCCAAGGTCTGCGCGACCGTGGCCAGCGGCACGCCCTCGGCGCGCAGCAGCACCGCCTGAGAGCGCCGCCAGTGACGCACATTCCGGCTCGCCTGCTGCGCCCCTACCAACTCCGTCCGCTCCTCATCGCTCAGCGTCAGTTGCATCCGCCACCCCCTCTCCGCAGGGGGCAGCTTACCACTTCAATGCTTCACCGTCGATTTACTTACGTTTTGAGCGTCGGAAGCAAGAGTCGCTGGAAGGTGGCAGGCACCGTCTTGCGGGTCGAGATGCGGCAACCAACCGATAAACATTGGTAGAGACGCACGAGCAGCGTCGTGAGGTGGTCAGGTCGAGACAAGACGAGCGCTAATGCGGTGGCATACCGCCGGATCGTCTGCGCCGCCTGGGTCAAACTGCGATTCGGATAGCGCCAACAGTTCACCACCAACAACCAGTGTTGGATCAGCAGTCACAGCATCTTGGCATAGAGCTCACACAACTGACGCCAGGGCTTGAGGCTGCGTGATTCGTCGAGCAATCCGTGCTGTTTCCACAACTTGAAGAGCAGCTCAATCTGCCAGCGAGCCCGCGCGATCACGAGCGCCTCATCAAAGGCCAGGACTTCATTGGGTGCATTAGTGACGAGCAGGGTCCACTCTGCAAGCGCAAGTCGATGCGCGCTCACCTGTTGCCCCTTGCGCTTCGCCTCTTCGCGCAAGCGACGCCGGCGCTCGGCCGCTACCGCGTCCGGCACACGCAGAGCTAAGAGTCGAATGGGGATCCCGTGCCCAAGACCACGCTGCTGAGGACACGCAGTGGGCACCATCGTCCTAAGCCCCGCCTGTGTGCGCGTTCCATCCATCGCTCCTCTCCGCGGCGAGATGGTTGTCCGCCCGCCTCATGATGCTACGTCCAAGTATACCGATGAGTGGGGTAGGAAAGCCCCAGATAACGCATGTCAGCACGCACAACTCGGCTCATAGTTTGACCGATTGCAAACGGTGTACGTGTCGCGGATCACAGCTTCGTAGTATCATACGGCCCAGCCGGTAGAGTGAAACGCCGTTCCGTAGTATGGAACAAGGTGGTACTGATTCGTGTGATATGGCGTTCCCACTCGGCGTATATCGCTATGCAGAAGCTCAGCGTGAGCGCCGCGCGACTCCCGCTAACCAGGAGTGTGAGGACACGGTAGTATGGCTACCGGCGCGACAGCGCACGATCGCTCTTTTGACCAGCAGCCTGCCCAGTCGGCCGAAGGCGCGGTCGAGCGCACCCTCGCGGTCCTATGCTGCTTCTCACGGGAGACGCCGACACTGGGCGTCACCGAGATCGGTGAGCGGCTCAACCTCACCAAGAGCACCGTGCATCGTCTGCTCCAGGCGCTGGCCGCGCAAGGCCTTGTCGCGCAGGATGCGGCGCGGCATCAGTATACGCTCGGCTATCGTGTGCTCGCGCTGGCGCAGGCCGTGCCGGGCGCGGCCGACCTGCGTCACATCTGCCAGGCGCACATGCGCTGGCTCCTCGGTGTGACGCAGGAGACCATCGCCCTCTACGTCGGTGCCGGCGACGTCCGTATCTGCCTGGACGAGCTGGAGAGCCCGCAGATCTTGCGCATGAGCGCCGGCATTGGGCGCTGCTTCGCACTCCCGCGCGGCGCCGCCGGTAGGGCGCTCCTGTTCGACGGGCCCGCGGGAGACAGTGACCTCTGGCTCCGCGTGACGTCTAAGCTCTCGCCGGTCGAGAGCGCTGGCCTCCTCACTGAGCTACGCGCGGCGCGCGAGCGGGGCTACGTCTTGACGATGGGCGAGACGGTCGAAGGCGCCGCGTCGCTAGCGGCCCCCATCCGTGGCCTCGAAGGCAGCATCATCGCGGCGCTCAGCGTCGGTGGGCCCGCGTCGCGCTTCATACCCGAGGCGGTGACGCGCTTTACCGCTGTCCTGCTCGAAGCGGTGGCCAGAATCGAGCGTGACCTCGCGGTGGCCTTCACTCCCGGCGTCTACGGCGGTGCCCGCCCCTCCCAGGCCGGGCCGGATCGATAAGTTCGAGACGTGACACGGGTCTGTCGCCTGCGGCGCGACGGCAGCGACAAGCATCAGGAGGAGGCAACAGACAGACAAAGACGAACGGCACGGGCACTTGCGGGTAGCGAGGCAACAACGGCGGCACCTCACTGACGACAAATCGGACACGAGTTGGTTCACGAGCACGGAGTTGTCGAGTACCAGTTTATGAGTACCAATGTATCCGGTAGACCTAGGAGGTTCTCGCATGGTGCGATCCTTCCCCTCGTCGTCTTCCATCTTCCAGTCCCTCAGCTTCATTTCACCTTCCGCTGCGCGACACCGCGCCACGATCCGGGGCGCACTGCCCCTGTGGCTGAGTTTGCTGTGCGCGCTGCTGGTCGTGCTGGCTGGCTGCGGCAGCTCTAGTGGGCCACAGACATCCAACGGCCCCGTCACCGGCGGCACGCTCAACGTTGGACTCACCTCCGACGTCGTCACACTCGACCCGCTCAAGTCCAGCGCGTTGGTGGATCGCCAGGTCATGCTCAATGTCTATGATACGCTGGTGCGTGTGGACGCGCAGAACACGGTGCAGCCGGACCTCGCGACCTCGTGGTCCTACACCAGCCCGACGCAACTCGTCTTCACGCTGCGCTCCGACGTGAAATTCCAGGACGGTACCCCATTCAACGCTGACGCCGTCGTCTTCAACATCAATCGCATCCTCACGGCCGCGTCCTCCCCACGCAAGAGCGAGTTGACGTCGGTCAAGTCGGTAAAAACCGTCGATGCCACGCACGTCCAGTTCAACCTCAAAGCAGCGTTCTCGCCACTGCTCGCCACGCTCACCGACCGCGCCGGGATGATCCTCTCGCCGGCGGTTGTCCAGGCCACTGGCGCGAACATCGCCAACAATCCGCTGAAGGCTGGCAGTGGCCCCTTCCAGTTCAAGGAGTGGACGAAGGGCGATCATTTGACGATCGAGCGCAACCCTGGCTACTGGCAGAAGGATAGTGCCGGACGTGCGCTCCCTTACCTAAACGCGGTCAGTTACCGTCCGATCACCGACGGCAACGTGATGGCCACCAACCTCTCGACGGCGACGATCCAGGTCGCCCAGGGGCTCTCACCCCAGGCGGTGGCCTCGGCCAAGAGCAACCCCAGCCTGATCTACAAGCAGATCCCCGGCCTGAGCTTCTTCGGCATCATGCTCAACACCAAGCAGGCCCCACTGGATGACGTTCATGTGCGCCGCGCCATCGCCTGGGCGGTCAACCGCGACGAGATCGTCAGCAGCGTGCTGCTCAACAATGGCGTCGTGTCCCAGGGCCCGATCCCGCCGTCGAGCTGGGCCTACAGCGCCAGCATCGCCCCCTACAGCCACGACGTGACCAAGGCCAAAGCGGAGCTGGCGCAGGCGGCGAACGGCGGCGCGAATGTTACGTTCACCATGCTCATCGCCAGCGGCGACCCGACCGGCGCGCAAGAGGCGAGCTTCATCCAGTCGCAGCTCAAGGAGGCGGGGATCAACGTCGACATCAAGCCGGAGACGTTCGCCACCCTGCTGACCGACACCGACGCCACCAAGCCCAACTTCCAGGCGGCGACCCTCGGCTGGAGCGGACGCCCCGACCCGGATGGCAACCTGTATAGCTGGTTCCATACCGGCGGCGGCAACAACAGCATGCAGTATTCCAACGCGACGGTCGATGGCTTGCTCGAGGACGCGCGCGCCCAGAGCACGCAGGCACAGCGCGCCACCGACTACCAGAACGCCGAAAAGCAGATATTGGACGACTCGTCGTACGTGTTCATCAACCACGGCGTGGCCGTGCAGGCGACGACGACCAAGGTCCATAACTTCCAGCTGCTGCCCACGACCATCATGGTCTTCACCCAGGTCTGGCTCGCGTAGGGCCGCTCGGTTACGGGCAGCGGGGCCGTGCTCCGGCACATCCGTGGCACGGCCTCGACGGCTGGCTCATGTGACATGCCCGGGGGAATCGAGTAGCGCGTCGGCCTCCGTCCGTCCCCCGGCATTTAGCGACACCAACGCGAATCGGAATACGATAGATCGGGCGAAAGGAGCGGGCGATGACCGCCTATATTTTTCGGCGTCTGCTATTGCTCGTGCCCGTGTCGCTGTTCGTCAGCTTCATCACGTTCATGCTGGTCCATCTGGTGCCGGGCGACCCCGCCCGCGTGCTGCTTGGCGAGGATTCGACGCCCGAGGCCCTGGCGGCGCTCCGCCAGCAGTTGGGCCTGAACCGACCGCTCTACGAGCAATACGCGCGTTGGCTCAACCAGGCCATCCATGGCAATCTGGGCGAATCCATCCAGCTTCACCAGCCGGTGCTCCAGGCGATCATCCAGCGTCTACCGGTGACGGTAGAACTGGGCGTCACAGCGTTGCTCTTTTCGCTGGTGCTGGCGGTTCCGACGGGTGTGGCCGCCGCCACCAGCCGCGGCTCGCGGCTCGATTGGCTGCTGAACGTCGGCAGCCTCCTTGGAACCACAATCCCGCCGTTCGTCCTCGGGCTGCTGCTCATCCTGGCCTTCGCGGTCCTCCTGCGCGCGTTCCCGCCCGGTGGCTACGTGCCCTTCGCGGAGGACCCTCTGCAGAACCTGCGCGACCTCATCCTCCCGATGGTCGCCCTGGGGAGTGGGTCGGTGGCGGTCAACTTCCGCCAGGTGCGCGCCAGCATGCTCGAGGTGCTCAACCAGGAGTACATCCGCACCGCGCGCGCGGTCGGCCTGAGCGAGTTGCGCGTCAACTACCGCCATGCGCTGCCCAACGCCCTGCTGCCGCTGCTCACGCTCGTGGGATTGCAGGCAGGCGCCATCCTCGCGGGCGCGGTCGTCATCGAGACGATCTTCCTCTGGCCCGGCGTCGGGCAACTCGCCGTGACCAGCATCCTCTCCAAGGATTATCCGGTGGTCCAAGGGGTCGTGCTGCTCTCGGCGCTTTCCTACATGCTCATCAACCTGCTCGTTGATATTGCGTACACTGTTGTGGATCCGAGGATTAGCCATGGCAAGCAGCGCTGAATCGCGCCCGCCGGGCGGGGCGCCAGAGGACGGTTGGGGCCTGGCGCCAGCCGTCGTCGCCGATGTGACCGACCTCAGCCCACACGAGCTGGCGCCGGAAACCTCGCACTCCGCGGTGACGCGGCTCGCCCGGCTGCTCGGGCGCGGGCTGAGCGCCGTCGGCCGCGACCTCCGCTGGCTCTTCGGCCTCATCCTGGTCGCGATGGTGTTCGCTGCCATCGTCGCGCCGCTGATCGCCCCGCACGACCCCCTGCTCTACCATCCGCTGCTCGTCGCGCGGCCGCCGAGCGCCATCTACCTGCTGGGGACGGATTCATCCGGGCGCGACGTGCTGAGCCGGGTGATCTATGGCGCGCGGATCTCACTGTCCGTGGGGCTGGTCTCCGTGCTGCTCGGCGGCATCATCGGCGCGATGCTGGGGATGGTGGCCGGGTACGTGGGTGGCTGGATCGACCGGGTGATCAGCATCTTCGTGGACGTGCTGCTCGCGTTCCCCTCGCTGATCCTGGCGCTGGCGCTGGCCGCCACGCTCGGGGCGAGACTGGCCAGCGTGGTGATCGCTGTCCCCGTTGGGTTTACCACCCTGCGCTTCCCGGTGAACACCGTCAATCTGGTGATCGCGCTGGCCGTCGTGCGCATCCCCGTCTACACCCGGCTCGCCCGCGGGCAAACGCTGTACGTGCGCTCGTTGGACTACGTGCACGCCGCGCGCACCCTAGGCTCGCGTACGTGGTGGCTCCTGCGCCGCCACATCCTGCCCAATATTCAGAGCGCGCTGCTGGTGCAGGTGACCATTTCCATCTCATTCGCCATCTTGGACGAGTCGGTGCTGAGCTTCCTCGGCCTGGGCGCGCCGCCACCGACGCCGGAATGGGGAAGCATGATCTCGGAGGCGCAGGCCTTCCTGATCAACGGCGATCCCTGGATGATGCTCGGGCCAGTGCTGGCGCTCGTCCTCACCGTGCTCAGCCTCAACCTCTTCGGCGACGCGCTGCGCGACAGACTCGATCCGCGCAGTGCCTATCGCGAAATTCGCGCTCGCTAATCCGAACATGCCGCCGGGAAGGCACGCAAGCGCCAGGAGCCGAAGCGCATCCACTAACCGGCCCGCAGACCATCCCGCGCAGGGAGTCGAGCAGGATGGCCGCGACGCCGGGCGCCGGCTGGACCCGCACGAAATGTCGGACGATCTCTTCCAGAAACGTTTCGGTCCGTGAGCGCGGCCGGGCGCCTCATCAGTACGAGATCTGGCTTGGCACGTCCGCCATAACGCTGCCGCTGCGCGACGCCTGATGGCGCGGTGACGTGACCAGTGCTTACCCATCCCCAGGCTCAGAAACTGTGTGATAAGGGAATGTCAAACAAGCAGAACTAGTGCCGGGCCTCGACATGAAAAACCGGAGAATTCGTTGCGAGCACCACCGCGCGACGCCGAGCAGACACCGTTCTTTACCGGATCAGCATGAAGTGCCGGACCCGTCCCATCTCATCTTTTTGGACCGTTCCCCGTTGGGGGTTCGAACCCGTGATCCAGCAAGTTGCCCAGAGGAGAAGGACAAAGAATCCAGCGCCACCTGTCTACATAATGTAGAGCTCCATCAAACCTGACTTTGGGAGCTTATAGTCGAGGTTGCCAAGGGTATAGTGCATCCAATGTTAAGCCCCAAGCTTCGTACAGTCAGGTCACAACCTTTGCCTGTTGACCACTCGGGCGCACAGGTGTGTTGGCGTGATGCCCACAGAGGAGTTCGGCGTGACCTTTGATCCATTTCGGTGCTAGAATAGCTACATGAGCCAGAAGCAGCAAACGGTAAATATCAACATACGGTTTCCGCCAGAGGTCGTAGAGGTCATGAAGCGCCTTGCCCGCGAGGACACCCGCTCCCTCAACGGCGAGATCATCTGGGCGTTGCGAGCCTTCATCGTGCAGCGGCAGGCGGAGTGGAAGGGAGTGAGCGATGCCGATCAAGATCGTCCAGGCAGCAGCAACACCTGAGTATGACCTGCGCGGCGTCGCGCTTGGCCTGGGACGCAAGACAGGCGTGCTAATCCGCCAATCCAAAAAGGGCGCCGATCTCGAATCTCGCGAGTCCCGCTTGCGGCAAGAGCTGCTCGTACCAGTTGCCATTGCGCTGAGAGGCGAGCCGGATGGATCTAACGTCATTCTTTACGACGAGGGGTCCGGAGTCAGCGGGACCAAAGGCTATGATGAGCGCCCGCAGCTCTCACGGCTGTACATGGACATCGCCAATCGGGTGATTGGCAGCATCGTCGTTGCCCGTGCGGATCGGCTATTCCGCGACAAGCACTTCCGCAACGTAAGCATGTTCACAGAGCTTGCGGAGCGGGAACACATCATGCTCATCGTGCCCGGCAGGACAATCTACGACTTCACCAATACGAAAGACCTCCAGGCGTTCCAGCGGGAAATGCAGGAGTCCTACAGCTACATCGCCACCCAGGTCGCCTACATGCAGGACACGCGTCGGCAGAAGATCCAGCGCGGCTTCTATGGAGGCGGCATCCTACCGGCACCCTACGTCATCGAGCGGGCTGCGGCGAAAGAACGACAAATACCCGTCATCTACCACCCTTGGCAACCAACCGCCATTGCTCTCTTCGAGCGGTTTAGGGACTACGACTACATCCTGGCACGCATCGCCCGCTACATCGAAGAGCAGTCTCATATCTTCCCCTATCCGTCCGCCGACGATCTCCAACGCTATATGTATAAAACCCTGATGCGCCGAGTGACGGGGGGCTATACTTTCAGCAGCGCCGACTCGATTAGGAAGTATTTCCGCAACCTCACTCTGGGTGGGTATGCCAAGATCGGGCGCGACAGCGAGGGGAATGTCCTCTATCTGGCGAACGCGTTCGAGCCGGCGGTACCCATGGATCTCTTGGGGGTCTCGTACGCTGCGCTCACCGGCCACTTTCCCGACGGCACCCCATTCGAGGGCAAACGCTTCGCCATTCGCACGCATGCGAAGAAGCCGTCCCTGGACGAGTCGTTCGCCATGCTCCATGGCCTCCTTGAGAGCCGCGATGGCTTCGTCTTCTACTACGGAGCAACCCAGAGCGGGAGACCGGTCTATGCCTGCAACAAGGATGCCGAGCGAGATGGGGATGGGCGAGTTATGCGCGGCAAGACAGGGATCGTCCAGTCGCAGCGTGTCTGGTCAGTCGCCTGCGAGGACTTGGACCGCATCGTGGTGAAGCGGCTGTGCGAACTCGCTCAACATGACGGTGATCTGTCAGCCAGGATCAAGGCGTTTTGGGACAGGCGCAAGTCCGACCAGATGGACGAAGCTCACGTCCTCAAAACACAGATCGAGCGCGCCGAGGCGCAAATTCGGCGCCTCGACAAGCTCCTGACTGACCCCGCAGCGCCTCTCACAGTGGAGGCCGAGCGGCGCTACATCGAGTCCCTACGCGAGACCGAGGAGGATCTGCAGCGTCTTCTCAGAAAACAGGCCAAGCAACAGGCTGAGTACCAGGATCCGGCTGAGATCATCGGCAACTTCTATTATGTGCTCTCGCATCTATCGACCGAATTCGTACGCCTTCCCCCGGAAAGCCAAAAGCGGGTGGCGCGGCAAGTCATCAGAGACATCAAGTTGAACAGGATTTCGGCGCACCTCTTTCTGCTGCACATTGAATGGCAGAATGGAATCGCCCTCTGCCCCGACGTTGCCCTCATCTGGCGTGGGAAGGGCGCGCGCATCGGGCACGACTGGACGGCAGAGGAAGAGGCGATTATCCGAGCGGTCTATCCCGCTGGGGCACAGATCGAAATCATGGCAGCGTTGCCCCGGCGGGGGTGGCAGAGCATTCGACAGCACGCCTGTACGATTGGACTCCATCGCAGCATCTCGACAGCCGATCAGAACGCTATCAACTTTTACCATGCCACGATCAGCCATCATGGCCTAGATGCGGTTGCCCGCCTTGTGGACGACGCGCAGCAACAGGCGCGACTTCGCCAGGTGGTGGGCGAACTCGCGCGAAAGACAGTGCGCGGTGGGCTTTCGGTGCATTGGTGGCTGCCCCTCGATGCTATCAGCTATGCGGGGAATGCCACACTTCGAGAGGATGCTGCGCTGCTGCTTAGCCCTGTCCTGACCCGCGCAGCGGCGGCGACCGAACCGGACGGCACCAACAACCACGACGCTGACTTTATTGAGTCACCGGGACGTGCAAGGCATCGTTGAAGCGATTGAAGTAGTTGAAGAGGCCGATGACGGCCGCCAGCTCGACGATCTGCCCTTCGTCCCAGTGCGTGCGCAGCTCCGCCCACACCTCTTCATCCACGCCATGCGCATCCGTCGTCATGCGCTCCGCCAGCGTGAGCGCCGCGCGCTCGGCAGGGGTAAACAGCTCTGCGTGCTCGTCGATATGATACATCGCATCGAGCAACGCCTCAGACGCTCCCAACTGCTTTGCCAAAGCAGTATGCGAGGCCCTTCAGTACATGCAATCGTTGATCTGCGAGACACGCACCGCAAGCATCTCCTTGATGCGCTTGTCCACGGTGCCTGTGTTGAAGACGGCGCGCATGTGTGCCGCCGCCGTCTCGGCGATCTCCGGCCGCAGCGCCATCGTGCGAAACATGTTCGGGATATTCCCGCGCTCGCGCTCGAAGCTCTCGAATAACGCCTGTGTCGAAGGGCCAACCTCTCCCGCATCGCGCGGTCGAATGCGCGCCATAGCGTGTGTTCTCCTTTGGGCCGCGTGTAGTGCGGCGAAACGTTCGCGTCGCGAGTGATTATAGGGCGCGGCACCGGGGCTCTGCCGCTGTGCGCGCGGTGGGGCTGGTATACTGCTGCTGGCGAGTGCTGGCGAGAAGCCGCCATGACTGAGGCCACCGATGCGGAGAGAGGGGAGCGCCTGAGATGGATTCGACGATGCAGACGGCGCGGCGCGTGCGCTGGGGCGTGCTCAGCCTGGCGAATATCGCGGTGAAAGCCGTGATTCCGGCGATTCAGGCGTCGCGTAACGGCGAGCTGACCGCCGTAGCGAGCCGGCAGTTGACGCGCGCGGAGCGCTTCGCCGCCGAGAGCGCCGGGGTGCGCGCGTTTGGCTCGTACGAGGCGCTGCTGGACGATCCCGATGTCGAGGCGGTATACATCCCCCTGCCCAATGGGCTGCACGCCGAGTGGACGTTGGCGGCGGCCCAGCGCGGCAAGCATGTGCTCTGCGAGAAGCCGCTGGGCGTTGGCGCGGACGAGGTCCGCCGCATGATCGCGGGCTGCCGCGAGGCTGGCGTGCTGCTGATGGAAGCCTTCATGTATCGCTTCCACCCCCAGACGCGCTACGCGCTCGAGCAGCTGGCCGCGGGCGCGATCGGGCCGGTGCGGCTAGTGCGCTCGTCCTTCGCGTTCGACATCGCCGGCCGTCCGGATGACATCCGCCTGCGCGCATCGCTGGCCGGTGGCTCGCTCATGGATGTCGGCTGCTATCCGCTCAACTTCTCGCGCGCCGTCTTTGGTGGGCCGCCGGCCGAGATCGCCGCTCGTGTCCACGTGCCCGCTGGCAGCGAGGTGGAGCGCACCGTCGCCGCCATGCTGGAGTTCGGCGGCGGCCGTCTGGGTGTGATTGACTGCAGCTTCGAGCTGCCCGCCCATCAGTCTATCGAGGTCGAGGGCGAGCGCGGGCGCCTCATGCTGGCGCGTCCCTTCACGCCCGCGCGCACGGAGGCGGTGGTGCGCATCGAGCGTGGCGACGAGACGCTGGAGCGGCGCTTCGCCGCGGTCGATCAGTACCAGCTTGAGGTCGAGCACTTCGCCGATTGTATTCGCGAAGGCCGCGCTCCCGCCCTCTCACTGGAGGATGCGCTGGAGCAGGCAGCGGCAATCGAGGCGGTGTATCGCGCCGGCGGCTACGAGGTGCCCTGGTAGCGGCGCGAGCGTCACGCTTATTCCTGCGGGGGTGGGTCGAGCTTTTCTAGCACCTCCGGCGGCGGTGCGAGCCGCTTGTCGAAGCGGCGATAGATCGCCACGCAGCGCGACGTGACGACACCATTGCGGTCGCGGCAGACACCTTCCACGAAGAAGATCTGGCGGCCGCCACTCTGCACCTTCGCCTCGAACGTGAGCGGATCGTCATAGGCAGGCCGCTCGAAGGTGACGTCCAGCTTCACGGTGACCTGCGGCTTCGTGCCGTGCGCCAGTGAGGCCACCGCCGCGCCGGTGACGATGTCGAAGATATAGGCCTGCACCGCGCCCGTCACGGCGCGCCCGCCAACGCCAGCGCCGCGATGGTGGGAGCCTGGCTCGAAATAGACCGTGGCGTGGCTTTCCGCGCTGTCCGTGATACGCGCGCCCATCCAGCTGAGCATGTCGAGCCGGTTCCAATACTCGAAGAACGCCGGGCTTCGCGGCTCGTCGTTGCCTGCCGCGCCTGTCCGCCGCTTGCCGGGCTCGTCCGCCATCGGCCACCTCCCGTGAATCGCGTCTTTCCGTGGCCCTGTGGGCGCCTGCGCGGGCGCCCATCACTAACTATAGCGCGCCGCAGAGCCGCTCGCGCCTGACCGCGCGCCGCTCGCTAGGCATCGCCCGATTTTCCCATTGATTTGCGCTCTTTGGTAGGACGACGTACGCTTTGAGCGCCCGGTCCCCAGCCGGGAGACGGGGTCCGCGCCCTACGGGGCGAGCCGCAGACATGATGTCAGGTGGCTCTGTAGCCAGGACAGTGGAGGTGGATGCATGGGTCGGGATCCGCGCGAGCCATACCGCGAGCGAGCACGAGCAAATCAGCCAGATGGCCGCAATGGTCCTGAACGCCCCGCGCCCCGCCAGGGCGCCACGCGTATGAGCGATCCCCGCGCCAGCGCGGCTCCCGACGGGCGCTCGGGTGGCCCCAGTGGCCCCGGCAGTGCAGGGCGGGGTGGCCCGCCGTCCAACGGTGGCGCACGCCGGCCAGGAAGCGGCGCGGGCGGAGGCGGCGTCATTCGCCCGCCCACCGCAGCGGGCGGACCCGGTGATGGCGATGAGCGCGACAGCGGCCGGCGCTCCGGGCCCCAGTACGGCGCGGCCGGCCCGCGCTCGCGGCCTGGCGACACGCCGACCCGCGGCACACGCGGCGGCGTTCCTGATTACTCCGGCCCCGCGCGTGCGGCACGTGGCCCCTCACCAGACTCTCGGTACGGACCCGCCGAGCGGGCGCCACGCCGCTCCATGGCCGAGATGGCGCGCGACGTCTCGCGCAGCATGTCGCGCCAGCTCGGCACGGTGATGTCTCGTGCCGGCCGAGCGATGCATCGTGGCGACGTGAACGGCACCTCCGCACGCATGCCAGCGCCGCCGCGCCCGGGTGCCACGCCTCCGCCGCTGAACGCGGCACAGCTGCGCTCGTTGCCCTACCGGCGCTCGCGCTCGCGCCTGCTGGCGCGCAAGTGGCGCATGGGGCGCGTGCGTGCCAACCCGGTCCCCTACTTCATCGGGATCATGCTCAGCGCCGTGCTCATGGTGACGCTGGCCTTTGGCGGCGGTCTCGGCGGGGTCTACGCCTTCAACTACTACGGCGGCCACGTCGGCCAGATTCAGGCCATCGCCAACTTGAAGAATCACGCGAGCAGCGTCATTTTGGACCGCAACGGGCAGCAGCTGGCCGTCATCAAAGATGACAGCGGCTTCAACTACTACGTGCCCAAGAGCCAGATCAGCTCCAAGCTACAATGGGCCACGATCGATCTCGAGGACCACAGCTTCTACTCGAACATCGGCGTGGACTTCGTCGGCACCATTCGCGCCGCGCTCAGTGACGTGAGCGGTGGCGCCACGCAGGGCGGCTCGACGATCACGCAGCAGCTGGTGAAGAACATCGTCGCCAAAGACTCGACGCAGACGCTCACGCGCAAGTTGAACGAGGCGATCCTGGCCTACGGCGTCACCCAGCAGTTCGACAAGGCGCAGATTCTGGAGATGTATCTCAATACCATCCCGTATGGAGATTCGAACCAGGGCGTCGAGGCGGCGGCCAAGAACTACTTTGGGTTGCAGCAAAGCGTCGATGCCAAAGGTGAGGTAATCACCGCCAACATGAACCTGTCGTGGGCACAGGCCGCCTTGCTTGCCGGATTGCCCAACGCGCCGACGCTGTACCTGCCCATCCAGTATTCATGCAGCAAAGCGCCCTGCCCGCAGAGTCAGTGGGACAATCCCTTCCAGGATCCCAACGCCCCCTGCGGACCCCATATCGCCAGCTTTGGACCAGAGTGGTATCTGACGCACGGGCACGAGTGGCTGGACTATTGCCGCGCGCGCGAAGCTTTGGACGCCGTGGTGCAATATGGCGTCGGCGACGGCAGCACGACCTTCACTTCGGCAGACTACGCGCAAGCGGATGCCGAGCTGACGGACATGTTGGTGCACCAGAAGATTTATCACTGGAAGGACTTTCTGGGGGGTGGTGGTGTCGACACCACCACGACGGCAAACGCCGCGCCGCACTTCGTGCAATACGTCGTGGACAAGATGGCCAATGACTTCGGCATCTCCGACCTGGGCAACGCCGGCTTGCGCATTTACACCACGCTGGACCTCAACCTCCAGCGGTACGCGGCGAAACAGCTGAACTATTACGTGAATCAGGCCCACGCGAATCCGTGGTACAACTACGGCGGCATCGAGCCATCACTCGCGGACGCGTCCAACGCGCACAACGGCGCGGTGATCGCGATCGATCAGCATACGGGCGATATCATGGCGATGGTTGGCTCCGTGGACCCGGCGAGCAAAGATCCGTTGATCGCGGGCGCCGTCAACTTGACGACATCGCCGCGCTCGATGGGATCGGCCACCAAGCCACTCATCTACTCGACTGCGTTCCAGATGGGTTGGACGCCCAGTACCATGCTGCAGGATGTTCCCATTTGCTATCCCAACTGGATCGGGAATGATCCAAGCACCGGCAAGCCTTTTCACGATCCAGCGGCGCCCTCCTGCGACGGATGGTACGTGCCCCACAACTTCGACTCGGCCTTCTTCTCCGGCCCGTTCCCGCTGCGCTACCAACTGGGGAACTCGC
>WNFJ01257545.1_pt1 | contig 20330 bp, 16 predicted proteins | sample 5400461 | NCBI WGS metagenome assembly WNFJ01 (sample SAMN13153349, study PRJNA577476) | soil metagenome | isolation source: 115 cm saprolite on Douglas fir-dominated hillslope | place: USA:California | collected 2013-09-17
CAGAAGCGGCGCCAGCTCGGCGTCGTCGCCGTGCTCGGGCAGTGGGAAACAATAATTGGCGTCCGCAATCGCATGGGTGGCATAGCCGCCGTCGCGCGTGTAGCCGGTGAACAGCGGCGTGTCGCACAGGTTTTCCCGATCGCTGGTGCAATACGGACAGATGCCGCAGGTGCGCCCGAGCCACGGCACCCCGATGCGCTCCCCGACGGCAAAGCCCGCAACGCCGGCGCCGACATCCGCCACCCGCCCGACGATCTCGTGCCCGGGCACCAGCGGAAGCTTCGGGTGCGGCAGCTCGCCGTCGACCACATGGAGATCGGTGCGGCAAACCCCACAGGCCGCGATTGCGACCAGGATTTCGCCCGCCGATGGAGCTGGCACCAGCCGCTCGCGCAAGACCAGGCGCGAGCGCGAGCTTTCCAGCATCATGGCCCGCATCATCGGCCAACCCCAAAATGACCCGCAAGTTCGCTGGCGCCGCAGAGGGGGGAAACCCGGCGGGATTGTCCCATGCTCGCAAGCCGCTCGCTAGAATTCCCGACCGATGTAATGATCGACCGAGTAACGGCCACCGCCGCGGAACAAGATCGCGAGCGCGACGATGCCCATCAGCAGCGCGTACTCCATCCCGCGCCGCCCCCACGACCAGACCGGCCACAGCACGCCGAAACTGATGACAGACATTTCAACCACGAAGGCGGCCGCGACGATGCGGGTCAAAAAGCCGACCGCGAGCATGATGCCGCCGAAGAACTCCAGCGCCCCGATGAAGTAGGCCCAGGCCAGCGGATAGGACCAGCCGAAATTCACGAAATTGCGCGACGCGCCTATGGCATCGTCCTGGAACAGCTTGGCGTATCCATGCGGGATCAGGAAGACGCCAAGCGAAAAACGAATCAGGGTATAGCTCAACGGCGCCAGGATTTCGTAGAGCTTGGCCACCCCCGGCACGAACAATTTCTTGCGGTCCACATAGGTTTCCATGGGAGCTCCCATCAACAACAATCAACCGGCGCAAATAAAGATGCGCGTGAGCGGGGATCAGGCAGCAGACGGCTATTATTGCCTCGGGGATTCTATGTTTTTCATCGATATCTTCTCGTCCTCATCGGATGGGTCGCAGGGTTGCAAACGCATCCTAACAGAGAGATCAGCCGCGGTTTAGCTCCTTTTGCCTGATCTTGGTACGCGCGCATCGTCGGCTGACCCCAAAATGTCTCAAGATCGACGTCTTGACCATTCCGCCGCCCAAGTCCACCAAGTCCGCATGCGCACCGAACAAGCTCCCCCCGTCCGACTGCAGGATTACCGCCCGCCCGACTGGCTGGTCGAGACCGTCGATCTCGACGTCTCGCTCGACCCCAAGGCCACGCGCGTGCACACCCGGCTCACGCTCAAGCCCAATCCGAAGGCCGCCGCACCCGGCCCGCTCATTCTCGATGGCGACGGCCTCGACTTGCGCTCCCTCAAGCTCGACGGCGCGGTGCTGGCGGGCGAGCGCTATGTGGCGGACGCCGATCGCCTCACCATCGCGCAGCCTCCGCAACGGCCGTTTCGGCTCGAGATCGAGACCGTCCTCGATCCGTCGGCCAATACCCGGCTCATGGGACTCTATCGCTCGGGCGCGACCTATTGCACCCAATGCGAGGCGGAAGGCTTCCGCCGCATCACCTATTTTCCCGACCGTCCCGATGTCATGGCGGTCTACACCACGCGCATCGAAGCCGAGGCGGGCGATGTCCCCGTGCTGCTCGCCAACGGCAACCTGGTGGCGTCGGGTCCGGTCGAGGGGAGCTCGCGCCACTTCGCCACCTGGCACGATCCCTTCCCCAAGCCCTGCTATCTGTTCGCCCTGGTGGGCGGCAAGCTCGGCTGCGTGCAAGATCGCTTCCGCACCATGTCGGGGCGCGAGGTGGGATTGCGCATATTCGTCGAGCCCGGCAAGGAGAACCGCTGCGGCTACGCCATGGATGCGCTCAAGCGCGCCATGCGCTGGGACGAGGAGATTTTCGGCCGCGAATACGATCTCGAGACGTTCATGATCGTCGCGGTGTCGGATTTCAACATGGGCGCCATGGAGAACAAGGGCCTCAACGTCTTCAACGACAAATACGTGCTTGCCAGCCCCGCGACCGCCACCGATGCGGATTTCGCCGCCATCGAGGCCGTCATCGCGCACGAATATTTTCACAATTGGACCGGCAACCGCATCACCTGCCGCGACTGGTTCCAGCTTTGCCTCAAGGAAGGCCTGACGGTCTTCCGCGACCAGGAGTTCAGCGCCGACCAGCGCTCGCGTCCGGTCGAGCGCATCAGCGACGTGCGGGGGCTGCGGGCGCACCAATTCGTCGAGGATGCGGGACCGCTCGCCCATCCGGTGCGGCCGTCGCTCTATCACGAGATCAACAATTTCTACACCACCACGGTCTACGAGAAGGGTGCCGAGGTGGTGCGCATGCTCAAGACGCTGCTCGGCCCGGACAACTTCCGCACCGGAATGGATCTCTATTTCGCCCGCCATGACGGCGAGGCGGCGACCGTCGAGCAATTCGTGCAATGCTTCGCGGACGCGGCCGGCAGCAACCTCGATCAGTTCATGCTTTGGTATTCCCAGGCCGGCACGCCAGAGATCGTGGTCAATGGAACCTATCATGCGACGACCAGGAGCTATCGCTTGGAGGTCGCCCAGACGGTGCCGCCGACACCGGGCCAGCCGACCAAGGAGCCGATGGTGATTCCGCTCGCGTTCGGGCTCCTGGGGCGCGACGGCGCGGACTTGCCCCTCAAGCCGGCGGATGGGCGGCGCATCGAGCGCGGCATCATCCCGGTGACCAAGTCGGCCGAGACGTTCGATTTCACCGATTTGGATGACGCGCCGGTGCCCTCGCTCAACCGCGGTTTTTCGGCTCCGATCCGCCTCGTCGCCAATCTCGGATGATCTCAGGTTCCTGGCGGCCCACGACAACGATCCGTTCAATCGCTGGCAGGCGGTGCAGATGCTGGCGACGCGTCTCCTGGTCGACAACGTGGCGGCGCTGCGCGCCGGCGATGCGGCCCGCGACGATGCGGGCCTGCTGGCCGCGCTCGGCGCGATCTTTGCCGATCCGCGGCTCGAGCCGGCCTTCGTGGCGCAGGTGCTGACGCCTCCCGGCGAGACCGACATTGCCCGCGAGATCGGCCGCGACATCGATCCCGACGCCATCTTCAACGCGCGCACTGCACTGCGCGCCGCCATCGGGGCGCATCTGGCGGAAGAACTTTCCGATTGTTATCAGCGTCTCGGCGACAGCGCGCCCTACCGCCCCGATGCGGCCGGCGCCGGTCGCCGCGCCTTGCGCAACGTCTGCCTCGACCTCCTGGTCGCGGCTCAACAACCCGACGCGGTCGCGCTCGCGGTGCGGCAGTACAAGTCGGCCGACAACATGACCGATCGTCTGGCCGCGCTGACGACCATATCGCTGCGCGACGTGCCGCAGCGGGCGGACGTGCTGGCCGATTTCTACGCGCGTCACGGAGACGATCCGCTGATCGTCGACAAGTGGCTGGCGCTGCAGGCAACCATTCCGGAACCCGCGACGCTCGAGCGCGTCAAGGCCCTCACGGCGCATGCGGCCTTCTCGTTTGCCAATCCCAACCGGGTGCGCGCCTTGATCGGCGCGTTCACCATGGCCAACCAGACCCAGTTCAACCGCGCCGACGGGGGCGGCTACGGATTCCTGGTCGACACCGTGCTGGCGCTCGACCCCAAGAACCCGCAGGTGGCGGCCCGCCTGCTCTCGGCATTGAAGAGTTGGCGGGTGCTCGAGCCCTCCCGCCGCGCGCTGGCGCAAGCCGCCTTGCAACGCGTCGCGGCGGCCCCGGCGCTGTCCCGGGACGTCAGCGACATCGCGGCGCGCGCGCTCGGCGACGGGAAATAGAACCTGCAAACGGCATGAAATGACCGATCAAGATCTGGAGGCCATCCAAACGGCGGTTCAGCTGCTTGAAAACGCGAGCTTGGCGGCCCGCCTGACCAACATCGTCGGCAAGCCGATCGAGCTCATCGGTTTGGCGCTTCCCGAGGGCGCGTCGAAGGTCATCGCCGCCGCCACGACCAAGGGCCTGAACGCGGCCCTGAAAGTGGCGTTGAGCACGATGGAAAACCGGCCGGAAGCCGCATCGCGCCTGTTGCATAAGGCCTTGGCGACCGCCTCGGGCGCGATCGGCGGCAGCCTCGGCCTGGTGACCGCTCCTCTCGAGCTGCCGATTTCAACCATCATCATGTTGCGGTCAATCGCCGATATCGCGCGCAGCGAGGGCGAAAACCTCGCCGACCCGGATGCGGCGCTCTCATGCGTGCAAGTGTTTGCGTTGGGCGCCAGGACCGGCTCGGTCGACGCCGCGGAGAGCGGCTATTTCGTGGTTCGCGGCATGCTCGCGAAATCGATATCGGAGGCCGCACGCTTCATAACGGAACGCGGCATTGTCGAAGAGGGCGCTCCCATCCTGGTTCGCTTCATTGCGCAAGTCGCGTCCCGCTTCGGCGTGGTTGTCACCCAGAAGCTCGCGGCGCAAACTCTCCCGGTCGTCGGCGCGCTCGGCGGAGCGGCTGTGAACTACGCCTTCATCGATCATTTTCAGGATGTCGCGCGCGGACATTTTGCGATTCGCCGGCTGGAGCGAGCCTATGGCAAGGAGATGGTTCGGGCGCAATACGAGCGGGTCCGCGACGAATGCAAGAGGTCCCGATCGCCATCCGATCAAGAGCGCCGTTGAGTTCCGCTGGCGCGTGCCCCTATTGGATCACCTCGTCGGCGCGCGCCAGAACCGCCGGCGGGACCTCGAGATTGAGCGAGCGGGCGGTGGTAATATTGATCGCCAACTTGAATTTGATTGAATTTACCACCGGCAGCTCGGCCGGCTTGTCGCCCTTGAGAATGCGGCCGACATAGACGCCGACCTGGTGATATCCTTCGGTGATGCTGATGCCGTAGCTCATCAGGCCGCCGGCCGCGACATAGGCGCGCGACGAATAGATCGTCGGTACCGAAAAGTGCTCCGCCAGGGTGATGATCTTGGCACGCCATTCGAGGAAGAATGGATCATTGCCGACCAGAAGCGCGTCGGCGCGCTGTTGGACCAGCGTTCCGAACGGTTGGTCGAAACCGCTTTCCCTGTTGACCTTGAGGACGAGGGTCCGCACGCCGGTGGCGCGCGCGGCCGACTCGATTCCAGCCTGTGTTCCCGAATTCGGGTTGCTCGGATTGACGAATACGGCGACGGTGGAGGCCTTGGGTATCAGATCGCGCACCAGGTTCAGCTGATTTTGTCCCAGCGCGGCGGCATTGAGGCTAATGCCCGTCAGGTTGCCGCCGGGTTGGTTGAGGTTGTCGACCAGACCGGCCGTGATCGGGTCGCCGCCGATTTCGAAGACAATCGGAATCGTGGACGTCGCCCGCTTGGCAGCAAGCGCCGAGGCGGTGCTGCCGGTCGCCGCGATCACGGCCACCGGTCGGCGCACCAAATCGGCGGCCAGCCTCGGTAGCTGATAATCTTGAAACTCCGCCCAGCGAAACTCGATCGCCAAGTTCTTGCGCTCGACATAGCCGACCTCGCTCAGACCTTGGCGAAACGCCGCCGCACGCTGCAGGGTGGGATCGGGCGAGGTGCCGTTGAGGAACCCGACGACCGGCATGATCGGCTGCTGCGCGTGTGCCGCCAGCGGCCAGGCGGCTGCCGCACCGCCGAGAAGCGTGATGAATTGGCGCCGCCTCATATGGATCTCCCGTCAGGGCACGCTGAACGCTCGGTAAAATGTACCACATCGCGCCGCCGAATTGTGGGTATCGGAAACGAAAATTGCTCCCGGCCTGCCGGCGCCGGCCTTAATTTCCAAAACTTTTGCCCTGGACTCTCGACAAGTCCTCGTTTCTCGATTCCAATGAAAGTGATTCGGAGAGATGCGGCACATCCTTCCGGATGAAGGTTGGTGGGGACGATCCGAAACGGAGGCCTGCAATGGCGCGCGCCGAGGCAGCGAGCGCGTGTATACGGTCCGATTCGATCAAGGGACTGGCCCAATCGATCGCCAAGCCGGCGTATCGGCGTCTTTTGACCGCCGAGCCGGCTCTGCGGCGCGCCGTTCCGGCATTGATCATCGCATTTCTTCTCACGATTTGCGTCGGCACCGTAGTCCAAATCCTCGATCATCGTCGGCAGGCGATTTTCGACGTCACCAAGCAAATCGAAGCCTGCGCCGATGTTCTGGTCGAACGGCTCGACCAGAGCCTGACCGACGATTCCAGGGCGCGCATCCAAGGCGAGCTCGAGCACGCGATTCCGTCCTGGGCGCGGGTGCCCGGCCGCCGCCTGCTGGTGACCAACGCCGATGGCGTCATTATCGCCGGCGTCTCGCATGCGCTCATCCACGATTCCGGCAGGCTGGTCATCGCACCGATGCCGCTGGATGCCGATATATTGGGGCATCGCCTGCTCGATGTTCTCGGCCACGCGCAGTCGCTGACGACATTCGCGGCGACCGCCGGCATGGCGGAATTGACGCTGCCCGATGCAACACCGGCCTTCGCCACGGTGCGCAATTTCGCCGCCTGGAACGGCCAGCTCGCCGTGCTGGATCGGCGCGACGACGCGCTCGCGGCCTGGCGTTCCGACATAGCCCTGACCATCACGCTCTCGGCCACCACCGGCTTCGTCGTCTTGATCCTCGGCTTCGCCTTCCACTGGCAGGCGATCCGCGCGCGCGAGGCCGATCTGATCTACGATACGGTGCGCTCGCGCATCGATACCGCGCTCAATCGTGGACGCTGCGGATTGTGGGACTGGGACTTGGCGCGTGGCCACATTTTCTGGTCCCATTCCATGTTCGCGATTCTCGGCCTGCCGGCGCGGGACGATCTCTTGAGCTTCGGCGAGGTCATGGCTCGCGTCCACCCCGACGATCTGCAACTCTATGAGCTCGCCGGCCAGCTGGCGGAAGCCAAAGCCACGTCCGTCGACCACGACTTCCGCATGTGCGACGCCGACGGTAAGTGGGTCTGGCTGCGGGCACGCTGCGAGCTCGTTCACCAAGCCGGCGAGCAGGCCCCGCACCTGATCGGGATCGCGGTCGATGTCCTTGCGGCTGCGCGATGCCATCGAAACGATCCCGGAAGCCTTCGTGGTCTGGGACGCGCAGAATCGACTGGTGCTGTGCAACTCGAATTTCCAGGACCTGCACAACCTGCCCCGGGCGGCGCTCGAAGCCGGGGCATCCTACGAGTCCGTGATCGCGGCCGGACGCAAGCCGACGCTGCGCTCCCAGGTCGCCAGCGAAGGCCAGGTCCCCGGCGCCCGCACCTTCGAGGCGCGCCTGGACGACGGCCGTTGGCTTCACATCAGCGAGCGGCGCACCAAGGACGGCGGCTATGTTTCGGTGGGCACCGACATCACCACCATCAAACGGCACGAGCAAAAGCTGATGGACAGCGAGAGGCGCTTGATGGCGACGGTCGCCGATCTGCAACGCTCGCAACAGGCGCTCGAACGGCAAACCCGGGAGCTCGCCGATCTGGCCGAAAAATACGCCGAGGAAAAAACCCGCGCCGAGGAGGCAAACCAGGCCAAATCCAAGTTCCTGGCCAATATGAGCCACGAATTGCGCACCCCGCTCAATGCGATCATCGGATTTTCCGAGATGATGGGCGCCGGCATGTTCGGCCCGCTCGGACCCGACAAATACCGCGAATACTGCTCGGACATCCACCAAAGCGGTCAATATCTGCTCGAGGTCATCAACGACATCCTCGATATGTCGAAGATCGAGGCCGGCCGCATCCGCCTGGAACACGAAGAGATCGCCCTCGAGGCCTTCCTCAACGATGCCATGCGGGTGGTGTCCACGCGCGCCGACGACAAAAAGCTCAAGCTTGTCGCCGACATTACGCACGGCGTCCGCATGCGGGCCGATCACCGCTTGCTGAAGCAGATCGTGCTCAATCTCCTCTCCAATTCAGTCAAGTTCACCCCGGAAGGAGGCCGCGTCGTCATCCGCGGACGGGCGAGCGGCACGAGGGTCATGATCGCCATCGCGGACTCCGGCATCGGCATTCCGAAGGATGCGCTGGCCAAGCTCGGGCGCCCCTTCGAGCAGGTCGAAAGCCAGCTCACCAAGAGCCATCAGGGATCTGGCCTCGGGCTCGCCATCGCCAAATCGCTGACCGAGCTGCACGGCGGGACGATGCGCATTCGCTCGCAGCTCGGCCGCGGGACCATCGTTCTGCTGCGGCTTCCCATCGGTGGCCGCAAGGAGGAGACTGACGCGGCGACTGCCGGCAACGGCACAACGCCCCTCCCCCGCGGTTATCTCCGCGGACGGGAACTGGTGCAGTCGCGCGATCCGTTCCCGGCGCAGGGCTTGCGCGCCGCCGGGTAGACGAGGACCGGACCCGCTTCAAAGGTCCCCGGTCGTGTAGACTGGAGATTCCATAAGGCCCGGGCTCCGCGTCCCTGAACTTGCCGCTATAATGCCCCCACCGGCTGGAATACCAGCTGGCTTGTCGCGAGGGGAATGCGCCCCGCTGGAGGGTCAGATGGCAATCACCATCAGACGGCGCGATTTCATCACCCTATTCGGCGGTGTTGCGGTTGGCTGCCCGCTCGGCGCGCGCGCGCAGCAGGCGACGGTGTCCAGGAGCGATGCGAGAAGCGGCGGCCGCGGGCCGACGGTGGCGCAGGATATCGCGCGCTGGGTGGTGGAGCTTCGCTATGAAGAGCTGCCCCCTGATGTGATTGAGCGCGCCAAGCGGGTGTTGCTGGACACGCTTGGTTGCGCTCTCGGCGCGATCGGGGCGGAGCCGGTGCGCATGGCGCAGCAGGTCGTGGCGATGCAGGGAGGAAATCCGCAGGCGACGATCCTCGGCATCGGCCGAAAAGCCGCGTGCGATCAAGCGGCGTTCTTGAACGGCATGGCGCTCCGCTATTTCGACTACAACGACTATGTCGCGTTGGGCCGGCCCAACCATGCGAGCATCAATGTGGCTCCCGCGCTCGCGGTGGCCGAGATGCAAGGCTTGGGCGGAAAGGCTCTCCTTCTCGGCCTCACCGCCGGGTACGAGCTGGAAGTCCGGCTGCGAGACGCAATCGCCGCCAATCGGCGGGAGGGCTGGGACGACACATCCATCGAGGCGCAATATGCTGCCGCGGCGACTGCGGGAAAGCTCCTGCAACTGGATGAGGTGAAGCTGGCCAATGCCTTGGCCATCGCGGGAAGCAACGCAAACACTCTGGCGGAGGTTCGCCGAGGCGCCGAGCTGACGCCCGCAAAGGGATCGGCGGAGCCGATGGCCGCAAGGAACGGGGTATTTGCCGCGCTTCTCGCCCGCGCCGGCCTCGCCTATCCGCTGACCATTTTCGAAGGCGAGAACGGATTTGCGAAGATGGTTTCCGGATCACTCGACGAAGCGATCCTGCGCAAACGCTCGGGCGATTTCCAAATCCTGAAGAGCTGCATCAAGTTGTGGCCCTGCGTGGGCACCGCCCACCATAAGCGGCAACCCCGTTCGGAGGAAATATCGACCATCACGGTCGCACTGAGCGATTTCGCCTACCGGCAGCAAGCCGCCTATCCGGAGGAAATCAGCACCCGGGAACACGCTGATCACAGTATTCCCTACACGGTAGCAAGGGCGTTGCTGGACGGCGATGTCAAGGTGACGGATTTCGAGGAAGAGCGTTTCAAGGATCCTCGCGCGCTGGCGCTCAAGCGAAAATTGGCGGTTCGCCCCGAAGCCTCGCTGTCGAATGAGAATCTGGGCGCCAATTTGGAAGTGAAGTTGCAGAACGGGACCGTCCTCGCGGCGAGCGTCCCCGTCCCTCCGGGCAATATGCTAAATCCGGCCGGCGATGCGGAGCTGACAAGGAAATTCCTTGCTCTTTCGGAGACCGTTCTGGGCCGAGCGCGCGCCCAACGGGCCATCGAGGTCATTCTCGCGGTCGACACGATGCCGGATCTCGGAAACCTGCTGAACGCGCTTTCTCCGTCGAGACCCGATTAGGACAGTGGAGCGAGAGCGCGACGCTGAACGGGACCGAATATCGCCGCTCCTTTTCCATCATGGCGCCTTGCCGAGGATGCGCGTGAAGCACCTGCGCACCTTGGCCTCGGTCTCGACCACAAAGGCATCGAGCGTGGTCAAATCCGGGACATCCGCGGCGCGTGCGAGCAATGCGGAAAGCCGCGGATCGGCGGTCTTGGGGTCGAACGGCCCCGGCAGGCACAGCCGCAGAAGTTGCGTCAGATCGTGATAGAGCCGCACCGCGCTCCGCAACACTTCCGCATCCTCGGTCGTCAGCACACCCAGACGCCAAGCCTTGTCGAGCGCGCGAGCGGTCGACGCGTCGAGAATCTCGGGGCGCTCGGCGGCGTGAAGGAGTTGCAGATATTGCGCGATGAACTCGACGTCCACGAGCCCGCCGGCGGCAAATTTGAGATCCCACCGGTCGCCGTCGCCCTTCTCCAGCGCAATCGCCCGGCGCATCTCGATCACGTCGGCAGCCAGCACATCCCGATCGCGAGGGCGGCACAATACGGCGCGAATGACGTTTTCCACGCGTGCGCCGAACGCCGCCGTGGCGGCCACGACGCGCGCCCGCGTCAGCGCCATGTGCTCCCAGGTCCAGGCTTCGTTGTCCTGATAGGTGGCAAAGGCATCGATCTGGGTCGCGAGCGGCCCGGAACGCCCCGACGGCCGCAGCCGCATGTCCACCCGGTAAAGCACCCCGTGATTGGTTTGCGCGGTGAGCGCGCCGATCAAGCGCTGCACCAGCCGGGCGAAATACTGGCCGCCCTGAAGCGGTCGCGGCCCGCTGGAATCCGGATGCGAAGGATCGAAGTCGTAGACGACGATCAGGTCGAGATCGGACGTCGCGGTCATTTCGCGCCCGCCCAGCTTGCCGAGGGCGAGGATCGCAGTCTCCTCGCCCCGCACCCTTCCGTGCAGACGCACGAAATTTTCCTCGACCGCGCCATTGAGCGAACGAATGAGCAGATCCGCCAGTCGAGCGAAGGCTTCGCCCGCCTGCTCCGCCGACACGGTCCCCGACAAGACCCGGGTTCCGATCAGGAACATGTGCTCTTGGGCAAAGATACGGACGCGGTCCAGAAAGTCCTCGTGCGAAGACGCCTGCCCGAGCGAGCGCTCAAGTCCGGCGGCAAGCTGGGCCTCCTGCGGAAGCGCGCCGAAGAAGCTCGGATCGATCAACGCATCCATCACCTCCGGAAACTGCGCCAAACCGTCGGCCAGACGCGGAGCGGTTGCGAGCACCAGCACGATCAGCGCAATGAGATCGGGGTTCTGCCGCAGCAGCGAATAGAGGCGACCGCCGCCCTGCAGGGCGGCGATGAACCGATCGAACGCATTCACGGCCGCATCCGGGTCGGCGGAGCGGGCGAAGTGGAGCAGCAGCAGGGGGACCAGCTCGGCCAGCTGGGCACGGGCGAAGCTGCCCCGCAACGAAGGGGCGCTGCCGGTCAGCCAGCGCCCTACCCGCGCCGACACTTCGGCAGGTTGCCGGAAGCCCATTTCGGCAAGCCGGTCGAGCGTTTCGCGGTGGTCGGCGTCGGGCGGGAAGAGCAAGGCGCGCGGCTCCGGCCCGTGCTGCGGCGCATGCTCGAACAGGTCCGCATAGTTCCGCTGAACGTTGCGCAAATGCGCCAGTAGCGCATCCGCGAAGGCATCGCGGCCGGCAAAGCCGACAAGACGGGCAAACAGTTCAAGCGTCCGGCGATCGGACGGCAAGGTCTGGGTCTGCTCGTCGGCCACCATCTGCAATCGGTTCTCGACTAGACGCAAGAAGCGGTAGGCCGCGTCCAATTCATCGCGGGCGCGATCGTCGATCCAGCCGCCCTTGGCCAGAGCCGCCAGCGCCGCCAAGGTCTGCGGCTCGCGCAATTCGGGATGCCGGCCGCCAAGGATGAGTTGCTGCGTCTGAACGAAGAATTCGATCTCGCGGATGCCGCCGCGTCCGAGCTTGAGATTGTGCCCCTCGACATTGATCTCGCCATGGCCGCGATAGGCATGGATCTGCCGCTTCATGGCATGGATGTCGGTGACCGCGGCGAAATCGATGTGTTTGCGCCAGATGAAGGGCGCCAGCGCCCTGAGCAGGGCTTCGCCCGCTGCGATGTCTCCGGCGCACGGCCGCGCCTTGATCAGGGCCGCCCGCTCCCAGTTCTGTCCGACACTTTCGTAGTAGTGGAGCGCGGCCGCGCTCGACACCGCGATCTGGGTCGAAGCCGGATCGGGCCGCAGCCGCAAATCCGTGCGGAACACGTAGCCGTCGGCGGTGCGTTCGGCCAGCAGCTTCACCAGTCGCCGCGTCAAGCGCACATAGAATGGCGCAAGCTCCATTCCGGGCGCAGCCGTGGAGGCGGCGATGTCGTAGAAGACGATGAGGTCGATGTCGCTCGAATAGTTGAGCTCATTAGCGCCCATCTTGCCCAAGGCCAGCACGAAATAGCCGCTCCCCTGCTCGGGCCGTTCCGGATCCACGGGATTGAGAGCCCCCGTCCGAGCGGCCTCGCCGAGGAGATGACGCACCGCCAGGCCGACGGCCACATCGGCAAGCCGTGTCAGCGCGGCGGTGACGCGCATCACCGGCCACACGCCGCCGGCATCGGCGAGCGCGATCAGGAGCGCTGCTTCCGCCTTCAGGCGGCGCAGCAGCGCCATGACGCCCGCCTCGTCTCGGGTCGCGGCGGCCGATCGGGCCGCGGCGGCAAGAACGTGTTCGAAGCGAATGTCGGGGTCGGATCGGAGCAGGGTCAGGAGCCGCGCCGGCTCGGCGCGGACGAGATCCCAAAGATAAGGCGCGCTTTCGGCAAAGCCGGCGATCAGCCGCGTGGCGGCGGGGTGATCGGCCAAAAGCTGCGCCAGCGCGGCCGCAGCCGGCCGATCCGCAATGTCGGCAAGCCAAGCCGCCACGCGCGCCCGCGCAGCGTCCGCCGCCGGCACGGCGCGCGGGAGCACAATGCGTTCGGCGAGCAGTCTTTCGGCCTGGTTCGTGGATTGAGCCACACGCGTGATCGAATGTTCCATCCGGGTCAAGATTTTCGGCCCGCCCGCAAGCCGGCAAACGGCGTCACCGTCAGGCCGTGGGGGCCGGAATGGGCGCGTCCGCGCGCGGCAGCGAGATCGCGCTGACCAGGCCCGGATGATTGTCCTCCAGGATGAGCTCGCCGCCGTGCAATCGGGCGATGGCCGCGGCAAGGCTTAAGCCCAGGCCGGACCCCGGCTCCGAGCGGCTTTGCTCGAGCCGCACGAAGCGTTCGAGCACCCGCCCGCGATCGGCTTGCGCTATGCCGGGGCCGCTGTCCGCGACCGAGAGCAGGATCCGATCGCCCCGATCCATCGCCTTGAGCACAATGTCGGCCGCGTGGCCCTTCGCCTTGGCATCGCTGGACGCCCCGTATTTGATGGCGTTGTCGACCAGGTTGCTGAGCGCCTGGCTGATCAATTCCCGATTCCCGCGCATCCACGTCGGCGCCGCGGCCTCGACCTTGAGGGTGAGGCCTTTGTCGTCGGCCAGCGGTTCGTAGAGATCCCCAATTCCGCGCACGATCTCGGCCGCGTCGAACGCGGTCATGTCGTCGCGGGCCTGGCCCGATTCGGCCCGCGCGATCATGAGCAGAGCGTTGAAGGTGCGGATCAACGCCTCCGATTCCTCGATCGTGCTCTCGAGCGCCTCGCGATACCGGGTTTCGCTGCCGGCCGCCCGCAACGCCTCTTCGCAGCGATTGCGCAGGCGCGTCAGCGGCGTCTTGAGATCGTGCGCAATATTGTCGGAAACTTCCTTGAGCCCATGCATGAGGGCCTCGATCCGCTCGAGCATGGCATTGAGATTGACCGCCAGACGGTCGAGCTCATCGCCGGTGCCGGCGATCGGCAGGCGCTCATGCAGATCGCCCTGCATGATGGTTCTGGTCGCTTCCGTCATTCCATCGATTCGCTTGAGCACGCGGCGCGTCACGAAGAAGCCGCCGGCGAGACCCAGCACGACCACGATCGCCACCGACCAGCGGCCGGCCGCCAGCACGACGTCATACAGGCGCTCACGCTCCTCAAGATCGCGCCCGACCAGCAGGTGGAAGCCGCCCGGCAGCTGGTCCACCCGCACCAGGGCATGGTGCTCGGAGGCATCCTGCTCGTCGACCCGGCGATAGACGGTCTCGGCCCAGCCCGGATTGTCGAGGATGCCGGTCGCCAGCGAGCCGACATTGCCGGCCACGCCCTCGCCGGCCGCGGTGGTGAGCAGATACAGGCTCGAGCCCGGCCGGCGCGCGCGGCCCTCGATGGCAAATGCGATGCGACGGATGCCGCCCAGGCGATATTGCTCGCTCAAGCCTTGGATCTCGGCATCGACCGTCTCGGTGATCTGCTCGTTGATCAGACGGCGCGTATTCCAGGCGAAATAGGCGAGCAGGAATGCTGCAAACAGCGCAAACACCGTCAGATAGACCAGCGTCAGCTTGAATGCCGTCGTGCGCAGCAGCTTGCCCAGCGCCGCCATGCGCTCGGCCCCGATGCGCGCCAGCCAGGACTGGGCGGCGACCTTGCCTTCAGCACCAGTCCCCTCGAGCGAGCGGTCGAGGCGCTGTTTTCCGGAGGCCCCGCTCTCGCGGGGCAGGACAACGTCATTTGCTGTTGCTGTCACGGATCATATATCCTGCGCCGCGCACGGTGTGCAGCAATGGCTGGGCAAATCCTTTGTCGATCTTCGAGCGCAACCGCGAAATGTGGACATCGATGACATTGGTTTGCGGGTCGAAATGGTAGTCCCAGACATTTTCGAGCAGCATCGTGCGCGTCACCACTTGGCCGGCATGCTTCATGAGATATTCGAGCAAGCGGAATTCACGCGGCTGCAGCACGATCTCCTCGTCCGCGCGCGTCACCCGATGCGACAACCGATCGAGCTCGAGATCACCGACGCGGTAGACCATTTCCTCGCGGCCGCCGCGGCGGCGTGCCAGCACTTCGATGCGCGCCAGCAATTCCGAGAACGAGTAGGGCTTGGGCAGGTAGTCGTCACCACCGGCACGCAAGCCCTTGACCCGGTCGTCGACCTGGCCGAGGGCGGAGAGAATCAGCGCGGGCGTTTCGACACCCTTGCTCCGCAAGGTCCCGATGATGGACAGGCCGTCGAGCTTGGGCAGCATGCGGTCGACGATCAACACGTCGTATTGGCCGTCGAGAGCGTGCGCCAGACCCTCCTCGCCGTCGGCCGCGAGGTCGGCGACGTGGCCCACCTCGCGGAACGCCTTGGCGAGATAGTCGGCTGCATCGCGGTCGTCTTCAATGATGAGAAGTCGCATGATGACCCGGTTGATGACCCGATCGATTTTCGCGGCCGCCTGAACCTCGGCAGCCGCACCAATCCTATGCCCGACCTAAGCATGCCGACGATATCTTAAAAGGGCTCCCTTGAGGATGCGCCGGGGCGGGTGGCGGGCGGCCAATGGCGGGGCCGGCCGCGCCGCCGCCAAAAAATGCGAGGGGCGGCGGGTTTGACCCCACCGCCCCTCGACCTGCTCCTTCCCGGCGGGGGCGACGGATGCCGGGTCAAAGCAAGGTTAGGTGGGGACAGGTCGATGACCTGTCCCCTGGTTCGGACCGCCAGCGGGGGCGACAGATGCCGGCGGTACGCCCCATTTCGTTCAAGCCTTGCCGAGCCGAAGCGCGACGAATTTGGTGCCCTCGCCGCCGGACGACTTCACCCGCATCAGCACCGTGCGCTTGCCGTCCTTTTGCGCGTCCCGGATGGCATCGCGCACCTCGCCCGGATTGCCGACTTTCTTGCCGCCGACGTCGAGAATGACGTCGCCGGTCTTGAAGCCATGATCGGCGGCGATCCCGTTGGGATCGACATTGGTCACGACCACGCCCTCGTTGCCGCTGCCGGCGACCTGCCCGGCGGGGGCCAGCGTCAGACCAAGCCGCGGGACGTCGGTCCCGGTCGCATCATTCTTCCCGGTTTCCGCCCGCGCCTCGCGCTCGTTCGGCAGCTGGCCGAGCGTCAGCGTGACCGTTTTTTCGGCGCCCTTGTGCAGGACGGACAGCTTCACCGAAGTGCCGGGCAGCAAGCCGCCGATCTGGCGGGCGAGCTCGCGGGCATCCTTGAGCGTGGCGCCATTCACCGAGGTGATCACGTCGCCGGCTTCGATGCCGGCCTTGGCCGCGGGGCCGCCCGACTGGGGCTCGGCCACGAGCGCGCCTTGCACGCTCTTGAGGCCAAGGCTGTCGGCGATCTCGGGGGTGACCGATTGGATCTGCACGCCGATCCAGCCGCGCGTCACCGAGCCCTTGTCCTTGAGCTGGGCCACGACCTTCTGCACGGTATCGGCCGGGATCGCAAAGGCGATCCCCACCGAGCCGCCGGAGGGTGAAAAGATCGCGGTGTTCACTCCGATCACGTTGCCGTCGACGTCGAAGGTCGGGCCGCCGGAATTGCCTTTGTTGACCGGTGCATCGATCTGGATGAAGTCGTCATAGGGTCCGTTGCCGATATCGCGTCCGCGCGCGGAGACGATGCCGGCGGTCACGGTGCCGCCAAGACCGAAGGGATTGCCGACAGCCAGCACCCAATCGCCGATGCGGGGATTGCCCTCGGCGAATTTGACATAGGGAAAATCGGCGCGGCCATCGACCTTGATCAAGGCGAGATCGCTGCGCGGATCGGTGCCGATCACCTTGGCCTGGTAGATCTTGCCGTCATCGGCGGTCACCTGGACGTTTTGGGCCTTGTCGACCACGTGATTGTTGGTCACCGCATAGCCGTCGGCGGAGATGAAGAAGCCGGAACCCTGGCCGGTGACCATGTTGCGGCCGCCGGGAGCGCCTTGATTGCCGGGATTGCCGTCATCCGGCGCGCCGAACTGTCGGAAGAACCGATCCATCGGGGAGCCCTTGGGGAAGGGCAAGTCGCCTTCGAATCCCATCATTCTCGGGCCGCCATCCATCTTGACGCGAACCGAGACGACGGCGGGCTTCACCTTCTCGACGATGTCGGCGAACCCGACCGGCCGCTGCAGGCCCTGGGCATGGGCCACCGGGCCGAGCGTGAGGCTTGAATTCAAGTTGAAATCGGAGCCGGCAAACAAGACGGCCGCGCCCAGTCCGGCAACGCCGGCCAGCAGAGCAAGACGGCGCGCGGGTACAGCGCGCGCTTTTCGGACCGGGGTAGCGCTCTCGTGCATGAAGATGTCTCCTGATTTTGAGGACGAAGTGCATGAGCACCAAGGGCTTGGCACCATTCGCCCGGAAGGATGCGGAGCGCCGCCTTACCGGGTCCTGTCGGTAGAATTAAAGTTTGGTAAGGTTGCCGGCGCCGCCGCGTTTATTCAATAAAAACAGCGACTTGTATGGGCGCGACGGTTTCAGCGCTCGCCCGATTGCATGAGTCGGGCGAGACGGGCCTCCTCGGCGGGCGACAGGACCTCGACCTCGCGCCCGGCAGGGGAACCTGCCCGCCGGCTGCGGCTGCGGCCGATCAGCAGCAGCACCAACGCTCCGCCGATCAGCGCGCCCGGCGGCCCGAGCCAGAGCAGCGCGGTGTGCCAGGCGAAGCGCGGCTTGAGCAGCACGAATTCGCCGTAGCGGGCCACGAGAAAATCAAGCACCTGCTGGTCGCTGTCGCCGCCGGTCAGGCGCTCGCGGACCAGGAGGCGCAGGTCGCGCGCCAGCGGCGCCGCCGAATCGTCGATCGACTGATTCTGGCAGACCATGCAGCGCAGTTCCTTGGAGAGCACGCGCGCGCGCGCTTCAAGCGCCGGGTCGGAGAGCACCTCATCCGGCTGCACCGCCCATGCGGGCGCCGACCAAAGCAGCGCCAGAACGATCAGGACGTGCCGAAGCGGTTTCATGTCCGCTACTCCGCCGGCTGCATCGCGGCCTTGCTGCGCGCCGGCATGGGAGCGCCGACCCGCAAGCGCCGGTCGGACAGCGAGAGCGCGCCGCCCATCGCCATCACCACGGCCCCCAGCCAAATCAGCAGGACCAGCGGCTTATAATAGAGACGCACCGCGATCGAGCCGTCGGGCCCCTGCTCGCCGAGCGAGAGATAGAGCTGGGCGAAGCCGCGCGTCATCAGGGCCGCTTCGCTGGTGTCGGTTCCGCGCGACGGGAAGCTGCGCTTGGAGGGCTCCATCACGCCGACGAAATCGCCGGCGTGCCGAACCGTGAAGTGGGCGGCAAGCTCGTGATAGTTGGGACCTTGGCGATTTGTCATTCCATCGAATTGGAAATCGTAGCGGTGGATGGAAAGCACCTGCCCGGGCTTGACCTCGGCGATCCGCTCGGCGCCCCACTGGGTCTCGCCGATGATGCCGAGCAGCGTGACCGCGAGCCCGGCATGCGCGAACGCGGTTCCCCAGGCCGAGCGCGGCAGACCCCGGGCGCGCGCCAGCGCGGTGCGCACCGGAACCTTGAGCAGACCGGTGCGCTCGATCAGGTCGGTCGCCGCCCCTGCCAACAGGTAGAGCGCGAGCCCGATGGCGAACGGCACCAGGATCGGCCCGCCGCCTTCCACCGCGAACGTCACGGCAATTCCGATCAGAGCGATTGCGGCCGCGCCGAGCAGACGTTGCGCCACGCCGAGCAAGTCGCCGCGTTTCCATGCCATCAGCGGACCGAACGGCACCGCCAGCATCAGGGGAATGAACAGCGGCGCGAAGGTCGCATTGAAGAACGGCGCGCCGACCGAGATTTTTTCGTTGGTCAGGGCTTCCAGCGCCAGCGGATAAAGCGTGCCGACGAACACGGTCGCGCAGGCGGTCACCAGGAACAGATTGTTGAGCACCAGCGCGCCTTCGCGCGAGACCGGGGCGAACAGGCCGCCTTGCTTCAACATCGGCGCCCGCCACGCGAACAGCGCCAGCGCACCACCGATGAACAGCGTCAAGATCGCCAGGATGAAAATGCCGCGCATCGGGTCGCTGGCGAAGGCATGCACGGACGTGAGCACGCCGGAACGCACCAGGAAGGTGCCGATCAGGGACAGCGAAAACGCCAGAATGGCGAGCAGAATGGTCCACACTTTGAGGGCGTTGCGCTTCTCCATCACCAGCGCCGAGTGAAGCAACGCGGTGCCGGCCAGCCACGGCATCAGCGAGGCGTTCTCCACCGGGTCCCAGAACCACCAGCCGCCCCAACCCAAGGTGTAATAGGCCCAGTACGAACCCATCGCGATGCCGAGCGTCAAGAACGTCCAGGCCAGCAACGCCCACGGCCGCACCCAGCGGGCCCAGGCGGCATCGACGCGTCCATCGATGAGCGCGGCGATCGCGAAGGAAAAGGTGATCGAGAAACCGACATAGCCGAGATAGAGCATCGGCGGATGAATGGCGAGGCCCAGATCCTGCAGCAGCGGATTGAGGTCACGGCCCTCGAGCGGGGCGTCGGCGATCCGCAGGAACGGGTTGGAGGTCAGCAGAATGAAAAGGTCGAAGGCGACCGCGATCCAGGACTGCACGCCGAGCACGTTCGCCTTGAGCCGATCCGGCAGATTGCCGCCGAAGACCGCCACCATGGCGCCGAACAGCGCCAGGATGAGGGTCCACAGGAGCATCGAGCCTTCATGGTTCCCCCAGGTGCTGGTGAACTTGTAGATGAGCGGCATCGCCGAATGGGAATTCTCGTACACCGTCAGGACCGAGAAATCGGACTGCACATAGCAAGCCACCAGCGCCGCGAACGAGAGCGCCACGAAGCAGAATTGCCCGATCGCGGTCGTCCCGGCCACGCCCATGAGCAGCGGATCGTTGCGGCGCGCTCCAAACACCGGCACGGTGGCCTGGATCAGCGCCAGGCCCAACGCCAGGACGAGCGCAAAGTGACCGAGCTCGGGAATCGGAATCATGGCGCAACACTCCCGCGTGCGGCCGGCCGCGATCGATGCCAAGACCGCTTCACGATGTCCCGCATCACGGCGTTCTGCATCACTGCGTCCTTCCCGGCGGAGCCGAACCGACTTTCTGTCCGTATTCTTCCTTCCAGTGGCCTGAGCGTTTCAAGGCGTCGGCGACCTCCTTGGGCATGTAGTTCTCGTCGTGCTTGGCGAGCACGCTGTCGGCCTTGAACGAGCCGGATGGCTCGACCACGCCTTCGGTGACCACGCCTTGTCCCTCGCGGAACAGATCGGGCAAGAGGCCCTGATAGGCGACCGCAATCGTATTCTCTCCGTCGGTCACGTCGAAACGCACCGCCAGATCGCTGCCGCGCACGACGCTACCCGGCTTGACCAGACCGCCGAGCCGAATTCGATTGCCGGGCGCCACATGCTTTTCGACGACGTCGGTG
>WNFJ01158224.1_pt1 | contig 20323 bp, 24 predicted proteins | sample 5400461 | NCBI WGS metagenome assembly WNFJ01 (sample SAMN13153349, study PRJNA577476) | soil metagenome | isolation source: 115 cm saprolite on Douglas fir-dominated hillslope | place: USA:California | collected 2013-09-17
TCACCGCGACAAGGTAGAGAGGGTTGATTGAAAGCCATCGTTTTTCATCAGCACGGTGCACCCGAAGTCCTGAAATACGCGGACGCGCCGGAACCCCCGGTCCGTTCGAACGAAGTCCTTGTTCGCGTGAAGGCTTGCGCGTTGAATCACCTCGACCTTTGGGTGCGCCGCGGCATTCCCGGCGTGCCGATTCCGCTTCCGCACATTCCTGGCAGCGACGTCTCCGGCGAAATCGCGCAGATCGGCGCGGATGTCACCACCGTGCGTGTCGGCCAGAAAGTAGTTCTCGCACCATTGGTTAGCTGCGGCAAATGCCCGGCTTGCGTAGCTGGCCTTGATAACCACTGCCGTCAAGCCACTAACCTTGGCTATATGATCGACGGCGGCTGTGCCGAATTCGTTCGCGCTCCCCAAGTAAATTGCCTGCCATACCCGGAAAATCTTAGCTTCGAAGAGGCCGCCTCGATTCCGCTCGTCTTCCAAACCGCCTGGCACATGCTGGTTGCGCGCGCCGAACTGCAGCCCGGCGAAGATGTGTTGGTTCTCGGCGCCGGCAGCGGCGTTGGCAGCGCCGCCATTCAAATCGCGAAATTCTTCGGCGCGCGCGTCATCGCCATAGCCGGCAGCGACGAAAAGCTCAAAAAAGCAAAAGCGCTTGGTGCCGACCATCTTATCAATCACAAAACGCAAAAAATTCGCGACGAAGTCCGCCGCATCACTAGCAAACGTGGCGTAGACGTTGTCTTCGAACACGTCGGTACAGCCACGTGGGACGAAAGCCTCGCCAGCCTCGCCGCCGGAGGCCGCCTGGTGACTTGCGGCGCTACCACCGGCTATGACGCCAAGGTCGATCTCCGCTTCCTCTTCAGCCGCCAACTTTCGCTGCTCGGCTCCTATATGGGCACGAAGTCCGAGCTGCACACCGTCATGAAGCTCGTCGCTGCCGGCAGATTGAAACCTGTCGTCGATCGCATCTTTCCACTGGCGGAAGTCGCCGCCGCGCACGCCTATCTCGAATCCAGCTCGCAATTCGGCAAAGTCGTCCTCCAGGTTTAGTTTTCCAGTAGTTCTGCTATCCTCACCTCCTGTAACGCTTGTAAATTCGAACGCAGTAACCAAATGGCCAGCCTCCAAGCCCATCTTGCGGTGTGGATCACCAAGTGGCGCGTCAAGCGCCGTTTGAAAGGTGTGCGCGATTATCGCGTCGCGCGCAAGATTCTTCGCCCCGACCGTTACAAAGTTCCTGCCAGCGTGCGGATTACGCCTGCCGCGCTGGGCGGTGTCCCCGGCGAATGGGTGGAAGGACCGAAGCCGGACAACATCGTTCTCCTCTATCTGCACGGTGGCGGATATTTCGGATGTTCCGCGGAAACGCACCGCGCCATTACATCGACTTTCGCGCTCCAAGGATTTCGCGTCTACGCTCCAGACTATCGTCTCGCGCCGGAAAATAGGTTTCCCGCCGCCATCGATGATGCCGTCGCCGTCTACCGAGCGCTTTTGAGCGCCGGCCACGCTTCGCAATCCATTGTCGTTTCCGGAGACTCCGCCGGCGGCGGCCTTGCGCTGTCTCTCATGCTCGCGCTTCGTCCCGCAGCCGTTCCGCTCCCTGCAAGCGCCGCGCTTTTCTGCCCCTGGACGGACCTCGCTGCCACCGGCGATTCCGTCTGCACCAACGCTCGGCGCTGCGCCATGTTTAGTGGAACGGACATCGGCCCCTCCGCGCGCTACTATCTCGGTGACACCGACCCGTGCAACCCGCTCGCTTCTCCCCTTTACGCCGATCTCTCAGGCCTTCCTCCGCTTCTCGTTCACGTTGGAGCGAACGAAGTCCTGCTCGATGACTCCACGCGTCTCGCCGCGCGTGCCCGCGCCGCCGGCGTCCCAGTCGAACTGAAGATTTGGCCGGTCGTCCCGCACGCCTGGCAAATCGCGCCGCATCTGATTCCGGAAGGGCGCCAATCGTTGCGGGAAGCCGCCGAATTTCTCCACGCGCACGTCGCGTCTGCGGAATCGAATAAGGAAGTGGTGACACGCGCATGACCGAATCCTCTGGGCCCCATTCGACCGCTTCCGAGACCATCGTTGACATCCTCATCGTCGGTGCAGGCTTCTCCGGCATTTGCATGGCCATCAAGCTTCGCGAAGCAGGAATGAACTCCTTTCTCATCATCGAGAAGAGCGCGGACATCGGCGGGACCTGGTGGGACAATCGTTATCCCGGCTGCGCCTGCGACATCCCTTCGCATCTCTATTCCTTCTCGTTCGAGCCGTCTCCCGATTGGACCCGCATGTATCCCGGCCAACAGGAGATTCAGGATTACCTCAAGCGCTGCGTCGCGCGGCATCAGCTGGCCCCACAGATCCGCCTCAACACGCGATTTCAGGAAGCCGTCTGGGACGAAGGCGCGGGCGTCTGGCGCGCCACGACTCACGATGGAATGCGCATTCGCGCGCGTGTGCTGGTCTCCGGAATGGGCGCACTGCATGTGCCGCACTATCCGGATCTGCCGGGCCTCGCGCGTTTCGCAGGCCCCGCTTTTCATTCTTCCGCTTGGGATTGCGGCGTCGCGCTTGGCGGCAAAAACGTGGCCGTCATTGGCACCGGCGCCAGCGCTATCCAATTCGTTCCGCAAATCGCGCCGCACATTGCGAAGCTGCATCTTTTTCAGCGCACCCCGGCGTGGATTGTGCCGCGCCTGGATTTCGCCATCAGTGAGAAATGGAAGCGCCGCTTTCGCAGCATCCCGCTCACCCGTTGGGCTTTTCGGCAATATATTTTCTGGCGCCAAGAAGTTCGCATCCTCGGGTTTCTCGGGAACGAAGCTTTCCGCAAAAAAGTCGAGGGCATTTCTCTACGCCACCTCGCGCGCAGGATCAAAGACCCCAAGATGCGCGCGGCGCTTACGCCCAACTATCAACTGGGCTGCAAGCGCGTGCTCGTTTCAGACGATTTTTATCCTGCGCTGAACCGTTCGAACGTCGAGCTGGTCACCGAAGCCATCGCCGAAGTGCACGAACACAGCATCGTTACGCGCGACGGCATCGAGCGCCCGATCGACGTTTTAATTTATGGCACCGGGTTTCGCGCCACCGAGCCACTGATCGGATGCCGCGTGGTTGGCCGCGGCGGCGTCGAAATTCACGACGCATGGAAGGATAGAATGAGCGCCTATCTCGGCGTCACCGTCACCGGCTTTCCGAATTTCTTCATTCTGCTCGGGCCCAACACCGGACTCGGCCACAATTCCGTGGTCCTCATGATCGAAGCGCAGGTCCGCTACGCGGTGAATTGCCTCAAGCTTATGAAACGCAAGAAGGAACGCGTCATCGAAGTTCGCGCGGAGACGCAGCAACGCTTCGTCGAAGAGATTTATCGCCGCATGAGCCACACGGTTTGGCAATCGGGCGGCTGCCACAGTTGGTATCAGGACCAGCGCACCGGCGAAATCACAACGCTGTGGCCCGGCTCCGTCGTCTCCTACCTCCGCCGCACCCGCTCCGTCTCCCCGTCCGACTACAAATTGACGTCCTGACGTTCAGGTCAGAGGACAGCCGCCCATCTTGGCTGTAGGATGGACTGGGAGGTAGCTATGCTTCGCATGTTGCTTTTTGTGCCAGCTCTAGTGCTGATTTCGCCGGCCGCTTTCGGGCAAACATCCTCAACGGATTCGCAAACCTTGCAAGCACTGCTAACGGAGGTGCGTCAACTACGCCAGGAGCTGCGGACAACTACCGTGGCCGCACAGAGGGAGCACATTCTGCTCTACCGCCTACAAGTCCAGGAAGCAGTCGTGACGCGCCTGCAGCAGCGAGTGGACGAAGTTCAGTCCGCTCTTTCGCAGCAGCAATTTGAGCTGAAGCGTCTGGCGTCCGAAATCAAAAGCACAGAGGATGCGCAAAGCAATAATCAGAATCCCGCGGAGCGGAAAGATCTCGAGCAGACGCTTCCCATGCTTAAGGAGAAACTCGAATCCTCAAGGGCAGCAGAACTACAATTACAAGCGAAGGAAGCAGAAGCCGAACGGGAGTTGAGGAGCGAGCAGGCAAAACTCACGGCTCTCCAGGATCAGTTGGACCGGCTCGATAAGTCTCTGGTGAACTCCAGCCACTAGCCTTGTTCATCGCCGCTACAGGCACAATTTGTTTCCGACCGTTCCGTGTGAGAAAATAGTCTAGACGAGACACCATGAGCACATCACTCGGTAAACACGTCACGCTGACCAAGCCCGGCGACTTCGGCAAGCTTCTTGAAGACGAAGGCATCATCTTCACCACGCTCGACAAAGCCGTGAACTGGGCGCGCAAGAGTTCCATCTGGCCGCTTAGTTTCGGCCTGGCCTGCTGCGCCATCGAGATGATGTCCATGTCTGCCGCGCGCTTCGATGTGGCGCGGTTCGGCTCGGAAGTTTTCCGCCCTTCGCCGCGCCAGGCCGATCTGATGATCGTGGCAGGCCGCCTTTCGCAAAAAATGGCTCCGGTCATCCGCCTGCTTTACGATCAAATGCCCGAGCCCAAGTGGGTCATCTCCATGGGCGCTTGCGCCACTTCCGGCGGCGTCTTCAATAATTACGCCATCGTGCAGGGCTGTAATCAGGTGATTCCCGTTGACGTTTACGTTCCTGGCTGCCCGCCGCGTCCCGAAGCGGTTCTCTACGCGATCCTGCAACTCCAGAAGAAAATCGACAGCGAAAAGGGCTCCTTCAAGCGCGCGTTAAATTTCGCCTAGCGACATAGACTTTAGTCTGGGCTCCTTATATGACTAAATTCTCCTTGACGTCGGCGCTGGTCACAATTCTGCTTGCAGTGGCGACCTTCGCACTCAGTTGCGGCGGAGGTGCTACGCTCCAGCCTCCTCCTCCGACTGGCTATACCCTTGTCTGGAGCGACGAGTTCAACGGTGCCGATGGTTCCTCGCCGGATTCCTCCAAGTGGATCTATGAGACGGGCGGCAAAGGCTGGGGCAACAATGAGCTCGAGTGCTATACCAATCTGACCCAGAACGCTCACCTGCAAGGCGGCAACTTGGTCATCACTGCGATGCACCAGCCGGCCTATGCGTGCAGTGGCGGCGCTACGAACGATTACACTTCTGCGCGCTTGAAGACCCAGGGACTCTTCAGCCAAGCCTATGGACGCTTTGAGGCGCGCATCAAGATTCCCAAGGGGCAGGGAATGTGGCCCGCTTTCTGGATGCTTGGCAATAACATCGGTTACGTTGGCTGGCCCAAGTGCGGCGAAATCGACATCATGGAAAATATCGGCAGAGAACCCGGCACCGTTCACGGCTCGCTCCACGGCCCCAGCACCACGAGCTCCACAAGCGACCTCACCGCGCCCTTCAGCCTTCCTGCCGGACAGAATTTTGCCGACGATTTTCACCTCTATGCCGTCGAGTGGGAACCCGGCACCATCCGCTTTTACGTGGACACTAATCTCTACGCCACGTTTACCTCTTCCCAGTGGCCCGCCGGCGGCACTTGGGTTTTCGATCATCCCTTCTTTATCATTCTCAACGTCGCCGTCGGCGGCACTTGGCCTGGCGCACGCGACAGCACCACGGTGTTCCCCCAGCAAATGCTCGTCGACTACGTCCGTGTCTACACCAAGATGTGACTCTCTAGACTCGCCTTTCCTGTAGCTCACCTCGGAATTTATCCCGACCTTGTCGGGAGGGGTGAAGATTTTCTATCCACGTTTTTCCGTGCACTCTTCACTCTTCGCCTTTCTCCGTTTAAACTCTTCATCACCATTTTCAGGGGAAGGGAATCACCGCATGACTCCATCATCCGAACCCGCACGCCAGTTGCTTCGTCATTCCGTCGCCACCGTGGCCTATCGCGGAGGCAAAGCGCTCCGCGGTGCTCCCGACCATTTTGGGAGCTTTCACATCGGCGACAAGACGCGCACTCCTGCGCAAATTCTGGCGCACATGGGCGATTTGTTTGACTGGGCGCTCTCCATCGCCCAGGGCCAGCAGACCTGGCAAGACTCCACACCTTTGCCGTGGAACGACGAAGTCGAACGCTTCTTTGCCGCGATGAAAAAATTCGACGACTACCTCGCGTCTGCCGAGCCGCTCCACTCCCCCGCGGAAGGCCTCTTGCAGGCGCCCGTCGCTGACTCACTCACGCATATCGGCCAGATCGCCATGCTCCGCCGCCTGGCTGGCTCTCCGGTGAAGGGCGAAAACTATTTCAGAGCCGAAATCGCCGCCGGCCGCGTCGGCCTTGAGCAATCCGGGCCCCGCCGCGAATTCGACTAAGCCCTGCGCAGTATCCAATCGCGCTCATCGGAGGAGAGGACTTTAGTGGTTGCATCCGATGATACGCGGCGTTATAATACGCCACGTACTATGGAAGACGCTTCTCTACTCGCCTACGCAGTTTTGGGCTTGCTTCAACAGCAGCCGCGCTCCGGCTATGACCTTCGGAAACTTTTTGCCAGGACTCCCCTGGGGACGTTCAGCGACAGCCCCGGCGCGATTTATCCCGCCCTGCAAAGGCTCGAGAAACGCCGCTTCGCGTCCAGTCGCGTCCATGCTTCGTCCGGTCTTCGCCGCCGTCGGCTCTTTCGCCCGACCACATCCGGCAAGCGGGCTTTCAAAGCTTGGCAAACAAGAGCGGTCACTAGCGATGACGTCATCCATCGTTTAGATGAGTTGATGCTTCGGTTCAGCTTTATGGACGAAACGGCTGGCTCAGCCCAGGCCATGCGCTTCTTGAAAGCCCTCGCAAAGGAATTGGCCGCCCATATCCCCAATCTTCGCCGCTTTCTCAGAGGTCAGGGATCGCGAATGCCGCTTTCCGGCCGGCTCTCCGTGGAGAGCGGAATCCGCAGCTACGAAACGCTGCTCGCCTGGGCCAGAAGCGCTCTCGGGATTTACAAGAGAAGGAAAAAGAGAGGAGCACGAAAATGAAACCACGCGTAGTTCTTTATTGTTTGCTCGGAGGTTTTCCTCTTGCCATCATCGCCCTGGGTGCCGGCCATTTTCTTTGGTGGTGGCTCTCCGGAATTCTCTTTGCCGCATCACTTGTTCCCGTGGCGCTCTTTGGCCCGAAAAAGCTTCCCGGCCAGTTGGGCGTCATCCTTCCCGTTTTCCTAATCGTTACTGTGCTATGCACGTGGTCCGAGGCGCTCATTTTATTGCCCGGCTACAGCCAGCGCGCAATTCGTGACCTCTCTGGTTCGGTCTTTATGTATCTGCTCGCTGGCGCCATGCTGGCTCTTCTCGCTGTATTGCTGAAATTGTCAAAACCAGGCGAACCCGCGATTTCGTATCCCTCTTCCGTTTCCGCCGTGTTCCTGATTTTGCTCTCCGCCCTTGCCTACGTCCTCTACTACTTGGTCTTCGGTTCGATCACCTATCAATTTTTCACCAAGGGCTACTACCCTGAAGCCACTCAAGCGGTCGCGCACCTCGGTCTCTGGTTCTGGGGCATTCAGCTTGCTCGTGGCGTGTTGATGACTCTCGCTGTCGTTCCCATCATTTACACTCTCCGCATGAAGCGCTGGCACGCCGCCATCGCCGTTGCCAGCATTCTCTGGATTTGCGGCGGCGCCGCCCTGCTACTCGTTCCCAACGAACTCATGGGACCCACCCAGCGACTCATTCACACCGTCGAAATCTTTACCCAGAACTTTTCTTTCGGCATCACCGCCGTCCTGCTGCTCCGCCCGAAGTCAGTGCCACTGACCGCAAATCCTCCTGCGCCCTCGGTAGTGCCCGTGTAGCGTCCTCCGTTATCAGGGACGCTGGAGAATTCTCGTGAGTTTTTAGGCGAGGTGTACCGGCCGGTCGGGTTTGACTTTTGTCGGGCGACCACCCGCCGTTAAATATTCAAATCTATTGACGGACTGATGGATGTCGTGATACTATTAGGTATATTATGGTTATCTCCGATCGCTTGCGCGCCATCCGGGAACAGAAAGACCTCTCCCAGGGCGACATCGAAGAACGCACCGGCCTGAAGCGCTGCTACGTTTCGCGGGTGGAAAACGGCCACACGGTTCCCTCCATCGAGACGCTGGAAAAACTGGCTCGCGCTCTGGAAGTTCCGCTCTACCAATTGTTCTACGACGGCGAAGCTCCGCCGGAGCCTCCGTCGCTTCCTCAAGGAGTCGAGCTGAAGGGCGACGACTGGGGCAGCGAAGGCGAAGACGCGCGTTTCCTCCAGCGCCTGCGCTCTCTTCTCGGCCGCATCAGCGAGGACGACCGAAAGTTGATCATGCATATGACCTTCCAGTTGGTCCGCAAGAAGCGCTCCTGATGCGCTCCTTTCATCTGCAATCTGCATCCCTACTTTGACACCGTGGCGGTTCCGCCTAGCCACTGAAGTACAATGCCCGGGGCGGCGGCTTCTTTGCGGGCGTAGGCCATTCCAATGATGCGAGGGGGATCCCAGGCTCTGGCGGCGCGGGTGACATAGCCGACCTCTTTCCCGGCCAGCATCAGGACGGCGCCGGGTTCGGGCACCACGGCGCCGGAGATTTGCAGCGTGACACGCTGCCGGTTTACCTGGCCGCGGGAGCGCACGCGCTCCACGATTTCCTGTCCGGTGTAGCACCCTTTCGTGTAGCTGATGTGGCTGTCCTGCAAGCCCGCTTCGTGAGGGATTTGTTTTTCGCCGAAGTCATAACCAAACCACGGCACGCCTTGTGCCAGCCGATGCGCGCTCAGGGCCGCGTATCCCATCGGGCCGCCGCCTTGGTTTCGCGCTGCTTCGGAAAGAATCTGCCACAGCTCCGCGAGCCTTTCGCTTTCGACAACGAATTCGGCTCCGGGGACTCCGCCCGGCGAGCGCTTCACGATGCGACAGGGAATCGCTCCCTTCGCCGACGCCTTCCCAAAGGTGTCATCCTGAGCGGAGCGTGCCGTTTGCGCTCCGGATGGGTTTGCGGAGCGAAGGATCTCAGCGTCAACACTGGCAAGTTCACTCAATGGCTCGAGATCGATGCCAGTGAGACTTTTCGCAATTGCAGACGCCTTGGGTCCTTCCAACGCCAGCGTGCCGTAGCGCGGCGTATCGTCGGTCAACGTCACATCGTCCATGATGATGTATTTGTCGAGCCACTCGATCAGCCGCTCCCGAATCATCGCGTAGGACACGCAAAAGAGCCGGTCCGCAAACGCGTACGTCTCGATCTCCGCGAGAATGTGTCCCTGCGGATTCAGCAGCAGCGAAACGATGCCTTGCCCGGCGGGAAGGTCTTTGATGTTGTTGGTCAGGATAGCGTTCAGGTAGCGAACGCGGTCAGGCCCCGTGAAGGAGAGATAAGCACGGTAGTTTTTGTCAATCAACGCGACCGTCTCCCGCGCATGGCGATACTCGATGGCCGCGTCGCCAAAGGAATCCGGCAGCGCGCACCCGAACCAAACGCCCATCTTCGCCCCGGCAGACTGGTGCATCGCCGCAAGGGGAGTGTTCAGTGCTGGGCTAGTGGCTATATTTTGCGAAGTCATTTCCACTCGTCAGCGCATCCTTTCGTATTTCATCCAGCAACGGATAGTTTAGCAAACGGCAGCCTGACAGGAGTTCAGCAACTCTTCCAATCTCATCGATTTCGTCCCAGACCATTCTCCTCTCACTTTCACCTTCAATTTATACTGCCAGAGGGTCTGGACCTAAGACGGAGCGCGCGAGCCAAATCGCTTCATCTCCGATGATATACTCGTGTTCATGAGCGACGGGCTGACAGCCATCAATGCTGCCTCGGATGGGTTGATTCAAATCACCATCCCCGTTGGGATGCTGCAGTGCAACTGCTCCATTATCGGAGATCCGGCGACGCGCGAAGCGCTGGTAGTCGACCCTGGCGACGAAGTCACGCGCATTCTGGACTTGATCGGCCGCCACCGGCTGGTAGTGAAAGCCATCGTCAGTACTCACGCGCACATCGATCACGTGGGCGGATTGAGCAAACTCCATCAGTATACCGGCGCGCCGGTGCTGATGCATCGCGACGACTTGCCGCTCTACCAAGCCATGGAGATGCAAGCCTCGTTCCTCGGTGTCCTCCCGCCGGAGCTTACCGACATCGATCAGTTGCTGAAGGAGGGCGACGTTCTACGCTGGGGAGGGTTCGAGGCCCAGGTGATTCACACGCCGGGCCATACGCCGGGAAGCGTGTCGCTGTTCCTGCCGCATGCCGCTGGAAGGCCTACGGATCTTGCAAAGAAGGGAAAGATGACCACACCGGGCGAAGCTGGGAAAATCATTCTTCCTGCGCCACAACTTTTTTCGGGAGACACGCTTTTTGCCGGCAGCATCGGGCGCACCGATCTTTGGGGTGGCTCCATGGACCAGATCATGGATTCTTTGCGCTCGAAACTGATGCACCTGCCCGACGAGACCCTGGTGCGTCCCGGCCATGGACCCGTCACCACCATCGGCAACGAGCGACACGTGAATCCATTTTTGCAACCTGGTTAGTACTCGCCACTTTCTGTTTTCCATTTTCGCTTTTCTAATTTCCAGTTTCGTTCCTTTCCCTCGCTTGCCTCAATTCTTCCATCACCGATTGCAGCAATTCTTTTGCGTGCACAAGCTCCTGGTTGATCATCCTCAAGTCCATCGCCGGGACCGTCGGATTGCGCTGGCTGGTGCAATACACTCCGTGCTGGCCGACAAGGACGAGCGCATTCGTGATGCGGTCCAGGGACACGGCCAGCCGCCCGCGCTCTCGTCCGAACATCTGCTCATAGTGCTCCAGCTCTTTCCGGTGTTCTTGGAATGCCGACATCGTTTCATCCCCTCGTTGACTTCCTAAGTCCAGGGTCCGCCGAAATCGCGGATCCCGGAAGGCTGTATGGGACCGGAGTTGCACATCGGGCACACGGCGCTCGCACCAAACTTTACCCCATCGCCTATGCGGAACATAATCCGCTGAAGCCACAAACTAGCGAATCCTGACCTGAGTGTGGCACGAATTTTCGAATGCAGTGATCGCGCCTGGTCCCTCAAGTGGCTTGGCAAGGGACGCGGCTGGAGCAGCCCAACAATGCGACGTTCCGACCTGGTTCAGCACAAGGAGAGGGAAAAGGGCGCAAACACGCGCACCTCGCAAATCGTTTTTGGCGAGAGGCAACACCTTCTCCGAGTGCTCGATTCGCTCGAAGGCACTGATCTGCCGATTGCCCGGATGCAGCAGGAGCGGCGCATCCTGGAAGAACTGATTCACGCGCGCACACGCGATCTGAATCAGATCAATACCGCATGGGACGAAAAGATCGGGCTGGTCCTGAGCTCGGATGCCAAGCCGGAAATGCTGGAAAAACTCGTGAAGCAGGCGCCGCAAGAAGATTATTATTTGCTGAGGCTGATCAGCGAGCACCCCCGTGCGAATGCCAAGACGCTGAATAAGTTGGCCAAACATCCCTACGGCGCGATTCGCGAAAATGTCGCGCGGCATCCCAACGCTGACCCGCAGACGTTGACCTGGCTGAGCAGGGATCGCAGCCAGCCGCTGTGGTATCTCGTGGCGTTCAATCCCAACACGCCGATGCCGTTGCAACGGCGCTTGCGCGATCGACTGAAGCGTCTCGGCGAAAATCAGGCTTCCAAGTAACTCTCACCGGTTATCCCATCTTCATGCACTAGCTTTGCGCTCTCGAACGTGGTGCGCCACTCCTGAGCGTTTACGGGGAGGATTACCCGGACACTCAGCGTGTGCGCAACGTTCACCTAAAGAAAATAGTAGAATGCCGCGCGAAGTGGAGTGCGTAAGTGGAGCGCCGAAGTGAGGCTGCGTTTGGCTGAAAATCTTACCGCCGATGAAGGCAAACTCCAGGCTGGCCGGCCATTCTCCAAAACGGGGATCGCTGCGATTTTCTTCATTTCCGTGGTGGTTCTGGTTCCGTGCTGGTGGCACCGGCGAATCGAGGCGGGGGACCTGGCGAGCCATGTGTACAACGCATGGCTGGCGCAATTGATCGAAAAGGGGCAGGCGCCGGGGCTGTACATCGCCAAGCAATGGAACAATATTTTGTTCGATGTCGCGTTGCTCCGTGCCGCGAATGTTGTGGGCATCGACGCCGCACAGAAAATTGTCGTGCCCATTTGCGTGCTGGTGTTTTTCTGGGGAGTGTTCGCGTTTGTCGCTGCGGTAACGGAGCGTCCGCCGTGGTTTCTCACGCCGTGCATTGCCATGCTGGCTTACGGTTATTCGTTCAACATGGGTTTCATGAACTACTATTTGTCGTTGGGCCTGGCCTGCTTCGGCTTGGCGATTGTCTGGCGAGCGCGGCGAATCGATTGGATTCCTGGCGCGATGGCTGCTCTGCTGGCGATGTTGGCTCACCCGATCGGCTTTTTGTGGCTGGTGGGCACGATTGCGTACACCAGGCTTAGGGCAAAGGTCCCTGGCTGGTGGAAATTGGCGCTTCCGCTGGCAGCCTTGTGTGGTTTCGGTTTGGCTTGCTGGTATGCGTCCCATCGGCCTCCGCTCTCGGCGGACTGGAATCGCGGACCGCTCTATCTCTACAACGGCGCGGATCAGTTGGGCCTTTACGGGAATCGCTACTACTTTCTCGCGCGCACGGCATTTTTGTTCGGTTTCATTTGCGTGGTGGTGCGTGGCGGTGGATCTCTACGCGCGGCGGAACGATCGCGCTTCCTGGAAGGCGTTCGAATTGCCGTTCGAATTGTACTTGGTGGCGTTTTGCGCGACGGCGCTTCTCCCTGAAAACATGCGGCCGTCCCTGTACGACGGGTGGATCGGGCTCCTGGGATCGAGGCTGACCACGATATGCGCCATTTTTGGCCTCAGTTTTCTTGGCTCCTTGAAACCGCGAAAATGGCATTTGGCCGGGTTCACCGTTTGCGCCACTGTTTTCTTTGCATTTCTTTATCAGGATACCGGTTGGCTCAACCGGCTGGAAGCGAACGCTGAAAAGCTCGTCGCGGATTTGCCGGCAAACACGCGAGTGATCGTTACGACGCAGGCTCCGGGGGATTCGCGGATCTCGTTCATCGGACATGCGGTAGAGCGCTCGTGCATCGGGCATTGCTTTAGCTACGCCAATTACGAGCCTGCTTCGGGGCAATTCCGGGTGCGCGTTCGAAATGGAAGTCCGGTGGCGGCTTCCTCGACAGATGACGCGGAAGACATGATGTCAGGACAGTTCGAATTCGACGACCTCGGCTTCGCGTTGAAGCAGATTTATCAGTGCGATGCGAACGACCTGACGAAGCTGTGCGTCCGCGACATCTCGAGCGGCGAGGCTGGCGACCGAATTGAACACTAGCGCGGTGCGACGTGGAAGGGAAGTCGCCCATGCACGGGCGTGTTCGGTCAACAAAAACTCACCGGAAGAGATAGGGGCAGTGCAAATGATAATGGGCCAGAGCAGCGCTCCGGCCCATCGTCAAATCATTCTGCCCGGGGATTTAGCCTACCGCTAGCAAATCCTTTTGGTTCGGAAGAGGGGCATGAGCAACAATCCCGCACCCAGCAAAAGCATGGCCGAGGGCTCAGGGACGGGGGTGAAGACCGCACCGGTTATGTAACCCGACAAAGCTGTCGTTCCACCGGGACTAAGCGAGACATTGTTCAAATTGAGCGTGAACGAGCCGCTCCCGCTGGCATTGGAAAACGTGAAAGTCTGAGAAGGATTCACAAAAACGATGTCCACACCGCCCTGCGCATTCGTATTCACGTTTCCAAACAGGTTAGCAGTGAAGCTGGTCGTGGCACCGCCAGCTATCCCTGTGGGTAGCGTGAACGTAACTGTCAGGTCCACCGTGCTCCCGGCGTACGTGCCAGCACCGCTAGACAGCGTATACGAGCCCAGATTGCTGAACCCAGCAAAACCACTGGAAGTGGTTCCACTGAAGCTTCCCACAGCAAATGTGATACCGAGGGGATTTGTTGACAACGTTGTTCCCGCCAGAGTCAGTTCGTCTGCTCGCGCGCTTTGCGAAGCGAACGCAGATACGGCCGACATCAAAAGTATTGACACTACCAGAGTTCTTTTCACGTGCATGTCCCCTTGGTTACGCAAATATCACTCCAACCGTGCCGACTTGAGGTGCACGTGGGGTTCCACGCCTCGATCAAAATTAAGTTACTCATTCTATGTGCCTTATCAAGTCGAGTACTAATACCTCAGACCCTTGTTCGGCAAATCTCTGCACACTTTTTGCAAGCCGAAGGTGCATCCGAGACTCCCCGGTCGGCGGCAGATGGGTCCGACCGAACAGAGTGTGCATCGACGGTTTGCCCGGTGCTTTCTGTCCGCTGATCCGCGTGGGCTCCCGGCGCGTTGCCGCCGGAAATTGTCCGCGGTTCTGCCAACGGCACTGCCGGAAAGCGGGTTGCGGTGAGTTGTCCGGAAAAATGAGTGGGGGGAGCGGAAGACAAATTGGCTCTTGCACCAGGCCAATGTCTGGTAGAATTGGCCGAGGGTGAGAGACAATGCTTCCACTCCATCTCCAGCCGCAGAGTCACGTTCCCCTGTACATCCAACTTCGCGACCAATTGCGCGCGCTCGTTCACGCGGGCGACTTGCGCCCGGGCGACCGCATTCCGGCCAGCCGTGAGCTCGCCACCATGCTTGGCGTTCACCGCACAACAGTGGCGAATGCTTATGCCGAGCTGGAATCGGAGGGTCTGATTCAGGGCCACGTAGGACGCGGCACGTTTATCAAGGGAAACGGCAACGGACTGAAGATCACGCCGCCGGCGCCACCGGTCCTGAACGGCAACGGAGGAATCCGCTGGGAACTGCTCTTCGCCGATGAACGCGGGGAAGAAATTCTTAGCCGCCTCACGGCCAATGTGCCGGAAGATGCGCTCTCGTTCGTGATGGCATGTCCTGCGGAAGAATATTTTCCCATCGAGGAATTGCAGACCTGCGTAAACGCCGTGCTGCGGCGCGAGGCCGCGGAAGTGTTGAATCTGGGTCCATCGGATGGCTATCCGCCGTTGAAACAGGCGCTGCTGGAGCTGCTACATCACGACGGCATCGCGGCTAAGGATGAAAACCTGCTCATCACCGATGGATGCCAGCAGTCGTTCGATCTGATCAGCAAAGCGTTCGTGCGTCCGGGCGATTCCGTGATTATGGAAAACCCCACGTATCCGGGTGCGGTGGCGATCTTCCATGGAGCCCGTGCGCGGTGCTTGAGCGTTCCGATGAGGACGCAGGCGGAGCCGGGAACGCCGCTGGGTCTGGACTTGGAAGCACTGGAGGCAACACTGGCCGCGAATCGCGTGAAGCTGATTCTGCTTACTCCGGATTTCCAAAACCCTACGGGAACGTCGATGCCGCTGGCGTCGCGGCGCAAGTTGCTGGAGCTGGCCGCACGGCACCAAGTCCCCGTCGTGGAAGATCACATCTACGCGCGGTTGCATGCGCGCGAGGAACGCATTCCCTCGCTGAAGCAGCTCGACCGTTCGAACCTGGTCATTCACATCGATAGCTTTGCGAAAGTAGCGTTTCCGGGATTGCGGGTGGGTTGGATTGTGGCTCCGGCGGCGGCCATTGAACGATTGCGCGTGGTGAAGCAAACGACCGATCTGCACACCGATCAGCTTGCCCAAGCCACGCTCGCGGAATTTCTGCGGCGCGGACTTTTTAGCAAGCACCTGGCTAAAATGCGCAAAGTCTACAGTGCGCGGCTGGCGGCTCTGGATGAAGCGCTGCGAAAGCATATGCCCGAAGGCACGCGTTGGACGCGGCCGGAAGGCGGGATGTGTCTGTGGCTGGAACTGCCTCCCGGATTCGATGCCAGCGAATTGCTGATCCACGTGAAAGAGCGAGGCGTGCTGTTTGCTCCCGGGCGGTATTTTTACGTGCAAGCGCCGCTGCCGAATACGCTGCGACTGGGGTTTGCGAGCCTGGACGAAAAGCAGATTGCGCGAGGCGTGGCCACACTGGCGGAGCTGCTGAAAATTGAAATGCGCAAGCGGCAGCGCGGGGGGCGCAGGGCGGAGCGCAGTCGCGTGGCGCTGGTCTGAAGAAATGAAGTAAAGGATGTAAATGAGGTAAAGGAAGTTCAGGAAATAAAGGAAAAAACCAGCGAGGACGCGATTTGAGCGAGACGATTACGCTGTCACCGAATCCGACGAACAAGTGCTTCGGGTGCGGCGGAGACAATGCCGCCGGGATGAAATTAACGTTTGAACAGGACAACGTGAATCGGCGGATTGTTGGGAAATTTGTTTTGGGCGAGAGATACCAGGGTGGCGGCGGATTTGGGCATGGAGGAATCATCGCGGTGCTGCTGGACGAAGCGATGGGGAAGGTTTGCAGGTTTCGCGAGGTGCGCGCGGTGACGGCAGAATTGACGGTGGAGTATCTGAAGCCGATCAACGTGCAGCAAGAAATTATTGTGGAAGGGCGCGAGACCGAGCAGAAGGGCAGGAACATTTTCATGGCGGGCGAAATTCGCAATGAAGCCGGCGACGTTTTGACGAGGGGCCGGGCGCGATTCGTGGTGATCTCCCGAATTCCGCTGATGAGCGGACGAAACAATTTCAAGACCGAGAGGAGAAGTGACATGGATGCGAAGAAAGTGAATGGCAGCGGCAACGGGAGCAAAGGCTCGAACGAATGGCGTGTGAAAGTCGGCCTGGCGGAGATGCTTAAGGGCGGCGTGATCATGGACGTCACCAACGCCGAACAGGCGAAAATTGCAGAGAAGGCCGGCGCCTGCGCGGTGATGGCGCTGGAACGCGTGCCTTCGGACATCCGCAAAGAAGGCGGAGTGGCGCGCATGGCTTCGATCAAGGTCATCCGCGAAATCATGGCCACGGTGACGATTCCGGTGATGGCTAAAGTGCGCATCGGACACTTCGCGGAAGCGGAAGTGCTGCAGGCGCTGGAGGTGGACTTCATCGATGAGAGCGAGGTGTTGACTCCGGCCGACGAAGAGAACCATATCTGGAAGCACGATTACCGCGTGCCGTTTGTTTGCGGCGCGCGCAATCTTGGGGAAGCGCTGCGGCGCATTGGAGAAGGCGCGGCGATGATTCGCACCAAGGGAGAAGCAGGATCGGGAAACGTTGTGGAGGCGGTTCGGCACATGCGCGCGATCGTCAGCCAAATGAAGAAGCTGACGACGATGCGCGATGACGAATTGATGCGCGAAGCAAAAGAACTGGGTGCTCCGCTGGAATTGGTTCGCCAGATCGCCAAGACCGGCAAGCTGCCGGTGCCGAATTTTTCGGCGGGCGGGATTGCGACTCCAGCGGATGCAGCGCTGGTGCGGCGCTTGGGCGCGGAGGCAGTTTTCGTCGGGTCGGGCATTTTCAAGTCCAGCGATCCGGAGACTCGCGCGAAAGCGGTGGTGAAAGCGGCGACGCACTTCGAAGATCCAAAAGTGGTTCTTGAAGCGCACGAAGAACTGGGCGAAGCCATGCGCGGACTGGATGTCCGGCAGATGGACGAAAAGGATATGCTTTCCACTCGCGGATGGTGAAGAATGAAATTAACCGTTCGACGAGACAGGAAACAGACATTTCGTCAACGTTTTACGCGTGGTGCGATTGAGTGGGGCATCCCTATGGTGTGCCTGGAATGCGTTGGCATACCAATGTTCGGATGGTTCACCGTGCTGGTAATGGTGGTGCCCGCGACTCTAGTGGGCGTGCTTGTCGGCGCCGTAATAGAGCATTTCTCAGTTTCTGATGTAGCAAACGCGGATGAATTTCCCGAAGATACGACGCGTGATTCTGAGAATCGGTATAGGAGCCATTGAAGTGAAGATTGGGATTTTGGCGGTTCAAGGTGACTTTGAAGCGCACGCGGCGATGCTGGCGCGGCTCGACGCGGAATCGGTGGAAGTGCGCACGCCCGCCGATCTCGAGGGCTGCGACGGCTTGATTCTGCCGGGCGGTGAGAGCACAACACAACTGCAGTTCTTGCAGGAAGAAGGCCTGGCGGACACGATTGCGAAATTCGCGGAGCAGGGCGGAGCGATCTTTGGAACGTGTGCCGGCGCTATACTCCTTGCGACCGAAGTGCGGAATCCAAAGCAGGATTCGCTGAAATTGCTGGACATGACCGTGCTGCGAAATGGATATGGGCGGCAGATCGCGAGCGACGTGGTTAGCGGCCTGACGGAGCTGAAGCAGGAGCCATTGGAAATGGTTTTCATTCGTGGGCCCATTATTGAGCGGGCCGGCCCAGGCCTGAAGGTGCTCGCGGAGTACGCGGGAAAGCCCGCGCTGGTGCAGCGGAACCGGATTATGGCGGCGACCTTTCATCCTGAATTGACAGACGACACCACAGTGCATGAACATTTCCTAGGGCTGGTGGCGGCCGGAGCAAGCCAAGCGGCAGGCAGCGCGAAGCCCTAAATCGTGGGAAAAGAAGAGAAGACAGATTCTGTTGCGCGACGTTCCAGCAGGACGAAGGTTCTATTCGTGTGCGTGGGGAACGCTTGCCGGAGCCCCATGGCTGAAGCCATCGCGCGCTACGACGCAGCGGATGTGATCGATCCCTCGAGCGCGGGTTTGAGCCCGCTGGGAGCAATTGCTGAGCAAACCAAACAAACGCTGACGCAGAATGGCTATTCCGCGAACGGGCTGAGTTCCGATGCGCTGACCCGCGAAGCAGCCGATGAGGCGGACATCATCATCAACATGGCCGGCTGGGCCGGGGAAGAAACAGTCTGGGACCAGGAGAAGGTCGAAGAATGGATTGTGGAAGATCCATACGGCGCTCCTCCCGAGACGTACCAGAGAGTATTTGAAGGCATCAAACGGCGCGTACACCAGCTAGCGCAGGGCCTGAGAGAGAAGCGGTAAAACAAATCAGCCGCAAAATAGGAGCTGCGTTGCGACGAGAAAAAACAAGCGTGTCGCAGGAAGATTACCTGAAGGCCATCTGGGAGATGCTGGAGGAGGACCACACGCCGATCAGCGCACGGCTTGCCGAGGAATTGAAAGTGACTCCTCCCGCGGTGACCGCGGCCTTGAAACGCATGACGCGCGACGGACACGTGCGCGTGGAGCGAAGCGGGCGGATCGACCTGACGCAAAAAGGCCGCAGGCGCGCAGAACATCTCGCGTTGAGGCACCAGCTCGCCGAAATGCTGCTGACGGAAGTGATCGGGCTGTCATGGGCGAAGGCGCATGACGAAGCGGAGCGGATGGAACACGCGATTTCTCCGGAGGTGGAAGCGCTGCTGCTTAAGCGATTCGGAGATAAGAAAAGCTGCCCGCATGGTGTGCCGATGCGCGGGGGCATCGCACAGCTGCGAAAAGAAGGCGCGGTATTGCTTTCAGATTTGCGCGCCAAGGAAGCGGGCGAGATTCTTTGCGTTTACGAGAAGGACGCGCAGTTTCTGGAATTTCTCGAAGGGCTGCGGCTGCGGCCTGCGACATCCGTACAGGTGCTGAAGCGCGAGTACGACGAAACAATGACCCTGCGGTCGAACGGGAAGACAATGCATCTTGGCAAACCTGCCACAAGCCGGATCTGGGTGAGGCGGCTCCCCTCCTGAGGGAGTTGTAAGTTTTTAGCCTTTAGTTTTTAGCAGAGAGGTCCTTCGACTCGCTACGCTCGCTCAGGATGAGCATCCTTGTCGGACGCTTAGTTAACCATAACTGCCCCCCATCCCCCTGTTTTTCATAAATGTTCATTCTAAAGAGAGTTAAAGTCGTTTAGAATGAACACTTCTATAAGTGTTCATTCTAAAGGTACTTACGTTGCACCAAAATTGTGCAAAATGAGGCTTCCCGCTCCATTTTTCATAACTGTTGATTCTAAAGGGTTTTAAGTTGCCTGGAATAAACACTTCCACGTCCTCTGCAAGTGTTGATTCTAAAGGAACTTAGGTTGCACCAAAAATGTTGCAACTGTCCGCGAACTGGCTGGGAAGGAGAAAACTTCACCCCCTCGCGACCCGGTCGGGGTAAATTCCCGGGGTGAGCTACTGTTCTAGGGCGCTTGGACGTGAGCTGCAGTTAGGGGACTCGAACGAGGCTACGAGATTAACCACAGATGTACCTAATCCTCAAACTATCAGAGAGACAGCAGTCTGTCAACAGAAAAGAAGGGCAGGCAATTGGCCAGTGTCGACAGGCGTTCATCAGGCACGTGGATTAGGATTACTTCCGGGTTGCCCGTCATTCGGGAGCAATCGAGAACGATTGGGCGAGTCCTGGCAAATCACTTCAGCAAAACCGACTTATCAGTTAAGCAAGAGCTTTCTGGTAGGGCATCCCCCTTCTGGACCGGCACGGCAGAATCGCGCAAAGCTGTCACCTCAATGCCCACTCGAAAAGACGACCAGTAAAGTCAGGATTCGAGATTGTCATGGCGCTGCTGTTGTGCCTCGCGGCTTCCAATTGTTCAGCAAAAGATACTGATAGG